>Ga0114931_10003740_pt1 | contig 19179 bp, 41 predicted proteins | sample 2SBtaG_FD_89579 | JGI IMG/M metagenome (GOLD analysis project Ga0114931, IMG submission 89579) | Deep subsurface microbial communities from Kolumbo volcano to uncover new lineages of life (NeLLi) - 2SBTROV14_V59a metaG | ecosystem: Environmental > Aquatic > Marine > Volcanic | place: Kolumbo...
AATGGGTTGGTATTATTTCTCATCGCGAGCAGTTATATCTAAAGGTTTGGTTATAGCTCATGGGAGATACTTGAGTAACATAAGATCGAAATCCTCGCTGGCAAGGCAGTAGGGACAAATAAGCTTCTTTCCTTCCCAGTTTCCTTTTGCGCTCCATCGGAGATACGCCGATACTGACATCCAGGACACGTTATGCGCAAAGGATGACCCACATAGAAAGTAAGTTGGTATTACATTCTTGACCATTTCCTCGTCTGCTAGATGTATTATCAACTTATTTGTCATAAATGTTTAGTACTTCCTCTTGTGCTACATATGCCCCTAGAATAGAATTCCACTCTCACTGTAATTCCCCTAGAATAGGATCAAGCTGCTGACAAAACATATAAGGAGTAACACTCCGAGCATACATGGCAGAGATGTCTCCTATCTGGTAGGTATTCTGCCGTTTGAATAGTTGTCAGTATATACAGATGCCCATCCCCTAGAGTCACTACCTCTGGCTCCGGATCATTTCTCCAACTACGTGTTCCCCTTATCTTCCACCAAAGTTCTGTGCCCTTTCTACAAACACAGTTGATACCTAGCATATCCTGCGTGTTAGACTGCCCACAGAGGGTTTCAACCCTTCCTTCATCATAGATATGATTTGGGGGATTTAGCACAATGATAACTCCACCAGACCTATGAACTCTTCCTCATCCGCGTGTTCCCCATATCTATTATAATGTGCCACAAACCATTCTAGCGGGGCGTTATCTAACCACGGGTCTCTATGTGGAGTAAAGGACTGAGCCCCATAGAAGTGCTGAATGACGCCTATATTTGTGTAGTACACTCTCTTCTTGCCATAAGATGCCTCTCCTGTCTTAATTTCGTGGAGCCTATAAAGACAGTAATCATCCTCTGGGCCTTTACCAGGAACCCATTTTGGTCTAGTCCAATATCGCGATAGATCACCTAGGGTATCCATGGGACACTCCCAATGTCCATTCCCCAGTCACTCCACTTGATATCCTTCTGCGTGGACTGGTCTACCCGACTGAATAGTTCAATCTTATCCTGGAGTGGGTGCATCTGTGTGACACGCTCTCTAATCTCCATAGGCTTAGCGGAATGAGTTGTTCGAGGAGCAAATACTACTTGGCGAGCATTACGAGCACCACGAGGCTGTGGCACACGCTTGACCTTGGCGACATTGACCATCTCACAACTACTCATCGTGTAATGGCCTGGATTCACTTGAAGCTTCTGCCCGTCTTTAGTCTTGACCCAAACGAACGCAGTCGTGGCGTATTTGAAGCCCCATGCTTTCGTCAGTCTCATAGCATCCTCCAGAATGGGAGGGGAATACCATAAGTAAAGTAAACACCCCTCAGGGTCACTAATCTTCTTGATAGTGTCTCCCATGTTGCACAAGTCATCTATAGACATAGTTGGGTAGTAGCTATTGGCAGAAGAAGAGAAGTCTTGGTCGGCTCCTCCTCGTTGCACCTGTCCTCTGTAGCTCCAAGGTGGGTCTGCCAGGATAATCTGATATTTCTTGTTGCACTTAGTAATGTCGTTAACTAACGCCATTTGTCTTTCTTAAAATACTCCTCAGATAATGTTGGCGGTTGTGGAATAAGTTTAGTCTTCCAACTAAAGGTGATGATATATAGAATGACCCACCAGGCACGGAAAAGGAAGGCCAGAACGTACACCACTATAAGCAGCCCGAAAAACCCTATTAGAAGTCCTGCAGGAATCCCTACTAGTATTTTAGCTATTAGAATCAGTATGTGAGTCATTATAACTATACTTTCCTAAAAAGACTCCCCATGTGATCTTGGCGGTGGTGGAATAAGTTTAGTATTCCAACTAAAGGTACTAACATACAGAATGTTCCACCATATGAGGCCTAGGAACCAACACCAAACTCCCAACACACAGATGGCTATTCCAGCAGCCACAGCACCTAAAGGTACTCCTATAAGTATATAGGCTATCCAAGTTATTACTTCCATCTAATCTATCCCTTAATCTTCCAGGTAATGTTCTCCAACTCGGTAAGTCGAGCCTCTAAGACATCTAAGCGCTTCTCAAGCTTCTCCATCGCACGCTCTGCATAAATCCTCTCTCTAGCCTCTTTACTAAGGCCGAACATCCAACGATCAGTCATTTCTTACCCCGTTGTAGAATAGCTCTACTTTGGTAACCAACTCTTCATCTTCTACATGGTAGAAGTCGTTGCGAAGTACATTTAGAATCAACTGACCAAAGCGAAGGTCGGGATTTTTCTCCCACACCTTTTCTAGGCGTTGCAGTATCATTGGAATTCTATTTGGGTCTCTCATAACTTCATCCGTTAAAATAGTCTAGTAAAACAATGAGGGATACAATAATAGTAAAAACAATAGTAAAACCCAAAGCGAAGGGCCAGAAAACCACCCAAGCTAGAACGTAAAGAATAGCTAGATTTAGAAACGCTAGATATACATACCAAGGATGGTGTCTAAATATATTCATTGTTCTTTCCATGTTTTGTGTGATCTTATGCAATGAATAGCGTGTTGACTAACTCCTAGCCTCTCAGCCCATTCTACTTGCTGAATGTGTGGTGTGTTTCTTATCTCTCGCACAATGTCCCAGTTGAGCTTAGTCTTGTTATTATCCTGCCCATACCTTGCACCCTGCGCACAGTTCTTAGCCTTGTCAAGGTATCGAAGGTTAGAAAGGCGATTATCGTGCCGCAAACCATTTATGTGGTCTACATTACAACCTGCGGGACATGGCCCTACAAATGCTTCTAGCACGAGCCTATGAACCCTGTACTGTTTCCTACAAACCTGTACCACTGTATAGCCATTATGGTTCGTATGAGCCTTCCTAAGCAGGGGAGTCTCTCTTCTTCCGCTATTTTGGCCCGGTAAGCACCAGCTACGGATCTCTCCCCGGTCACTTACCTCAAAACGGTCATCAAATGGTAAAGCTTTCCACATCACTCGATACAGCGTTTACATGGTCCACAACGGACCTTCTCACTCTTACCGTACTGATCTACCGGGCACACCATTTTCTTCTGCGCACCACTTAGACCCTTCCACCATTCAGAGTCGTTTCGGAACTCGAACGGCTTCTGCCCCACTCCCCTAAGGGCGTAGTCGGGGAAGATTACATCCCCTTCCCTCAAATCGTCAGGAACCTCACCATCAATAGTCAGGTAGCACACACGAAGGTCATACTTGTCCGCATGAATGCGTGCAAGCCAGTAGTTATTCTTGTCCGCACTCAAATTGACAGTTAGGTTATCAATGCAAAGGATAGGCGCAAGTAAATGGAACGAACGAGTGTAGATCCAGTGCTCAACGTCAGGACTGTTCTTACACACATCAGCAATGAAGCCAGCATACTCATAAGAGAATATATCTCCGCTGACATGCCAACGGAACCCACCTTTGGCGTTCTCTGAGATCCAGCCTGCGAAAGCGTCTACTGTCTTCCAGTAGTCCCCCCAATCATCCCCATCCCGGCTCAGAAGGTGGCGCATGTTCTTGGAGTTGACCTTATATTGATCATGCACCGCTTTTTGGAACTCCTCTAAGTTGTGAACGTAGCAAGCCTCCTGACAAGTGGGGGTGCTCCAGGGACAGTCTATAATCTGTACTAGAGAGAAGGCATTAGGCTGTGGATTGGCAAAATCACCATTGCCTGCGGTAATCTTGGAATTACCGTCGAAGTAGAAGACATAAGGTCCTACTTCAATCTTATCTGTCACAAAGTCGGTCTTCGCTGCTGTCGTCATGTTAACCTCAATAGTAGTAAGCCATAGCTAGGGTGCTTCTGGCATTTCTTACAAAATCGTCTTCTACCACTAATGTAGTAGCTTAGCCCCTTATCGATCAGAGCTTGTTCACAATAAGCCCTGGCTGCATGTTCAAGGCTCAGGCCACAATAGGCTTCTGTTGATGTTTCGCTCTCGGTTATATGCATCACTTTAGTGTAGCGCCGCTTCCCTGAAGGCTTTCCCTGCCTATTGGGAGTAGGATACCACCATTGGCCTAGATTCTTATGTCTCGCAAGCATGCCTCTATCATATGTCGGGTTAGTAGTACGTCAAGGGGTATTGTAAAGTTTTCTTCTATATAAAGCTTTATATACGGTTTTTGTAAAAATGTTTACAAATATACTGTAATTAATCACCAAGGAGGAGGGGGTGGCCTAGAAGACCCAGACCCCCCAGGAAATCCACTTATAGCCACCAAGACAAGTATCAACAAAACTACATACATAAGTTCACCAAGCATAGAACACTACTAAAGGTATACCCCTACGAGAGCACGCAACTGTTACGACATGTGCTACAACGGAGTTATCAGTCTTCCAGAAGGCTATAACAGCATCTGCCTTCTCAACTCCGCGCAAGTGCCCTACTATGGCCTTCTCCAGGTCGTTGATAAAGGAACTCATGGGTACTAACTCAACGGGCATGTCCATCTTATCGGCCCATGCCCTTAGATACACCCCTAGGTTGCTTCCAGCCTGGTCTAGTATGAGGCAGGAAGGAGGTAGGCCTATAGCCTTTAGTAGGTTTGGAAGAACCGAGTCAATGTCTTCTTGAGATAGCGGCGAGTATATTGGCTCTATGACGAGAACTTTCACCTACTCATAGTAACCATGATCAGGTTTCTGTAAATGTGTCATATAAGCCCGAAGGGCCAATATGGCCCTACCCCTAGGGGTGAGTGAGAAATCGCCTCTATGACCCCTTCTAGGCCCTCTAAAGGCCCTTCTCGTTTCTATCAATGGGGGCCGGGCTAAAATCGGGCCCAGTAAGTTTGTCATGTACTTTTTACACTACAATGAGCCACAACAATACTGGCCCGGTCAGTCCTAGACTGCTGAGGGGCCTGATACACCAAAGATACAGTATATGTGTAATCTATGCAACTATATAAACTTTGTTTGACAAAAGCACTATACCCCCTATTGACAGTTCTATTCTACGACCCATAGTAGTACAGACCTTGATGCTAAGGGAAGAATTGGTAAGTTAGGTAGGAATTGTTTACTAAGAGGATCCGGTAGGAAAGGATCGTTTAGTAGGGGTACACCACATGTAGTGGTATCAATGATCTAGGTTATAGATATGCTTTATTTTGAAGATCTAAAAGGTAAGACTCTTATAGAGATCATAGGCAATAAGGACTCTGACCAGTTGTACTTTAAGACTGCAGACTTGCAGTTGTTCGAGATGATGCACTATCAGGACTGTTGTGAGTCTGTTTACATCGAAGACATAGTTGGTGACTTAGAAGACGTTATTGGATCTCCTATCCTGCTTGCTGAAGAAGTTAGTCAAGACGGAGAGGAAGGTTATGGGTCGTCTACCTGGACTTTCTATAAGCTACAGACTATCAAGGGTGCAGTAACCATTCGTTGGTTTGGTTCATCTAATGGGTATTACAGCGAGAGTGTATCCTTTTCTAAGTATGAGGTTAATCTTGACAGTTTGGTGAACGACCCTTATAGGTACTCTCACCTATTGACCGAAGAGGAGAAGGCTCTTTTGCTTTTAGGGCAATACTGATGAAGGAGATTACTCATAGGTTCCGTAGTTGCTTCTGGGATGATGAAGTCTTTGAGTATATTGAGATAGCTTACTGTGGGGAGAAGACCGTTAATTTACATATGCCAGGTGAGTTTTTACCAGATAAGGAGGAGCAAAATATCCTTTTTTCTGAGGTTCCCTCTTGTCAAGCCTGTGAAGAAGCTTATGCTCTACACATGTTAGGGGAACTACCATAATGCATCTATTTTGTAAGTGGCATAGTGAAGGAAGGAATGAGCCTTTTAAGAAGGAGACTTTTTGTGGTAAGATAATCTCTGGCTTTAATCGTACAGTTGACCCATACCCAGTTGGTAACCAAACATTCACAAGTGGTACGGTTTGTGATGAATGTGAGGAAGCGTACCATCTTTATTTGTTGAGCAGGGTGCCATGATACACATACTTGTTCATATTGATAGGTTAGATAACTACATGTTCTGTGGAAAGAAGAATACGTCTTATGAAGGAGAGACTTGGTTTAGTCCTTATGAGATAGCTATGAATATTCATTCTATAGAGGAGGTTACGTGTGAGGCATGTCGTGAATTGTATTCTTTGAAGATGTTGGCGGATGCATGACTGAGCCTATTCTACAGAAGGTGCATCTAGCTAGTATATACACCGCTTCCAGAGAATATGGACAAACTGTGTGGGCTCCTACGAATTATACATACTGTGGAGAATATGTTCAGTCTGTTTGGGTTTATGATCATGTGTTTGAGAACGAAATAGATAAAGTAACTTGCGAAGACTGTATTGATGCTTATGCTCTAGAGAAGTTAGCGAAAGTGCCATGACTATTACTCATTTGACTAGATATAAGCTTCCTTATTGTGATGCTCCTGGAAACGAGTATGCAGGGTATTGTGGTCAGAGGACTGACTATACGATGTATCCTCCAGCATTCAGTAGTAACATGGACCAGGTAGACTGTGAGAAGTGCTTAACTACGTACGCTATGGAAGAGTTAGCGAAAGTTCCATGAAGAAACCAAGACATCTATTGAAGCTTAGTTCTGACAGAACCTATTGCGGTATCACTATGCAGCAGATAAAAGAGGAAGGTATAGAGACCTACGACTTGACAGCTGACCCAATGAGGCATACATGTGCGGAATGTGACGAAGTACTATTCCCTGGTATGTTGAGCGACTATGATGGATTTCAGTAACATTGTAATTGAGCTATGAGCACAAAAGTACATTATATGGCAGCTATAAACTTCTTAGGGGGTCTAGATGCCACTGTTTTTATAGCGGCGTGTGGTTGGGCTCCAGCTCTATCTTCTCGTAAGAAATCTATTAGATTTACCAAAAAGATGGGAAAAGTCACTTGTGCTAAGTGCAAAACTGAATTAGGCATGAAAGCATTGCAGGAAGTGCCTTGACAAATCATAAAAAAGGGTTAGGTTGGTAATATGAATTCAGATAGAGATATTTACATACAATCGCTCTCGTTTGTTCGTGGAGCCATTATGATGCTAGAAGGTGCCATGCATAACAAGGCTGATCGGTGGGATTACACTGATGTAGCGGATGCTCGTGACGCTCAGGCTATTCTAAAGAATCTTGAAGATACATTCGAGAAGAAGATGAAGAATGATTAGAAGCGTTGCATTGGCTACCGCCTTGGTTCTTGTAGGTTATTGGTTTGGACAGGCATTTAGTCCTCCTACCGCCTCTGCAGGTTCTGTAGACCAGATTGTTCGTGAGCTATCTCAACTTAGAATAGCAGCGCAAGAGATTTCTCATAAGATGGACCATTGTACTAACTAATGCGCTTTTGGCCAAACGATATTTATCGTATGAAGTTTGGTCATGATGGTTATCTGGATCTGGCCGTATCTAAAGATTTTGTTCTCTCTATCAAAGTAAAAGGTAGTGGAGAGTCTAACCCTATTACCACGCACCACATTTTGTCTGAACAAGACGCAAAAGACCTTTGGGAAGAAATGGAGAAACTATGGGCAAAGAAGTGATGGCATTCCTATTCTTTTCTACCCTCCTAGGGCTATTCTTCATTATTCTGAGTACTAAGGAATGAGCACAGCTGATATTGTTCTAAACACACTTATGGCCATAACAGTTGTCCTTCAGTGTGTAAATGCCTGGCTGATTAACAGTAAACGCATTCTGGTATACCCGTTGGGTATCTTTATCTATTGTGGGTATATGGTTTCTGAGGGATGGGTTGCAATTCGTGACTTGACAATCTCTGGAATAGGGTTATTCATATTAGTAGACATCGTGTGGATCGCATCTGCTATATACGGCTGGCGAAAGCACGGAAAGGCGATACAGAATGTCGGAGCCGAAGACGTACACACTTGAAGAACTAGCAAAGTTACTGACCTGGAATAAACATGCATTAAAGGTCGTTACGCGCAAGCTACACATAGACCCTGCTGAACCTATTGAAGATGTTGATGCTGAACTCATTGCTAACAAGCTAAAACGACCATGGCCACCGGAGAACTAATGGATTACTACTTTTTGTTTTTGACTCTCATTCTTGGGTACGTAATGGGCCTAGGGAGTCGTTGGGTTGTAAAGACAGCCCTCAAAGATTACGTCAACGATAAGATCGGTGACCTAAACACCATTACTACTAATTACACCCAAAAAGTTCAGATTGAATGTGATAAACTTGTAGATGATGCTAAGCAACAGGCTATTGCTATTTATAAAGAAGCCCTTAACGAGGCATCCCAGGTTATTCCTTTCAACAGTAATACTGACAGTTTGAACTAGTAGGATAATATAGTATACTGTATAGTGTGAAAGTTTCGCTCCGTAGATGTGTAGTTGGTCTTTCTTGTGTGGTTGGACGGCTCCTCCGGGTATTTGCCTCCCGGAGGAGCTTTCCTTTTTGTTTGTCATTACTACTACTTGTAGCGATCAGCATTCCTGCATGTCTTCAAAGTAAGGTTCTCCTATTAGATGGTGGTCATACTATCAAGAATGGTTTTGAGTCCTACTGGAATCCTAAGTTCTTTCCAATAAAAGTTTATATATACTCCAAAGACCCTCTTGGATACCAAGAAGGAATGGAGAACGCCGTCAACGTATGGAACAGCACATTAGGTCGTCCCGTGTTTCAGGCTAAGAGAATGGACTTCACCAAAGTTCTTCCTAAAGGTTGCGGCTGGGTAGCATCTGTTTTAGTCCCCGATCTTGACACAGCAGGATTGTGGAAAGGGAAGTACTATCCAGAAACCTCTGAACTCTGTAAAGGTCAAGTATCTATTAGTCCTAAAGTTAAAGCTAGTAATATAATCAAGATTTTTGTTCATGAGTTAGGGCATTCATTAGGGTTGGCGCACGATAAAGGTGATAAGCGCTCTATCATGTACCCAATTGTTTTTACGGACTATCCGCAATACATCATGCCTGATGACAGCTATTCTGTGCTTAATATGATGAAAGGTAACTTTACTCCTTTGCCTGATGGAAAAAGGGCAAAATTTCAGGAACTTATTCAGTCTTTATGAGTTGACACCGCTCTGAATGTGATTATGGTAAGTACATGCCTGGAGTAATCCAAACTGAAGTAGATACACGATCCCTTCTCAGAGTGGAAGAGCCGTGCTATACTAAAGGGGTAATGGAAAATCATAGTGAAAATATGAGCTGCTTGCTGCATATGATTGCTGTTTTAAGAGAAAGACAGTCCGCTTGGGAGTTGACTGAGAATGAACGTCAACTAACCAAGAAAGGCATTGAAGCACTTGAAGCTGCTAAAGATGCCTTGAGCACACAAATCTACGCATAGGGGACATTATGCCTCGACTAGTAGCCGTCTTTGATATAGACGGTACCTTAGCTAACCACAATCATAGAGCAGCATTGTTACGCAAACGATGCACGGTTTGTCTCCATGAGCCAATGCCGATAGGCCATCATGCGCCTTGCCCTACTTGTGGTAACACACTTTCCACTCATACCCAGGAATCTTGGGATACGTTTCTAGACCCCGAGCTTGTAGCTCAGGATCCTCCCATTCTTGCGGGTATTGAGATTCTGAAGCGACTACGAGAGCTTGGAGCAGAGATTGCTTTCATTACTGGCCGTCGCAGGTGTCATTTGGGCGAGGCAACAGAAACCTGGCTTCGTCACCACGCTGGTCGTCAAGATCATGAAACTCTCATTATGAGGGGGGCAGAGGATGAAGATGTACCTGCCTCTGTCTACAAGGAGAAGTCTATCAAAGAACTCCAGGCCGAAATAGGGTCTGAGGGTATTTTCTTGTTCTTTGAGGATGACCCACATGTATTCCCTGTGTATGATAAGTATGGTATTGTAATACGCTGCCCACAGGGTCTGCAGCATTTCATGCCTCCAGGTCCTCGTTTTGCGGAGCAGTCAAGGAGCATCTAATTATCTCTGATAAATATCATAAAGTTGGACTCAAGCCTCTAGTTAGTCCCTTATCTAATACATACTGGATCCTAAAGGATGATCCTACCGTACAACATTTCTTTGATGGCATAGCTGATTCAAAAGACTATCGAGTTGTCATAGTTACTAAGACAGAGAGAAAGTATGCCAGAGCAGGTCATCAGCAAGCGTGTGTTGAATTCGTACCTGCTAAGTTTTATTTGGAGCGTACAGAAGGTATACTTGGTAAGTATACATGCTCCTATGAGGAGTTCAACACCTATTATAGGGTGTTAGTGGACGAAGAGTTCGACGATGAAATGGCAATGATACTTTTGGCTAATGCATGATGTTACTTTAGCAGGAACCCGTTGGGTTAGTGATGACGGTGCCTTTCTAGTAGTGCGAAGGGTGGAAGGAACCTCTGTATACTTTTCATTCATTACAGAACTTGGGAAAGAATATCATACTTCATTGAAAGTTTTTGAACTGTTCTACAGACAGTTAGAGCCCGAAGAAGAGGGCTTGATGTTATTAGGAGATTTATAAGAAAATCCTGGTATTATCGATCTTTGTGACCTATACTATATGCTTCTACTTTAGATCTTTCGGAGACAGATTAAGCGATGAGCGAAGCAAGAGCTTTCAAGCTCTCGTCTTCCTTTTTAGAGGAATTCGAGAATAAACAACCAGATTGGGGACCTGTAGGATACATTACCTACAAAAGGACCTACAGTAGACGCAAAGAGGATGGAAACTCCGAAGAGTTTTGGGAAACGTGCAAACGTGTTGTAGAAGGTTGCTACAATGTTCAGAAGAAGCATTGTTACCGACTAGGACTTGTTTGGGACAATGTTAAGTCTCAAAGATCCGCACAAGAGATGTTTAGGAGAATGTGGGAGTTTAAATGGCTCCCACCTGGCCGTGGTCTTTGGATGATGGGTACTCCTTATATTGACAGAGTGGGAGGAGCTGCTTTGAACAACTGTGGATTTTCTTCCACTGAGGGCATCACCGTTGACCTTGCAGACCCGTTCTGCTGGATGATGGACATGCTCATGTTAGGGGTTGGAGTTGGCTTTGATACGAAAGGTGCTGGTCTGGTTAGGATTTGTGAGCCTAAGCAGGGAGATGATACTCATGTTGTCGAAGACAGTAGAGAGGGGTGGGTTTCCCTTCTACGTCGCTGCATCACTCCTTATGGTGGTCGTGGGAGCCTACCAGCAGAAGTTGATTATAGTCTCATCAGGCCAGCTGGCTCCCCTATCTGTGGCTTTGGGGGTACTGCTGCTGGGCATACTCCTTTGGATGACCTCATAAAATCGGTACAGGAGATATTAGATGAACTTATTGGAGAAGACATTACAACATCTGCCATTGTTGACATATGCAACCTCATTGGTCGTTGCGTTGTTGCTGGCAATGTTCGCCGCTCTGCTGAAATCGCTTTTGGAGATCCTACCGATAATGAATTTCTACAACTTAAAGATCCGACTATAAACAAAGAAAAGCTTTACAGTCACCGTTGGGCCTCTAACAACTCTATCTTTGCCGAGGTAGGCATGGATTACACCAAGGTAGCGGAGATGACTGCTAAGAATGGGGAACCTGGATATGAGTGGCTCGCGAATGCACAAGCCTATGGACGTATGGGGCATGAACCCGATCATCGTGATAGACGCGCCAAAGGAGGCAACCCCTGCCTCGAACAGACACTTGAAGACAGAGAGTTGTGTTGTGTCAGTGGTGATACCCGAATCCTTACTAGAGACGGATACCCCCGAATTGAAGAAGTAGTCGGCAAAGAAGTTGATGTTTGGAATGGAAAGAACTGGTCCACAGTAACACCTTTCCTAGCTGCAAAAAACAAGAAGCTTTATAGAGTAACACTCTCCGATGGTTCATTCCTAGATGTTACAGACAATCATGGTTGGTCCGCGAAGGAATCCACTCAGCGTGTATTTAGAAAGATAGATACCGTTGATCTCAAAGAGGGAATGATCCTCTAACGCTGTGAACCCGTCCGCACTGAGATCGGTTTTAGATTCGAAAATGCTTATCAGGCAGGTTGGGTTTGTGGAGACGGTTTTATAGATGGCAACAAAGTAATGGCCCTTGTTCAGGAGCCGGAATACTCGATTGTTCCTCATCTTGGAGGAGTTGTCTACAAAGAACAACACCTTCCCGGCTATGCTAGGCCATTCAAGAGAATAAATCTTAGTGGTGTTATTTCTTTGGATCTAGGAAAGGCATTACGCGACTCCGATACTGGGCTTCCCGAGGAGATGTTTTCTTGGGATGCTCAAAGTATTTCAGAGTTTATGGCCGGATGGATTGATACTGATGGCACTGTTAGGAGACAGCAGAACACGGATAACTACGTTCTTTGTTCTACTTCCGAAAAGAAACTTAGAGACGCTCAAATTCTGTTGAGAAAGATTGGAGTAAACTACTCCACTCTTCACAAGTGGAATGACGAAGGCCATGAAACGAACTATGGTGTGAGGAATAAAGCGCTTTGGACTCTTTATATTCCTTCCTTTGAAGCAATGCATATTGAGCCAAAGTTGAAGCCAGCACTTAGGTTTGGTTCCAGGTACAAGACAAATAATGCACATCCTGATGGCAATAAGATTGATAGAGCCAAGAGACAGAAGATCGTGTCTGTGGAAGAGCTGGATGGAAAGCATGATACGTTTTGTTTTTCAGAGCCGCATGAGCATAAGGGAGTCTTTGGGAATTGCTTGACCTATCAGTGTCTCGTGGAAACCTTTCCAGGCAGGCATGACGCCTACGACGATTACGAAAAGACACTCAAGTACGCCTACTTATATGCTAAGTCAGTCACACTTATACCTACGCATGACATGCGCACCAACCAAGTCCTGCTGCGCAACCGCCGCATCGGAGCATCTATGTCTGGAATCGTTCAGGCTATGCAACGACATGGCCGACGAGAGTTCTTTAATTGGTGTGATCAAGGTTACTCCTACCTCAAAGACTTAGATAAGATTTATGCAGATTGGTTATGTATTCGTGAAAGTATCAAAATCACTTCTACCAAGCCTTCCGGTTCTGTTTCTTTGCTCCCTGGCGTTACTCCCGGAATACACTACCCTCATTCTGAATACTATATTAGGCGTATTCGTTTTCAGTCGGATTCTAATCTGGTGGGGAAACTCAAGAAACATGGATACAAGGTAGAGAAGGATAAGTATAGCCCAAATACAGTGGTAGCGGAATTCCCTGTTAAGGAAGAGTTCTTTGACCGCTCCAAGGCTGACGTGTCCATGTGGGAGCAGCTTGAGATTGCAGCACAGATGCAACAGTACTGGGCGGACAATCAAGTGTCTATTACGGTCACCTTTAGTAAAGAAGAGGCAAAGCATATAAAGCATGCCCTGGAGCTATATGAGACCCGTCTAAAGGGTGTATCTTTTCTGCCTCTTAATGATCACGGCTACGAACAAGCGCCCTACCAAGAAATAACAGAAAAGAAGTATGAGCGTATGATCGCTAAAATCAAGCCAATTAATGAAAATGGGAACATTGAACACGCAATAACCGATCGATTTTGTGATAGTGATGTGTGCCAGCTAGATCCTGTTTCCTCCACGTAACATTTATGCTACACTACATATAACCTATCACCTTGAGGTAATACTATGTCTGACTACCTAGATTCCAATAGAGGCGCAGTGCCTCCCATGAAAGAGGCGGCGCAGTACACCCCGCAGTACCTTTCTGGTACAGGAACAACCGAAGCTTCGAATTCCAGGCCCTTTGCTAAAGATCGGATGCACGTTCTGACTGTGGGCGCTACTCCTGTTAGAGTATTGTTTGGGGGAGCCCCAGGCACCGGCTCTGACATCTCTACTACTGAGGGAGCCCTTCTTGCAGCAGGAGCATTCTTAACGTTTCGTTCTGGTATACATGCCCGCTATGTCTATGTTGAAGCAGCAGACGGCTCAGCTTCTTACGAAGCATCTGTCTGGCAACGCGAGACCTAATGCGCGCTCTCGTCTTAGGTGGCGGTGGAGCAAAAGGTGCTTTTCAGGTTGGTGCGCTAGAGCATATCCTGGGAGAACTGGAAGTTCAGTATGATATCATTGCTGGAACCAGTGTTGGTGCAATTAATGGTTCTTATATTGCACAATACAAGGCAGGAGAAGAGAAGCAAGCTATTCAAGGTCTGGTAGAGGTATGGAGCACTATTAATGATGCTCGCATCTTTAAACCAAACTATCCAGTTCTAGGTAAAGGCTTAAGCATGGTGTATAGTGCTATAGCTCTGAATAGTCTTTATGATTCTAGTCCTCTTATTGAGCTGATTAACAAAAGCATAGATATTGAGAGTCTAAAGCACTCCGGTAAAGAAATTACTATTGGTGCTGTATCAATGAAGACAGGAGAGTATCGATATTGGGACCAGAACTCTCCAGACATAGTGAAAGCTGTTGAAGCGTCTAGCGCATATCCTATATTCTTCAAGCCTGTTGTTATTGAAGAAGAGAATTGGGCAGATGGAGGATTACGCAACAACATTCCTGCTCAGCAGGCTCTCAAGATAGGAGCTAGTGAGATAGACATTATAACAACTGGTCCTATGGATGAGCATTTTGCTTACAAGAGTAATAATGTTATTTCATCCCTGGTGACTGTTACCAATGTCCTCCTTGACGAAATTCAAGATACAAACTTGTTGATTGGCACCCTTATAGAAGAAGAGGACAATATTCCTGTTAGAATCTTAGCTCCAGATAAAGCTTTATCTGACGGCCTTGACTTTAACCAGGACCTGATTAAGTTGAACCGTAAAATAGGCTATGAAACGGCTCAAAGCATATCTTGGGGTTGACATATTACAATTCCGACTTATGATGTGTAGAGAGGGAAATGAAGGTAAGATATGGCGAGACCACTTGATCATGTACTTAGCGAGATTCTTCGCGTAGCAGATGAGTTGGATTTGGACCCACGTCTGATGAAACGCAAAGAGTTTCTTCCAAACACAGATATCACCAAGCATGATATAGAGAAATACGGTGGATATGCCAAGTTGAAGCAAGACGCTGCCCATGTGGGCGGCGTTGAGCCTTATAAGGATATGACCCAATCGCGTGGGATCGAGCTACGCAACAATTATGTTCGTGGATTAGAGAGAAAGATCGCAACAGCTGATTATCTTTCTCAGAAGATTCTTGAAGGATTTCAGGATATCTTTGAAAACAATCCCATTGAAGTCCCAAAAGCAAATGTAAAATTAAGAAAGACTAAGCATAAGAAGCGAATGCTAACTCTGCTTTGGAGTGATCTTCACTTAGGGGTGGATGTTGACCCACGAGAGATTCTGAAGTCTCAGTTTAATTGGAATATAGCAAGTCGTCGTATGGCTAAGCTAGTAGAACAGGCAGTACTTTGGAAGCCTGAGCATAGAGAAGATACGACTCTTCAGATCGTTCTGAATGGGGATATCTTACACGGCATTATTCATCTCGCTGAAGCAAACGTCAAAGAGATTCAAGAACAGATTTGGGGCTCAACAGCTATCCTCACTGCGGCAATTGGCTTCCTTTCTCAGCATTTTGGTCGCATTGATGTATTATGCTTGCCCGGCAATCATGATCGCGTGACTTATCGTACTCATGACCGTGCTATCACACAGCGTTGGAATAGCCACTCGCACTCTGTCTTCTTGGCTCTCAAGTGTTGGTTTAAAGACGCAAAGCACGTAAACTTTGACATTCCTATGGCTGGCCTTGGTACCTACACCCTTCCTGGCGGTGAGTTGGTAGTAGCCACGCATGGCGACACGGAACCCTCCACCAGTAACGTAGGAAAGAGTTTCAACGTGGCTAAGACCACCGAAGCCCTTCTTAAGTTAGATGCCAGCGATGTCTTTGACCAGAATGTAAGTGTTGTACTATTTGGCCATTGGCATCAGCCAAGCCAGTTCATGCTCCCAGATGGTACTGTGTGTATTGTCAACGGCAGTTTGATTGGTTCGGAATCGTTCGCACAGAACGGTATTGGCTTCTTTAACAGCATGCCTGCCCAAGTCATGTTCGAGTCTGTTCCAGGCTACCCTGTTGGTGATTTCCGCATCATTCAGTTGAGAGATGCTGACAATAATGAAGAACTAGGCAAGATTATCAATATTCCCGGCATTGAGCACGGGGGTCTTGTAGATTTTTGAAGTAAATAATGACAGTAGTGATAGCTACCATTTGTGATGACGGTAAGATCGTTGTCATTAGCGATTCTGCAATTGGCTATGAAAATGGCTTTCGCAGACTTATGACAGATGGTAAGTGGTGGGACATGGGATGCCTCCTTATTGGAGAGTCCGGTTCTGACTTCGCGCTTTCACGTGTTAGACAGAAGGCAGTCAAACACGAACCTTGGACAGAGCTACGAGATCCATACACATTTAGTGAACTGGTTTGTGAAGTTCAGACTGAGGTTAAGGGGCAAGAGGGAACTGAGCCTATTGAGGCGGAGCTACTCCACGTATCGGGGGATAAAGATAATAAACCTATCCTTCATGTGATTGGCGGTGATGGTGGCATTACCGGCCCCTTCGCCCATACGGCAGTAGGCCATGGATCTTCAATTGCTATGCCTCTGATGGATGTATTGCTAGATCCTAAGAGGATGAAGAAGATAACAGTAATCAAGGCCACAAATATCATGACAGAAATTATAGTTGTGGTAGCTCAGTACTGTGAGAGTGTGTGTGGCCCCTTCCATACTCGTATTTTCGATCCTGATGCAGATTATCAGGAATTGTGATAAAAAACACTTGACAAAGTAAGGTATCATACTTATAGTATTACAAGGTAGATAAATCCTTGTTTATGAGGGACAAATGACAGAGAACAAGAATAAAGAACGAACATCGATTACGATCGATCCAGAATTGCTCGCGCGAGCCCGCGCCCACTGTGCCGCCGCCTCTACTAGAGTTGGCCGCAAGGTTAGCTTCTCAGAGCTTGTGAGCACTGTGCTAGATGCACACATCACCGCTTGCACCACTCCGGACCAAACCAATGTCTAAGTACGAAACATATATAGAAGAGCTTGAGAGCCCTGCTACTGCCTCCGACGATGCGTTGGAAGCGGCATCGGATTGCCTTGCCTTTGTTGAGTCTTTATATAGAGTCTTCCGTGAGAACGGCTATGATTTGCCAGAGGAGCCAGAGCTATCGGCAGTTGAGTCTATTCTGGATGGCATGATGGGCGAATTGGCAGCAGCCAGCCTCTTCTTGTCTGAGGATTCATTCAAGGCGGTGCCGCAAATGCTCCGCAAGATTGGTGAAGCCTTTAGTCAGTTGCCCGGCGAAGAAGTCCCCACGGTCATTATCCGTGGCTATACTCGCCTGGCCAATAGGATTGAAGCCACACGGGTCCAGCAGGCTCAAATGAAGGAATTAGCAGAAGCACAGACTACTAAATAAAACATACTTCAGCCGCTGCTAGGGAAAGCCTCCTTGTGTCCATTCGTGTCATGTGTAACCTCCTTCTTTCCATTTCCTAGCAGCGGCTTTTCTTATGGCGTTGACATTACGTATTTAGTGTTTATTTAGAGTATATGGAGCGTACACACCTTAGACACATAGCTAAACCTAGTCTTCAGGCTAGAGGAGACCTTTGGAGGATGTCTTATTGCGGTAAGTCTGTGAGAATAACAAAGTGTATATCATTAAGTATGTATATGAAGGGGTTCTTTGATAAGGCACAACATAAGAAACGAGGCATAAAACAGAAGTTCTGTCCCTGTAATAAGTGTTTAGAGAATTTAGATGGGATAGATATGTTACAGAATGTACCATAATCCGGGATGGTGTAATAGAAGCACGATCGTCTTTGAAGCCTTAAGTCTGGGTGCAAATCCTAGTCCCGGAACCAAGTGAATATAGCCATAACAATCTTGTGTTTGATCCTGTATGCGGAGTTCGTAGGATACTTCCTACACAAAGCTTTGCACAACGAGAAGATTGGATGGCTGTCAAAAAACCACATGTACCATCATCTAAGAGATTATGGTCCAAAGAGCAAGATGAGAACAAAGGAGTACATATCGGGCACTAAAGGTAGAGTGAGCATATTAGGAGTTGGAGTGGAGTTTTTACTCCCATCTATATTAGGTATTCTAGTTCTGGTAGGGTTCCTCACCATAATAGGGATGGGTTGGAAATATCAGGCATTGAGTGTTCTAGGAATAATCATGTGGTCTTCTTTCATGTTTGGCTACATGCATAGCCGGTTTCATGAAAAAGGCTTTTGGATGGAGAGAGTTCCCGTTCTGAGAATATGGTTTAAGAGAAATAGAAGACTTCATGCTATCCACCATGTTGACTTATCTGAGAACGGACTTATAGATAGTAACTATGGGATCTGTTTCTTTTGGATGGATCGTCTATGTGGTACCCTAAAGACAAAAGTTGGCGGACTAAGCCAAAAGGGTTATGAAGCAGCGGTAGAGAGATATAAAGACATACTTGACAGCTAGAATAGAGTAGTTATATAGAAGATAGAGAAGAGGGTATGACGTATCCTCAGCTTATGAAAAAGTACAACATAGTTAAGTCTACTGTGTCGTATATTGTGAATAAAAAGACTTACAACGGCGCTTAGCTCAGCCTGGTAGAGCGCTCGGTTTGGGTCCGAGAGGTCGAGAGTTCGAGTCCCTCAGTGCCGACCAAGATATTGTATCTTTGACAATTGAATATTATTGCGGTGTTGCGAGGCAGGTCTTCGCGCTCGACTGTTAATCGAGAGTTTGTGGGTTCGAGTCCCTCCGCCGCAGCCATTCCCCGTTCGTCTAACGGTAGGACGGCAGTTTCTGGTACTGTCTATTGCGGTTCGAATCCGTAGCGGGGATCCATACGCCGGGCGCTGGGCGCGAGTTGGATTCCAAACCCGACTTTGCAGAGTTCGATCCTTTGACGGCGTGCAATGCTGTGGTGCGCATCTGGGTATGCGAGTTGATTGTCGATCAATCGAAGGAGGGTTCGATTCCCTTCCACAGCGCCAAGCTCTGATAGCTTAGTCGGTATAAGCGTCTGGTTGAAGCCCAGAAGTCCCCCGTTCGATTCGGGGTCAGAGCACCGTAAGGAGCAGACACCCACTTGGGAGGGTAGCGGGCTGTAACCCCGTGGTCTTTAGGCGTGTAGGTTCGATTCCTACCTGCTCCACTGTGACCGTAGTGTAA
>Ga0114931_10003741_pt1 | contig 19178 bp, 13 predicted proteins | sample 2SBtaG_FD_89579 | JGI IMG/M metagenome (GOLD analysis project Ga0114931, IMG submission 89579) | Deep subsurface microbial communities from Kolumbo volcano to uncover new lineages of life (NeLLi) - 2SBTROV14_V59a metaG | ecosystem: Environmental > Aquatic > Marine > Volcanic | place: Kolumbo...
CTAGAATTTTCATAACAATTACCCACTAAAATCCGAGAAGAACCAAGAAGACGAGTGGACTCGAATATCATGAGTAATCCTTCCCCGGAAAACGAATCCGGTATTTCCCTCGGTATCGAGGGAGGAGGAACCCGGACCACCGTTTTGCTGGCTGATAAGGATGACAAGGTGCTGGCAAGCTTCAGCGCTGCACCGGCCAACCTGCGCCTGATGCTTCCCGGGGAATTGGAATCTCATCTGCGCGGAATCAGAGAGCGGCTTCCCTGCGCCCCGAATAAAATCGGGATCGGTCTTGCCGGCGTGCGTTTGCCGGTGGATCACGAACGGCTGCGCTCCGCCGTCGCACGCGTTTGGCCGGGTGTTCCCTGTGCCACTTCGGATGATTTGCTTACCGCGTTGGAAGCAGTGGATTGGCCGGGCGACTGCGCTTTGCAAGTCCTGCTTCTCAGCGGAACGGGATCGTGCGTGGCCGGACGCCGCCGCGATGGTGAGTTCGTCAAACTTGGCGGTCGTGGCCACGTTCTCGGAGATCGGGCGAGTGCCTGCGACATTGCCCAACACACTTTGCGCGCCCTGATGACCATATCGGATCAGAGCAATGAATGGCCGCCGCTCGGGGCGGATATTCTCACTCATCTGCAAATGAACGAGCCGGAGGATTTAATCGACTGGTCAATCGAGGCGACAAAAACCGAACTGGCAGGCGTCGCCGTCCCCGTATTTCGTGCCGCAGAAAATAGAAATGATGAAATCGCCGTCGCCGTATTGGACCGCGCCGCCGGTCGTTTGGCGAAAGATGCCGAAACCTGTGCCGATCGAATCAAAAAATCAGGAGACCGGATTCAGTTCGTTTTCAACGGAGCCGTGCTGCTTAAAAACCCCTCCTTTTTGCAAAAGGTCTCCGACCAAATACGGGCGCATTTTCCTGATGCCGAAACAACACCGCTCGAACGCCCCAGCGTGTGGGGTGCCGTTGAGTTGGGAAGAAACGCAAAGCCATCGCCAAAAGAAACGCAGCCGGTCGACACCAAAGAAGAAGAACCTTTTGCCAACTGGAAACCCGTAGCCAGCGCCCCCACCGAACAGCGTAATCCGAAGTCACTCCAATTCGCGGAGATGCCTATTTCCGATGGTCTCGCCCTCATGCTTCAAGAGGATGTAATGATTCCTGCGGCGATTGAAAAAGAATCCGCCGCAATCGAATGGACAATAGAAAAAGTGGTGGAGGCATTTGCCGAAGGCGGCAGGCTGATCTACACCGGAGCCGGAACCAGCGGACGTCTTGGTGTTCTGGACGCGAGCGAATGCCCACCCACCTTTCGCGTTCCGGGAGATCAGGTTCAGGGAATCATCGCCGGAGGTCGTTCCGCCCTTTGGAGCGCGGTCGAAGGAGCCGAAGACGATCCCACCGCCGGCCGCCGTGCCATTGCGATGCGGCACATTGAATCACGAGACGTGGTGATCGGGATCACCGCGAGCGGTCACGCGCCCTTCGTGTGGGGCAGTCTGCGAGAAGCAAAAGATCGCGGTGCCACAGTCGTATTGCTTTGTTGCAATCCCGGCTATCGTGATCATCCTCTACCCGATAAAGTAATCGCCCCCGACACCGGTCCCGAAGTGCTGACCGGTTCGACTCGCCTGAAAGCCGGGACCGCGACCAAGCTGGTGCTGAACCTGATCACCACATTGGCGATGACCCATTCCGGGAAAGTAATCAGCAACCTGATGATAGATCTCAACCCATCCAATTCCAAACTCCGCAACCGCGCCGTTCGGATTGTCAGCGAAATTTCCGGGGCAACCGCAGAACAAGCCCGTGCGGCATTAGAAGAATCTGGATGGGAAGTCCGTGTTGCCTGTGAAGGCTTGGAGACCTAGCAGCCTGTTGAAAAACCCCTCTGGCGTCGAGGCCGGAAATGGTTAAGATTTCCTGATGTTCGAGCATCGCGAAGATCAGGATCGTCAGGAGGAGTTCTGGGTGGAGCGCAAAAGTTTGCCGCGGGCGACGCCCAACGCGTTTTACCGAAAACTCGACCGGGCGCTCAAGGAGATGGGTTTTGCCGAGTCAGTTCGAGAGATCTGCCGTCCGGCCTACGCGGAGGCGGAAAAAGGCGGTCGGCCCGGGATCGATCCGGCGGTGTATTTGATGGCGCCTGGCGGCGCACACCCTCTGGGCAGCCCTTTGTGCTGTCTGTCTCGCTGACGCTCGGCTCAAGATGCTGATGGTGGGATTTTTCGAGAACCTGCCCAGCGAACGATCCATCGCCAGTCGCTGCGCCGACAGCCTGAGTCTGCGGATATTTCTCGGCTACGATCTGAGCGAAGAGACCCCGGAGCACTCCAGCTTCACGGTGATCCGAAAACGGCTGAGCCTCGAGCAGTTTGAGCAATGCCACGAGGTGGTGCTGCGAGGGCTGCGCAGCGCCGGGCTGCTCAAGGGCAAGGATCTGGGGATTGATTCCTCGGTGATGGAAGCCAATGCCAGCCTTCGGGAGTTGGTCAAACGTAACAACGGCCAAGCCTATTTTGATTATGTCAAAGAGTTGGCCGAGGCTGCTGGGATCGATCCGCAAGACACCAAGGCGGTGCGCCAATTCGACAAGAAGCGCGAGGGCCGCAAAACCAGCAACGAGGAGTGGATCAACCCGCACGACCCGGAGGCGAAAGTCAGCAAGAACAAGCACGGAGCCACCGACATGCTCTACAAACCCGAGCATGTGACCGATCTGGAGAGCGGAGCGATCGTGCGGGCGGAAGTGCGACCCGGCGATGCGGGTGACACGCAGGGTTTGACCGACCGGATGCTGGAGGCCAGTGCCACCCTGGGCCGGGTGTGCGACGATCCGCGGCAGGAGAAAGTGGCCCGAAGCGTGACCGCCGATGAAGGTTACTTCAGCGCGGAGCAGGCGGTGGCGCTGCAGGGCGAAGGCTTCCGCACGGTGATCGGTGACCCGCACGCGGCAAAACGTAACAAGAAAACTCAGCCAGCCGTGGTGCGAGAAGCCCTGGGCAAAGCGAAGCGAGCGGTCAGAAGCAAGAGCGGCAAAGCGCTGCTTCGCAAGCGGGGCGAACATCTCGAACGCTCGTTTGCCCACCTACTTGATCAGGGAGGGATGCGCCGGGCGACACTGAAAGGATGTGAAGAGTTGAGCAAACGCCACATCGCCGCGGCGATGACTTACAACTTGAGCCTGCTGATGCGGGCGACCTGTGGAATCGGAACCCCCAAACAGTGGATGGCGAGCGTTACCTCAGCGGTTGAATCAATTTTTCGAGCGATCGCGGCATGTATTGGCGCTCAGATCGAGCGACAGCCTCTTCCCGTCCGTGCGAACCGAGTTTTTCGTCTGCGAAGCATCCATCTCCGCGTCCTCTTACAAATCAAACTCCCACAATAATCTGGCCGTATTTCAACAGACTCCTAGATGCGCAGGTAGGGAAGAAGACCCTGGGCGCCGCCTTCGCGCCCGAAGCCGCTTTCTTTGTAACCGCCAAACGGGCTGGCGGGGTCGAATTTGTTGAAGGTGTTTGCCCAGATGACGCCAGCCTGAAGCTGATTGGCGATCTTGAAAATTTTGGACCCTTTGTCAGTCCAGATCCCCGCACTGAGGCCATAACAGGTGTTATTGGCGCGATCAACCGCTTCACCTGGAGTCCGAAAGGTCATCACGCTGAGGACCGGACCAAAAATTTCTTCCCGGGCAATGCGATGACTTGCCGTTACCCCGGTAAAAAAACTGGGACGGCACCAGAACCCGTTTTGGGGAAGGGAACAGCTCGACTCGTGATAAGAAGCGCCCTCTTCAATGCCAGATCCAATCAGCTGAGTGATTCGCTTGAGCTGCGAATTCGAGTTGATGGCTCCAATGTCGGTGTTCTTGTCCAGAGGATCTCCCACCCGAAGGGTTTCGATTCGATCGGTCAGTTTGGAAACAAACTCATCGTGAATGTTTTCCTGCAAAAGGAGGCGACTGCCGGCGCAACAGACATGCCCCTGATTGAAGTAGATGACGTTCACCACGCCCTCAACGGCCTGATCCAGCGGAGCGTCGCAGAAAACGATATTGGCCGCTTTTCCGCCCAGTTCGAGAGTCAGTCTCTTTTTTGTGCCGGACACGGCGGATGCTATTTTCTTCCCGACCAGCGTCGAACCGGTGAAGGCCACCTTTTTGACCTCGGGGTGATTGATGAGGGCCTCCCCCGTCTCGCCCGGACCGGTAACGATATTGACCACGCCATCCGGAAGTCCGGCCTGTTGAAATATCTGCGCCAAATGCATGGCCGTCACGGAAGTCGTTTCAGCGGGCTTGAGAACCACGGTATTTCCACAGGCCAAAGCGGGCGCGATCTTCCAGGCGGCCATGAGAAGGGGAAAATTCCACGGGATCACCTGCCCAACCACGCCCAGCGGCTTCGGCGTCTTGCCCGGAAACGCATAGGGCAATTTATCAGCCCACCCGGCGTAGTAGAAAAAATGCGCGCTCACCAGGGGAAGATCCACGTCGCGGCTCTCTTTGATCGGCTTGCCGCCGTCCATCGTTTCCAGAATCGCCAGTTCCCGGGATTTCTCCTGAATCAGGCGGGCGATCCGGAAAAGATACTTGGCGCGTTCAGTCGGCGAGGTTTTGCTCCAAATATTCCGAAAGGCGGTTCGGGCGGATTGGGCGGCCAGATCGACATCTGCCTTGTCTGCCTTGGCGATGCGGGCAAGGCGTTTTCCGTTGGCGGGATTGATCGAGTGAAAATATTTACCGGCTATCGGTTCCACGAACTGTCCGCCGATGAACAACTGATAGTGTTTCCTGATCGGAACAGGAGTGCTCTCCGGCGCGGGAGCATAATCCCAGGAACTGCCGAAGCTGAGGCCGGGGGTGCTTTCTTTCTCTGCTTTGGCCATGATTGAGACGTGTTATCCTCTGGAAAAATAATCGGCACTTTGGTAGTTGCCTTCCGTCAATTTGGCAAGTTGCAACTCCACATCACCCAGCAGGGAGCTGGCCCCGAAACGAAATAAGTCCGGCCTCAGCCAGTCATCGCCGAGAGTTTCTTTCACCATAACGAGATGTTGGAGGGCCAACTTGGCTGAGCTGATGCCGCCGGCGGGTTTCACTCCGATCCGACGACCCGTGGCAAAATAAAAATCCCGAACCGCTTCCAGCATCACCAGAGTAACCGGGAGAGTGGCAGCAGGCGAAACCTTGCCTGTCGAAGTCTTGATGAAATCCGCTCCCGCTTCCATGGCGATCTGACTCGCCAGCCTGACATTGTCATAAGTCTGCAATTCGCCGGTTTCCAAAATGACCTTCAGGTGAGTTTTGCCACAAGTTTCCTTGACGGCTTTGATCTCGTCGCTGACTCTCTTTACATCGCCGGACAAAAATGCGCCCCGGCTGATCACCATATCGATTTCATCGGCGCCGGCCTCAAGCGCCGCCCGGACATCAGCTAGTCGAAGTTCAATAGGGTATTGTCCACTGGGAAACCCTGTTGCCACGGAGGCAACAGCTAACCCGCTCCCGGCCAGCTCCCTTTTTGCCCGGGCCACCAAATTCGGGTAAACACAAACGGCGGCACAGGAAGGACAGTCGAAGGAGGGCGGCATCGGTTGCCGGGCTTTCCGGCAAAGGTGAGCGATTTTGCCTTCCGTGTCAGCTCCTTCGAGAGTGGTCAGATCCATCATGGATACCACCATTTCCAGGCCCGATTTTTTGGCTTGGTTTTTGATCGAGCGTCTCGTGAATTTTACGGCGCGCTCCTCCACCCCGACTTGATCTACCGACGGCACGGGATGTTGCGTAAGTTGTGCGCCCATACTTTCCACAAAATCTTGATTTTCATTCCAATACACTTTCCCCGATTGATCTCAGCACATGCGGACCATGTCCTTGATCAACTGAAAATACAAAAAAAACAGGCCCCGCCAGGAATAGCGGACGGTATTTTCCACTTCTCCCGCGGAAATCAATCCAAACTCCTGATTGTATTTGATCTGCCTGCCGGTTTCCTCTTCGATCATCTGAGGGAATTCTTCCGGATTCTCTTCCTTGAAATTCTCCGGAGAAAAACCCAGGCCCTCCATCCACGTCTGGTGGATCCCGGCAAGATCTTCAAAAGACGCAACCTCGGGTTCCCGGCGCAGAATGACCTCGGGGGGTACTTTCATGGGGTTGTTGAAGGGGAGATTGGATGTCCGAAAAGAACGGCCGTCTTTGTGACGCGAAGTCAGGCTGACATAGACCCAGGAAACGTGTTCCTGTTCGGTAAAACAGATAGCTGCCTCCACCCGTTGGTTTTCCTTGTAAAAAATACGAAAAAACTGACTGGTCCCGTCCCATTCCCAGCCGTTGTCGGACACGTAATCAAATCCGGCCCCCTCGATTTCGCTGGTCAACTCGTTCAATGCGGGAAAGCGCCGGTTTCCGGGTGGGGCCTGTTTTTCCAGTTTTTGGGAAAGCGGCAGCCGCAATTTGCGAATGCGGGTGAGAATCTCGACCCAGGGCAACAGAAACCAGACCGACATTCCGGCGATACCCGCCCAGATGTTCCCGGTGGGAAAGTAAATAGCCAGAAAGCTGGCGACCAAAATCCCGAGGGCCCCCAGCTTACCCAACAAACGGTTGGGAAAGGTCCTCAACGCAAACGAGGCGACCACCACGCCGAGGACGATCAAAAGTTCAGTCATTTTTTTACTTCAATCCCTTCCCCCCAAATAGAACCCCCCATTTTCAGTTGGCAAGTTGATTTCGCCTCCGCGATTTTCGGTGTCCCGGTTTCGATCAATATTTTACCGTCAATCCAAAATGAAATTTTCCATCATCGACTCTCGTGGCCGGGACGCCGTGGGTTTCCAGATTCCATCCATAGGAAGCTCGGGCCATGGCCATTTTTCCGATTCGGCAGGTGAATCCAAGACCCGCGCTCTGCAGGGAGGGTGAGACCTCTCCGGCTGTCGGAGAGGAAATGTGCAGAAGGGCCGCGTCGTAAAAAGTGAAAAGATTCCAGTGGTCCTCCCCTGTTTTGTCCGGGCAATTCAGCACCGAAACAGAAGGGAAAATCAATTCGATATTCCCGATCAACCCGGAATCTGCCCGGATCAGATTTTCGTCAAATCCCCGAACGCTCGCATAACCACCGCCGAGAATTTGTTCGGTCGAGGTGAGACGATCATCAGTAATTTGTCCGTTGCCGCCTAGTTTCAGGACAAAACCCTCAGGCAGTTCAAAAGAGCGTTCGATATCCCCGAAGAAGTAAGTGTAGTCGCTGGTGGACCCGGTCCTCGCCGTGGCAAAGGAGGCATCGTCGTTGTTGGAAAGCACGTTGCCCGGCGAAAGCACCATTCCAATATTGGCCCGGGTCCGTCCGTTTTTGTGTTTTATGATTCCCTCGTATTCAAATCGAAACTGAAAAACCTCCACCGCGTTGGCGAAGACGTTGATGCCCCCAAAGAGGAGATCAGTATTGATTTTTTTGTAATCCCAGGCTGCCTGGATCGATTGCCGAAGCTTTCGGTTCCAACCGGGCCGGGGCAGCGGCACCCGGTATTCGACACTGGTTTGGATGTTTTCACCATTCACCCCCACCAGAGTCCCGGGAGTGACTGCCACTGCTGCGTCAGTGGTCACATAGGCGCCAATCACGCGGAGCTCGTGACGCCAGGGCAAAAAGTTTTGATAAAAAATGGAATTCGCCTCCAGGGAATTCCAATCGAGGCTTGTTGTATGCGAATAGCCGATGTTCTGTTCGGTTCGGAATGGATTGGCCCAGTTGGCGCCGAAGGAGAACTCATTTTCCCCGGTCAAGGGAATTCCGGTATTGGCCAATCCCGTATAAACCGTGAATGGTGACTCCTCTCTGGTTTCCAATAGGATATCACTGGTGCCATCTCGTTCGCCTCGCTGGTAAATCAGGTCCACCCGACGAATGGGGTTCTCGTTCAACCAATCGAGATCCGCTTCCACCATCCTGCGGTTGATTCGATCCCCGGGTTCGATTCGGACTTGTTGGACGAGGTAATCCGGGTTGGAATACTTCGCGCCTTCCACTGCTTTTTTGCCCAGCAAGGCTTCACGAATCACCACCTGGATTTTTCCCTGGGTGATGTTTTGTTCCGGAAAATAGACATCGACCAGCGGGTAATCGCTCTTCCGCCAGGCGTTCACGATGTCCTTGGCCAGCTCAGCCAGGAGCAGCATGGAAATTGGCTGGCCCAGATAAGGCGTCACAACTTCCTCCACATTCGATGGAGCGGTGAGTCCGGCAGAAATGTCGATTCCTTTGTGGGTGATTTTCGGCGAAAGTGTTGCCTTGTTTTGGTGGGAAAGAAGAACGATCTCAATGACCTGGGGGCCCAACGGAGTGGGATCGGCTGACCGATCGGTTTTCTTTTCTCCGAGGCCCTCCCCGAATTCCGGTTCGGAGAATTTTCCCTCCCCATTTTCCAACACCCGGGATTTTATTTTTCTGTCTTGATCAAGCAGCGGGTTCTGGGCGCTTGCCATTTCCGAAATGGAAAAGATCGCACAGCAGACTGGCAGGAACAGGCAGAACTGTCTTAGGAATGGATGCGGCATAAAATGGGGAGATTTCCGTTTGGTGCGGCAGGTGGATTCAGGTTTACGGATTATTCAGTGCAGCAGCTAATTCCTGCAAGGCAGCGGCGTCCAGTTGCCCCTGCAGTAAGAGAATAACGGACTGCCCCGCCTGCCCCGCCTGCCCATCGATTGCCACGACACCGTCCGTCACCGAGATCGGAAAAATCAGGACCAGACCGAGGCCGTCGCTCAATTCGCGGGCCGCTTCAAGTGACAGGGTTCCTTCCAGAAGCTGGGCCACCAGGTCCGGGGGCGCACCCGTTAAATCGATCGCGTAGGCTCCATCAGACATGACCAGAATGGCGGAGCCAATATATCCCAGAGCCTGGGCCAGTTCCTGGTTTGCGGGAGGATTCAGATTTTCCTGAAGAATCGTAATCACCAACAGTGGGGGAAAAGTAAAACTGCCATCCAGTGAGGTGGGTGCATCGAGCAGATCATCTCTTCGGCCCGCGATGATGATCGTGCTTTGCCCGAAGTTGATGATCGCCGCTGAACCAAAGATCCCCAGCCCTCCCTGGAAAATACCCGTGGGAGCGGTCCCGTCGGTATTGTTGAAAAAGTTCTCAACGATAAAGAGGCCTCCGGTGGTATTGCTCGATCCGTCAGAAATCGTGTTCAGAAGAAAGCCGAGATCTGTCGGATCCTCGCTGGAAGGTGTGTCCAGAGGGGCTTCGAAGTTGGAATAGGCAACGGAGGTTCCTCCCAGATTCAGCGGACTGCCGCTCAACCGAGTCAGGGGGAAGGTGATCAGGGTATCAAAACCATCTCCGCCATCAATGGTCTGGGAAAAAGTCGTGGGTGATGTCAGGACGATGTCGTCCCCCGGGCCGAGCATGAGTTGGACTGAATTCATGTTCGCGAAATGGTATTGCGGATTCCGGGACACCAGTCCCTCCTGCACCGCGTAAATATGCTGCCCGGCCAAATTACCGTCATCAATGATGATCTGATTAACCCCCGATCCTCCATCGACTGAATCGACAGTGGACTGGTTGAGAAAGATGAATTGATCATCTCCGTTGCCGCCAACGAGATGCTCAAACGACGCAAATGTTCGCCCGCCCAGTTCAGTCATCCCAGGTTGGAAAACAGTGAATGTTTCCGACGATGACGGTCCTATCAAGGTATCTGCATCACCCCGGCCCTCGATTCCCTCAATGCTGTCAAAAGTGACTCCCTCCAATGCAAATGGGCCGGTTACATTGATGTCATCGTATCCACCATAACTATAGAAATCAGTCGTGTTCGCTTTTAACGCTGCGTTGATTTTGAACATATCATCTCCTCCACTGCCTCCAAACTCAAGGCTGTCCGCAGTGATGTCCGCATTCACTTCAACCTGAAATCCAACACTTCTGAATTCTGAGATACTGAATTCCCCGTAATTGCTGACGTCGCCTTCTCCCCCGTCAGGGGAGCCAATAAACACTGCGTCGTTCGAGAAAATCTCACCGTCCACAGTCACATCAGGAGCAGTCAGGTCAATGTGCCCGCTTTGAGTAAAAATAGAGGAATTCCGCTGCAAATGGATCGAGTCATAAGCGTCGACAAACAAAGAGCCGCTTCCCTCCGCCATGATGTTGGCCGATTCCCCCAGAACAAAGTTGCCGCTGGCATTGAACGTCAGATCATTTCCCGACGCCCAGTGAATGTGCACTCCCGGCTCGACTGTAATGTTCCCGTTTCCCGATCCGGAGCCGGTTTCGATTGTGAGGTTCCCGCCAGTGTCGAGAAACGAGTTGATGTCGGCTGCTGCCACAGTGGTTTGGTCGGAGACAGGGCTTCCCGTTATGGGACCACCCCGTGCCACTTGCACAACACTGACATCAATCGGATCAAACAGCAGCGATCCCCCTTTCCCGTTTGGAGCGCTCACGTCAACTGAATCCGTCAGGGACGAGAAATGAACCGTTTCTTTTCCCGACAATTCGACAAATCCGCCATCCCCGGAGGAGGCGCCCCCCCGAGCGGAGATCTTTCCCTGGAAATCCAGAGTTCTTTCCGCGAACAGAACGATCTCTCCCCCATGACCGTCCAGATTCCCACTGGCATCAATTTCCACTCCTTCCCCAATATGGATGAACTCGGCACGATTTAATTCGGGGGACTGTCCGCGTTTGCCGCCACCGATCCAAATGTGGCCGCCACCCGAGTCGCCGTCCGCCAGAATCGCGGTGTCGGGGATCAGATCGATAGTTCGTCCCAGCAAAACGACATCGCCCCCGCTTCCCGTTTCCCCGCCGACATTCACTTCGCCCCCGATTTCGGTTTGTCCCCCGGAATTTCTGATTTCGATTTTTCCACCACCACCTCCGGAGCCTTTCACCGCACGAAGCGTTCCGCTCGACCGAATCCGGCTCTTTTTCCCTCCCGCGCTGAGAAAAATCTGTCCTCCCCGACGGGTGACACCGGTCGCTGCAATTCGCCCCTCGTTCTTCACCGCGATACCGTAAATGTTGCCATGATGGGCTCGCAATTCAGCCATATTGGCCTTGATGCTGCCCCTGTTGACGACTCCGCCTTTGCCTCCGTCTCCCGAAGCTCCCCTCACCCAGACCCGTTCCTCACCGGATTCCCGGAGCAGCACATCGTTTCCGGCGGCAAGACCGGCCGTTCCCCGCGGGGCCACAATCCTTCCGTCGTTTTCCACCGATGCCGCCACCAAAAACACATCGCCATCGAACGCGCTGATCGAGCCAAGGTTGATCACGGCAGCCGGAGAACTGCCGGAAAGGGAAAGGTCACCTCCATCCAGAAAATCCGAGTCCCTGATATCGAGGGTCGAGGCGATGAATGCCGCTGCATCCACCCGTCCGTTCGGTCCGATGAGAATGCCATTCCGATTCAGCAAAATGAGTCGCCCGTTCGATTTCAACAGACCGTCGATCTGGGACACCGAAAAGCCGGTCACCCGGTTCAGAGCGGCGGAGGTCGGGCCGGGCTGTAAAAACTCGGTCACCTGCCCGGTCCCGATCGAAAATGAATCCCAATCGATGATGGCCCTGTCTGTGTGTTGAAAGACCTGGAGACTGTCTCCGGCACGGACAAATTGCACATCACCATGACGAACGGTTTCGCCCACCGGGTTGGCGGAAGCAGGCTGGCAGAAAACAAAGGCGAACCACAGCGAGAAGAAAATCGCCACCCGGACCTTCTCAGAAATTCCTGGAAAATCACTCCAAACAGATTTTCCTGTTTTGCTCTGATGCAGCATCTCCCCGATCCAGATTTCCTTTGTTCAACAGGGTTCAGTGGACGATCCAACAGGGTTAGATCCGCGTCACTTTTTCTTTTTTCCGTCCACTTTCGTTCCTTTTGGAGTGATCTCCACGCGCCCTTCTTTGACCTGGGCATATCCCTTTCCGTTTTCCACGGCAACGGCAAAAAAAGTTCCGCGGGCGGCGGCAATTCCACTGGGTGTTCGGATGTTGAAATTCATCTCTCCCGGCTTGCTGGGTTTCAAGAGTGCCCCCAGGCTCCCGCTTTTGAGATCGAGCATCACTTTTTTTGGAGTCGTCGTTTCGGTGACTTCCTCGATGACCAAGACGGAATTCTCCGCGATGCGAATGGCCGATCGCGGGGTGATCACGATGACGGCACGCGAAGCGGGACCTGTTTTCACCGTGCCACCTGTCGAGACTTTATCGCCCGCCTGAATGGCAAGTTCCTTCCCGCCCGCGGGAGTGAATTTCACATCTCCCACCGCCACGGTCACCTGACCGCTTTGGGGGGCCGCGGGGAGCCTGGCCGTCCAAAATACTCCGCCCAACAGACAGATGAAAAGCGGGACGGCAGGCCTTGATGAATACGTAATAAAATGATTCATAACTATCGTGTTTTGCGTTTCAAACCTCTTCCGTGACAAAAGAGTTTCCTCTGCCAGACTAGAGTGCCAGGCAAATGAATCAACCCCAAAATCGGCAAATTGAACCTGCTGAATCCGAGTGTCATGCAGATTGTAAGACCTTGTGTTTCGGTGTAGGATGCCGGTCAATCACTTTTGGTGAAACTCACCCCGAAATTAGTTATTTTCAAACCAGTTCAGTGTATTGATGTTGATCGTTTCCGTCTGGTATGAGTAAGGGTGACAGCTATTCAGTCCGTGTTTTATTGCTGGGACCATTGCTTGTTTTTGGGGTGATGGCCCTGCTGGAGCCAACGGACTTTGCCAGAAGATTGGAGAATCTCACGGTGGACTGGAGGTTCCGCTCCAGGGCGGCTCACGATCCGGAAGCGGATTCCAGAATTCTGCTGGTTGGAATTGGCGATTATTCTCTGAAGCGCCTTGGTCGCTGGGAGGATTGGACGCGGGATATTCACGGCGCCTTTTCGACGGCGTTGACCAATCGTCCACCGGCCGTGCTGGCCTGGGATTTTTTCTTTTCGGAAAAGAGCCGCAAGCCGGAAAACGATGTGCGTTTCGCCGATGCTCTGGCTTTTCACCCGGGCGCCATTACGGGAGCGGTTTGTGATTCTGCCTCGCATTTCAAAAAGGCTTACACGAGCGATACCATAGGGAAAACCCGCCCCATCACGAAGGTGGAGGGTGACCGCTCCGCCATGCTCGGCTCGAATAACGGCCAGATTCCCATCGACATCATTGCCGAAAGTTCCTGGACTGGATTTGTCAATGCCGCCCCGTCAAGGATCGACGGTGTCCGGCGGAAAATCCCCCTGCTGGTGAATTTCGCGGGGGAAATCTATCCGTCGCTGGTCTTGCAGATTATGATTCAACTGGAGCAGGCCCGATCGGAAGATGTTTCCGTGAAACTGGGAGAATCAATTCGCATTCCGAAAAGGGACGGTAGCGGAGACTGGGTCATACCGGTGGACCAGGGCGGATTCATGTGGATCAACTACCGCAATACCCAGTCTTTCCAAAAGTGCGACTATGTCAAATTGATCGAGGATCTGGACGAATTCGCCAAGTCGGGACGATGGATGCCGGATTACCCGGGGGTGGAAAACCAAATCATTCTGGTGGGACAAATGGCGGAGGGACTAGCTGATTTCGGGCCGTCCCCTTATCGGATGGAAGAGTCCCTGGTATTGATCCAAGCCAGCGCACTGAACAATATTTTGCTTAACGACTACTTGAAAGTGCCATCTCCCTGGCCGTTTTTCCTTGGCTGGCTGGTCGTGGGATGGCTGACCTTGTGGCTTTTGAGGGGAAGCTCCTTATGGGTCATGCTGGCGGTTCCGCTGGCGCTGATGGCAGGTTATATTCTGCTCGCACGGCAGTTGATGTGGTCTGCCAATTGGTGGATTCCGCTTTTTCTGCCTGTGGTGGGCACCTTCGTTTTGCATGGCGCCATCATGGTCAATCAACTGGCCTCGGAGATGAAGGCAAAGCGCGAAATTCGTTCCCTTTTTGGCGCCTACGCAGGAAGGGAACTGGTTGAGCGAATCATTTCCACCGGCGAGAAACCAAGGCTGGGTGGGGAAAAGGCGGAGATCACCGTTTTCTTCAGTGATGTGGCCGGGTTCTCCTCATTTTCCGAGGAGTTATCTCCGGAGAGATTGGTCAGCCTGATGATTGCCTATATGTCGGACATGACCGAGATTCTGATGGATCGCGGAGGTGTTCTCGACAAGTATGTTGGAGATTCAATTGTCGGGATGTTTGGCGTTTTGGTGCCTCTGAAAGATCATTCCTACAGGGCGGTCACCGCAGCCATTGAAATGCAGAAGCGGCAGTATCAATTGCGTGAAAAATGGCGGGAGACGGGAGATTGGCCGGATTCGGTCTATGGGATGCAAACCCGAATCGGCTTGAACACCGGCGAAGCCGTCATCGGAAACATGGGATCGCGACAGAGGTTTAATTTTACGATGATGGGTGACACGGTCAATCTGGCCTCCCGCTGTGAAAGCGGGGCCAAAACCTATGGCGTTTACACGATGGTCACGGAAAGCACACGTTCCGCCGCCATGAAGGTGAAGGACGACATTGCCTATCGTTATCTTGACAAAATCGTCGTGGCCGGGAGGGCGCAGCCGGTTTCCGTTTATGAAATAATTGGATACAAGGGTGATTTTAGCCCGAGTGTGAGCGATTGTCTTTGGATCTATGGAGAGGGCATGAAAAAATATCTGGCTCAGGACTGGACCGGGGCAGCGGAATTATTTCAAAAATCCGCCCTGATCGAACCCAGTCAACCGGAGGTGCATGCCGGGGTGAAAACCAATCCGTCCCTTCTCCTGTTGCAAAGGTGCACTGAATTGAAAAAATCACCTCCCAATGACGATTGGGACGGCATCTACCTCATGAAATCCAAGTGATGAGCGGCCCGACACCAGGGCCCGCTATGTTGTCTCATTTTTTCTGAAGACGGCGATCCGCCGGTCCACCGATTTTCCTTCGGTCCCCAGTTCCCGTGATTGGGGATTGGTCGCCGTGCTGATGAGTTTTCCGCCGAGACGCTGGATCGCGTCGAGGGCCAGGCGGTGTTCCCGGTCAAAGTAGGAGGTGATCACCAAACGGCCAGTGACGCTGAGCTTCTCAAGAGCCCGATCAAAGATTTCCTCCCAGGTTTGGACTCCGTTCCAGTAATTCTGGTGCCGGAGAACGACCAGGTCGAAATCCTCACCCATTTCCGCATGGCCGTCCAACCTGGTGGCGTCTCCGGTGAGAAACTCGAATTCCTTTTCAACCCCCGTTTCGGTGTCGTGGCGGCTCCTGTTGCGAAAACGTCTTCGGGCATCGTCGATCTCACGGGCACGAACATCGATACCCGTCAGTTTCACTTTGAGGCCCTCGCCGCCGTGCAGCTCGGCCAGAAAATTCGTCAAGGTATCCGCTTCGTTACAGGCACCACAGGCAATATCGAGAATGCGGGCTTCCCCTTTTTTCCGAAGAGACCGGCCCAACTCCCCGGCATCAGCTCCGACGGTGCGTCCCAGCATCGTCCGAAGCCGCGCCATATCGACGTCAAGTGCCTCTTTGATTCTCTTGGTCATGCAAAAATGAAAGGGAGGCTAGGAGTCTGTCGGACTTACCTTGATTGACTGCGGAAAACGAGGATTTGGCCCAAATTTCCCTTCGTTTTCGTCATTTGTGTTCCCACAAACTCCTGAAACTGATGAAAATTTTGGCTCAAACCTCGATCCCCTCGCTCAAACCATCTAAGTCCGACAGACTCCTAGTTGCTCCGGTGTGTCGCGTAGTGTTCCGCCAGAATATCGCGACCGAAATCCCCATTAAAATCCCGCCAGACAGCGTGGGCGTGATTGGCGTTGTTCTGGGTGTTGGCATACTCCAGAAGAAAGGTGGGACCTTGCACCCGGTAATAGTGGGGATCCCCTTTTTGAGTTCCACCGGCCCAGGCAAAGACGATCCTGTCTCTCCCGGCGTCCTGGATCTGTTTCAACTCGCTGTCGGCTATTTCAGGGCGGAGCCGGTGAACATAGACATCAATCAGCTTTCCTAAAACCTCTTTCTGATGATCGCCAAAATCAGAGAATTTTACTCCTTTGTCTCCCTGAGATGTTGCTTTCCGATTTGCTTCAGTCAGCACTTCGCGGGGCGCCTTGTCCGAAATCAGAGCGGCATTTTTCTGCTGGTCACTAAGTGAATTGACGAGGTCGCGGGCGATGTCTTCCTCGTCCGCCAGGACCCGGAGTCCCTTGCGCGGACCTTCCCGAATTTCAGCGGGATTCGATCCAAAAAAGCAGGGAGTGCCTGAAATCATTTTGCCGTGAGCGATGGAGAAGTTGACCGATAGATGATGCCCCTCCACCCGCCAGCCCCATGCCGGGGAACCTGGCTTACCGAAAATACTGATGTAATACATGTCCGGCTGGCGTTTGGGAGACTGGTTTTCCATGGTCCAGAGAACCTGTTCCAGAGACATGATTTGCAGGGCCGTGATGTAGCCGCTGTGGCTCAACCCGCTACTGAGCAGAGCATGGGCGAGGTGTTGCTGGTCGGGCCGCAATTCTTTGAGGGGAATTCCCCCGCGCTTCTTTTCGCCCTCGAATGGTTTGGGGATGAAATGCCAGTTTTCTCGTTCATCGGCGGTCAGTTTGTAACTGGCCTTGGCACTTTGTTCAGGAGTCAAAACAGAGAGCAGGTCATCGGCCGCGTCAGCCATGGCCGCCGCCACGTCGTGAGCCTGGCCTGGCAGGGCCCCAAGGGTCACCAGTCCGGAAATGCAGAGGGTCAGAAGATTTTTTTTCATGAGTTTTCGCAAAGGGTAAGTAAGAGGGCAATCAGGCGAAAAAGCAACGGCGCAATTTTCCCACAATCGCTTCATGGCAGGCGCCGGGCGCTGTATGACAACGCCGTGACAATAACTCCACGGATCAATCGGAAGCGGACCGGGAAACACCGGGCTCGGTTTCCCCGCTGATGGTGGGCAAATCGCGGTCTTTTCAACGATTTCCGCGTTCCTCCCCGGTCACGGAACGGGCTCCGCTTTGCCGTCGCTGCGCTCCACCCTTCAGGTGGCCTTTGGCTGTCTCCCCCAGGGACGCGGGGACGGCACTCCTGGCATCTTGAACTGATTGAAAAATCCTCGCAAATCCGCACCCTTTTTATGGCGGAGGTGTAGCCGTTTGCGTTTCCCCTCATTCGTGTTTAGTTCGCTTCACCAATCATGGCAAAGCAAAGTCTCGAAGAAATTAAGCGCAACAGCCGCGGGCTGCGAGGGCGCATTGCGGCGACAATCAACTCAGGGGCGACTCACATGGAGGAGGCCGAGTTGCAGTTGATGAAGTTTCATGGTTCCTATCAACAGGATAATCGGGATGTCCGTTCCGAGCGTCGCAAACAAAAGCTGGAGAAAGCATGGGCCTTTATGGTTCGCAGCAAAATGCCCGGTGGCAGAATCACGGCAGAACAATATCTGGTTCACGACAGGCTTGCAGGCGAAGTGGGTTGCGGGAGCCTGCGCCTGACCACCCGGCAGGGTATTCAACTGCACGGGGTTCTCATCGGAAATGTAAAAACGGTGATCTCGAAAATCAACCAGTCAGGATTGACCACACTGGGCGCCTGCGGCGATGTGGTTCGCAATACCACGAATGTGGCGGCGCCGATAAAAGACGCGGTTCATAGAGATTGCCAGATTCTCGCTGAAGAAATTACCCAAACTTTTCTGGCCAAAACCCGCAGCTACGCCGATATCTGGCTGGATGGGGAAAAACTGGGTTCTTTGAGTGAGGGAGATCCTTCCAAAGATCCGGAAGAGTCTGTTTACGGAAAAACCTATCTGCCGAGGAAATTCAAGATCGCCATTGCCGTTCCACCGCGTAATGATGTGGATATTTTCTCCAACGACGTGGCCATGGCGGTCCACGCCCCCGATGGGGAGATCGAGGGATACACCCTCTGGATCGGCGGCGGACTGGGCATGACTCACGGGAAAGAGGAAACACGTCCCCACCTGGCCAAGCCCTTCGCCTACGTGGAACGTCATCAGGTTGTCGAAGTGTTGAAGGGGATTGTCGCCGTGCAGCGGGAGTATGGAAACCGGGCCAACCGCCGGATGGCCCGAATGAAATATCTGGTGCAGAACACCACCATGGCCTGGTTCCGTAACGCCGTGAAACAACGTGTTTCAGAAGAGATCACGCTCCACAACCCCAAAGAAGTGGTTTTTGACTCCGTCAGTGATCTGATGGGGTGGCACGAGCAGGGTGATGGAAAGTTCTTCCGGGGCGTTTACATCGCCCAGGGTAGAATCGAGGATGTCACAGGCGGTGTGCAATACCGGAGCGGACTTCGTGCCGTCGCGGAAACTTGGGGGTTTCCCTTCAACATGACGGCCAACTGCAACCTCTACATTTGTGAAGTGCCGGAGGAGAAAAAAGGGGAGGTGGACCGGATTCTGAGTGAGCACGGCTTTCCCGACGACACCGCGCTTACCGCCATGCGGCAGGTGGCCCATGCCTGTGTTGCTCTTCCAACCTGTGGTCTGGCGCTCTCCGAAAGTGAGCGCACTTTTGCCAGCGAGGTGCTCGATCCCGTGGACGACATTCTTCGTGATCTCGGTTTGGAAAATGAATCGCTGCTCATTCGGATGACAGGTTGTCCGAACGGATGTGCGCGGCCCTACAACGCGGATATCGCCTTCGTTGGTCGCAGCCCCGGGAAATACGCACTTTACGTTGGCGGTTCGCATCGGGGTGATCGGCTTGCGGGACTTTATAAAAAAGTCGTAAGCAGCGAGGAAATTCCGGAGGTGATGAGGGAGATTCTGGAAGACTTCGTCAAAAACCGCCAGGGCGATGAATCGTTTACTGATTTCTGGGGCCGCACCAAGGAGAAAGGACAGGAACCTGATGTGTCGCATTTCCACGTTGAACTGGAGGCAAGGGTGGCAGCTGCGGCAGCTCAGTCGGGAGATTGACCCAACGGATGGAATGAGAAGAAAATTGAGGCCGCGCCAGACAATGGCGACACTCCCTTCCCAAGAGGAACATAGGAGTCCGTCGGACCTAGATGGTTTGAGCGAGGGAATCGAGGTTTGAGCCAAAATTTTCATCAGTTGGAGGAGTTTGTGGGAACACAAATGACGAAAACGAAGGGAAATTTGGGCCAAATCCTCGTTTTCCGCAGTCAATCAAGGTAAGTCCGACAGA
>Ga0114931_10003742_pt1 | contig 19172 bp, 13 predicted proteins | sample 2SBtaG_FD_89579 | JGI IMG/M metagenome (GOLD analysis project Ga0114931, IMG submission 89579) | Deep subsurface microbial communities from Kolumbo volcano to uncover new lineages of life (NeLLi) - 2SBTROV14_V59a metaG | ecosystem: Environmental > Aquatic > Marine > Volcanic | place: Kolumbo...
AAGTGGGTGACCACCCCCGACACGTTTGCCCGGTCGGGGTTACGTGCTAATCCGATTACTGGCGAGATGATCGATGGGGATGTGATCTTCGATGCAAGCTGGGTGCGTTACTGGAAAATGGAGTACGCGTTTCTTGTGGGGATGCCAGTGCCAACGGGAGCCGAAGGGGCGAAACCTGCGGAAGCAGGTTATTCGCTGATGGACGTGGGAGAGATTATCAGTCCAATCATGGCCGCCAAGCACGGCTACGGCATGCCCGTGTCGGCCCCTGCTCAACAGCTTCGCGCTAGAATGCGAAATCAGAACCAGAATGGCGAACAGCAAGGCCATGGCATGACGGCGGGAATGATGCCTTCGAATTGGAGTCCTCTGCAACGATTGCTAAGTGCGAGGATGTCGGTGGGAGGTCTTTCTACTTGCCAATATGCCTTGGCCAAGCAACAGGAATTTCGCTTGGCAGCGATCGCCATTGCTGCCAACAAAAAAGGCGATGACAGCGACGACGACAGCGACGACGACAAAGACGACGACGATTCGAAGAAGAAAAAGAAGAAAGACTCAGATCTCAAGCTGCCTGAAGAGTTCGTTGGGCAGTTGATCAAGGAAATTGTGATGCATGAAGTGGGGCATTCGCTTGGGCTACGGCATAACTTCCGAGCAAGTGCGATGCTCTCGCTGGATGAGATCAACGATAAGTCGATCACTCACAAAAAGGGCATGGTGGGGAGTGTGATGGATTACTCGCCAATCAATATTTCTCCTGATCCTGAGAAGCAGGGCGATTTTGCAACCACGACGATCGGGCCATACGACTATTGGGCCATCGAGTATGCCTACAAGCCAATTTCGGGAGATGAGAAGAAAGAGCTCCAGAAAATTGCGTCTCGTTCCCCTGAGCCTGATTTGGCCTACGCCACGGATGAAGACTTGTGGATGAGTAACGATCCGTTGGTGAATGTCTATGATTTGGGTAACGATCCGATGGCCTATGGAAAGCAGCGTATCACGCTTGCGGAGAAGCTGTTTAAGGACCTCGACGACAGGGTCATTCGGGACGGTGAATCGTGGGTAAGGCTTCGATCGGCGTTTGGCGTGTTGTTGTCGCAGTATGGAAATGCGGCTTATCTAACCACGTCGAACATTGGTGGGCAGTATTTTTCGAAGAATCACAAGAGCGAGAAGAAAATTCCTGACCCCATTGTTCCAGTCGACGCAAAAGTTCAGCGAGAGGCGTTGGAGTTTCTCACGGAAAAAATTCTCAGTGACGAGTCTTTTCATTTTTCGCCGCAGACGTTGCGACGTTTGACTCGTGAAAACTGGTATCACTGGGGTAGCAATTCCTTCTTTTTCTCGAGCGATTTGACGTATCCGATCTACGATCGAGTGCTGGGGATTCAAAAAATCGTGTTAAATCACTGTTTCAGTGCCTCGGTGCTGAAACGATTGCAGGATCAGCAACTGTTGGTCGACGGAGACGACTCGCTAAAGATTGCCGAGGTATTCCGCACTTTGTCTGACAGCATTTGGTCGGAGCTTGGAGTCGATAAAGAGGATTTGCCAGAGAAGTTGGAAGTCTCGGCGATCCGCCGCAACTTGCAGCGAGAGCATGCCCGCAAGCTCAGTTCCATTGTAATTGGGCAGCGCCGCAATCCGTTCTACGATATGTTCGACTATGTGTCGTTCTTCGGCAATTCGTATCGCTATCCGGCCGACGCTCGCAGCCTCGCCCGAATGCATCTCCAAGAATTGGGCGAGAAGCTCGACGGAGTGTTGGATCTGGAAGACTTGAAAATTGAAGATTCCAGCCGAGCCCATCTGCTTGAAGTCAGGGAGCAGATCAAGAAGGTGCTGAATGCGGAGATGGAGATGTCGGGACCGTAAGGCAAATGACGAATTCCCAAATACTCAAATCTGAAAAAACGCAGCGTGAGAACTGCGCGTATTTCTTGTTTCGTCATTGACGCGTCCTCGACTTGGCTATCCCTTGCCGAGTTGCTTCCCAGCAGAGCTCGATTCCGTTTTACCAAGCAAGTCGGAGGTATACCAAAACAGAATGCAAAAGTTAAGAAGTACACGGCTGTCACCGAGCGCCGCAAAACACGGAAGCGGTCGAAAAAAATGCGAAAGTCGAACTTACGGTTCGACTTCATTCTACCGAATTGTGCTTCTGCCGGCCGAGACACTGCTGCTTGCACTTGCTTGTGCCGCCCTCTTGCTGAGCGTGGCACCGACAATAAACCATCCGTCTTCGTCGCTGCGAATCACGGTTCCCGCGGGACCAAAGTAGCGGCGGACCATCTCGAATTCAGGCAGCGTGCGTCCGTCGATTTTCTGCTCACGAAGAATGCCTTCGTCTTCGTCGTCGGGCGGCGTGAGTAGACGATTGAGCATGCGGCCCAAAAGTGTCTCTGACTCGGGCATTTTGCCTTGCCGTAAGAGTTCGTAGATAGGGCGATAGACTTCGTCGGTTCGCAGGAAGCAGCGGGCTGCGACGGGCCCCGACATCAGTTGCGAAAGGGCGGCTTCGACTTCTCGGTAGTCGCCGGCGGTACTCAACTCGTCCTGAGGACCGCTGAGAGCGAAAATCTTTCTCATGTAATCGGAATGCGACGCAATGAAAAGATGTCCTTCGGTAACACAGACTGCCGAGGAAGTGAGGCCGTTGCCGATTCCCTGGCCACCGGCCGCTTCGGCTTCGTCGATTGGGTCCAGTAGATCGAGATCGGCGAGGTCGAGATCGGGAAGCTCATCCTCTGCTTCTTTGATTTCCCAAATCGTTTTTCCCTGAAACTGAGTTTTCGAGGCGTTGGGATCACTGGTCATAAACTTTTCAACCGTCTTTGCAATTTCCTGCTCGTTTGTCAGGCTGATCACGAAGAGAAATCGTTCGCATTGGGGGGTGATGGGTACTTCGTAATCGGTGACCAACATGACTTGCTTGCCTAGGTGAGCGACAAAGTCTTTGCGAACCTTGACTTGCGGGCCGTAGGGGTCGCGTTCGAGGCCCTCTAGAACGCCATCGAAGGCCTCTTCGTAACCCGCTACCGCGTCGAAAAGCGTGTCGAAGTGTTCGAATGCGTTGGCCATATCAAAGTTGAAGGTTCGATAGCTGGCAAGTTTGCGTGGTACCCATTTTTGAGCGGACAGGTTGTTGTCGTTGGGGAATTTCATCATCCGCATGGCCAAGTCATACTTTGCTGGGCTGTCGGAGGTCGAAGGTGCATAGACGGCAGTGCGGTGAAGTAGTTCATAGGACCCCCCCACTGCTAGGTTGAGAAAACCGCCAATCCCCTTGATGGCTTCAAAGCCTTGGGTGCTAAGAATTTTGAGGTAATCTTTGCCGGGGCGCTTCTTGCCGACGGGTCCCATGGATCGAACCGCTCGAGAATATCCAAAAGGATCGAGGTACCAGCGAATTTCAGGCTCAAGTCCTGCAGCTTCCTTCAGGCAACGGCCCATCGTTTCTTGGTAGGCCTGTAGATCAAGAAGTCGACCACCTGCTTGACCACCGAAACGCCGCAGCATTTCCTCGGCTTCCAGTCGGTTGTCGCTCGCACAAAGCATGTTGTCTTTGACAAAGAAGACGGCAGTTGATTCGTTACCCCCTTCTTTTTTCGACGGAATAGTGTACGTCGTTAGCCTAGTACCAGCGACATCGTCGTTCGTTCTGACGGCACCGCGTTTGGTGAGGTCTTTGCGCACTTTGACCAGGAAATCGTCGAGCTGTTGTTGATGGCCTGTCACGTCGACGATGAGAGCGACCGCAGCACGATCGTTTTCTCGTTCGATGAGTCCTAATCCGATTTCTCCGCCGGCAATATCTTTCAAGTCGGATAGTTCTACACCCAGCTTATCGCGGACGCCAGAAATCTTGCGGCGGAGTTGCTGCTTTGCATCATCGATAAAAGGTCGCATCGCTTCGTCTTGAACCAATTGGCCCAGCTGTGTTTGTTGCCAATGTTGATGGAGCATTCGAATATCGGCAACTGAGGCAAAACCCCGAGTGCCTGCCGACATCAGAGAATCGCACGGAACCGCTGCCCTGGCGGGTGCTCCGCAGGAGAGCGCGAGAACGATTGCCGTTAGCGCGGCAGAAATAAATCTCACAGAGGCGATAGAAGAGGGTGCGAATAAGGTAGCGACTGGTCTGACCAAGATCACGATAATCCTGCCTGGTGGGGGCCCGATGGCCTACATGAGTGATGGGAAAGTGCGGGGAATGTAGCGATTTATCGGCATACGAGCAACGTATATCTTGCCAAGCTAGCGTTACTGTGTAGAGCTTACCCAACAGAGCCAACGCCTCCCAGCGGTAGAATCGTCGTTTTGGTAAAATAGGCAATTTACTCGGGGGCCAAAATGCGGTTTTTCTGCTGTTTGGATCAGTCGCGAGGTGTGAAAAGACCTGAGGGATGCTCCGTTCAATGTGGGTTTCTGAGCTAACGGGGGACTGGCATTCCCAGATCGTCTCTGAAACCGTCCGTTAGGTATCTGGACTAGAAAGAAGTATAGTCGGAGGAAGTATAGTCGGAGAATGAGGTGTTGGCGGCATGGGCTGTGTCCTGCGGTCTGTTGAGGAACTCAGCGTGGAAAATTCATTTGAGGCACCTTCGCCCGGTCTGGTAGCGGCACTGCATCCCCCTATTTCAGATGACTACGTCAGGAAACTCATTGCTGTGTTTCATGGCCATCGCGATCCGCTGACGTGGAAATCTCGCTAATTTCGGAATACTGATTTTATCATTCTTTCTGAGCATGGCATCTGACAAAGTGAGGGTTTTGTACCCATCGCGACCCTAGGACACGATTTCTCGTCGGCGTTTTAGATAATCCCAGACGACGTAGCGGTCGAGGTCGCGGCCTGCAGTGAAAAAGACGCGGCCGGTGGTTGACTCAGCTAGCCGATGGGCAAAACGTACGTCTTCTTCGATTTGCGACCAACTGGGTAGTAGAAACAGATTGATCGTGATTCCCTCTCGCTTGCAAAGTTGCCCCTCGCGCATCGTGGCCGCTTCGGTTTGAGGGTCGGGTGGATAGAGCAAGTAAAGCATCTTGCCTTCGAAATGTGCGGTTGGTAGGCCATCGGTGATGAGTACGACCTGCCGGTTTGGGGTGTTGACGTTTGCCAGCAGTCGACGGGCGGTAGCCAGGCCGTGCTGGATGTTGGTGAAGTGAGGCGGAACTTGGTACTCGCTGATGTCTGGACGGCTCATGTCGGCGCGCAGGCGAACCACGGGATCGTTGATGGTGACGGGCTTGGGCATGAGCTCGACAATTCGCCCCCGTTCGACCGGCTTGGCAAAACTAAACAGCTCGACAAATTGCAGGAAGTCGCCTGGAAACTCGCTGCGAATAAGCCCTTCAAGCGTGAGCGCCATGCGTTTCACGTTGATGTATTGGCCGTCGTAGCGCATCGAGCCGCTCATGTCCATCAGCACACAGGTTGCGCATTTTGGATTGTTGCGAGTGGCGTGGATCTCGATGTCGTCGGGCGTCAGGCAAATTGGTAGGCCGGGGCCTTGGCGGATGAGTGCGTTGATAAACGTTCCGGGAATGTCCATGTGGCTGACGGAGTCGCCGAACTCGTATTGCTTGGTCGTTTGGGTTTCGACCGCTCCCTCGCCGACCACAGGCCCTTGATGTCTGCCGCTACGTGATGGTTTTAGGTCGTTGAAGAGCCGATCGATGAGTTTGGCTTGGAAGATGCGGTAGGCCTTCGGCGTGACGCGATACTCTCCGCTCGATTGTTCGAGTCCTTGCTGCTCGGCCATTTGACGCAGATAGTCTTGCACTTGTTGCTGCAGGTCGCTGAGCTGGTCGATGTCGCCCGGTTCGGCAAACTCGGCGAGGGCGTCCATGTCGATAAGGCCAATTTGTGCCGTTTCGCGTGCCTGCTCTAACTGATCGATGAGCTCATCGATCCGCTCAAGCTCTTCTTTGATCTCAATTGCTTGCGGGACACTCATGGACTCGTGGCCGGTAAAATCGTACTTGGCTGCGAGTTCGTCGATTTGATATTTGTCGCCCAGCGACTCCATGATGTGAATCAGCGCACGAGCGAAAGGCGATTGATCGTCACCGATGGCGTACCAGAGACGTTCGAGATCGCGAAGTTGTTCCTGCCGAACCGCCGACTGAAATCGCTCGCGGTGTTTGCGGGGAGGCTGTACACATCGGGCCTTTTTTTCAAATTCGTTACGTGCCGTTTTTCTTACTTTACGAGTTTCGTAGCGTTCAAGGATTTTGCGTTTACGTTCGCGTAGCATCGCCAACAGCGCGTCGATGCTGGGCCCTAAGCCGGCGATCTGGCTGGGATCGATTCGCACGGCTCGTGCTAACTCTTCCTCAGTGAGTTCCCGGTGCGAGCCGAACATCAGCATGTGTTCAAATGCAGAGGAGACCAAGTCTGGCGGTGGCTGAGTGGGGCTGGGGAACCGACGGGGATCGTAGCGCTGGTAGATATGGATAATCCCGCCGAGTGAGTTGCGATTTGGCATGGGGTTAGCTCGAGGGATTGGAGTTGGCTTGGGAATAAAAATGCTTTGATTTGAATTGTACTACAGCGCAGGGCCAAGATATCCACGACGACTCAACGGCGACGAAGTAAGGGAAATGACGAATGACGAAATACCCAATGACAAAAGCAATGACGAAAGATAGCCAAAATGTGGATCAACTACTTTTCTGCGAAGATCGCTGCATTCTCTTGGGATTTCGTGCTTAGGAATTCCTTCGTCATTGGGTATTTCGTCATTCATGGCTTGCCTAACCCGGTATCCGCTGCATCCCTCGCTGACGCGTCGGGTTTCGATGGGTAAGTTTTCATCTGCCGCTCGCCTAACACTTGCATGCAACTTCGAAATTCGATATTACCACCAGATGAATTGTCAATTTGCCGGCGAAAGCCCAGGAGATAACCGACGATTCCTGTGGAGAACAGCAGCCAGGTAGCTGGCTCTGGTACGGTGTTTGCTACCAGAGGGGGAGGTACTCCGTCGCCAAACTGCCTTTGCCACCTCAAGAAGTCAGCGCCGTCGACGTCTTGATCGTCGTCGGAGTCGCCCTGCATTTGGCTGGCAGCGCTGGTCGTACCAAAGCCGGCTTCCCAGACGAGGTAGTCTTCGCTATCGACTAGGCCATCAAAATTAAAATCGGCTGCGAGAGGGTTGAAGAGAAAAAGCCCGCTGTCGCCGTCGGTAAAATTGGCTTGAAAGAGTAATTGCCCATGATCGTTCAGTCCACGGAGTTGGCCCTCGTTTCCTGCTGAGTCTGCGAGAAAACTTAACGAAGCAATCGTGTGTCCGGCTAGGGAATCTCCTTCGCGCGCGACCAACTGGGAGATCCCATTGGGATCGACCAGCCAGAGTCCGCTGTCGTTACTAGAGTCAACACCCCCATTGTCGATTTCGAGCGTGGCAGCGACAGCCAATTGGCCCGACTCGTTGAGCGAGTAGCTGGAAAAACCTAGGAAGTTTGCGCCAGGCAGCTCTGGCACACCGCCGCTACCAGTGCGTAGCAGTAAGCTTCCGGTACCGTCTAGAAACCAGAGGCCCTGATTGTCGCTGGCCGAGACGCCGGCGGTTCCGATCTCCAAATCGGCATGAACTAGAAGTTGGCCAGCGTCGTTTAGTTGCAGACCATCAAAAGTTTCGAAATTTGCGCCGACGATGCCGGGTACCCCGCCAACGCCTTTGCGGCCTAACAGCGTTCCTAGTCCGCCGGTGTAGAGCCAAATGCCGTTCTCCTGGGCAACATCCAAGGTGGCGTGAATTGCTACTTGGCCTAAGTTGTTCTGAGTGTAATGGGCGATCGATAGGAAGTTTGCTCCACCAACGTCGGGGACATCTCCCACACCCAATCGGGCTATGAGTGTGCCACTCGTGCCCGTGTACTGCCATAGCCCGAGACCATTGTTAACCGTGATCGCGCCGCCGAGTTTGAGCGAGCCGATGAACAGAGTTTGATCACTGCTGTTAATCGCAGGACTGCCATAAGAAATGAGCGTAGCACTGCCAACTCCGGGCACTCCCGGTGTGCCTTCTCGGACGACCAAGGAGCCGGGGCTGCCCGCGTAGCTCCAAACTCCCTTGTTGTTGTCGTCGGTCACGTTCGACCCGTTATCTAAAGTTCCGTTGAATGCTATTCGGCCATCAGTCGAAGCTTGAATTGTTAAAGGCAAGCTGAGAAAATCTGCTCCAGGAACGCCGGGCGTGTTTCCCGAACCCGTTCGGGCTAGCAGCGACCCAACACCGCCAGGGTAGCGCCAGATAGCTTGGTTATTATTTGCGCTGACGCCGCCGACACCTGTTGTTAGGGAGGCGCGAAGAACCACATCTCCAGAAGTATCGATCGCTAGATCGGAAAACGAATCGAAGCTGGCTCCCGGCACATCAGGGACGCCAGCGCTTCCCTCGCGGGCCAACAAAGAGGTGCTTGTGCCATCGAACCACCACACGCCCTCGTCATCGGCCGCAGAGACCCCACCCAGGCCGATCGTTAGATTGGCCGAAACAACAAATCTTCCGTCCTTGGTGAGGGGGCCTGCGGTAAAGGATTGAAATTCAGCGATTGCCACTCCGGGTACACTGGTTCCCGTAAGAAAAATCGAGGACGTGTTCCCCACTGAAGTTTGGCATGGCGCAAGAGCTAGCGCGACAAGACAAGTGCAGATGACGGTGAAAGCGTGGGAAATCTGCAATTTGCGTGGCTCCGTACGTTCGCAAAGACGTTTTGCCCAGATAGAAAAGGGTTTGTGGAAGGCGCTAGTTTACCTGTTGGCTGGGTAAAAGGCAAAAATTTGGTAAAGGGGTACCAGGAGAATTGCAAAGTCGCTTTTTTTGAACCGTCAAGTTCGCCAAGAGCGCCTAGAATCAGAGGGTAGGAGCTAGGATTTAGGAGCTAGGGAAATGAGGGCTTTCGACCGCTGTACTAGCCCCTAAATCCAAAATCCTAGTCCCTCGACTTCGTCAGGTTGGTATATTCCTATCTGCCGCTCGCCTTAGTACCAATCTCTTCTGCTCGTTGGCGAACGTGGCGGTTCAAAATATCGACTTTGCTAATCTCCTGCAAAGCGGTACAGGAGGATCGCAAAGTCATATAGGCAAAATTATTGAACCACGACGAAACGACGGAAACCACGAGAAATTCCCATAGTTCCGTTGTGGTTCATTTTTTGGTTACAGATCAATTTAGTCACTGATTTTTGACTTTACGGTTCTGTTTCGAGAGAGCTTGGGAAGATTTTTGGCACGAGTTCTACGATTTGGCTTCTGCATCAGATTTTTGTGTGTCTATTGGCAGAAGTCGGGGAACCGTATGTAGGGTGCGTAAAATGCACCAATGTTCGCGTGCAAGCGTAAACCCCTCTAATGCGAAAGGTGGGTTTCGCTTCGCTGCACCTGCCCTACAAACTACAAACTCATTTTTCGTAATTTACAACAGAGGCCCGAAGAGGCGGGCGCAGTTTTCGGCGAAGCGTTGGCGGAGTGGTCGCGCGTTCCAGGCTTCGAGGTCCATAAGTTTTGATTGGTCGATGTAGGCTTGCTGAAGTGCTCGTAGCCGGTCGGTGAACTCGCGGTCGTAGATGGTTAGCGAGATTTCGAAATTCAAGCGAAAGCTGCGCGGGTCGAGGTTGAGCGATCCGAACAGGCTGATCTCGCCGTCGACGGTGACGCTCTTGGTATGCAGCAGTCCGCCATCGAAATTGGCGACGCGTACGCCTGCCCGGAGGAGCTCGCCCTTGAATGCTTGGCTTGCATAGCGGACCAGTCGTGAATCGACTCTGGCGGGCAGAATAAGAATGACTTTTACGCCGCGACGGGCTGCCGACTCCAGTGCCATACGGAGCGATTCGCTGGGCACGAAGTAGGGGGTGGTAAGCACTAACTCTTTGCGAGCGGCGTAGACTGTCATGATCAATACTTGTTCGATCGAATCGCTGCGGTAAGCGGGACCCGAAGGGAGAACTTGGATGGCTGATTCGCCGTGACGTGGTTGAGCACAGGCGCCGCCGGTCTCGCGGAGATGTTCCAAGGTCTCGTCGGTTTCGACGTACCAATCGGCGAGGAAAGTGATAGCGAGCGATTCGACGGCCGGTCCCTGGAGTCGAACCATCGCATCGACCCATTGGCCGACGCCGCTGTCTTGCTTGAAGTAGCGCGGGTCGACCAAGTTCAGGCTGCCGGTGTAGGCGATCGTACCGTCAATCACGATAATCTTGCGGTGCATGCGCAGATCGAAGCGGACGAAGGGCATCCGCAGTAGACCACCAGGGAGGGCCGCCTGGACTTGGACTCCTGCGTCTTGCAACTTGACGGCTACGTCGCTGTTGAGAAACGCGCGGCTGCCCATCGCATCGACCAACACACGGCAGGTGACGCCGCGCTGGGCGGCTCGGACTAACGCCTCGGAAACTCTGGTTACTTCGCCGCCCAACTGCCAGATGTAGAATTCGAGATGGCATGTGCAGGTTGCAGCGTCGATGTCTTCGATCAGGCGCTGAAAGACATTTTGCCATTGGTCAATTAGTTCGAGTTGGTTGCCAGGCAAAGTCGGCATGCCGAGCGACCTTTGTGCTAGTTTCGATAAGGGTTCGCACTCTACGCCGAGTCGGGTCCAGTCGACTTGACGGCGGCTGGGCAATTCTTCGAGCCACTGCTCAATAGGTGGAAAGAGTTCGATGAAACGATGAGCGCGGCGGCGTCCTAGCCGTAGCTCACCCATCAACAAGTAAATCGATGGTCCGAGAATCGGGAAACCAAAGATAATGAGAATCCAGGCGAGCGATTCGCCCACGCTCAAACGCCGCATAATGACTCGTAGGCACAGGACTATCTGAACAGCCACATGCAACGCTATGGCCAGATAGGCGGTCCAATGCAACTGGTCCGGCCAGTTTGTTGCATCAGCTAGTAGGGCGGCTGCGTCTTCAGTCCAAGTAGGAGTCACGACCAGGGTATCTCCAAATCGACGACTAGAGGGAGGTGGTCAGACGCTTGGTGAGCGACTCGCGTCCGACTGGCAAAGGCAGGGCGAGTCTGAACTAAATTACGATAGTAGATTCGGTCCAGGGAACGGATCGGTAATGCGGCGGGAAACGTGCGAATGTTGCCGCCGACAGAATTAAACCCAACTGGCTGCAAGATTCCTGTTCCTAGCTTCCCCCAGACATCATTGTAGTCGCCGCCGATTACCATGGGAGTCGAATTATGGGTACGGGCAATCGAAGGGCTCTCGAGCAATCGGCGGAGTTGGATCTGACGTTCGATGCCAGAGAGTCCTAGGTGTAGATTGGCAACCACGAGCGACCGCGTATGGCCCTTGAGAAGGATGTGGCAATGAGCCACCAGCGCGCGACGATGCTTTTTGATGCGAAGTTTTTTGAAGCGAATCGTGAGATCGATATTATGCAGATCAGTGAGCGGAAATCGACTCAGAATGGCGTTTCCGTAGCCGCCCCGTTTTAGACGCACATTACGTTGAAAGGCGTAGTGATGAAGTCCGGCCGCATCGGCAAGCAGCTCGACCTGCCGATCGCGGTTCGAGCGAGGCACTTCCTCGTCGACTTCTTGTAGCAAGGCGATGTCTGGTTGGCAGTGTTTGAGAACCTCGACGATACGTTCCAGCCGGTAACGACGATCGGTGCCGCCGATGCCTTTGTGGATATTGTAGGTGAGCAGTCGAAAGTGCATGCCAATAGTTTAACGGGCGTGGGCGAGATCGCCACGGCACGTTTGAGGCGGATAATTCGCTTATGCAGCTGTTCGCCGCGTAGATTTGGGTACGGGCGTAGCCTCGACTTTTCGTTTCTTTGAGTTTCGGCTCAAATGATTTGCCCAATCGATCAGGCCGGGGAAAAATCGTTTGCCGAAGTAGGCGAGCTTGGCGTAGGGCTGCTGCACGACTAGGGCCTGGTTGCGATAAATGGCTTTGATGGCGCGAGCGGCAATCTTTTCGGGAGTGGTTAGCATCCAGTTCGGAGGCATTTTGTTTTCTGAACGATCGGTGCCTCGTAGAGCGGTGGCAAACAGATTGGTGTCGACAAAACCGGGGCAAAGTGCCGTAACGCCTAGGCCGCGACGGCCGTACTCGGCACGTAGCGATTCGCTGAAGCCTACCATGCCAAACTTGCTGCTTGTGTAAACAGCCAGCTTGCGTGTTCCGATGAGTCCAAAGAAACTTGCCACGTTTAGCACATGCGCCTCGTGGCGCTGGAGCAGCGTGGGCAATAATTCACGTGTGAAATGAATTGGCGAGTGAAGGTTGATTGCCAACAGCCGTTCGCAATTTTCGACTGTCATTTCGGTCGTCTCGCCGTAGTAGGTGATGCCGGCATTGTTGACTAGGATGTCGACCCCACCCCAACGCTTGTTCACATATTTCACGCACTCGGCAATTTGAATAGGCTGGCTTACGTCGCAACGGCGTCCCAACGCTTGGACGCCTTCGCGTTGCACTAGGGCTACCGTCTCGGCCAACGCGGCTTCGTTGATGTCGATCAGATAGAGATCGGCGCCTTCGTGAGCAAGCCGCAATGCGATTGCGCGGCCGATGCCCGATGCGGCGCCGGTGATCAGAGCAGTTTTATTGTGGATCGTCCGCATAAGTGTTTGCCTGAGAGTTTACCTCAAAGCGGAAAATGCCAGGTAGGGTTTATTAATTTAGGCGGCACGTGGTAGTTCTCGCACAAACTCCTCGTGCAACTTACTGGGGTCGACGCTACGGCTTAGTTGGTGGCGGTCTTCTCCACGCAATACTGAAACCCCCCAGTTTTTCAGAGAGTATATTCCGCCGTTGTAGACCGAGCGATATTTTTCTTTGTCGGTGTAGACGGGGATACTGGTGGGAATTACCCGGATATTAAATGCCAGCCGGTGACGGTCGGTGGTGTTTGGCGGCGAGCCGTGGATGCAGCGTTCGGCAAAAATCACAAATTGTCCTGACTTGACGGGCATCGTGACAATTTTGTGAGCGTTACGGTCAAAGTCTAAAGAGAATTGAGCTCCATAAAAACCTTCTTCACCGCCAAAGGTGATTGAACGGATTGAGTCATGGGTGCCGCGTACGAATTGCAAGCAACCATTTTCGGGCGTCGCATCGTCGACAGCCACCCAAACGGTAAGCTGAAACATCTCGCTCAGGTCGGTCGGAAAAATGGCTGGGTCGAGATAATCTTCGACCATGAAAGTGCTAGCTTGATGAAATTGAATCGCAGGCGAGTGGGGGCCTTTGTGGAAAAGTTGCGATCTCCAACACAGCAGGTCGGGACCAAGTAGTTGTGCTACTCGTTCGGTAATCGCGGGCGAGGTCATGTGATCCCAGAGCGTGGGCATTTCGAAGTGGCGGTCTCGCGGAGTACAAAAGCCATAGGTTTTCGACTTCGTGTTTTCGACGGCGAGCATCTCGTTGCGGAAGTGAGCCATCTCTTCGCGAGTGAAGGCATCGAGTGGGCCGAGGAAACCATCTTCGTTGAATTGGCGAATTTGTTCAGTACTAAGCTTGTATTGGGCTTTGACAAGCACCTTGGGCTCGAACGTATCGGGCATTTTGAAATTACAAGGCTGATCGATATACGCGCGGGTAATTCCCGAGCTGATTAGCATCCAAAACATGGAGTAATCCCAATGAGTGACGATCGATCGAATCGCGCGTGGCAAAATACCCCTTGGTAAGCGAAGTGCTTTGTAGACCATCAATAGGGTCAACGCAGGCATGGCCAGCAGACGCTGCCAGAGTGGGCGTCGCTTTGGATGTAGATTCATGACAAGTTCCGTTTTCAGAGCCTTCTGCAGGGAAGAATTAGCGAATGGAAGGAAATGCCGGTTGGGCAAACCAGTAGGATTATCGGAAGGCTAGGGCCGCGGGGTTCAGCGAATTCATTGTAAAACTGCATGATTTGGCTTGGAATTAGGGGGAAGACCTAAGAAACTGCTAGCAAATTTTTGTTTTTGCTTGGGGACCTGTTAGGATTTAGCGATCAGCTGTCAGCTAGCTGCTAGCTGTTTGTGTCAAAAATGAGTGATCCGATAAGAGCCGATCCGTTGCGATGTCTGCACCTCCGTCCAATTTGAACCAAGATGGCCCGAGCGGGGCAGACTCTGTTGAAAAGGGGGAATCTCTTTCTGAAAGAGAAACAAGTCGTCAAACTCCGACTGCTCTCGATGCAGTGGCTATGAAGAACTTTACGTTCGATGCTTCAGCAGCTGAAGCCACGAGGCTGAAGGAACAAGCCCATGCAGTACAGACTGAACCTACGTCGCGTAAAGTGCTGGCGGATGGCGATGAGGCAAGCCATCGGTTTGTCGATACTGTGGGCCCGACTTCTGAACAGGAACAGGAATCGCCACTGCGAATTGTGGTTAAACCAGATGTAAGAGCTCGACAAGGCATGCCTTCCTGGCTGATGAGTCTTCTGTTGCATGTACTTCTGATTCTGCCCTTGGGTTTTCTTGGTTTAGCGTCGAGCCATGAAAAACAAGAGGTGCGTGATTGGACGCCTAGCGCAATTCCCAACGAAGAAATCGAGAGCCTTGAGGATATCGAGATCGATCCGCTAGAGGAGATAGTGTCTGAGGACGAGGAATTATCTTCGGAGGTTGCCGACTCTGGTATGGCCGATTGGGATGACCTAACCGTTGAGTCGTTATTGGCAAACAACTCGGCCGATCTCGCGACGATTTCTCAAGGTCTCGACGAAATTGGTCTGCTCTTAGGCGAGGACGGTAGCGGACTTGCAAGTTTAGGTGAGGGCCCTGGCACAGCAGCGACGACGAGTTTCTTCGGTACGCAGGTCGAGGGAAAACGAATTCTTTACATGCTTGATAACTCGGGCGGGATGAAAAAGGGGAAGTTTGAGACCTTAGTCGAGGAACTGCTCAAGAGCGTTGATGCTTTGCAACCGAGGCAGCAGTTTTACGTGATATTTTATAGCGACACGGTTTACCCATTGTTCTACCCGCGATCGGCAACCAACTTTGTTCGTGCGACAAAGAAGAATAAGGATTTTCTGCGTGCGTGGTTGGATACGGTGGAGCTTTGCCTGGGAAACAGTATTGATGAAGCACTCGCAGCTGCCAACGTGATCGAACCAGATGTGGTTTTCTTACTGTCCGATGGAAAACTATTTACGACCGATGCGAAAGAGAGAATTTTACTGGAGGGAGCCGGCCGAAATTTCCCGATCAACACTTTTGGAATGGGTGTTAAAGAGGGCAGCACCGCTGCCGAGGAATTGCAGTTGGTAGCCGATGCCAACCGGGGGACTTATCGAGCTATTCAAGTGTCTCCCGAGGCAAGGGATGCTGCCAAGAAAAAATTGCGGCCCTACCACCGCGAGCGACCAGGGACCGTCTGGGGCCTAACTGTTACAAAATAAGCGATTGTCAGAGACCTCGCATAAAAAAGCGGGCCTCGAACGAGCCAAAGACTCTTTGACTTAACGAATCGGTCAGGGGCAATTGAACCAGTTCGCCACAGTTCGTTCGAGGCCCCGCGGGCCAGCGTGATTGAGGAGCCTGGGGGCTGGTATTCCAACCTCGAAACTCCGGTATTCTCTAAGGCACTTTGCGTGCCAGTTTGCCGATCAAGCCCCATAAGTCCCCGCTTAAGCAATTACTTAAACCATTCTCATAGCATGGGTTAGGGTGAGACGCGAGGACCCGATCTGCAGGCAGAATTTGCCTTTTTCAAGCCTTTCAGATGGTTGAAGCATTTTCATACTGCAGCACGGTTAAGCATCTTGCAGCAAATCGCAGCATTGCTCGTCGTGTCCTGGATTGGAGCACGAAAATTGGAGAAATTGGTCTCATAGTGGGATTTCCAACATCGGGAATCCAACGTAAGTCGTACAATAGAAACGGGTTATGGATTGAATCCAGTTGTTGGGGCTTAGAGATTGTACGCATTTTCGGAGCCAAGCGTGCTGTGGAATACGGGCTGGCCGAGATCCCGTTTCGAGATGGTTGAGCCCTCATGTTGCTAGATTTGGGCCGCGAGTGTTGAGGAACCAAGTCTGCTCGTAGTTCGTAAGAGCTATTGGCGTTATATTGCTGCTTCCACTGGCCTACGCCTGGCCAAATTGACTTTAAGGAAGATTCGCTGTGCCAAATTATCCTGCTCTTGTCGGCCCCTACCGGTGTGGCAAGACTCAGCCGTTGCTCTGGATCGCCGGACCTTGTGTGCTTGAAAGTGAACAGCTCACGCTGGAAATTGCGGAGGAGCTGCGTCGCGTGGCCGATTTGTTATCGGTGCAGCTGATCTTCAAAGCTTCGTTTGACAAAGCTAACCGTACCAGTAGCGGTGCCTACCGCGGTCCAGGTCTCGAAGCAGGGCTCAGGATTTTGGCCAAGGTGGCCGAAGCTACTGGTCTACCCGTCACGACCGACATTCATGAAGCGTCGCAGGCTGCTGCGGTGGGCGAGGTTTGCGATTTGTTGCAGATCCCGGCATTTCTTGCTAGGCAAACGGATCTGTTGGTAGCAGCGGCTCGCACAGGAAAAGCAGTCAACGTGAAGAAAGCTCAATTCATGTCACCCGGCGACATGCAACATGTCGTCAAAAAACTTACCGATGCCGGTTGCGAAAATATTTTATTGTGTGAACGGGGCACTTTTTTTGGTTATGGACGTCTTGTCAACGACATGCGTGCCATACCAGAAATGCAAGACTTGGGTGTGCCGGTGGTGTTTGACGCAACCCATAGCGTACAAGAGCCGGGTGGACTGGGCGGCGCGACGGGTGGCAATCGGGCCATGGTCGAGCCGTTGGCCAAGGCAGCGATGGCGCTCGGCGCGGAGGGGCTGTTTTGCGAAACGCATCCTGAGCCCGACCGTTCGCCGAGCGATGGAGCCAACATGCTACCTTTAGGCAAGATCGAGGGCGTCATGCGACGGCTGCTTGCGATTCGCGATGTCAGCCAAAATCAAAACTGACATCTTTATTTTTGTGAGACTTGTGAATATGAAGTTACGCCTTTTCTTAGCAATTTCGCTTGGCTTGATCGGCGCTGCGATGCTGACTTCCGGTTGTCGGAAGAGTCGGTCGCGCCCAAGCCGTGAACGTACTGCTAAACAACTTACCGACAATCGACGTGAAAATTCTGACGTCTTGATCAGGTCGATTGCCTTATCGCTGAACCATTTGCCCGACGAGATTGTGCTTGAGTTGGCGCCGCCGAAGCCTATTCTTGACGATTCTAAGAGTACCGATGGCAAGGAGGTCTTGGCGACTTGTCGAGTTACTCCGGCGGTTCCCGATGGACCCTATAATTACTTAGAAGTTCCCCGAGGAAATGTCGACTTCCATAAGTTGGGCGTCCGAGCTGGCGACATTGTCCGTTATTTTGTTGTTGCCGAAGAAGGTAGTGTCGAGTTTGGTATCAGAAAAGAAACTTACTTAGAACTCCCCGTCCGCCGGCTCGATTTCAACAATCCGAAAACCGCTTTGATTGTAGAAACGGGCCTTAGCGACGAGGTGTTGACTCCAGAGCGAATCGAAATCTGGCGGTTTTCTGATAAGCGGATGAACGAAATCCGTGTACGTCTTAGCCGCTACATCAAGCAACGTAAGCCGGACTTTGGTTGGGAGCCTAGCCCAGACGAAAGTGCGCTTTTGCTGCTGATAGATCGTTTGAACCAATGGCTGAGAAACCTGCCCGAGACCGAAGGGGATTGGCAGTCAGACGCGATGCTTGGCAATCTTCCGCAACATGTGCTTGAGTCGAAGGAACTCAAGCCGCTTGTCTCGCCCAAGTCGCTAGAGGAAGAACCGTTTCGACCCACAGAAAGTCGAGAATTGCAGCAAGCAATCTGGCTAAGAGACATCTCAAATTGGGCAAAAAAAAGTGGGCTGACCGACGTCGAGATTGCTGTGGAGCTCTTTGATTGGACCGTGCGAAATATCCAGCTCGACAAGCCCGGCAGTCCTGCGGTCGTCCATCAACCGTGGCAAGCGCTGATGTATGGACATGGCACAGCGGAGCAACGAGCATGGGTGTTTGCCGAGCTTTGTCGTCATCAACAGCTCGATGTCGTGATGCTCGGTTTGAGCGATGCTGAGGACACTGACGACAAGTCGGCTTCACAGTGGTGGTTGCCGGCGTTGTTGAGCGAGGGGCAGCTTTACCTGTTTGACTCTCAGCTGGGATTGCCACTTGCCGGCAAGGAGCCTGGCGAGGTGGCCACGTTGGCGGACCTGAACGAGGATCCCGCTTTGCTGGAAAATATGAATCTCGACAGCGAAGAAACTTACCCGGTAAGTGCCGAAGATTTGACGCGAGTCGAAGCTTGGTTGGTGGCTTCTCCGTTGCAATTGTCGCGTCGCGCGGCATTGTTGCAACAAGCACTGGAAGGGGATGACTTTGTATTTCTCTCGGTCGACCATCGGCCCATTGCGAAGGAGCTGGCGGACAACGCTCAGATTTCGGCAGTGCGGCTTTGGCCGGAACCTTGGGAAGCGATTTTAGAAGAATCGGCTTTGAAGCCCGCCGATCGGTTGGCGGCGGCGCAGCGGTTCTTGGTCTTCGCACAACGCCCCCGGCTGTGGAAGGCACGCGTCTTGCATTTTCAAGGGACGAAAGAAGTGCCGTTGGAGGATCGAGATGACCCGCTTGCGCAGCCCGATTACGGCCACCAAGAGGCTGCCAAGCTATATCACGATCCTCGCATTCGGCCATCTGAATCGAAACTTAAGCAGCTCGATCCTACGCGTCAGCTGGTCTATCGGCGCGCGAAAGGTGATGCAAGCTACTGGTTGGGGCTGTTGAGCTATGATCGGGGCAAATATGAAGTGGCCGCCGATTGGCTGGAAAAACGCACGCTCAAAGCAACTCCCGAGGGACCTTGGACGGCAGGCGCACGATACAACTTGGCTCGTACTTATGAAGCGATGGGAAAAATTGACGAGGCGATCGAATTGCTTGAAGCAGATGGAACGCCGCAACGCTACGGCAATCTCTTACGGGCTCGTCGACTTCGACAGCAACTGGAGGAGACAAGCTTGTCCGAATGATGAGCGGAGGAGCATGGAGGAGAACTGTCAATCAATAGCCCTAATTGAGCCCTGCGCAGACAAACGCCAACACAAATGGTGACAACGAATGATGGCATAACAAATCGGTGCCTCAGGTGCACACGGGGCCGTGGGTAGCGCGAAATCTGAAATCAATGACGGTGCTA
>Ga0114931_10003743_pt1 | contig 19171 bp, 11 predicted proteins | sample 2SBtaG_FD_89579 | JGI IMG/M metagenome (GOLD analysis project Ga0114931, IMG submission 89579) | Deep subsurface microbial communities from Kolumbo volcano to uncover new lineages of life (NeLLi) - 2SBTROV14_V59a metaG | ecosystem: Environmental > Aquatic > Marine > Volcanic | place: Kolumbo...
GGCGGGATCTGTTGGGGGCGGCCTTCACCGCCCCCGCCATTCCGGCCCCTGGGCCGGCGCTCGGGTCGCATTCCTGCGTTGCCCTATCCTCCGCCCAGGTGCTGACAGTATAGCCCCGGCGGCTTCGCCGGGCCAAGAAACAACTTGCCAAAGCCGCCGCCGGCAAGGTATAACAACTCTTGTTCTGGGTCAGCTCCGTTGGCCGGTTTTGAAGTGACCCTCATTGGCCGGTTTTCAGGGGACCCCCGAGGTCTTCTTCGGCTTCCTCCTGAACTCCCACGGCGGTTCATCATGAGGATCTGACCACAGCCCCCGTTTCGCTTCCCGCGCCTCCATCTCCAGCCGCTGTAGTTTCTCGTCACCCTTGGCGTACTTGACGTACCACCACGCCAGCCCCGCCTTCACCAATTCGTGATTCAGGTTCCTGCCATCGGGTAGGATGACTTCGCCAACCGTCCGCCCATAGCGGTCCTTGTCCCGGACGATAACCGTCACCAACTTCCCGAAGGCCGCGTCTCCCGTGAACTGCCGCGCCCGGTTCCCGAAGGCCTGCTTCCTCTCCGGGCAGTCAATTCCATGGAAGCGCACCTTGATCTGTTCACGCCCCACGAGCACCGTGAGGGTGTCGCCGTCCGCAATTCAAACGACCTTCCCGGTTATCTGTGCCGGATCGGGAGTGGCGAGTGCCAGAGTGGAACAGAGTAGTAGGATTGCGAGTCTCATCACCGAGTACTGTTGCACATGAGTGGCCACCCGCACGCTCAGCGATGATGCTGCCAGCAGTAGGAACTGCCGGAGGAGGTGATTCGCGGTAGGTCAGAATGTCGGGCGGGCTCCAGACAAATCACGAAATCTAGGCACTAAATACCGGGCCAGAGAACTGATGATGAATCGGCCCCAACCCTGACTGCCTGCCTGATGGCACTGAGCCTCAGGTGTAACGGGGATTGATCTTCCGAGCGTGACATGGGGTGGTACCCACACTCCGGTTTCTGTCACCAAGTTGTGGCGGCGGTGCGGCTACGAAGGGCTGGGAGAGGACGACCTTCACGACCTCATCAAGAAGGGCATCACGGCCCGCAAGAGGCAGTTCCGAAAGTGCCGATACTGTGGCCGGAAGACGCCACCGGGACGCCACATCTCCGATGGCGTATGCCACGGCTGTGCGACTGAGCATCTGGGCGTAATCTACTGAGATAGAGGAATCCGGGTGGGACTCCAGACTGCCCATGCGATTTAGGGCCTGAATACAATACAAGCGCCTGAGACCTTCACTGCCGTGGTCGCTCAGTAGCAGAGATCCGTTTGTCAGACGGCTGGAACCCATGGGCAGGATGTTGTCAAGGCAGGTCCGGCTTGGTGGCAACGACGACTTACCGGCTGTGCAGGGTACCTGGAGGTCCGGGAGGCAGAAGCCAGGCCGGAAAGGGGCGTCGGTCTAATCGGAAGCCTGGGCCACCGAAATCGTGGGGGCGGTAATCTATTCAATGAGCAGAGAAACTATATGGCAAACAATGCAGACTTTTTCCAAGTCTTCGGACACATCTCGGTGTTCTTCGCAACATGGGACATGTTCACGGCCCTGTTGATAGTAAGGCTCGTCAGGCCGGAGTGTGAGATTCCGCCCTCCAACTCAACACTCGGCAAGAAACTCATGTTCCTGGAGCGACTCAACGATGACCAAGTTGTAAATCCAGAGTTGCTCACCAGGATTCAGACTGACCTGCCGGATTCCAAAGAGGTCAGTCGGAAACGGAACAGGTTCATTCACGACCAATGGGTGTTTGAGCCGACCTTGATTGCTCAGGATAAGATCAAGCGATGCACACTTCGCATGGAGCAGAACATGGGCATACGGTTTGCACCGATGGACCAGGAGGAGTATCACATTACGGACCTCTATAAGTTCCTGGAGACGGTAGGAGAACAGCAGAAGAAATACTTCGGATTTGCCCAGGAACTACCGGAGACAACGCTTCCCCCGCAAAAAACGACCTAACCGCCTGCAATAGCGGCGGCCTGCTTCTTCGCCGCCTTCCGCATGGCGCTCAGCGTGGGGGAACCGGGACAGGGGAACCGGGACAGGCAGCGGGGGAACCGGGACAGGCAGCGGTGTCACGGTTTCCGCATGAGCCCTGAGGCGGTGTTCACCATCGCTGAAGCCGTGTACCGCGCGCAGGGTACGGATACGTGGTTGTCGCTGGCGAATTATTATTGTGCGAGCCAGCAGACCGGGTGTGTGCGTCTTCCGACGAAGCCCACTGCTCTCCGGCGGATGATTCGCTTCAGAAGGCTATCTCGATGGTCTTGGCGGCGGCCGCGGTCGCTGGGTGAAGGCTGTGGAATTCGCGGAAGTCCTGACCGGGTTCGCCTACGCGGAGGGTGTAGGTTCCGGTTTTGGTGAAGACGCGGGGGTGGTATTCAGGGCGGTAGACGCGGAGGGTGTAGACGGTTTCGCCGGTGGATTCTTCGACCACCTGGACGACTGGCTGCTCCATTCCCGTGACCTTGAGGGTGGGGAGCCAGGCGACGGCTTTTTTCGCGAAGTTGTCTTCGAGCGGGATCGTCTTGGGCCAGCCGGTGAATTGCTTGGCGTCGGGCTGGGAAGCATCGACCAGGATGGGCCAGCACTCGACGGTGATCTCGCCCGTTCGCTTGTTGAAGCGCACGATGCCGTAGCCGGAATCCTTGTCCATCAGCCGCTCGAGCGGGTTCTTGCGCCATTTCTTTTTCGGGTTCGCGACGGCCCAGATGGTCATCTTGTTGCCGAGTCCGTCAACGTGCTCGCCGGTGTAGGAGGGCATACCTGCCTGGCGGTTTCGCCCGGGTTCGTTCGGCTCGTAGAGGCGCGGGTAGCCGGCGGCGATCGAGGGAACGCAGAAGCTCCAACCCGAGTCATTCCATTCCTCGACGCCTTGGTGAATGAGCGAGGGGAGGTGCTGGTCGCCGGCGTACATGAACGCGAAGCCCTTGCGCAACTCGCGCAACGCCCGGTTGCGCGCCGAACGCGGCCAGCCATTGGAATCGAGGTCGGCCACGAGGCGCGTAAAGTTTCCGCCGTGGGTGGTGGCGGCGTTGGAGAGGATGGTTTGCGTGAGCGAGACCTTGAAGAAAGCGCCGCGCCAATCGGCGGTCCAATCGCGGATGAAGGCGATCTGCCGCTCGCCGAAGATGGTGGCGCCGGGCGGGTCGTAGGCGTCGCGGTCGAAGTTGGGGTCGGTGATGTGATCGGGACGGCCGCCGGTGTCGGGCACGATGCCCTTGGGGCCGGATTTGAACTTGCGGTCCTCGATGATGCCGAAACTGACGCCGCCGTAGAGCATGTCGGTATAGTAGACGCCGATGCCCTGGGCGACGGGGCGCGCGTCGTAGGGGTCGGGCAGGTGCGCGGTTTGGGTGCGCTGCACGGCGTTCACCCATTCGGCCGGCATGACGTAGCCGCCGCGTTCGTGTTCCGACATCGTCTGCTTGCGGCCGCCGTCTCCCCAGATGTTGCCCTGGTAGACGTCGTGATCGTCGGGCATGATTACCGCTGGCCGGTCACGCATCAGATCGCCGAAGCTCCAGCCGAAGAGCCACCACTTGCGGAGGTAGTCGAGCGTGGCGGTCGCCACCGGGGCGCGCTCGATGCCGTAGCCGGCGACGCTCTCGTAGATCTGATCGCCGGAGAAGAAGAGCACATCCGGATCGAGGAACTTGATGTTGTTGACGGTCGGCGTGTTGGGAAATCCCGTGTCTTCGTTGCCGGTGAAGCCGGCGACCGCAATGGAATCCTTCTCGACCGGGTCGTGGCGCACGGTCCCTTCCCAATAGTCGGGCCTGGTGAACTGGTAGACGAGCCGGTAAGGGATATCCTTGGTGGCATCCCAATTCGCGATGCGGAACGTGGCGGTGCGGGCGAGGGTGTGGATCTGCTCTTGGTCGATGGTCTTCCAGCCGCTCGCGCCGGGCGGTTTGATCTGAAGAGCGACGGTTTGCGCGTCGGTGACGCCGAGCGGCGGCATCTGCGCGGTCATTTTCATGACACCTTTGCTGAGTGTGTACTGGCTCCACAGGATCGGCCCCCAAGCCCGTTCGGGATGGACCTCGATCTTATCGCCGGAGGCTTTCCAATCGCGGAACCAAAAGCGCACGTTGCCGCCGCGCCGGGCGCTGTTGCGGCCGTAGCTGTTCTGGCTGGACGGGCGGAGATCGGGCGTCCACTCACTGACCAGGGCGATGTTGCCGGCCAACTCCGCCGCCGGGACCGTCGCCTTCGCCCGGCGCAGCGACTTGCCGCTGGCCGGGTCATGAATCGAGAGTACAATTTCGTATTGCTCACCCCGCGGGGTCGCGCTCAAGCGGAGTACGACATCCGCAACGGGCGCGCCGCGGTCCCGCCGGCGGAAGGCCGCGGCCGCCTGCTCGTCGCCGATAAAAGGCTTTCCCGTGGTGGTGACGCCGGCGTTGAGACCATGACCGCGGAGGGCGGCGTAACGGTAGTCCTTGATCGGGCCGTCGATGCCGAGGCGAAAGCCGGCCCAGCCCGGGTCGAGCCGGGCGCCCCATTCGAGGTGGCCAAGGCGCACGCTCATGGTGAATGCGCCGGCGGACTTGGAGAGCTGGTGTGTAAGCAGGTTAACGTTGCGGTTCTGCCCGCTCACCGCGCACTCAATCCGCCCATCACGAACGCGCCAGTCTTGCAGCGGATTGGCCCAATACTCCGGACCGATCCAGACGCGATCCGCCTGCGCGGGCGTACTCAGCTCGAATGCGGCACCGGCGCTGGAACCCGCCAGAGCGAGGGCGAGCAGAGTGAAAAGAACAAGATTTCTCATCGATAGGACTCCCGTTGTGAGCGGGGGCGTCCGGCCGGAACTGGACGCCCCCTTGGACGCACCAAGACCACACTATCTCAGAACATCAGCTTCAAGGCAAACTGAATTACCCGGGGCGCGCCCGTCGACGTGATCCGCCCAAAGTTGCCCGAGGACCGGTTGGTGTTCGGGTTGCCGAGGTTGGTGTGGTTGAACAGGTTGAAGAACTCGCTGCGGAACTGCAGCCGGAGCTGCTCGGTAAGCGTGAAGTTCTTAAAGAGCCCGAAAGTGATGTTCCAGTTGCCGGGGCCGCGAACGATGTTCCGTCCGGCGTTGCCGAACGTGCCGGGCGCGTTGACGGCGAACGCATCGGTGTTGAACCACTCCGCCATCTGCTCGTCCTTGGACCGGTTACCCGAGAGATCCCAATTGCCAACGACGTCGGCGCGGTCCTGGTTGACGGCGCTCTTGGATTGGTCTTTACCGGAAGCGATGGTCAAATAGCGGCCACTCTCAATCGTGATGATCCCGTTGTTGGACCAGCCGCCGAGCACGTTTCGGACAAACGCGTTCCGGCCCTCGAGCCGCGGCAATTCCCAGATGTAGGAAGTAACGAAGCGGTGGCTCAGATCGAAATCCGAGTGCGCCTTTTCGTTGGCGATGTTGTACGGGTTTGCCGGAGCGTCGCCGTCGGAAGAGGCGTCGTCCAGCAGTTTCGCGAAGGTGTAGCTCGCCAGAATGGTCAGACCGTTCGACATGCGTTTGTTCAGCGTGAGCTGCAAGGCGTGATAGGTGGAGTTGCCCTGGGCGCTCTGGTCGCGGATGCGGGAGAACGTCGGATAAAGCGGCCGCCGCTGATTGATGCTGCCGGTGGCGTCGAACAAGGCGGGGTTCATCTCGTTCGCCATGAAGAGATGATTTCCCTTGCTGCCAACGTAAGCGGTGGTGAGAATGTAGCTGCCGCCAAACTGCTGCTGGATGTTGAAGTTCCACTGCTGGATGATGGAGTTTCGGAAATCGACATTCCATTGGGTCACCTGCATGGGCGTCACCCAGTTGTAGGCTTCGATCTCCTCGGGCGTGGTGGGCGGCACGAACGGGAACGGGTCGCCGGTATCGCGATAGGGGTCCTCGAGGCCGCCGATCGGATTGTCCACCGTCAACTTAAGCGAAAACGGCTGGTTGGTCGAGATTTGGTTATGCGCCTGCTGGCGGATCTGCGAATAGAAGACACCGTAGCCGCCGCGGATGCTGGTTCGGCCGGTGCCGAAGACGTCGTAAGCGAACCCGAGGCGGGGCGCCAAGTTGCCCCACCGGTTGTCCACCATGGCCCGGCTCATCCCGGGGTCGCCCGGATAGAGAATCCCCTTGGGCGCGGTAGAAAAGACCTGCGACTGACGGTCGAGATGGACTTGGGCGAATTTGTTGGTCACATCGATGAACGGGAGGTAGGGCTCCCATCTCAGGCCGAGGTTCAACGTGAAGTTCGGCTTGATCTTCCAGTCGTCCTGAACGAACATCGAGAACTCCCAAGTGCGAGGTTTGTTGCTGTCCTCGGCGATCTGCGCGAACTGCGAAGGCAGACCCAGCAGAAAATCGCCCTGGGCGTCCCCGGTGAACCGGTTGCGGAAACGCACGAACGGGTCGCCGCGGAAGAATTCCTGCAGGTCCAGGATGGAGCGGCGCACGTCCCCACCGATGCGGAGAAAATGCGCGCCCTTGTTCCAGGAAACCGTGTCGCCGGCTTGAATGTTTTTACGGAAGTGATTCAAGGGGAATCGGGTAAAGGCCCGCCAGTAGCCATCCAGCCGGGTGTCGTGAGCAGCGGGCGCGTCGGCGGTCATGGTGCGGGTGAAACCGGCGCCGAAGTCGTTCCAGGTTAAGTTGCCCGGAGTGATCGAGTTCTGCACGCGGTCGATGTCGGAGTAAGTAAACGTCAGCGAATTGATCAAGGTCGGACTGAAGACGTGGGTGTCGTTGGCCGTGAAGGCCCACTGGGTGTATTGGATGCCCGCCAGGAAATCCGGAATCGTCGCCACCGCCTGCTCGGTGGTGTTGTAAGTGTAGAGCAGGCGCCCGTAGAGCCGGTTGGCGTCGTTGATGTTGTAATCCACCTTCGTAATGACCTGATCGTCGTTGATGGACTGGTTGCTGGCGAAGGAGACGATGTTGTCACCCTTGTTGGGTAGCGGAATAAAGGCATCCTGGAAAGCCAGCGCCGGCGCGCTCAACCGGTCCGACGGGATGATGTTGCCGGGGAACGGCTGCTCGGTCGAGGGGTCGATGATCGTCTTTCCGAACGCGGAGAAGTCACCGCCGCGCATCGGGACGGTCGGCACGGTGGTCGATTTCGACCCCGGCGCGCTTCTCTCCCGGGTTCCCTGGTAGGAACCGAAGAAGAAGAGCTTGTCCTTAATAATCTTGCCGCCCATTGTCCCGCCGTACTGGTTCCGCTTGAACGGAGGGACAGTGTCGGCGAAGAAGCTGCGGGCGTTGAGTTTTTCGTTTCGCAAGAACCAGAAGGCCGTGCCGTGGTAGTCATTGCTACCGGACTTGGTGATGGCGTTCATGATGGCGCCGGCGTTGCGGCCCTTGTCGGCGGCGTAGGAGTTGGTCTGAATACTGAACTCCCGCAGGGCGTCCGGTGACGGAAAGGCGGCGGGCGTGTTGAAGTACGGGTCGTGGTTGTCGCCGCCATCCAGGGTGTAGTTGTTGGAATTCGTCCGCGAACCGTTGATCGAGACCGAGGGATTTTGGGCCTGCCCGGCGCTGGCGCGCTGGCCGACGCCGGCGACCAGATACTGCAACTCGATAGCGTTCCGCCCGTTGAGCGGTAGCTCGACGATGCGCTTCTCGTCGATCACGTCCTTGATCGTGCCCTCGCGGGTATCCACTTGGGCCAAAGCGGCCTCCACCGTCACGCTCTCGCTGACGGCGCCAACCTCGAGCTTGAAGTCGATACGGCGATTCTCGTCCACCTGCGTCCGGACGTCATCCTGAATCGCGGTTTTGAAGCCGGAGGATTCCACGCTCACCGAGTAGATCCCCACCGGTAGCTGGGAAACAACGTAGTCGCCGGCTTCGTTCGTTTGGACCTCGCGGCTCAGACCCGTGGCCGTGTTGTTGACGGTGACGGTCGCGCCCGGAATCACCGCGCCGCTGGAGTCCGCAACTGTGCCAAAGATCGTAACGTTGCCTTGGGCCGCGAGAAACCCGGGCAACGCCAGCAAAAGCAGCAGGCTCGCGAACAGCGCGCCCGATAGATGTTGGTGCCTCATCACAAAAGACCTCCTTGAAGATTTCAAAACCCGGACCGCCCACACCGTGGCGGTCGAAGCGCGGGGTGCTCCCGCACAGTGGTGACGAAACAGTCTCGCGTTTTTATGACAGGCGGGTGACGGGAATCCGATTTCCCCTAGAAAACGTAGCGCAGGGCCAGTTGCACGACGCGGGGGGCTCCGGCGGAGGTGATACGCCCGAAGAGCGCGGAGCCGCGGTTCGTATTGGGATCGTCGAGATTGACCCGGTTGAGGGCGTTGAAGAACTCCGCCCGGAACTCCACCCGGCGCTGTTCCCGGATCGCGATCGACTTCCGCAGTCCCAGGTCGACTGAAGCTACGCCGGGGCCTTCGACGATGTTGCGGCCGGATGTGCCGAATGTGCCGGCCGGGTTCGGCGCGAAGGCGGCGGTGTTGAAGAAGCGCGCGATTCGCTCGCCGCGGGGACGCCCAGCCGGCAGGCGGGGGTCGCCCACCAAATCGGCCCGATCCGCTCCTACACCGCTGCCCGAGTTGTCCTGCCCGGACCAGATGGTGAGCCAGCGGCCGCTTTCGAGCGTGATCACGCCGTTGATGCCCCATCCGGAAAGAAGGCGGCGCGGCAGCAGCCCGCCGCCGGTCGGCGCTGGCAGGTCCCAAACGAACGAAGCCACCATGCGGTGCGTCAGATCGAAATCGGAATGCGCTTTCTCGTTGGCGAGATCATACGGGTTGGACGGGACGTCGCCGTCGGACGAGGCGTTGTCCAGCAGCTTGCTGAAGGTATAGCTGGCGAGCACGCTGACGCCGGAGCGAAACCGCCGCTCGAAGCTCGCCTGGAACGCATGGTAGATGGAATTGCCGTCGCTGATGCCCACCTGCACCGATCCATAGTCCGGATACCAGGCGCGCCGCTCGTCGATGGTCTCGCCCGGGGCGCCGTAAACGGCCGGATTGGCTTGGTTTGACAGAAACAGGTGATTCCCCTTGCTGCCCACATAGGAGAAGGTCACGACCTGTCCGCGCCATACTTCCCGCTGAAGGCTGAGGTTCCAGTTCTGCACGATCGCGGTGCGGAAGTCGGGATTCCACTGGGTAACGGCGACCGGCGTCAAGAAACGGTAGCTCCGCCGCTCGGCAGCGGTGGCCGGCGGAGTGAACGGGAAGGGGTTGCCGGTCTCCGAGTAGGGGTCATCGAGCCCGCCGGTGGGCTCCTCGATGTTGAGCTTCAGAGAAAAGGGCTGGTTCGTCGAGATCTGATTGTGCGCCTGCTGACGCACTTGCGAGAAGAAGAGCCCGTAGCCGCCGCGGATGCTCGTGCGGCCGCTCCCAAACGGGTCGAAGGCGAAGCCGACGCGCGGCGCGAGATTGGACCAGAGGTTGCGGATCGTCGCCCGCGGCACACCCGGATCACCGGCGAAGAGCAACCCGGCGGGGGCGGTGGGGAAGAGGGTGGATTGCCCACCTGGCCGAATCTGGGCAAAGCGGTCGTCGAGATCGGTATAGGGGAAGAAAGGCTCCCAGCGAAAACCCAGGTTGAGCGCCAGGCGGGGCGTTGCCTTCCAATCGTCTTGGACATAAAGCGCGATCTCCTTGGCGCGCGGACGATTGCTGGTGGGGGCAATCTGGGAAGCCCGCTGGGGCCGGCCAAGCAACAGGTCGGCGGCGGCATCCCCGGTGAAGTGATTCCGGAACCGCACGCGCGGATCGCCCCGGAAGAACTCCCGCAAATCGAGTCGGGAGAACCTCAGGTCGCCGCCGAGTTTCAGCATGTGTGAGCCGGCTTGAAGCGTGACCGAATCGGACAACTGGATATTGCTCCGGCGGTGGTCCAGTGGAAACCGGGAGAAGGCGCGGAAATAGCCGTCGACCACGGTGTCATGGGCCACCGGCGCGTCGCCATCGAAGGCGCGGGTAAAGCCGGCGCCCAAATCGGACCAGCCGATCCCTCCCGGCACAATCGACTGCTGTTCGCGATTAATTCGCGTCATCGAGAATGTGACACGATGGATCAGGTTGGTGCTCACCACGTGGGTGTCCGAAACCGCCAGGTTCCAAGTCGTGTAGTCGATCTCGGCGAAAAAATCGGGCACGTTGCCCGGCGCTTCGCGGCGCCGCCGCCCGTTGTACATCAAGCGCCCGGTGAGTTGATTGATTTCTGTAACCTGATGATCGAGCTTGCCGATCCATTGGTGCTCGTCGAAGCTTTGCCGGCTGGCGTAGGTGTAGAGGCCATCCGGCCGGTTGGGCAGCGGAATGAAGGCATCGAGAAAGGCCGTGGCGGCGCTATGCAGGCGGCGGGCGGGGATCCGATTGCCGGGAAAGAAGCCGCCCAGAGGGTCGGCAAGCGGCTCCGCGCGGGCCGAGAAGTCGCCTTGGCGCTCCGCGGCGGTGAGCATCGTCGCGGTCTTCGCCGAAGGCGAACTACGGCTGATGGTCCCCTGGTAGGAAACGAAGTAGAACGTCCGGTTCTGGCGGATCGGGCCGCCGACCGCTCCTCCGAATTGGTGCCGCTTGAACGGTGGCGCGCCGTTGGCGAAAAAGTTGCGCGCGTTGAGCTTGGTGTTGCGGAGGAACTCAAAGATAACGCCGTGGAGATCGTTGGTGCCGGAACGGGTCACCGCGTTCATCTGCACGCCGGAGTTTCGCCCGCCCTCGGCTCCGTAAGCGCCGACGCGGATGTTGAATTCCCGCAGTGCGTCCGGAGAGGGGAAGACCGCCGGTGTATTGAAGTACGGGTCATGGTTGTCGCCCCCGTCGAGGGTGTAATTGTTCGTATTCGGGCGGCCGCCGTTGATCGACACGCCGCGGTTCTGCGCCTGCCCGACGGCGGTGCGGCGGCCCACGCCGGAAACCAAGTACTGCAGCTCGACCGGATTCCGGCCGTTCAGGGGAAGCTGGCTCACCCGCCGTGAATCGATCACCGTCCGTGGTGCGGCGTTGTAAGTTTCTACGAAGGAATTCTCCGCCGGCACTTCGATGCGTTCCCGCAGCGCCTGCACCGAAAGTCGGAAATCGAGCCGCACCGTTTCGCCCACCTGGATGCGAATCCCGGAGCGGCTGATGGGGCGGAACCCCTCGGTCAGGACCGTCAGGCGGTAGGAGCCCGAGGGGAGAAGCGGAATCGCGTAGTAGCCGCGCACGCCGGTGCGGCCGCTGCGGACCAAGCCGGTTTCTTCGCTGGAGATGATGATCTCGGAACCGGGGACCGCCGCGCCCGTGCCGTCGATTACCCGGCCAGCGAGCCGTGACCGCTGCGCCATTCCCAGGGGCGTCAGCACCCAGCAAACGCTGATCAGGAGCAGGATGCGTATTGGCCGCCCGACGCTCATGATCGTTCTTAGCCTATAACATCCGCGCGCGGGTTGTGCCGGCCCGGGCCGTGGTTATTGGCGACGGGCCGCCGCGGTGGCGGGCTCGACCCGCGGCGCGGGGTTTCCCGCAAGCGCCGCGGTGCTCCGCCGCTGGAACCAGTCCAACTCGACCGCGGCCACGGGCAGTTTCTCCCTCAAGCTCTCAATCGAGCCCGCTTCCCCCGCGCCCGTCGGAGGACCGCTCGCAATACTGAACAGCCGGCGAACCTCGTCATCCATGCGCACCATCGCATCGAGCAGGCCCGCTGACGCCGCCGTCCAGTCGGCTTCCGGCCGCGCTGGCGCGACATCTCCGGTCGCTGTAGATACGATTCCCAATGGCCGCAGCAGCGCGGCCAGTTCCGCCAAACTGGATCGGAGCGAGGTCAGATGATCGCGGATCATGACCTCGACCAGCCATCGCGAAGTCCGGTCCAATTCCGCCAAACTGCCGCCCTCGTACCGTTTCGCCAGCCGCCGCAGCGCCCAAGCTTCCCTCCAGCAATCCAGTGACAGACCAATGGCCTGGTTCGAGAAACCGGCCACTTCCGCATCGAGATCATCCGACGAATGGCCGGCTTCGAGCACCCGGCGCAATTCGGGCTCGATCGGCATTTGCCCCGGGGCCGCCGGTTCGGTGACCGGCTCTCCGGCGTCCGCCGCAGTCCGGCTGGCGGGCGGGATTTCCCCCGGCCCCGCTTGGCTCAGCTCCACCTTCAGCAGGGAAAGCCCGGCCACGGCTTCTCTTACCCGCGCCTCCTCGGGCTTCCCAGCGACTACGCCTCCCAGCACCAATCCGCTGGAGTCACGATGAATCTCCAGCGCACCCGTTTCGCATTCGCCGGCCCGATGCAGGGCATACAGCGCTTTAACCTCCTGCCGGGTGATGTCCGGGGCGGATGCGCCGATGGCTGCCGGCTTCGGCGGAGGCGGCAATTCCGCCGCCGGTTTCTCGGGCGCCGCGCCGAACACGTCCGCGCCCAGGTGATTCCGGGCCAACAGCTCGTAGCCCTCCCGCCGGAACGTGCACTCACGCGTCCCCGGCGCGGAGCGCAGACGGAGGGTCAAGCGGACCGGACTCCAGTCGGAAACCAGCACCACGAATTCCGCCGAGATGATTTCACCGGGCCCGTCAGCCGGCGCCGGTCCGGTCTTGAGCAACCAGCCTTCCCGGCCACCCGCCAGCCGGATCTTGCTGACTTCTCCGCGCCCGGAAGCGCGGGCCTTCCACCAGCCGTGAAAGCTCGAGGCTGACAGCACTTCCGTCATACTATTGGCCCGCAGGATCCGATCGAGTTCCCGCCAAGCCTCCGGGCTCCCATTCCGCTTAGTCTGGTTTCGGCCCAGGTCGCTCCAGCTCTCGATGGCGACCGGGCTGCTTTCCCCGGCCAGCGGCGGGCTGCAACTCACCAGCAATCGTTCGTGAACCACCGGTTCCGGCTGCCGTTTGACCGACCACAGTTCGTGATTGACCGCCGCCAGCAACAGCTCCTTCGCCGACATCTTAACGGTGAACTCGGGCGCCAGCAGCACAATCGCCAAGCCCGCCGCCAGCACTCCGGCCACGCGCCATGAGAACCCCGTCCGCCGGGGCGTTTCGGGCCGAGCCGTCTCCTCCGCAGCGAGTTGCGCGAGGCGGATGTCGAACTCGCGCCAGCCCTTCGGCGGGGGATTGGCTCCGGCTTCGGCCTTCGCCGGCCGGTGGTCCACAAACAGTGCGATTGCGCGTTCGAACTTCCGCCGCCGCGCACGGCAGGCCCAGCAGGCATCCAAGTGCCGGCGGATTTTCTTCGCCGCCCGGGCATCGGTTTCGCCGTCCAGGAACCGCAGCAGTTCCTCGTCCGACGGGTGCCGGGTACGGGAAAACCACGCCTTGCCGATACGCCTGATCACGAGATCTTCTCCGACAACTTCTTGACCGCCCGGGCGAGGAACGTCTCGACCGAGGAGATGCTCACCCGCAGCGTCTTGGCAATCTCCCGGTAACGCAGCCCCTCCGCCCGCAGGTTGAGGCATCGTCTCTCTTGCGGCGACAACGACGGCAAGGCGCTCGCGAGGGCGCGCTGCCGCTCCCGTTCCGCCGTTGCTTCCTCGGGGGTGGCCGGCGCGGCTGACGCCAATCTGTCCAGCGCTTCCGGATCCATTCGTTCCATGTGGCCGTTCTGCCGGCGGCGGTCGATCGCCAGATGGTGAGCCACGCGGAATACCCAACCAGCGGCGTTGTTGACATTCTCGCCGCGGCGCAACGCGCTGAACAACTTAAGAAATGCCTCCTGCGTGGCGTCCTCGGCCTCGGCCGGCTCATGGACAATGCTCAGAACGTAACGGTAGACCGGCGCCCGCAGGTTGACAAACAGTTCGGCGACTGCGCGTTCCAGTCGCGACCGGCCCACCGGTGAGCGCACCGACACCTTGCCGATGTGCAGTTCCAGGACATGCGCCGATCTTGAATCCACGCGGATCTACCTTGGGTCCATCAATAGCCTACAACATTGGTTGACGTTCCGAGAGGCAATTTTACGACAGCGCGTTCAAAGGATGATCCGCGGCGATCTACTCGCCGGCGAGCGCCTGCTCAAGGTCGGCGATGATGTCGCTGGCGTCTTCGATGCCGGCTGAGAGGCGCACCAGGTTGTCGCGGATGCCCATGCGCTCGCGCTGTTTCGGGGCGAGGTCGCGGTGCGAGGCGATCGCCGGGTAGAGGATCATCGAGTGGACGTCGCCGAGCGAGGTGGCGCGCACGATCAGCTTCAGGCGGTCGAGAAAAGCGAAAACGTCCGGCCGCGCGGCGCCCTTCAGCTCAAAGCTCACGATCGCCCCGCGCAGATCGGGCGGCATCAAGCGCTCGATGGTCGCCGCGTCGGGGTGCGCGGGATCGTCGCCGTAGCAGACGCGGTCCACCTTCGGGTGCTCGCGCAGCCACGCGGCGATCCGGCGCGCGTTGGCGCACTGCCGCTCCATCCGCAACGGAAAGGTCTTGATGCCCCGCATCGTCAGGTACGCCTCGAACGGGCCGAGCACCGGGCCTAGAGTGCGTGACAGCGTCCGCAAGGTTTCGTAGTGTGCCTGGTCGGCCACCACCAGCCCTCCGAGCACATCGCCGTGCCCGGAAAGATACTTCGTGGCGCTGTGCATCACCACGTTGGCGCCCAGCTCTAACGGGCGCACCAGCAGGGGTGTGGCGAAGGTGTTGTCCACCACGAGCGCCGCCCCGGCGGCCGTCGCGAGCGCGGCGATGCGGTCAATCTCACCCACGCGCAGCAGCGGGTTCGAAATGGTCTCCATCAGCACGCAGCCGGGCTGCCGCTTGGCCAGCGCCTGCTCCACCGCGTCCAGGTCACAGATGTCGACCAGCGACGACTCGATTCCCAGCGGCTCCAGCACGTTCCACAGCAGCCGGTAAGTGGCCCCATAGAGCGCCGTGGCCGCCAGCACGCTCTTCCTGCGGTCGGTGAGCGCGGTCAGGATGGCGATCTGGAGCGCGGACATCCCGGAGGCGCAGGCCAGCGTGCCGGCGCCGCCTTCGAGTTCGGTGACCAGCTCCACGAGCGCGGCGGTCGTCGGGTTCTCGTAGCGCGAGTAGCTGTAGCCGGGCTCCTCGCGGGCGAAGATCCGGTCGAGTTGCTCCTGGCTCTCGGCGATGAAGCTCGCCGCCGTGTAAATCGGCGTCGTCACCGGAATCTGCCGGCCCGGCTTCTTGCGGTCGCCGGCGTGAACGGCTTTCGTATTGATTTTCACGGGTTACTTCCTTTTCCAGCGGACACCATCCCGCGTGTCCTCGATCACAATCCCCTGCTCGAGCAGCTCATCGCGAATCCGGTCGGATCGGGCGAAATCCCGCGACCTGCGCGCCTCCGTGCGCTCGGCGATCAGCCGCTCCACCTCTTCGTCTGATAGCGCCCCTTCTTCCACCGCCGGCTCGATCACGTCGAATACCGAATCGAAGCGCGCCAGCAGATCGAGCGCGGACGCCGCATTGCCGGTTCGAAATGAATCATCGTCCATCGCGGAGTTGGCGTCGCGGATGAATTCGAAGACCGCCCCGAGCGCCTCGGCGGTGTTGAGGTCGTCGTCCATCGCCTCTTCGAAGCGCCGGCGCGCCTCGGCGGCCGCGGTTTCGACCGGCTCGTTCACGCCCTCGGGAAACTTCTCGGTCTCGAGCCGCAGCTTGAAGTTGCGCAAGCGCTCGAGAGAGGCCGCCGCGCCCTTCAGCCCCTCAAAGGTGAAGTTCATCTTCTTCCGGTACTGCACCGACGCCAGTAAGTAGCGCACCGCGTCGGGCTCATAGCCTTTGGCGAGAATGTCGCGCAGCGTGTAGAAGTTCCCCAGTGACTTCGACATCTTCTGCCCCTCGACCATCAGGTGCTCGCAATGCATCCAGCAGCGCACGAACTGCTTGCCGGTCAGGGCCTCGCTCTGTGCGATTTCGTTTTCGTGGTGCGGGAAGGTAAGGTCAACGCCGCCAGTATGGATGTCAAGCGTATCGCCGAGATACTTCATCGACATCACCGAGCACTCGATGTGCCAGCCGGGCCGCCCGTCGCCGAACGGGGAATCCCAATACGGTTCGGCGTCCTTGCGCTGCTTCCAGAGCACGAAATCGCGCGCGTCGTCCTTCTCGTATTCATCCACGTCCACGCGGGCGCCGGCCCGCTGTCCCTTGAAATCGAGGTGCGAAAGCTTGCCGTACTCCGGGAAGCGATCGATCTTGTAATAGACCGAGCCGTCGCTCTCATAGGCGAATCCCTTTTGGCTCAGTTTTTCGATCGCCGCGACCATGTCGCCGACATGCTCGGTGGCGCGCACCAATCGCTCCGGGCGTTCGATGCGGAGCGTGGCGATATCCTCCAGAAAAGCTTCCTCGTACGGGCGCGTGTACTCGGCCAGCGACACCCCCCGCTCGATCGCGTTGCGGATGATCTTGTCCTCCACGTCGGTGATGTTCATCACGTGGTCGAGCTTGTAGCCCCGGTAGCGCAGCCAGCGCCGGAGCGTGTCCTGAAACAGGAAACTCTTCAAGTTGCCGATGTGCGCGTAATCGTAAACCGTCGGACCGCACGTATACATGCGGACGAGCTTGTCTTCCCTGGGTTGGAACTCTTCGAGCCGGCGCGTAAGGGTGTTGTAGAAACGTAGAGCCATCGATGTCCTTCATCCTAGTGTAATCGGTTGCTATTCCGGACCGTCCTGCACGCGGGCCTTGTTCAGTGATAGGTTAGAAATCTTCCAGGAGGTAACACAGCATGCGGTTCCGTTTCTTGACACGGTTGTTGATCGCCGCCGCGATTTTGATTTCGGCGGCGGGCGCCGGTTTCGGCCAGTCCGACTCGCGTCCGAACATCATCTTCATCTTCAGCGACGACCACGCCTATCAGGCCATCAGCGCCTACGGCTCGATGGTCAACCAGACCCCCAACATCGACCGGCTGGCGCACGAGGGCATGCTTTTTCGCAACGCGCTGGTCACCAATTCTCTCTGCGCCCCCAGCCGCGCCGTCATCCAAACCGGCAAGTACAGCCACATCAACGGCGTGCTCGACAATCGGAACATCTTCGACAACACCCAGCAGACCTTCCCGAAGATTCTCCGCGGCGCCGGCTACCAGACGGCAATGTTTGGAAAGTGGCACCTGAAGAGTGAACCCACCGGCTTCGATGTCTGGAAAGTGCTGCCGGGCCAGGGCAATTACTACAACCCCGACTTCCGCGTCCCCGGAGGAAAAGAGCGCATCGAGGGCTATGTCACCGACATAATCGCCGACCTCGCCATCAACTTCCTTGACAAGAAGCGCGACAGGAGCAAGCCGTTTCTCTTGATGATGCAGAACAAGGCGCCGCACCGGAACTGGATGCCCCCGCCGGAATACCTCACGCTTTACGACGGCGTCACCATGTGGGAACCGCCCACCCTGTTTGACGACTATACCGGCCGCGCCAGCCCCGCCCGCAAGCAAGAGATGGAGATCGGCCGCAACATGACGATCGTCAACGACCTGAAAGTGATCCCGCTGCTCAAGACGAAGGACGAGGGGAAGAAGCTCCCCGGCATGTTTGCCCGGATGAATGAGAAACAGATGCGCGTCTGGGACGCCGCTTACGGCCGGAAAAACAAGGCCTTCCTCAAGGCGAACCTCACCGGCCGCGCGCTCGTCCGCTGGAAGTACCAGCGTTATATCAAGGATTACCTCCGCTGCATCGCCTCGGTGGACAAGAACATCGGGCGCGTGCTGCGCTACCTCGACGCCGAGGGCTTGGCCAAGAACACGATCGTCATCTACAGCTCCGATCAAGGCTTTTATCTCGGTGAGCACGGCTGGTTCGACAAGCGCTGGATGTACAAGGAATCGCTCAAGACGCCGCTGCTGGTCCGCTGGCCCGGCGTGGTGAAGCCCGGCTCCGAAGACACGCACCTGGTCTCGAACGTCGACTATGCCGAGACGATGCTCGCGATGGCCGGCGCCAAGATCCCCGCCGACATGCAGGGCCGCAGCCTGGTTCCCCTACTGCGCGGCGAGGTGGTGCCGGACTGGCGCAAAACGTTCTACTACCAATACTACGAGGGTCCCAAACGCGCCCATCACGTGGCCCGTCAATACGGCGTCACCACCGCCAAGCACAAGCTCATCTACTATTACGAGGACGACGAGTGGGAGTTGTTCGACCTCGATGTCGACCCGCTCGAGCTCCACAGCGTCTACGGCGAACCCAGCTACGAGCGGGTGACCAAGTATCTCAAGAGTGAGCTCGCCCGCCTGCGCTCCGAGCTGAAGGTTCCCGAAAAGGACCCGACGTTTCCCAACCACCGGTAGACACGGCAAACGGGGCGGGGGGTAGTTCCCCGCCCCGAAACTTGACACCCCGCCACCCCGCCCGATACGCTGGAACTACACCCCACCAGAGTGCGCCCGTAGCTCAGCTGGATAGAGCGTCTGGCTACGGACCAGAAGGTCGCAAGTTCGAATCTTGCCGGGCGTACCATTCTTTTCAGTAGCTTGCAGCCACGAAGAGGGCCAAGGCCTGCGAAGATTCTTCCGCTTTACTGACGAACGTGAAAAAGCGTTCGGTTAGCATCCACGAATGGATCCGCCGGCCCACCCGGGGTCTGAAGATCGAAGTAATGCACGAAATCTTTGGTAGCGGAGATTCCTTCGGGCATCGCAGGCGGCGATGCCGGGAACGAACAGTTGACCGTGAGCGTCCCTTTCTCACCGTCGGAATACTCGATGCGCAAGACCAACAGTCCCGCACTCCACTCCTCGGGGTCGCCGATGTTGTCGATAAAGGGAAGACTGGGGTCCGCGCCCGGCGCCGCGCTCCAGTGCACCAGTCCGGTCACCCGGTACACACCGCTGCCGATGGTCTTACCGTCCGGGTCGAAGGTTTCCCAGGTTCCGCCGCCGTGCGTGCTGCTGTTAGACCCTCTCCGGCCTCGTGAGGCCACGAAGGTTCCCATGCCGGTCATTTTGATCATGGAGCCATCGACGGCCTTGGCGAAAGCGACTCCGCCGGCATCCATGGTGCTAGTTGATGGTTCGACAGTGAGGATGTCCCAGCGGACGTGTTCGGCGCCACGGGCTGCCAGTGTCGAAGCGAAGATGAGAATGGCGGCGAGCCCCAGAGCAAACGCAGACACCATTACGCGGATGTTTCTTGTCTTGTTCATGTGAATCCCTCCAAGTTTCTGATTGAGTTTTCCCAGACAGGGCTGCGAAAGCCCTGCTGTGAGTGCAAGTTTGCGGCAACGGCGCCCGGCCGACAAGCGACC
>Ga0114931_10003744_pt1 | contig 19168 bp, 16 predicted proteins | sample 2SBtaG_FD_89579 | JGI IMG/M metagenome (GOLD analysis project Ga0114931, IMG submission 89579) | Deep subsurface microbial communities from Kolumbo volcano to uncover new lineages of life (NeLLi) - 2SBTROV14_V59a metaG | ecosystem: Environmental > Aquatic > Marine > Volcanic | place: Kolumbo...
GTTCCTCCGAACCGTCGCGTAACGACGTGCGTGGCGTGGCGATTTCGGACGACGGTCCCGTTTGGGTAGCGACCGCGGGGGGCTTGTTCTTCGTCGACGGCGGGCAGTTGTCTCCGATTGGAGGGGAGGCGATCGATGGACCAACGTACGACGTGACGGTCGACGAGATGAACCGTGTATGGGTCGCGGCATGGAACGGCGTTTATCGCGTCGACGACAAGCGACTCGAACCCCTTGGCCCGTTGCAAGGTCCGATCACCGCGTTGGCGACGATGGCTGGCGGTGTGATTGCCGCCGGTCCCCACGGCATTTTCTCCTGGCAGCAAGGTCCGTGGCAGCCACGGGATGTCCACGTCGCCACAACCATTCGCGACGTTGCGATCTTGTCCGCTGGCGAAACGCTTGATGTCACCAATTGTTCCCTTGCCTTGGCGACCAGCATCGGGCTGTACCTTGTCGACGGTGACGCTGTCCGACGAATTTCCGAGGAAGACGATATCTTAAGTAGCGATGTTCGCACGGTCGCCGTGAACAAGATGGGCCAATTGTGGGTGGGCTCTGCCGCGGGAATCGATGTTTACGAACAGGGCCGGCGCGTACGAAGTATCACCGCGGATGACGGGCTGCCTTGTACTGACGTGCGACACATTGCGTTTGATCGTAAGGGAAATGTTTGGATTGGCACCAGCCTTGGCGTGGCGCGGCTTGCTGATCGTGGATGGACGCTACGACACAGCCGCCGGTGGCTGCCCAACGATCAAGTCCGTCACATTGCCTTGATGCCCAGCGGCGCCGCATGGATTGCCACGGCGGATGGGCTTTCGGCCATCGCCCACCGGGACATGACACTGGCGGATAAAGCTTCGCATTATGGTGCCCTTGTTCAAAGCCGGCATGTTCGCCCGCCGGGACTTGTTGAAAAGTGCCGCCTCACTACGCCAGGCGATTTATCGTCGTACCAGGCCATGGATACCGATAATGACGGCAGCTACACCGGAATGTATGTGGCTGCCGAGGCGTTTCGTTTCGCCGCCACCGGCGACCCCAGTGCGAAACAAAACGCGACCGCCGCGTTCCAAGCGATCGACTTCCTGCATCAAGTCACCGAATCCGATGGCTTCTTCGCGCGAACGGTCGTTCCCGCAAACTGGGAGCATAGGGCCGACCCGAACCGCACGTACACACCCCAACAGATTGCTGAAGAACAGGCCCGCGACGCGCGATTCAAGCGCGTGGATGTTCGCTGGCGAGCGAGTTCCGACGGACGTTGGCTTTGGAAAGGGGATACCAGCTCCGACGAAGTCACGGGCCATTACTTCGCCTATGGCGTCTATTACGATCTGGTCGCCGACGAAGAACAAAAGCGGCGCGTGGCGGAACGCGTGGGACGGCTAACCGATTACATCATCGACGGCGGCTACGTCCTCCGCGATCAAGACGGACAAGCAACGCGATGGGGCGTGTGGTCGCCCGAGAAACTGAATAACGACCCGAATTGGCGCCTCGATCGTGGCATTAATTCTGTCGAGATCCTTTCGTTCCTGCTGACGGCCCATCATGTGACCGGAGACGATCGTTACCTCACGGAACTTCAAACACTGTATGAAGATCACGGATATCGCGAGAATATTCTCAACCCACAACAGTTGGACCCGGGTTCGTTCACGTATATCGATTCCGAACTCCTGGCCATGGCGTATCGTGGGCTGCTTACCTATGCGGTTGATCCGCGACGGAAGAAGGTATACAGACAGAGCCTCGCAGCGTGGTTCTCGCCGGTGCGGGACGATGCGAGCCCAATGTATGCCTTCACCTATGCCTCGCTCGGAGGTCACGGCGATTTTCTACCTGCCGGGTGTGTTGCCCATCTGCGAGATGTACCGCTGGACATGGTTCAATGGACGGTGGACAACCGACACCGGGAAGACATCCGGTTTGTGCGTCATCCATCGAGCGAGCTGTGGCAAACCGATCGTCTGTTGCCCGCGAGCGAACGAGGCATCTCGCGATGGGACCGCAACCCTTATTCGGCCATAACAGGAAATGGCGGAACCACCGAGAGCAGTTCGGTCTACTGGCTGCTGCCATATTGGATGGGCCGCTATCATGGGTTGATCGCTCCGCCTCAGACACGGTAGGGCAGACTTTGAAGCTCAAGCAATTTCGTGTGTGATTGTACGGTGTGATGGTTTTTCGGATCATGGCATTTGGGATTTCCAAGAACCTCTATGACGAGAATTGCTGATGGCAGAACCATTATCCGCGGCTCAAGATTTCACGCGCGCTTGCCAGGGGCTTTCCTGTGGGACGGTTCTTGCCGATCCTCCGTGGCAGTTCGCCAACCGAACCGGCAAGATGGCTCCGGAACACAAGCGTTTGAATCGCTATGCCACATTGAAGCTCGACGAGATTAAAAAGATTCCGGTCGCGCTTGCCTGCGCCGAACAGTGTCATCTTTATCTTTGGGTTCCCAACGCATTGTTGCGTGAAGGCTTGGATGTGATGGAAGCGTGGGGATTCTCGTACAAAACCAATATCGTATGGCACAAAATTCGGAAGGACGGCGGGCCGGACGGTCGGGGTGTGGGGTTCTATTTCCGTAACACCACCGAGTTGGTTCTGTTCGGTGTGCGTGGGAGCCTTCGCACGCTCGCGCCCGGTCGTCGCCAGGTCAATATCGTCAAGACTCGCAAGCGTGAACACTCTCGTAAGCCTGACGAGCTTTACGAAATCATCGAGGCGTGTAGTCCTGGTCCATACCTCGAATTATTTGCCCGTGGGCAATTCAATGATCGTTGGGCGACATGGGGCGACCAAAGCGAGGCATACCAACCCGACTGGCCGACGTATGCGAATCAGAGCAAATCGGCACGCAAGCTACGGTTGTTTGGCTGAGGGGGTGCTTCACGGGAAGCTCAATCGAAACGGCAGAGACCGCTGGGTACCACTACTTCTGCACGTCGGCGAATTCCTTCCTCAGGACTTCGAGCGCCGTTTGGCCTTTGTAGCCCTCGACCGCCACGTTCACTCGCACTTCGCTCGTGCTGATCGTCTCGACGTTGATCCCGGCGCGGGCCAACGCGGCAAATATGCGAATTCCGACGCTGGTATGACTCCGCATTCCGATGCCAGAGACCGAGAGCTTTCCAACCGCTGGGCTACTCCGCACGGGGCCACATCCCAGCTTGCGCCAACGGTCGGACGATTCGTAGGTACAAACGACGGATTGGCCCAATTCCCAAACGCTGGCGACCTTGGCACAACGCACTGCGTGATGGCGTCGGTTCATACGGACGCGCCAACCGCGAGCGTTTGAACACTTGTCGAATAGTCGGTTCGGTAAACAATCCCATGGCCAACACAATTCACAACATGACTTCGTGATTCAGCCCACGCAACCGCTGTCCAAGGCGACCGGTCTCCGACAAGCATTGCCGTACGATGTCCGGCGCGATCGCTTTCTCCAAGCCAGCCAACCGATCCAACACCCGGCCAGATTCATCCTCCGGCAGCGACGTACTATTTCCCCCAACACAGTTTCGCAGCCTCCTTGCTAGCGTTACGCGTTTCGCAACACGTAAACCAGCAGGAGGCTGTACTTTATGATCCGTTAAACGGTATTGAGGCTAGGACGACATCGGGGTACCACGTGCGAATACGTCGTCATATTCTCCCTCTAGTTTTACGTGCGTGTTACTCACCAGTGGGCGCATGGAATGTGGTAGGCGATCCTCGCGCTTGTCGTCGGGGGCGTGAGCGGCGCGAAAACAGTTTCCCAACGGCGTGGACAAGATCGCGGGCATGATGAGCAAATCGCATGCTAGCGCCACGCCAAGTAACAGGGCCAGCAATCCGCCGAATTGAGCCGAAGGGCCGAAGCGGCTGAAGACCAGTAGCCCCAACCCAAGGGTTGCAATGACCGTGGTCTTGACCATGGGCGCGCCACAACCCTCGATACTCTCTTGGGCAAGTTGCGCATTCGTGGCCCCCGGAGAGTGACGACTTTGATGCCGAAAATGAGCGATTAAGTGCAGTGTATCGTCCAGGGCAATCCCTAGCGCCGTGCTAGCGGTCAACAGCGCGCCAACATTCAGTGGTCGCGCAAGCCATCCATAAACGCCGAAGACGATCACCACGGGAGTAACGTTCGGCAACAGCGTCACGATCGCCGCGTTGAACGACCGAAACGCGACCGTCAGTACAATTATCAGGAGAACCAGGGCGACTAGAAAACTGATCAACAAGCCGCGAAAAATCTCTTCCTGCGCGGCAAGAATCAGCGGCACGAGACCCGTGAATCCCACTTGCACATTGCTGGGGATTCGCCTCCGTAGTTGTTCGACAATACTCGAAAGATTCGTCGATTCGGAACTGGCGACGCTTGCGGTCACGCGCCAGTGTTGACCATCATCGGTGATCATGTTGCGAACAAGCGGACCGTATTCCTCATCTTCAAGCAACGCGCTCGCCTGCTCTCCGGCACGAATCGGGTCGTCTCGTAACAAGCTGGCCAATCCAATCGTGCTCTCAACCGCGGGATGATTTTTGAGTCGTGATTCAATCCGACGCGCGAGCCAGACACGTTGGGGCCAAGAGAGAGACTCCGGCATATCGATGATCGCTTCAATCGCCAGTAACCCGGTCAGACGTTGCTCAATGCGTCGATAGTCGGCCAAGGTTCGAGAATCGCTTGGAAAAAACTTCAATGCGTCCGATTCGTCGCGCAACAGCACAAGCCCGCTGGCGGAGGCAACCAGCACGACGATCCATGCGATCAGAACAACAGGCACCGCGGGCTTTGAAACGCCGGGAAACTTCAGCGTTGGCCTTTTCTCGGGTGTCGGTTCGGTGACCAGCATGAGGGGGATATAGAGGTAGGAAATCCCCAACGCCAAGACCGTTCCAACAGCGGCCCAAATTCCGAAACTGCGTACTGGCTCGAATCGGCTCGTGGCCAGGGACGCCGTACCTATGGCCGTCGTCAACGCGGCAAGTGTCGCGGGTTTAATGGAGCGGGCAATCGCAAAGCCAACGGCACCGTTTCGATCGGGGCTCTGTTGCCACTGGTGGATCAGATGAACCCCGAAGGAGAGATTCAAGACAAGGATCATCGGTGGTAGCGCGACCAGCAGCATGTTCATGGTCGCGCCGACATAAGCCATGGCTGAAAGTGTCGCCAGCACGCTTACACCAGAACACAGGAGAACCATTAAAGCCAGCGAGAACCTGCCGAGCAGATACCACAGCAGTAGAAACATGACAACGCAAGCGAGGGGAAACAAAACCGACAGCGATTCGGTTGCCAGATGATCCAACGCGACATTGATCACCGGCGGACCACCCCAATGGATTTGGTCTTCCTCGAACCCAGCTTCGCCCGCGTCATGAGCCAACTCGGATAAAAGTTTCTCACGGTCAAGATCGGGGGAAACGTTTAGCGCGATGAAGATGGCCGAAAATTGCGGATGGCGTCCGACCAGGGGGAGCCACAGGTTCGTTAGTTCGCTGAGTTCAACACCCGCTAGCGCGCCCTGCATATCGGCGACCCGCTCGGGGGTACAACACCACGACACGACCGGCATCGGATCCACTTGTTCGGCAAGGCGTGTCAAGCGAGGGTCGTCCGCCGGACACTGGTCGAATGCCATCAGGACGAAGTCATTCACCCCGAACCGTTCGCGGAAGGACTGGTATTCGACGACCGCCGGGGTGTCGTCTCCCAGCCACTTCTCGATCGCGTTCTCACTGCGCAAGTGAAACGCAAAATAGGGCAGCGTGGCGCAACCACCTAGAAAAAGTAGGTAGAGAACGAGATTCCAACGCTCGTACCAGGCGTGTATTCGGCGGGCATCCATGACGCGCCCTCTCCAATCGTCGCTTACGCCGCGCTTCCGTGAGAGTCGCGCGGAATGACCGCGGCGTCAGGAATCGTTTCGAGAAGACCGCGAAAGTACTCAACCGCCCGTACCTGGCGCGGGCCAAAATCATAACACAGAACGTTCGCCAGATAAGTATGGCACTGTTCGACACTCCAGCCCATTCGTGTTGACCACTCTCTGGCAATTTTGTCTAGCCGGCGCAATCCGTGGTGCTTGGCTTGCATGAAGGGTTGACGAAGAAGTCGGGCTAAGATCGGGCTGCGACACGACCAGACGGCGAATACAAACGGGAGGCCCGTCCATTGTTTCCAGAGCTGCCCAAGATCCAACACCACGGGGAATCGTGTCTCATCGCTGGTAATGGCTCGATCGCCAATGATGAGAACGGCATCGGTATCAAGCTGTTCGGGATCGCTTCCAGGGCTCCAGGTTACGAACTCCGGAGAGACGCCGTGGTGCCGGGAAAACAGAATACGTGTTAATGCCGCACTGGTTCGTGACGCCGGATCCAGCGCGACCGAACGAACCCATTCGATCGGACAACGGCAGAAGAGCTTGACGCTCCAAACGGGACCGTCACAGCCGATCGCAATTCCTGGGACAAAGTCGTGGTGCGCATGTTGTAAATGCTCGACGACCGGAATGAGCGCGGCATCGAGATCGCCCGCGGCTAACCGATCCGCGAGCGCGCTGGGCACCCCCCCAACCATCTCGGCCCGGGGGAGGATCTCCGGCAGCGCGACGACAAGCGGTTGTGAATTCAGATACTCGATACATCCGATTCTCAGTCGCGCGTTGACCATTGGTCTCGTCTCGCTAAGTGGGCGATTTGGGCTACAGCAACCCTGGTGGTAGCCGGAGGTACTGTTGGTAGATATTCGGATCCATCCAACGACTCTGGTCGAAGTGGAGCAAGATATTGTCATTCTTGCGAGGATGCCCAGCGTCGTCCGTGCCAATCCACATGAAGATGTATTTTTCGAGTCGATCCGCACCCCAAACCTGCCCATCGTCTTCGGGATTGAAGATGGACCCCAACCGAGGTGTTCCATCGATTTGAACCGTATCTAGTTCACGATAATCGGCCAAGCGATAGGGCCGCACGCGTGAGCCATCAACGGGCCACTGGAAATTGGCCGAAGACTGAACGCCCTGCATGTGGTGTTCGCCAGCGGAGACAAAGAGCACCGGGGGCGCGACCGTGGCCTTCGGTGTGTTGACCACTCCGGCGACTTCCCAATCAAACATCCTTGGGATGCTGCGTTCGGTGGCGAATGTCTTGCCACTTTCTGGCGGACCAACCGTTTGCCAAGCCTCGGATTCCACACGTTGTTCGACGAACACTTTGTGATAGCAACCGCAGGCGAGGACGGTTTCGTAAAACAACGGACGCTTGTCGTCGTCGAGCGTGATACGGACGATTCCACTGTCGATGTCCGCGGCTTCGATATCAAATTCCTTGGTCCGTGGTCTCCGTGGATACCACACGACGTAGGTGAGTTGCAGATGCTCTCGATTGCCAAGAAGTCGCTTCTGGACGATCGCGTAAACCGTCGGTTGTGTCACGTCCACTTGGGTCTTCAATTCGTCGCTATCCGCCACGTGTAGGTAGGCTTGACCGATGGCGTCTGACTCCGGGGACCATGCCCGATCATGTTCGCCAGGCACTTGTTGACCTTGAACGAGAATCGGTGCATAGACATAGGCAAGTTCTTCGGCGGTGGCGCCTGCCAACTCGTCCTGGTTCCAGACTCGACCCATGTTCGGCGGCGCATACACGATCGCCCGACCGTGCATTGCTTGAATCGGGTCATGGACCGCGGCTTCATTCAGCATGGGCCAGGTTGTATGGCAACCCGCCGAAGCGGCAACGATGCTAAACAAGATGAGGAAACCAGCGCGAGTCATTTTCGGTTGATCCGTCGAGAAGCCTGATTGTTTGGATTTCAGCCGTAACACGGATGGTCCATTCGCAAGAAAGCCAAGCTCATGATCAATGGATCGGTTCCAGTCGATCGAGTTCCCAACAGAGGGCATCAAGCAAGGATTCGAGGTCTTCTCGCTGTACGACAAGTGGCGGCATGAGCGTGATCACATTACGATCGGTCCCGGTGCGCCCGACGAGAAAACCTTTGTCTTTCAGGGCTTCGAGCAAGCCACCAAATTCATCGCCCGGTATCCGACCATCGGGACGACGGAGTTCCACGCCCCACATCAGACCTCGACCGCGAATTTCATGAACCCAAGGATTCTCATCCAGGCGATTGGTCAGCGCTTCGCCGAACCAAGAGCCTTCCGCCCGCGCACGATCGGCCAAGCCATGTTCGCGGTGATAGTCGAGCACGGCTAATGCTGCCGCGCAACTCATCGGATTGCCTCCAAACGTGCTCGCTCCAGGTCGCGTGTAGTGCGCTGCAAGTGGTTGGGTCGTGAGCGCCGCGGCGATTGGAAACCCGTTGCCCAGCGCCTTTACCACGGTGAGAACATCGGGAACGACCCCCGCTGACTCCGCGGCGAACCACTTGCCCGTGCGACCAAAGCCGGTTTGCACTTCGTCGAAGATCAACAGGCTTCCATATCGATCGCAAAGCGCTCGCAACGTTTGGAGAAAGCCGGTTGGGGGGATGATGATACCGCCGTTACCCTGGATTGGTTCGATGATCACCGCGGCGACGTCCTCTTTGGAGAGCACGCTTTCAACCGCCGCGAGACAGTCCGGATCGGTTGGGCTAGGTGCGTGGTCGAAACAATCCAAGGGAGCCGGGTCGGTCCGCCACATCGAAAGCGCGGTCGCCGACATGGCGGCTTTCGTTCGACCGTGTAGTCCTCCGTCGAAGGCGAGAAACTGGTTTCGTCCCGTTGCCAATGCCGCCAACAGCAGCGCCGCTTCGTTTGCTTCGGAACCGCTCGCGCAGAAGAAGGCAAGGTTCAATCCCCCCGGCGTTACTTGTGCCAATTGCTTGGCCAACGAAAGCATGGGATCGGTAAGATAAATCGTCGTCGTGTGTTGCAGTCGGGCCATTTGCTCGCTAGCCGCCGCGAGAATCTGGCGATTGCCGTGCCCCGCGTTCATCACGCCAACACCGCTATAGCAATCGAGATAGCGGTTCCCCGAAGCGTCGAATAAATAGGCGCCCTCGCCACGCACGATCACGGGAGGATCTTGATAAAAGTGATAGACACACGGCCAAAGGTACTTTCTTTTCGTCTCGACTAAATCAGGGGCATTTCGGGCAGTCTCGATTTGTGTCGCCATGTTCCTCTCTCCCTGTTAAGCGGCAATCCGCTTGCTCAGTGTCGCGGTGACTTCAGGTGATCCGTCAACGAACTCCACCTCTGGGATGGAATCCGCCATTCCAACTTCCTTGACCTGTTTCAATAACACTCCCAGCGCGGTTCGGGCGTCGTCGGGCAAAACAATACTGTCGGCATTGGCGAACATCGAGACGAACTGGTCGCCGACTCCACCTGCTTTGCCGCGTCCGAACTGTTGTGTCCAGCCCAACGCTTCGTCGCGGTGATCCAAGGCCCAAAGCAGGCTCTCGCGGATCAGATCGCAAAGTATCTGACTGGTTTCCAATCCAATCTCACGGCGAACGACGTTCAGCCCCACCGGCAAGGGAAGCCCGGTGTGCCGAGACCATGTGGCGCCAAGATCGGCGATTTTTTGTAATCCCAGTCGCGGGTAGAACAACAGCTCTTCGTGGATCATCACGCCCGCGTCAAGTTCACCCGCGGCGACAGCCCATGCGATTTTGTCGAACTGCATTTCCACCAGTTCAGCCTGGGGCTGCACCCATTTCATCAGGAAACCGCCGGTCGTCGGCATTCCTGGAACCCCGATCCGTTTGTGGCTGAGTTGTTCCAAAGTGCATTTTTGCCGGCTGACGAGCACGGGACCATAGCCGCGCCCGACGCTTGTCCCCACGCTCAGAACGCGGTAATCGCGCGCGAGCCGTGGGTAAGCAACCGACGAGATCGCCGTGATGTCGTATCGCCGAACCCTTGCGGCGCGATTGAGGTTAATGATGTGATCGGTATGGAACGCCATCCGAAAGCTATCGCTGGGAAGGTGGCCACACTCCAGCGCGTGATAGTAAAACGCATCGTCGCTGTCAGGCGTGTACGCGATCGAGATATCGTGTGGTGTCGTCATCGAAAGAGTCCGTTCTTCGTAATAAAAACGTTAGTAGATTCCTAATTTAAGTTGAGCAGTCCGCGTGGGCGGAGGTGCCGGATCTCGGATTCCGTTCCCACACCAGCCAAGTTCACGTGCCGGTGGGCTGGCGGGAATCAGTTCGCCCCAATCTCGTTCCAAGACACCTACGAGCAACATCGATTCATCGAGACGGTGAAACACAAGCTGTCCCCGCTTCCCTTCCGCGCCGTCGGGGATCATCACATCGAACTGCAATCGCGGCCCGCGTGGAAAATAGTCGAGTGTGGTTCGCTGTTGGTCGGCAACTTCAAGCGCGCAGCCGAAGATCGTATTGCCATAGCCCGCAAGGTGAGCCGCGGCGGGAAAGGCCTGGCGGAACCGGTTAACGTCATCCGCCGTCATGGCCAAGCCACCAAGGTGAAGGCCGCGCAGTCGCTCTCGTTCGGTGTCGGTGAATACCTCGATCAACCGTTCGACGACGCGTGGTGTCGTGAACAGCACCTCGCATGGCTCACGCCGAAATACGGCGATCGCCTGCTCGACGACGTGATCCAAATAGCGTTTGGCCGCCAAGCTGCCGGGGGCAAGTTTCTTAGCCCACCGCGGATCGAAATCGACCTGCCAAGGTTCAGGGCTATCCAGGGCGAGCGCCAATTCTCGCGCGGCACGTCCAATGACATGTGGCCCCGATGGCCCGATGTACAACCATTGCGCCCCACGTGGGAAGCCAACCAGATCGGCCACCTCGACAAAGGGCGTTACAAAGGCATCATGAAATTCGCTTTGGAGATACGCCCCCGGAACCGGCGCTCCGGAACTCCCACCGCTTTCGACAAGCACGAATCGGTCGCGTTGTCGATGGAACGCCCGTGGGACGAAATCCCAAACGCTCGTGCCACGCAGATCCTCTGGCTCGATCATTCCGAACAACCGCAAGTCGGCCATGGAGCGCACCCGATCGCGAACGTCGAACCCCAATCGCTGCTGCCGGCGCAGCCAGAAGCGAGCGCCGTGCCGTGGATGAAAATGCAAATCGACAATCTGTCGCGGCAGCGCATCATCGGTTGCGTGAACGGGTGCCTCTGTCGTTGGAACGCTACTCATGCGAGGGGCCTTTTAACGCTTCGACGAAAAACGGAACGATGCGATCGGCAAGCCATGGCTCGCAACCGCGAAAAAAATGGTCGTCGAGATCCGCCATCTCGATCCGATTCCGACCGTGCCATTGTGATACCGCGGCGGTTAACGTCTCCGAATCGGTGGCGAAGTCGTTGCGCGATGCGAGAACAAGCTTGTGAATCGCACTGTCCGCCAAGCCTCGATACTCATGTCGGCCAATGGTCGGGGCAATGCAAACAATCGCGTCGGCGGTTCCCGCGTTCTCAATCCATCGTGCGATGACAGAGCACCCAAAGCTGTAGCCGGCAACCGCCAAGGGTGTCGTTGTGTTGACCGCCGATTCCAAAAACTCGGCCGCCGCCTTCAGATCGTTCCAGCGGTCTGGCTCATCGTCGACGTGCGAGGTTTGCCAAAAATTGTCGAGCCGGGATGCATCCGTCTGTGGAGGTCCGTCGCTGGCGCCAACGCCCGCGTAGTTAAAGCGAAGCGTGGCGGCGCCGGTCCCGACGAGCATTGCTTCCAAGGCAATCATGACGTTGTTTTGCATGTCGCCCCCCAACAGCGGATGGGGGCCAACCAACAGAACCCGGGCCCAGGGATCCCTGTCGCTGGCGTAAGCCAAGATGCCCTCCAGTTCTCCTTCCCGGGCCGGGATTCGCACGCATTCCGCCACGGTTTCTTCTTCGATAGACAGATCAAGCACAGGCGGCGTCCTCCAGCTTTGAGCATGGAAACTCGCTAACGAACTCGCCTAAGATGGCCGCCATTTTCAGACCCATTTCGACATCGCCCTGTACGTCGAATCGCCGATCGAAGAAGGCCTGTCGTGCCGAGGTTCGCCCGCTGACAATTTCGCCGAACGTGCTGCTGTCGCCCGCGAAGACGACATCGGCGCCGGTCGTGGTATCGGACGTTACGTCTTGCAATTCACCGCCCCTGAAACGGCAAGTCCACACCCCCCCACCAGGCCCATCGAGCTGAAGACCCACGGTGAGGGTGAGGCTGGAAACCTGCCGAAGCCGAGACCGCGGCGCCCGATCGATCAGGAAGTGTCGCAAGTACCAATCACAGGGAAACCCTGGTCCGTGGCGAGCGGCTTTCAGTCCACCCCATTGATTGGCTTCCGCGAATTTCAGCAGCCGCACGATTGCCGCGACATCCACGCGGGGGCAAGGGGCATCTGGAAACGCAGCGCGAAGATGCGCGTGATCGAACCGCGGGTCATGCCTCCAATAGGGTCCCAGCGCGCCAAGATTTTCGTAAAAGATACGTTCCCATTTATTCTTTTCCCCTGTAATGACGCCATGATCGAACGTAATTTTCGCGCCGTTCCAGATACGACGGACAGCTTCAATCGTTTCTTCGTTTCGAGTCGGTTTCGCCGGGGTAAGGTGATAGATTGTCTCTTGGTGTTCGTGTCTTTCCGCCAGCGCGACGATCCTCCGCGCCACCCAGTCGACCGGCACAAGGTTACGTATCCCGGACGGGTCGATATCGAGTCGGAGCGAAAGCGGCCGCGCTCCGGCCCTCTGACGGTTGGCCTTCTTGAGAATAAGAGCGAACGCACGCAGTGGTCGATAGAAACCCTGATACGACGAGGTGCGACCCGTTGCGAATTCACCCACGACAATGCTTGGTCGTGCGATGGTGAGGCGAAATCCCGCTTTCTCCGATTCTCGATGCAGGAGCTGCTCAGCCCGCCATTTGCTCGATTCATAGGCGTTACAAAATTCCCGCGGAGACGCATCCTGTTCATCCACGGTCCCCCGCTGCTTTCCCGCCACGTATGCGGTTCTCACTTGTAGCCAGTGACTCAGGTGGCCGCATTTTAAGATATCAAGAAGTCGTCGTGTTCCATCGAAGTTCGTTGCCGACGGATCGCCATTGGGTTTCTCTTCAAACTGGACGCAAGCCGCGGCGTGGATCATGGTTCGACACGCGCGCATCCGCCGTAGCCCGTGCGCATCGACGCTCGGAAAGTTGTCTCGCAGGTTGCCCGAAACGACATCGATCGATTCAGGCAAGGGAGCACGATTGTCACTCGCTTGGCGAAGTGAATGCTCGACGCGTTGTCGTGCCGATTTTTCGCGGGAAGGGCGCGCGAGCACGACGACAGGGTGCCCCGCTTGGCACAGTTCGCGAAGAACATAGCTGCCGACGAATCCGGTCGCGCCGGTCAACAGAATCGGACCATCCATGGTCAGCCTCTTCCCCGTTCCGTCGTGTCGTGAGTGCCCTCGAAAACTACTCTCGTGGGAGCCCACGCAACCGCGGATGGCTCCTCTTGGTTTTCATGTTGACCAGTTTTCATGTTGACCAGAAAGTTCCCCGGCTCCCCGGGCACACGTTCTCTCAGCCAATAACGGAAAGACGACGTATCGTCCACACCGAAAGCTGTCGGTACGTCTACTAGCGGGCTAGTAGGGGACGGGTCTTGTATTGGAATTCGGTTCGCGCCGTCAAGGCAGGTTCCTTCGACAGCAACGCTAGCAAGGGGCGCCGTCGGCACAAGTTCGTGGGTGCGCGGATTCGTCTTGACGCTCGCAATCGTGGCAATCTACGTTGCTTGCCTCCCTTGAGAAATAGACGTGAAATGTGAATTGAGGTTTTGTACGAATGTGGCAATCTCGCTCTCACATCGGACGATCGCGCGTGCGGAAGAATGGTCTGCCAAGGCAACACCGACACGGACTGTCGCTGTTCGAGTTGATCGTGGCAATGGCCATTTTAGCAATGTTGTTTGGCATTGCGCTTCCGGCCATTCAAAGCGTTCGCGAATCGGCAAGACGGATGCAATGCGCCAACAATCTTCGCCAGATCGGAACGTCGTTGTTTACGTATCACGATTCCTTCGGCAGTTTCCCTCCGGGATGGATGGAACATGGCGAATCGGCATCGGGCTGGGGTTGGGCTTCGAGTATTCTTCCACAAATCGGGCAAGGCGCCCTTGCCAAGGAAGCGCACTTTGAATTCCCAATTGGTGATCACCGCAATGATGCGGTTCGGCTGGAGAGACTTGCCTTGTTCGTTTGCCCTTCGGACCTGGCAACGGATCGTTTCTGGCTCTACAAGGACGATGAGTTGGGGGGAGACGACCACGCTGCCGCGAGCATGTCTCGCATGCCATCCAAGGAGGATCGTCTCTTTGAACTGGCGACCGCCAATTACGTCGGTGTGTTTGGAACCTCCGATCCAGATGAAGTGTCGGAAACCGCCGGTACCGGAGCTTTTCTCGGCGATTGTGCGATGCGGATCGCGAACTTCGTCGATGGCTTGAGTCAGTCGTTCCTTGTTGCCGAGCGAACGAGCAGCCAGTTGCCATCGACCTGGGTGGGCATGCACCCCGAAGGCGAAGAAGGTCCCACGCGCGTCGTGGGATGTGCCAATCTTGGAATGAACAACCACCAAGCCGATGAATGCGAATTCTCAAGCAGACATCCGCACGGCGCGCAGTTCTTGATGGGAGACGGGCGCGTCGTGTTTCTTAGCGAGGGAATCGATCGCTCGACCTACCGCAGCATGGCGGCGAGATCGGATCGCCTGATTGCCAATGAAACAGGAGCCACCCAATGACCGCGTCTGATGGCACGACCAAGATGCGCCACGCTGTTCCCAAGCTTGGACGGCGCGAATTGGAGATCATGAATGCTGTTTGGAACTCTGGCGAGGTAACCGTCCGAGAGGTTCGCGACCACATTGGTTCCGTCGCCTACACAACCGTGCTTGCCATGATGCGCACCCTGGAGAATCAGAAAGGCGTGCTGAGGCATCGCGAACAAGGGAAGACATTTATCTACAGCGCCACGGTGAGTCGCGAACAGGTCTCGCAAACGCTGATCACGGACCTTTGCAAGCTTGTCTTCGGGGGGTCGACGCCTTCGCTGGTTAGCAATCTGTTGGGACAAAATCCTCCGAGTAGCGACGACATCGATGCGCTGAAAAAGATCATCGCCAGCAACGAAGAGAAAATCGGGCAACCGTCATGACCTGCGATCCGTGGATATACGACCTTGCTCTGTGCTTGTGCCAAGCAGCATGGCAATCAACCTTCCTGCTGCTGTTTGCCCATGGTGTCTCGCGCTGGCCACGCCAACCGGCGGATCGGGCGGCGATCGTGGATGCTTCGCTTGTACTGATCTTGGTTGGGCCGTTGGTGACGGCTTTGCTGCCGCATTATGTCTTGCGACCTGCTCCAGAGCCCGAATTCTTCCCGTTGGTCGAGCCCAGTTCCTTCCAATTGGTTTCCCAAGGGACGGGATGGACCGGCTTGGCCTTAACAGCGGTCGTCCTTGTTTGGGTGAGCGTTGCCGGTCTTCATCTGTTTCGCCTGTGCCGTGGCATTTGGCTGCTTCAGCGAACCCTTCGTGGTTCGACACCACACAATTCGTCTCGCATGCAAAGTCTCCTCGCGCGTGTTGACGATGCACTTCAACTTGAGATCAGAATCGTCCCAGGATTGAGCGCGCCGTCTTGCTGGCAATTCCGCCGGTCGTTTCTCCTTCTTCCCGACTTCGTGCCGCGTCTTTCGGAAGATGACCTTGAACTGATTCTTCGGCACGAAATCGCGCATCTTCGCTCCGCGCATCCGGTGCGATTGCTTTTGAACCGCTTGGTGATCGCACTCTATTGGTTCCATCCGCTCGTGTATAGACTGAGCAAACAATCGACACGCTACCGTGAATTGGCTTGTGACGACTGGGCGGCCAGAACGACCCGATCACGAAGACATTATGCAAACGTGTTGATCGACATTGCCGAGCGAACGGTCGTCACGCGAGACGCATCGCTTGCGCTGGCCTTTCAAGGAAAAACCTCGGACTTGCCCGCGCGCGTGTCGCGTCTCATGAAGCCACGGCATGAGTTCCATCCCAGCGGTCATCGTCGATCGAAGGCGCGGTTGTCACTGGCAGGAGTCTGCCTGTTGATGATCATGCTCTCCGTCGGGCGAATTACCGGCGACATTACAACACGAGACGAAAATCATTGGACGCCCTGGCCCACGATCACCGCCGAAATGTTGGATCTAATCGGTATCGAAGTGATCGATTACGATCCCTATCGCTTCCGCCACGAACCAAGAGAACGTCGCCCTGAGCATCGCGAAGCGCATCACCGAAGCGTCCGCCGGAAGGTACCCCAACACCCCGGCGAGAGTCTCCACGAAGGACTTCACCTCAATCGCCAAGCATGAATCATCCCGGTGCCCGTGATTGGCTTCGACTGCGTGGCGCAAGGGACGATCGTCCGGAACAATGCAGGCTGATTAGCTCAGCGGCGTGAAGTCTGCCTTCGCCGCGCCGCACACCGGGCAAACCCAGTCGTCGGGAATCTCATCGAAGGGGGTTCCGGGGGCGATGCCACCATCCGGATCGCCCTCCTCCGGATCGTAGATGAACCCGCACGCTTCGCAAATCCACTGCCGCTCTTCGGGGGTGCTCCCCATTTCCTTTGACTCCCGCCGAGGCACAAAAAGAACTGGACACTATGTCTAGATAGTGAGTATAATTTCGTCAATCTTGGGTGCAAGCAACGAGAAACAAGGGAGACAGCATGAGTACCGTCGACAATTTGGCCACGGCGGATATCGACTTGGGCGACCTCTCGCTCTGGGAAAACGGCCCGCCGTACGACGTGTTTACCCGGCTGCGGCGAGAAGCCCCCCTGCATTGGAGCCCGCTTTCATCGCGCCCTGGAGAAGCCGGCTTTTGGTCGATCACCCGTGCCGCCGACATCAAGACGATCAGCATGGATTGGCAAACCTTCTCCTCCGAGCGGGGAGGCATCGCGGTGATCGACGATATAGGCATTCCGCTGGAAATGCAGCGGCAGCAGATGATTTCGATGGACCCGCCGCGACATGATCGGGTGAAGGTGCTGTTTCAGAAGGCGTTCACCCCCCGACGGATCGCCGAACATGAACCTCTGATTCGTCGGATCACGCGTGGCGCGCTTGATGCGATCGCCTCGAAGGGAGAGGCCGATTTAGTACGAGACATTGGAGCACCTGTTACGGCGCGGGTGATTGGCTCCCTTCTCGGCACGCCATCGGAGCTTGACCACAAGCTGGTTGAATGGGCGAATGTCTCGTTGGCGTGGGACGACGAAGACCTACGTAAAGAGTGGACACAGATCACCGATTCCATGGAAGAAGCCGCCCCGATACTGATGTCGCTGATCGCGGAGCGTCGAGCGCGGCCGACGGACGATTTGCTGGGAGCGTTGGCGATGGCCGAAGTGGAAGGAGATCGTCTCGACGATCTCGAGCTATTGATGATGTTCGGCCTGCTCTTGTCGGCTGGAACGGACAGCACCAAGAGCGTCTACACCAGTGGGATGCACGCACTGGTCGAACATCCCGATAAGATGGAGGCCCTCGCAGCCGACCCCTCTCGAATTCCCGCGGCCGTGGAAGAGATTTTACGTTGCTTTCCCGCCTTTGCTCACTTTCGTCGTACCGCGACACGCGATATCGAGTTACACGGCCAAACGATCCGCGAAGGTGATAAGGTCGTTCTGTGGTATGTCTCGGGAAATCGTGACGAGCAAGTCTACGACGAGCCAGATCGCTTCGACATTACGCGTGGCGGGGTCGATCACCAAGCCTTTGGTGCCGGAGGCCGGCATTTCTGTCTGGGCGCGCCGTTGGCGCGGCTCGAACTGAACGTGCTCTTCGAGGAAACCATCGCCAGATTGGCCAATTTTTCGCTTGCCGGTACTCCACGGCGCACCCGCGGCATGTTTCTGAACCAGTTCAAGGCCTTACCTGTCCGGTTCGAAGTCCGCAATGAGAGGACTCACTGACACCATGAAGGCGACTCGAAGCGTGACGTTAGCCACGCGCGACGGCAAGGATCGTCGCGCGCGAACGACCCAACAAATTCTCGATGCCACGCGCGACTTGTTGGCCGGCGGTGAGCCGTTGGCCCGACTCAGCATCAACCGTATTGTCGCGGCAGCCGGCGTCTCCCGGGCGACGTTCTATCTACACTTTCGCACGAAGCGTGACCTCATGGCCGCGCTTGCCGGAGAAGAGACCCAACAGTGGACCGCCATCGTGGAGTCGTTCCTAGGCAACCCAAAAGCGGATCGCTCTGTTTTGGAGCGTGCCGTCGCCGAAGCAGCAGAGGCGTGGCGTACCCACCGTGCGGTGCTCTCCGGCTTCATCGAACTGGCTGAGTACGACAAAGACACCCGATGTGCCTGGAAGGAAACCGTACACACCATTGGCCAGTCCATTGCGACAGCCATCCAACAACGCCGACCGACGCTATCGGCCGCCGAAGCGCAACAGCTTGGCCGCCTAATCGCCTGGGCTGGTGAACGGATTCTGCACCAAGAAGCGGAAAGTACCCCGAGAGAAAGCGATCGATTGCTCAATTGGAGTCTCACCGAAATGATTTGGGCCGTGATGAACAACGCATCGTAAAGACTGTGTTTGCCAGCCCGGGATGATCCAAGGGCGATTCCTGAACTATCTGATTCCACGGTCAGGCGACCTGCAACTTGGGAGATTCGCCCCCCGGCACACTGGCATGGGGGGCGTTGAGGACTTCGTGGAAATCGCCTATACTCGCGGGCTTGGTCGCGTGCCGGTTTTTGTTCGGGACGCGAGTATTGCGACATTATTCCGATGACGAGGGCCTTCGACGATGAGTGATCTTATTCCCCCCCATGGTGGATTGACGGAGCCTGTTTGCCGCACGGTTGCCGAGAATGAGATCAAGGACTTCGTGGCGGAAGCTGAATCGCTGCCCAAGGTTCCAGTATCGGATGCCGATCTTTCAACCGTTTATCGCTTTGGCGATGGGGCATTGAGCCCGTTGACCGGTCCGATGGATTCGGCCACGTATCAACGTGTTCTTGATGAATCGGTCATCGAACACGATGGCAAGCTCTATGCCTGGACCATTCCCATGTCGTTGCCGGTCACCACGGAGATGGCCGCTACGTTGTCGGCGGGCACGAAAGTGGCGTTGGTCAACACCGCCGGCGATATCGTCGCCACGCTCGA
>Ga0114931_10003745_pt1 | contig 19166 bp, 11 predicted proteins | sample 2SBtaG_FD_89579 | JGI IMG/M metagenome (GOLD analysis project Ga0114931, IMG submission 89579) | Deep subsurface microbial communities from Kolumbo volcano to uncover new lineages of life (NeLLi) - 2SBTROV14_V59a metaG | ecosystem: Environmental > Aquatic > Marine > Volcanic | place: Kolumbo...
TTACTGTTAATTGTAATTTAACATCACCTGGACTTGGAGAATCTAATATTTTTTTAGCAGTAACACCTGAAACATTTGCATTAATATTTCTTACAAGTTCATCTACTAACTGTTCATAAGTCCCACCACCTGTAGCAGATATGGTGGTTTGGGTTCCATTTAGGTCTATAACAAATGATGTAGCTCCACCACTATAGGAAGATGCTGCAGTTTTTTGATTTGATGATACAACAGCTTGATCTGCATTAACAGCATCAGCAATCTTTTGTATTACAGTTTGATTAGTTTCTGATGATGTAAAAGTAACATCAACATTACTGAGAAACTCCCCACCACTTCCATCTCCTGTTTTAATTTGAAATGAATGCGTTCCTGTAATTGCATTTGCAGTAGCTGAAGTTAAATCTTGCGAAATTGCTATATCACTTTTTGCAATTTGATCTACTCTAATATCGTAAGTTCCCAAAGAAGCAAGGTTAGAAGCTGTAGCAGAAACAAAACTAGTATTTGATGAAGTGGTTGAATTTACACTAAATAGAGAATCTGTATTAGTTAATTTTAAATTGGCTAAAGTTGATTTTAATGCATCAAGTTTTGTTGTAAAGTCAGTATAAACAGAAGATAGTTTTGTGTATTTATCAACCGTAGTGTTTAAAGGTTCAATTATTTTGTTATATTCATTATTTTCATATGAAGTTATTAAACTATCGATTGTGGAAGTTGATAATACACTAGCCATTTGTTCACCTAAATATTTACAAAAGCTTTAGACCAAGCCTCTCTTAATTCTGACAAAATTTTAATAACTATATTAAAATTGTTTTCTCTAACTTTTTCTTGACAAAACTTATAAAGTCTCAAAAGCCCTATTGAAATTTTTGCTGCTTCTTTATTTTCAAAATTTAAAGCGTTAGCTAAAGCCTGTATTGATCCATTAGCTTTCACTAAATTCTCTTTTCTGCAACTAATGATTGCAAGATCATAAATTTTTAATATTAATTGCTGAGGAGTTGCTTCTAATATTTCTTTTAATAAATATGGATTTAATTGTGAATTGCCATTATGATTTGTTTGCATAATCTACTATATAAATTAAAAATGAAAAAAATCTCTCCCGGCATAACCGGGAGAGTGTTGTTTATCCAAATAAGAATTTTATCTAAATAAAGCTAATAAAGTTTGTGGTTGAGCATTCAATTGAGCTAACATTGAAGTCGCTATTTGCTCACCAATCTGTCCTTTAGTTGCATTTAGTTGTTCCATAGCAATATTTGCATCAAACAATCTGCTTACACCAGATTTAGCATTTGTTACAGCACTTGTCAAGAAATCGTCCTTAACATTAAGTCTTTGCACATAGTTACCAATTTTACCAAGTGCATCTTGCACAGCTGTTTGTTGTGTTGAGATACTGATACTGGTAATATTAGTAGATGTAGCACCCGAAGATGAAATAGAAGTTAAATCCAAAGTATTAACTGTACCAAAGTTAATTGTAGTTTTTTCTGTTTCACCAGTTTGGAATACAAAATTACTGCTTGATGGAAGGGAACTACCACTAAGTAAATTTGTCTGGTTAAATTTAGTGTTAGTAAATATTGCAGTTATCTCATCACCCAAAGCATTAATGTCATTAGCTAATGCAGTTAAGTTTTTAGTAGGATCAGTTGCTTGAGCTACTTTAACTGAAATTTGGGTTAGAAGATCGTTAATGTTAGTTAAGGCAGATTCTGCTGTAGCTAAAGTATCTTTAGCTGAACCAATGTTTCCTTGAGCTGCCTGCATTAAAGAAACTTTAGCTCCAAGTTCTTTACCAACACGGAAACCAGAAGTATCATCAGATACTTTGTTAATCCTTAACTGTGAAGCTAGACGTAATCTAGCAGTGTTTGTTTTTGCATTAACGCTTGACAAAGAATTAAAAGCATCTAATGCACTTAGGTTTGTGTTTACTCTTAATGACATTTTATACCTCCTGTATAAATGTTAATAAATGTTTAATGAGTTTCCTTACTCATTATTACTTAAGAAAATTATTTTTCTTTATTTAATAACATTATCGGTAATAGTTAAATTTTGTTTAGTTATATATGAATATTTTTTTCAGTAGTTCCTTGGTATTTTAATCACCTAATTATTGAGGTATTCACTTAATTTGTCTTTTAATAAATTTATTTTACTAAAAATAATTTCATTACTTTTAAAATTATTTTCCGCATCCTCAATAATTGAATTTATTTTATCAAACTCTTTATTTTGTATATATAATGATATTAAATAGAATAATACTGCAGCATCTTTTTTATTTGTCTCATATGACCTTTCATACATTTTTCTAGATTTTAGTAATTGATTATCTTTTCTATATTCAAGAGCAAGTTCATTTAGTACCAATATATGTGTCGGAAATAATTTATGAAGTTCTTCTAACAAAACAATCTTTGGCTTTATATGTTGATATTTATCAAGAATATTTAAAATAGAAATAAGATGTTCTTTTTGTATTCCATTTAAACACTCTGATATCTTCTGTTGACTCATTTTTTTATTATTAAAAATATTTACTAATAAATTAGAAATGCTATTGGTATTTAACAGGTTTTCATTTTTTAACTTTTCAACAAAATAATTAAATAAATTATAATCATTAGTATTAGCAGCTAATAAAATACTTTCTTCAATTATTGTTTTATTATCTAACAATATAGTTTGAAAGGATTTGTTTTTCCTTTTCAAAAAATCATTATTTACTTTATATGATTTTTTACATAACTCAGAAACTTCAATATTTTTTTCTAAATAAGAATATATTTTTGCTGCAACAAGTAATGCAATAGGTTGGTTTTCATCAAATTTAATGCTTTTATTTATATATTCAAATGCTTTATCCCAATTATTATTTTCTGAATAATTGATAGCAATATATCTACAAGCGATAGAGCTATATTCTTTTTTTAATTTTTCATCTTTTAATGAAATAAGAAAATATTTTACAGCATTTTCTTTCTCTTCTAATATTCCATAAGTATGACCCAACTGATATGCATAATACGAAGTTTTTTCTTTTTCATATTCCAAAAGTAAAAGTGTTAGATTTCTTTTGGCTTTATTTAATAATTTATTTCCATCAACATTATAACCCAAATGAATAATCTCAATATCCGATTGGTTGATGTCAACATTATTTCTTATAAGTGAAGGTTCAATTTGTTCGTGAATTTTACCAACGAACCTAATGGATTTTTTATTTGGAAATAATCTTACATAATCCATTAAAGATGGCCTTTGAGAATGTTCGCTAATATTTACAACTCTGCAAAAATAGGCTTTGTTATTTTTAGTTTTAATAATTTGTTTAATTTCATTTATTGATTTTTCCGAGAGTCTTTCATCAGCATCCAAATATAGTACCCAATCAAAATTGCAATGCTCTAAAGAATAATTCCTTGCTGAAGAAAAATCATTATCCCATTTATATGTAAATATTTTGGCATTAAATTCTCTAGCAATTTTTATTGTGTTATCAGTCGAACCTGTATCAACTATTATTATTTCATCAATAATTTCTTTTACTGATTGCAAACAATCGTGCAGGTAATTCTCCTCATTTTTTACAATCATACTTAGGGAAAGCATTAGATGTATCCTTGATATTTTATATACTAACTTTTATTTATAAATTTGTTTCACTAAACATTCCGCCGTTTTTGTCCAAGTATATTCAGACAGTTCTTTTCCAGCTATGTCTCCGACTGTTTTAATTTCACTTCTATGATGATATGCATATTCTAGTTTTTCTATAATTTCATCAAGGTTAGGTTCCTGCCAATCAGCATAAAGATTATTATCACTATCAAATATTTTGTATTCTTTCATAGTCTCAAGTTGAATCGAATTATTTATCTTTAATATATCTTTATGTCCGCTGTTATATGATGCAATAACCGGTTTCCCACATGCCATATATTCCATCATAACTAAGTTAGTTCCGCCCTCACATCTATTGGGAAAAAGACCTATATCTGTCTTTAAATATAAATCCCTTTGTTTTTCATTTGGTACTATTGGCAGAGTAAATATTTTGGAAGGATCAATTCCATTTAGAACATAAATATTGTTCATTTTATCCTGCCAAGAATTTCCTTCATTTATGTAGCTTATATGTTTAGAATTGACCATGGTGTCCATAGATTCCGGCCAGAAGTTGTACCAAGAATTTATAAGAATTATATCAGAATATTTTTCTTGCAGTATTTTAAAAGCTTTTAATACTAAATCTTGTCCTTTTCGTAATTCAAATTTCCCTCCGGAAAATATTATAAAGAGGTTATTATTTTTTTTAATTGGGTATTGTTCAGGATAAAATACTGTTGGGTCGATTCCTTGTATTAATAATCCTGTTTTTTTAATACCAATATCTTCTAATTTATTTTGGCACCAAGTAGAGCCTGCAAAAATCTTATCAAAAGAATTTGAATTTTTTAGTGAAAGATTAGATAATTCATTTTCAAAGAATGTATAACCAAAAGTTTTTTCTCCTTTAAACTTATAAAGACCTTCCATATTTTGATTTGTAATACAATTGAATAAATATCCGGGTAGTTCTTTCGTTTCAAAAATTTTAGAACTATTTTCAAGTGAAATAGTTTCCGTTAATTTTGGTAATTCTTTTTTTAAATATTTACTGCATACACCCCAGCCGTAATTTTCCCCTTGTGATAGGCCTAAAAATAATTTTGGTTTTAATTTATTATTATTTATTTTATTTTCAATTTTAGTATTGTAAATACTTACCGTTGTATTTTTATTAACTAATTTTTGAAGATCAAATACAACTTCATTTATTGCACTTTCCCAATCACCTTTTTTTTGTTGCCTGTATAATTTCATTGAGGGATACCAGGCTGTATCCTTACAATTCAACAGCCATCTCCAATCAGGTAAATAAGAAATTAGTACCCAAACAGGTTTATTTATAACACCGGATAAATGTGCCACTGCAGTATCAACAGTTATTACTAAGTCTAAATTATTAATAGCTGCTAATGTATCATTAAAATTTTCAAATTCACCCAATCTATATATAGGGTATGTTAATTCATTTAATTGTTCACTGCCAGCGCCTACTTGCAAACTATAAAAATCAATACCTTCAACAGATAAAATGGGTAAATATTTTTTAAGCGGAATTGATCTTACTTTATCTCTGGAATTATTCGGATTACCTGCCCAAACCAACCCTACTTTATACTTAGTTTTATTTTTAAAGAAATTTTCCCATTTTTTATTTAATGACTCATTAACCTCAATATAATTTACTTCATTTATTATTGAACAATTTTCTGTTTTAAGATAATAAGGAAGGCTTAGTAAGCCTATTTTATAGTCATAATTAATTTCCGATTCGACAACATTTTTATAAATAATAATTTCATCAATATTTTTATTATTAATAAATAAATCTTTTATTTTTGAATCACATAAAAATATTATAGAACATCCTTTATCTTTAAGTAATTTAAGGTATCGCGCAAATTGAATTGTGTCACCGTATCCTTGTTCTGCATAAACTAAAATTCTTTTACCTTTAACATCTTGATTTACTAGATCTTCTTTTGAAAGATTAGGTAAAATAAAATCTTTCCTTTTTTTTCTCCATTCATATTCACTCCAACCTTCAATATAATTGCCTGATAATAATAATGTATGAGCTCTATTATAATGAACTTCAGGTAAAGTCGGATCGCTTTTGAGAGCTATATCAAAAAAGGATAATGCTTCTTTAATTTTTAATTCACTTAGACTAATTAGACCAAGATTTGTAAAAGCAATTGCAGTATATTCATCATCGTCAACCGCCTTATTAAAAAATTCCTCCGCTTTTTCTTTATTACCTAATTCCAAATAAATTATGCCAATATTTATAAAAGCACTTAATTGTTTAGGATTTTTTAGGATAACTTTTTTGTAATTCAATATAGCTTCATCATATCTTTTTTCTTTTTGTAAGCAATTAGCTAAATTATATAATATATCTGTTTCGGCATCAGAGTTAGATAATATTTTATTATACTCATTTATTGCTTTTCTAGAATCCCCTTGTTCAAAATAAGTTAAAGCTAAATTATTTCGTGCACCTTTATTATTCGGATCTAATAAAATTGCTTCTTTAAAATTATCTATTGCTAATTCATACTTTCTCTTCTTAAGATAACAACTACCTAAATTGAAATAATACAAAGTATTTAAAGAATTTATTTCTAAAGCCTTTTGATAATATTCTAATGCATCATCCCACTTATTAAGCTTAAAATATAAATTGCCTAAATTATTATTTATATCAGGGTTATTATAATTTGTATTACAACCATCTAGTAATAATTTTTCAGCTTCTAAAAAATTTTCTTCATCAGTATAAATTTTACCTAAATTTAGATAAGCATCAATAATGCTTCCATTATAATAAATAGCCTTTTTGTAATTTTCTTTTGCCTCAACATTTCTATCCATATTTTCATAACAATATCCAATATTGTAATATGCAAAAGCATGGTCAATTTTTAGTTTAACTACTTTGTTAAAATATTCTAAAGCTTTTTTAAAATTTCCTAAGTTTAATTGAATAATCCCTAGAAAATTTAAAGTATCGAAATCTAAATTATCACTTTCTATTAATTTCAATAAAATAGATTCTGCAGATTTGTAATTTCTATTATTAAAATATTCTAGTGCTTTGTTATACTCATCCATTTTATAAGGTAATATTTCTTTTGAAAATATTTATTATATCTAATTACTTTTGTAATATGAACATCAAATAACGATCTTGTCCTATCTCCAATTGAAGGTCCAAACTTTCTTCAAATAATATTTTAAACCCAGTTCTTTCAAATAGTGACTTCCAAAGTTCTTTATTTAATACTGAATAATGATTCGGATTATTTTCATGTTTACTGGATAAGCCACAAGCAGGTACTTCAACATAAAGATATGCACTATCCTTTAGTACACGCTTGTATTCATGTAAAGTATAAAAAGGTAGAATGCTATGTTCCAATACGTGCCTTGCCCAAATCAAGTCAAACTCTTCATCATTAAATTTTAAGAATGATTGATCCATTTGAAAAACATTAAATCCCTTTGATTTACAGACGCTGAAATCTGTATCATTCAATGTTATGCCTGTAGCATTATATCCTAATTTACTAAATTTTTCTAATGCCAGACCTTGTCCACAACCAATATCTAAAATTTTACCACTTCTTGAAACATCATAATTTTCCAATAGAACAGAAATCATTTTATCAGAGATAGTATTATGCAGTTTAGATGGCAATTCAGGGTATGTTTGTTGTTTTATATATCTTAAAAAATTAACGAAACGGTTTACACTTTTATCATCAAACAAACTAACTTTTTCATTATCTAAGTTAAAGTTATTAGAACCTTCGTTTGAAAATCTAAATTCTGATTCCTTTGCAACTGTCATTTTATTAAATAATGGGTCTAGTCCTCCACTTATATATTCACCCCCATTATTTTCTTCAACTATATTAGTCTCTGTTTCAGCTAAAGTTAATTTTGATTCAATGTAATTATCTTCAACAGCAATTTCTTCGACTTCTAATGAATTATCATTTTCTGATAAATTTAATTGGATATTTGTTTTTTGCAAACCCGAAATTGCATTTTTATTAGAGGAATCATTTTTTACTGCCCATTCATACATTGTTTTAGCAGCAGTCAAGTTTTTTTCTAATAGAAAAGTTTGTCCTAATCCTGCACAAGCCGTAGAAGAAACTGGATTAATATTTAATTCTTTTTCAAAATAATTTTTAGCTAAAATAATATTATTATTATAAATGGCTATGTTACCTGCTAAGTCCAGTAAAACCGGATATTCAATTATATTTTCAACACCATTTAAATTATCATAATTATCCAAAGCAATTTGTAAATTTTTACTTGCACTAATAAAATCCTTGTCCTTGATGTTTTTTTCAGCTAGTTGAAAGCTTTCAAAAAAATTATTCGCTTCCGTTGAAACTTTTTGCTCTAATAGATTTTCCATTTTATTCCCGGTTTTATTTAATTTTATATTTTTTACTAATCCAGCTTTAGAAATACTTGATAAAAATTGTTCGGTGTCTAATCCTCTATAATACTTTTCAAATAAATTGGACTTGTACCAAAAAGATTTTAAAATTATTGTACCGAATAATTCATTTTTATTTTTATTATTAGTGTTGTCTAAATCTGTATAAAATACTTGATGCAGTTCGTCAATATTTTCATTTATATTTTCCAAATATTTAGGATTATTAATTATTTCATCATTTATAAATGTTAAATATTTACCTTCTGATATTTTCACAAGTTTTTTTATAGAATCATTAAAATCACTACTTACTGTTTGATGTAAATATTTCACACTCAACTTACCATCATACATATCCACAATATTAGAAATATCATCAACACCGTTATTAGCTATTATTATTTCAAAGTTTTTATAAGTTTGAATAATGAAATTATCTAATATCTCATTTAACCAGTCTAAATTATTATCAGAAAATAATAAGACTGAAAAAATTGGTGAGTCAATTATGTAAGGCGTTTCTTTATACAAAGCTAATATTGTATTATTCCCTGATGGTCTATCTTTATTCCCTTTCCAATATTTGCTTCTTGCCATTTCAGATTCTTTAATTGAAGTTGTTCTATCTGAATTTTCAACACTATCTTGAGAAAATAAGTATAACCCTAAGATTTTATTTATGTGACCGAATTTTTCTTTTGCAGCTAACCTTAACCAGAATTCATAATCACCTGCTGATTTATACTTTCCGTCAAAATAACCATATTTTTTATGAAGAGATTTTCTCCACATTGGATGAGGTCCTATATAACAAATTTCAAATAATTTATTTTTATTAAATTCAGGCAATAATAGGAAACCAAAAATATTTGCATTTTCAAAAGTCTCATTTTCAATTTGTGTTACTTTTGAATCTGCATAAACTAAAGCAATTTCATTATTATTATCTAATTCATCCGCCATAATTTCAAAAGCATCATATCTATGTCTATCATCTGTATTTGCATTTGTAATATATTTACCTCTTGCCGCCTTTATACCTCTGTTCCAAGCTTGATAAATTGTTTCTCTCTTTTTAGATAAAATTAGTTTAATATTTTTATGTTTGGTTTGATATTGTTCAATTATTTCCTCTTCATTTTCTTTTGAACCAGAGATGATAACAATTATTTCCAAATCATTTTTTTTATAAGTCGATTGAGAAATTAGGTCATCTAAACATCCACCAATAAATTTTTTTGAATTATAACTTGAAACAATTGCCGAGATTTTGAAATTTGTTTTTGAAGAAAGAGTGTCAATCTTTTCCCTTTTTGAAATGCTATTAGATTTCTTAAGATATGTTTTGTTAGCATTGCTTTGTGAATAATTAACCATTAACTAATCCCTAAAATTCAGTTTATTTTATATAATTGATTTTTTATCAATAATACAGCAACATAAAAAGAGGTTTTTAATAATTGACCTTTTTCAATGATAATTAAATTATGTAGCTTAAAAATATTATTGTATATCACCAAATTTTATACCATTTGGAATACTGTAAAATTCAAATAAATTGATACATTACTTTGGCTCTATATGATTGGTTGGTTAATAATAGCCAAATAGGAATAAGGAATTATTCCTTTAATAAGTCTAAATTTTCTATAACTTTTTTATATTTTTCAGAAATATTTTCCCTTAGAAATTGCTCAGTATGTTTTTCTTTATTTTGTAAAATTTTAATTATGGATGAATAATTCTCCATCTTCTTTTTGTAACTTATTTCAATATTTCTCCTTTTAGACTCTATCAATAATTTAGCCCTATTAATTTCTCTTTCTTTTAGTTTGTTAGCTAATGTTATTTCTTTAAGTAATTCTTGCTTTTTTGAAGATCTACTTGCGATAGTAAACAACGACGCCAAAAAAGCAATAATTGTTCCAATAAATGTACTTATTACAGACCATTTTAAGCCTGAAAGTAATACAATTAATAAAACATTTTCTAATTCAGAAATGGAAGAAGGGTTACTCCCAACATAACCTAGGAAACCGGAAATAAGAAATGTTAGAAAAGAAAACATTATTACATAAGTCATGGAATTATTAAAATTTACTTTTGGACTATAATCTTGTTTATTATCTAAATCAATAATTTCTTGTTCTATATCGTTAATAATGTTGGCAATAGTATTTGTAATTCTTTCTAATTCTAATTTTGATTTTTTTTCTAATTTTTTTTTATATTTTTCTAACCTGTCTTTTAGTTTTTCAGATTCATTAATTTTATCCTTAACATCTTGTTTATAAAACTTTAACTGATTGTTGATTTCGTTATTTATTTTATTATTCAGAGCATTTTGCATTTTATCAACTAAGTCTTCAAATTTATTAACAAGATTATAAGAAGTTGTTAAAACAAATGTATTATTAGTACTTTGAAATAGTCTAATTACTTTTTGTAAAAAATTATTAGTATTTAAAATTTCTTGGTTGTAAAATTCTTTTGCACCTAAGTTTTTTAATTTAGATAGTTTAACACTAAGAGAATTAGATGTTACATTAGATATACTTTTATTACTATTATTTATAGTTACAAATAGATCCTTATATTTTATAAAGTCTTCATACTCAAAAAAATTAGCTGTAATTGGATTTCTAACAAAATGTACAAATAAATTAAAATTACTTTGTTCTACTGAATATGCTATTCTTTTTTGGTCATATTCATATAATGTTTCAATGCTTTCTACTACATCTTCTGAATTATCTAACTTAGCATTTGTTAAAGCTAAGTAAAAATGTGCATTTACGCCATTTGGGTTAAGTGTTAATGCATCCTTAAATTTCTGATTGGAATACTGAATTTTATTATTGGCTAAAAATAAAAAACCATAATATATTAAAATGATATATTCGAGATTTTCTTTTAAATGTTCATCAATTTGAAGTTGATCTTTTAAGGCTAATGCTTTGTTAAGTATTATTTCTGCTTCACTCGGAGCAAATAAAGATTCTTCAAAAATTAATATAGTGGCTTGCAACAATAAATTTAATATAAAGTTTTTATTTGAATCTTGTTTTAATAAATTTAATGTTGAAATAGCATAGAATTTCTTGTCTTTTGGACCGACCATATAAGTCCATTTTTTATAATATTCTTTTATATAGTTAAAATAATCTAAAATATTTTTTTGGCTGGCATATTGTTTAAAATATGTTTCCAATTTTAATATTAATGATGTATTTGCAGTCCAATATTCCTGTGCATATCTATAATTGATAATTTGTTCATTAAAAGAATCCGGAACAGGAAGTTTATAAAATTGAGCGAATTCTTCTTTTCGTTCAATAGCTGATAATTCTTCTATTCTATATGCTTGAAAATATTTCTTTCCAAAATCTGTAAATCCTGCCAAAACTGACTTTTTTAGTAGCTCTTTCTCATTTACTTGATTTTTTGTTGAATTATCAATTATCATAATTATTATACAATTTAAAATAATTTTTAATGTGTATTGTTAAATACATTAAAACCCATAATATTCTAATAAATTTTCGAAAAATTTCTTTAATAATTAACCATAAGAACAATTTATTTTTATGTCTTTACCCAAATTGCTTCTATTGTGTTTATCTATAGTTTATACCAAACATTATAAAATTTTAAAATTGCAATTTCTTTAACTTTTAATAACTGTCGTACTTGCTGGTAGAATCTACCTTAATTTATTCATCACAATTTATTTGCTATTAAAAATAAAAAACGTTAAAATAAATATCGTTTTGGAATAAAAAGTTTATAGGGAGACTATATCTTATGAATAATTTTAACTTCAAAAAAATTATTAAAACAATATTTTTATTGACCACAATTCTTCTCTTACCGGGCAATTCATTTCCGCAAATTATTTTTAAAAAACCATTAAGTCCACGTAATGCTAACTACGATATTAATGTAAAGTTAGACACAAAAACAAAAATACTTGTCGGTAGTGAATTACTGATTTGGACTAATCTTTCTAAAGACAATATTAAAGAACTCCAATTCCATCTTTATTTGAATGCTTTTAAAAATACAAATTCTACATTTATGAAAGAGGCGAGTACGGGTGTATCGAAAAGAAATCAGAACATAAGTGTAAAAGACTGGGGCTGGATTGATGTTCTATCAATGAAAACAATTGACGGTAAAGATTTGACAAGTAAAATAAAATTCATCAGGCCGGATGACGGAAATAAAGACGACCAAACTGTAATTAGTGTTAAATTAAATAAACCGATAAAACCCGGCAGAACAATAAAACTAAAAATAGATTTTAAAGCGAAACTACCAAAGGTTATTGCTAGAACGGGTTATTCGGGTAATTTTTATTTGGTTGGACAGTGGTTTCCCAAAATAGGTGTGTATGAATTTCCCGGAATTAGAAACGCAAAAAAGGGCGGATGGAATTGTCATCAGTTTCATGCTAACTCAGAATTCTATGCAGATTACGGTGTTTATAATGTAAACATAACCCTCCCTAATAATTATATAGTCGGTGCTGTAGGTCTTCTGCAAAAGAAAATTGAAAATAAAGACAGTACAAATACTTTTACATACAGAGCAGAAGATGTAATTGATTTTGCGTGGACAGCTTCACCGAGATTTAAAGTTGTAAATGATATGTGGAATAATGTCAGCATAAGAATTCTTATGCAGCCTGAACATTTATCATTAGCACCGAGAGTTCAGCATTCCATTAAAGGAGCTTTGCAATTCTTTAATGATAATCTCGGTAAATACCCGTATCCCAATGTAACTATTGTAGACCCGCCGCTTAAAGGGTTTGCTGCCGGAGGTATGGAATACCCAACATTTTTTACAATAATCAGCCTATGGCATATGCCTCAAGGAATGAAATTTTTAGAAGATGTAACTATTCACGAATTCGGACATAATTATTTTATGGGAATGCTTGCATCAAATGAATTTGAAGACCCCTGGCTTGACGAAGGTTTTAACTCATACTTTGAAGCCCGTACTATGGATTCTCTGTACGGAAAAAAGAAATCATTTGTCAATCTTTTCGGCTATCATTTCGGAACATTGGAAAATCAAAGAACTGCTTATATTAATATGAGAAATCCCAAAATAGCTAATAATTACAGGAATTCATGGGATTTTACTAACGGCGGCTATGGTGTTATTACTTATGATAAAACCGGTACTTGGATGGCTACTTTAGAAAGACTTTTGTCAAGGAATGTTATGGACGAGATAATGAAAACTTATTTTAAACGCTGGAAGTTTAAACATCCCGGCGCACAAAACTTTATTGATATTGTAAATGAGGTTTACAACAAAAGACTCGGGGAAAAATTCGGTAAAAATCTCAACTGGTTCTTTGACCAATTTTTATACGGCAATGTTGTTTGTGACTATAAAGTTGCGAATATTAAAAATGTTAGAGTCAGGCAACCGAGCGGAATTTATGATAGTTCCAATGTAAAAAAATTATACAGGTATAAAAAGACAAAAGATAAAAATTATCATTCCTCCTTCTTAGTTTCTCGATTAGGCGATGCAATTATGCCAACGGAAATTGGTGTTCATTTTTCTGATAATTCGGATACGCTTATTACCTGGGACGGAAAAGCTCAAAACAAAGATTTTGCCTTTGCGGGTAAAAAGAAAATTGAATGGGTTAAGTTAGACCCAAATAATAAAAACTTAATGGACATAAATATTATTAATAACAGTTTAAGCGTTAACAAAAAAACTACTGTAATAAATAAATACACAACCAAATTCCTTTTTATTGTAGAAAATTTAATGCTTGCTTTTTCAATGTTATTTTAATTTAAAAAGAGACTTAAAATGAAATTTATAAAATCATATATGCTCGGTATTACAGCAACATTTAAGAGAACCAAAATATTGTTTTTACTTTATATCTTTACTTTGCTTTTTGCTTTGACGGCAGCTTTGCCTTTTAAAAGTGCAATTGCTAATGATATCGATTCCTCAATGGCTGCTTTTAAATTGCTAAAAGATTTTGATTATCCAACGTATACAAATTTTATGCATTTGTTTGGAAATACAATTAAACCCCTTTATAAAGTAGCTTTATTTTTAGGAGTGTTCTATACAATATTTTCAGTATTCTTCTCGGGAGGCATTATTTCTTCATTTGTAAATAAAGAAAAATCAGCTTCCCTTTCAAAATTCTGGGCTGATAGCTGGACTTACTTATCCAGGTTTTTCAGATTATTTATTTATATTCTAATTCTTCAAATTATTGTTGCATTACTTGTATTTTTTCCTGTAGCAGCAATCATAAGTAGTATAAACAGCAGTATACAAAGCGAAGCGACTTATTTTTATATTGCAATAACCGGGGTAATAATATATCTGTTTTTGTTAACAATAATTATTCTAATCTCCGACTACACAAAAATAATGATGATAAACGACAAAGCATTAAGACCGTTTAGAACAATGATTAGATCATTCGCCTATGTATTTAGACATTTCTTTTCGGTATACGGAATGAATTTATTATTTATAATTTCGGGTATAATACTTTTTATAATTTATTTTTTCATTTCAGATAAAGTAGGAATGACTTCAGGTTTTACAATATTTGTTATGTTCCTAATACAGCAATTATTTATTATCTGCAGATTATTCTTGAAGATATCAGTTTATGGAGGAGAAGTATCGTTAGTTAATAAGATTGGTTGATTTTATTTAGAATGAATTTTCTTATTTGTTATTATAACCTAAAAAGGACTTTCGTTCTACAAAGAATTAAAACAATTTAAGGTCATATAGATTAATTCTTTTATCTTTTTGTAAACATTTTTTAAAAAAGAGGTAATGGGAATCTTGTAATAATTTTAATTCTAAAAACCCAGTTTTTCAAAAAAACTGGGTTTTTTAAATCACTAATTAGTTAAACCAATTTTGAACAGAAATATTTGCTAGTTCATCAAATCTTTTTCGTTTGTAAATTCTTGTATTGTATCTACCATTTCATTCTTATCAATAATTACTGCTGTAAGTTTATTGCCCGCATAGGCGGAAGTATCAATATAGAGGGTGTGACTTTTTTTATCAAACTGAATTTCTTCTTTACGTGTATGACCCACAATCTGCAATTTACCGAGATTTACCAACTCGTTTCGTGTCCAAACAATACTGTTTTCACTTAGTAAATTCTCCATAATAATTTTATCCAAAGACGATATATCCAATTTACCGTTTTTTATTATATCATCTTCAAAGTCAATAGAAATACCTGCGTGAGAAATAAAGCAATCTTCCAAATTAAAATACATCGGTGCTTCTTTAATTAGTTTTAAATGCTTGTCAAGTTTATTATGGTGACCGTCGTATGAAAGCAAGGTTGTCTCGTAGCCGTTATATAACCAGTTTCGTCCCATATCACTGAAAGGATCTTTCATAAAATAGTAGAACATATATTCGTGATTGCCGGGGACAAAATTTATTTTATTATTTACTATATATTCTATAACATCAAAACCGAATTTCCCTCTGTCGACAAGGTCGCCTACACTGTAAAGCGGAATTTCCGGGTACTTCTTCCGTATTTCTTTAACTAATTTTTTTAGAGTGTTAACACAACCGTGTATATCACTAATTACTGCAATCATATTCTAAATGTGATAATTTTTTTTAGCAAATTCTGTAAGTTGGTCCCGGTATTTAGGATGTGCAATCTCTATCAAAGCTCTTGCCCTTTCCTGTATGCTTTTACCGAACAGATATGCAATTCCATATTCAGTAACCACATAATGTACGTCTCCCCTAGAAGTTACAACTCCCGCACCCGGATTTAACATAGAAACTATCCTGGAAATATTTCCATCTTTAGTTGTTGACGGTAAAGCAATTATAGGTTTCCCCCCTTCTGAGTGAGCTGCACCCCTAACAAAATCAACCTGTCCGCCAATGCCGCTGAATAATTTTGTTCCTATTGAGTCTGCACAAACCTGCCCGGTTAAATCAATTTCAATTGCAGAATTAACGGCAATCATTTTATTATTTTTTGCAATCACGAAAGGATCATTTACATATTCCTGTCTGTGGAATTCCACAATGGGATTGTTGTCAATAAAATCATACGTCTTTTTTGTACCGAGTACAAAACCGGCAATAATTTTACCTGAATGTAGGGATTTTTTTTCCCCGTTAACAATTCCCATTTCAACTAAATTTACGAGTCCGTCTGAGAACATTTCAGTGTGTATACCCAAATCATTTTTTTGCATAAGATATTTCATCATAGAATCCGGAATTGCTCCAATACCCATTTGAAGTGTGGACCCGTCTTCTATTAAGCTTGCAATTTTCTCACCGATTGTGTCATAAATTTTTATAATTTCCACGCTTGAATTAGGATCAACTTGGGGTAATTCTTTTATCGGTTCGTTATGCTCAACAACATAATCTATTTTGTTAATGTGAATAAAACTATCTCCAAGTGAACGGGGCATATTTGTGTTTACTTGCGCAATGATAGTTTTTGACATTTCAGCAGGTGTTTTAATATTACCAACATCAACTCCGTAACTGCAAAACCCGTGCTCATCGGGAGGTGAAACATGTATTAAAGCTACGTCTGATTTTAATCTTCCCTTCTTAAATAATAAGGTTACTTCAGATAAGAAAATCGGAATAAATTCCGCTCTGCCTTCGTTTATAGCAGTACGTGTATTCTTACCCATAAAAAAGGCTTTGTGTTTGAAGTGCTTTTCCATTCCGGGTTTGGTATAGGGCAAATCACCAACCACAAGAATGTGATAAATGTTAACATCATTTAATTCATCTTTACGCTCTACCATAGCATTTATTAATTTCAACGGTACGGCGCAACCCGGCTGCACAATTACATTATCACCGGATTTTATAATCTTTACAGCATCTTCAGCGGAAACAACTTTATTTTTATAAACCTTAATTAAGTTAGATGCAATACTGTTTGTTGTTATGTTTTCTGTTATAGTCATAAATAAATATTCAATTCCGTATCAATTATTACTAACATTTAGTTTTTCGAAAAGACTCTTAGCGGTCTGAATTCAACCTCAAAAGTTTTAGATAGGATTTCGTTAGTACAAAATCCTTTATATGTACAAACACCGTGCGCCAACCCGGAGTTTCCCATTAAAATATTATCCAACCCATTATTTGCTATATCCAAAATGTATTGAATGGATGCGTTATTAAGTCCATAAGTTGCAGTTCTTGAAACAAGTGCCGGCATATTAGGAACGCAGTAGTGAATAATCCCGTGTTTTTCAAATACAGGATCTGACAATGTTGTAATTCGGCTTGTTTCAATACATCCGCCCTGGTCGATTGAAACATCAATTATAACCGCACCCGGTTTCATTTCTTTTACCATTTGTTCAGTAACAATATGAGGAGTTTTTTCACCCTTTATTAATACAGCACCAATAAGAACATCGGCAAATTTCACACCTCTGGAAATTGTATAGGTGTTTGCCATTACGGTTGTTACTTTTTTATTAAATAAAGTTTCAATATCTTTTAAGCGATTAAGATCATTATCAATAACAATTACCTGCGCGCCTCTTCCCAATGCTGCTCTTGCGGCTGTTTTACCTACAACGCCTGCACCTAAAATTACAATTGCTGCCGGAGCTACTCCGGTAATTCCTCCAACTAAAATTCCGCGACCTTTACCTGAAAAATTTTCCAAATATCTTTCAGCTAATTGGATTGCTAACTGTCCTGCTATTTCACTCATCGAATGTAGAATAGGAAGCTTACCTTCCTGCTCTATCAGTTCGTAACCAATAGCAGTTATTTTTTTATTAAGTAACTCTTCAATTGTTCTCTTCCGGCCTACTGCCAAATGTAAAAATGAAAAAAGAATTTGATTTGGCTGAAGCATTTCAAGCTCGTTCTTTAAAAGCGGAGCAACTTTAACCAATAATTCAGACCGGCAAAAAACTTCCTCGGGACTGTAAACAATTTTTGCTCCTATCTTCTCAAATTCCTCATCTGAAAAATGACTTCCCACTCCTGCTTTACTTTCAATATAAACAGTATGTCCGGCTCTTACTAATGCATCCACACCTGCAGGGGAAAGAGCTATTCTTTTTTCCTCTAAAGCTAATTCTTTAGGTATACCAATTAACATTTAAATATCCTCGTTTTCACTTTTGAAAATTACCAATTACAAAATATATAAACAACAAACTATTATCTAATGTAATAAACGGTTGTCAAGTTCATACCGTAACAGCATAATTAATTTTTAAATACACTCTAATCTAAGTTATGACATTTGTTGTTTTTGAATTTATTTAAAGGGGTGTTATAGGCATTTTACCTTTTAATATGCTAACAACATTTTTAGCAGCCAGCATTGCCATTGCCGTTCTTGCTTCAATTGTTGCACTACCAATATGCGGAGCTAAAACGACATTTTTTAATTTTAATAATTCCGGATGAATTTTAGGTTCGTGCTCGTAAACGTCTAAACCGGCAGAAAATATTTTACCTTTCTTCAGAACTTTAACCAACTCATTTTCATCAACAATATTGCCTCTTGCTGTGTTTATTAATATAGCATTTGGTTTTAATAGTTTTAAATTGTCTTTATTTATTAGATGATATGTTTTTTTATTCGAAGGCACGTGAAGCGAAATAAAATCGGATGTTTTTAACAGTTTGTTAAGTGATACTTTTTTTGCTTTTAATTCTTTTTCCATTCGTTTGTTTGTTGAACGTGAGTAGTATATTATTTTTGAACCGAAAGCGTGAGCTCTTTTTGCAACTGCTTCGCCTATTCTGCCCGCACCGATTATTCCGAATATTTTACCCTTAATTTCATATCCCAAAAGTAAATTCGGTTTCCAATGTTTGAACTTTTTATCATTTATTAATTTTCTGCTTTCGAATAATCTGCGGGAACAGGCAAGAACCAATGTCATTGTCAGATCGGCAGTTGAATCTGTGAGAACATCCGGTGTGTTTGTTACAATTATGTTTTTCTTCTTTGCATAAGCCACGTCAATGTTTTCATAACCAACAGCATAATTTGCAA
>Ga0114931_10003746_pt1 | contig 19163 bp, 16 predicted proteins | sample 2SBtaG_FD_89579 | JGI IMG/M metagenome (GOLD analysis project Ga0114931, IMG submission 89579) | Deep subsurface microbial communities from Kolumbo volcano to uncover new lineages of life (NeLLi) - 2SBTROV14_V59a metaG | ecosystem: Environmental > Aquatic > Marine > Volcanic | place: Kolumbo...
AGCAGCGCTTTAACCGGCTGCCGCCAGTTTTTGCACCAGCCGGATAAAAAAGTACTGCTGGCGCCATGCTGCATACCTTGCAATTGTATCAGGAGTGCGGATTGTCTGGGTGCTTTTGCCAGCAGTTGTAAATCCAACTGCCTGCCCCTGGTGGTCAACACATAGGTTTTCTCCATTTTCAGTTCAGCGGCCTTGCCCTTGCGCAGTAGCGCCGGAAAAGCGGTGCTGAAAACCTCACCCAGGGGATGATGGTAATAGCGGCTTGCCCAGTGCAGAAGCTGCAGATCATCAGCGCGCAACAGGGAGGGGCTGTCAAGGATCGCAACGATGTTTTTCAATGTTTGCGGGTCGCGATCACTCTGTTCGAGTATGTCTATGAGATAGGCGATAATCCTGCTTTTTCCAAAAGGCACGAGTATGCGGGCGCCTGGTGAAATTGTGCCAGTGACCGAGGTTTTTCGAGCGAGATAATCAAATAGTTTGTCAACTGGCAGGGGAACCGCCACCCGAAAAATCAAGTATTTTTCAGTATCCGATTTAGACATAAAATTTAATTGCTTTTCGACGAAAATCTGCTAAGTGATTATCAGATTTAATAAATTGCAGTTAGCCACAAAAGCTGTGGATAACTTTGTGGATTAAGCCTGACATCGATGCTTTAAGTCCCGTTTCCCTTGCTCTTTCGTTAAATTGTACAAATTTCATGCAGTTGTAATAATTTATTTAATTTCAACGCTTTACAAAAGTAAAGAAAAACTTTACAGTATCGGTAGCATAAAACTTATTAATTTCTGCTTTTTTTATAGGCATTGTGCGTAAGTAGGTCAGTCCGGCATGGCATCCATGACCATTGCGCTTTAAATTTAGTTGAAGAGGTAATACCGATGGCGCTGTTACAGCAACTTGTACTACGAACGGATATTTCAGGAATGCCACTGGAGTGGATCAATTATCAGGAAGCGGCAAAACTGCATTATCTCGGTCAGGTTGCCTATTCTCTGGGTACCTTTCTGTATATGGTGCGTGGTGGCATCAATGCCAAATCCGGACTGCGCAGCCAGATTTCGGTCAATTCCATTCTCGCGACTCACAGCCACAATTTTGCTGCAAGCAAGAGGAATGATCATTATATCCCGCCATTGAACAATCCTGCATTGTTTAAAAGGGACAATTATTTGTGCATGTATTGCGGTGAACATTTTTCCTATGAGAGTCTCTCCCGGGACCATATCCGGCCCATCAGCGCCGGGGGGCTGGATGTCTGGGACAATGTCGTTACCGCCTGCAAGCGCTGCAACAACTACAAGGCGGGCCGGACCCCGGAACAGGCAAAAATGCAGCTGCTGGCGATACCGTTTACACCTACCCATGCCGAATATGTGTATCTGCAGGGCCGGCAGATTCTCAGCGATCAGATGGAATTTTTACGAGCACATTTTCCACGCAAAAGCGCCTTGCATCAAAGACTGGAAAATTAAGGAAAAAATACCGTTCTGCCAATATTGTTCATGGGGGCAAGCGTGTTCCGTTCGCAAAAAAGGGGACATGATAACCACGTTACCAAGATCCTGTAGCAACATATTGACTATACTGAAATATCAAAGGATATGATATATTAGAGTTTCATTGTTTTGCTGGATTCCTTGCCTGGCTTACACAGCATGCTTGCATAGATGTCGTTATGACTTGTGTTGCTGATCTGGCGGTTTTTTAGCAGAGTCAGATAATTAGTTACCGTCTATAAATGACGGGAACTAATCTGGCACAGGGATATGCCGGCATATTCAATGGCCACAAGCCATTGATTCTATAAACAGCCCATGGATGGGTGTTTATAGACTCTAACCAATTAATTGATATGGCAGGGAATGTTATGAAAAAAATATTAATGTTGCTGGTTTTTTTTGGGGTTTGCGGCGAAACCATGGCTTTCAGTATTCCGTGGCAGACCATTTCCGGAAGCAGGGTCAGTGATCATTATGCATGGAATTACTCTTACGATATATGTTTTTTCAACGAAGCACTGATGATCGATCTGGATATCAAACTGGTCGGTGATCCGGTAGATCATTCCTTACTGAATCGTTGGGAGCATGGTATCGAGGACATATGGTCGACAGACCGTTTCGCCATCCCCATTTTATTCAACGTCGATTGGGTTTCTGAAGATTATGATGCTGTTGTATATGTTCATGATCGTGGTACTGGCGTATTCAATATGACCAACTGGAACACCAGGAATGCCAATGGCTGGGGTGATGCCTATCAGGAGGAAATAGCCGCCCATGAAGCCGGACACATGGTTGGATTATGGGATGAATTTGCTGGAGGCGCAGTAGATCCAGCCACCGGTTTGATCAATACTGGCGGTTTGATGCAGACGTTGAATGGTCCGACTCTCGATCCTTATTACGCCGATTTGTTTGGCTGGTACGACAAATTCAAACCTGTTCCTGATGTGAATCCTCCTGGTGTTGTTAGCATATCTCTGCCGGCAACAGTCTGGCTGTTCTGTTCCGGCCTGCTTGGAATATTTGCATTCCAATGGAAGAAAATTCAGCAATCAGTATTACCGGTCTGATGAATGGGCGCTTTTATGTTGGAAGTAAGTTACTGAACAGTCAGTTTCGCTATTGCTTACGGGAAACGCTTCAAAGGCTGTTTTCACAGCAAGCGCCGAATTTCTCAATTCTCAATGGGAGGCTTGATGAATTTCAAGGTCATGCGGTCGCTTTCGCCAATGTGCAGATACTTGGCCCTATCCTGATTCCCCAGGCGGAAAGTTGGCGGCAGTGTCCATACACCTTCAGGGTGCTCCCGGTTGTCTGCCGGATTGGCATTGATCTCTGACCTGCCCAGCAGTTCGAAGCCGGCAGTTCTTGCCAGGGCGATAACATATTCTTCCGTAACATAACCGGATAATGCCCGGGGATCCTGTTTTACGCCCGGTGCATTGCGATGTTCCACGACGCCTAACAGACCGCCTGGCTGCAATGCCCGAAACATGGCTTGAAACACCATTTCCGCCTGGCCGGCTTTCATCCAGTTGTGGACATTGCGGAAAGTCAGTACCCTATCCGCAGAACCAGGCGGAGCAATGTTCAGCCGCCCGGGGGGCTGCAGTTCAGTCACTACCAGATCGCCATATATATCCGGGCGGCTGTGGATTTTATCAATAAATTTTTTCTGGCTTTGCCGAAAAAAGGGAATGCTGGCATCCCGGGCAAAATGAGCAGCGTACAGTTTGCCATGCTCTTTGACGTAAGGCGCCAGAATTTCCGTATACCACCCGGCGGCGCCCGGCCAAATCTCGACGACGGTCATGTTTTCCTGAACATCGAAAAAAGCCAGTGTCTGTATTGGATGGCGGTACCGGTCCCTGGCCCTGTGGGCTTCGGATCGATGTTCGCCGCTCAATATCTGCCGCAGGGCATCGTTTTCCTGTGCCTGTCCGGTTTGTGCCAGAGTGCATAGAAAAATAATGAAAATTATTCTGTCCATGACCGGGCCCCTGACACGCTTCATTTCGAATTCCAAAACTGCAGCAGACTCAATCCGGCCAGCATAATAAAAGCCACCAGGGTCCAACCGGGAATGCTGAGCCCGAGAAACTCCCATAATATATCGGAACATTCACCGGTGCCATTCAACATCACCTTGACGGTTTCCGACAGGGGAAAATTTTCAAACACATAGGATAGACCGGGACCACACTCCGGTACTTCGTCCGGTGGCAGGTTTTGCAACCAGAGGTGCCGGATGGAAATACTCGCTCCAGTCAGGGCGGTGACAGTTCCAAGGATGGCATAGATTCTGCGCCCCTTGGTTTTTGGGTTGTGTATTGCGGCAATGAGAAATACCAGGCCGGTCAGCAATATGGCAATGCGCTGCGAGATGCACAGGGGGCAGGGTTCCAGTTCCTCGACAAACTGAAAGTAGGCGCCGACAAGCAGCATGCCGAAGCAGCCGAGAAAACCAAGGAAAAACCAGATTCTTGAAGTAAATAGCATTGATGTCACTCCATTGTTGCAGAAATATCTTTCTTAAATGTACGGATTTCCCGGGAAGGCCCCATAATCAAAAGAATATCCCCGGGGTCCAGCTTGTGGTCCTGTTCACCCAGCGTGAAATGCAGCTGCTCATCCATTTCCAGATCGACGATACCCAGCAGGATCAAATTATAATGCTCGTTGAGGTTCAATTCGCTGACTTTGGTGTTTTCCAGACTGGAGCCTTTAGGGATTTCGATTTCGGCGATATTCAGATCCTCCCTGCCGAATACGATTTCATCCATCATCATCGTCAGGGCTGGTTTGCTGACCATGTTGTATATTTTCCGGGCACTTATTTCAAAAGGGTTGATGATTTTGTTGGCGCCCGCAGCGATCAATTTGGCGGAGGAATCAGGCGCATCGACAATGGAAATGATTTCCAGTCTGCTGCTCATGGCTCTGGCCGAAATGGTCAGGAAAACATTCTCACCATCTTCGTCAAGACAGCAGAAAATAACGTCTATGTTTCTGCCAATGCCAATTTGTTCCAGAGCCTCGTCGCTACGGTAATCAACTACAGCGGCTTTGAATCCCTGTTCCATGGCCTGGGATACTTTTTCCGGATTGGAATCAAGGATAAGCATCTCATGGTCTTCGTTGTCATGTAGTCGGGAAGCGAGCTCGAAGGAAAAGGAATTATAGCCAAAAATGGCAATATTGCGCTTTTTCATCGTTTTTTCATCCATTGAAGGTGACTTTTTTCCAGTTGATTTTTTAAATGTTCAATGCTGTATTCGCGGCCCAGCAGGACCACCACATCATTCTTGCGCAGGATAAAATCAGCTTCGGGATTGAAATAGAAACGCTGCCCAGGCATTTTGTACTGATTGCGATGTTTTCGATGGGAGGGGTTGGCGCTGATAACTCCCAGCAGGGTAAGTTTTCTTTGTAAAAAATCGACATTTTCCACTGGCAGGTCTTCCAGATAACAGCCGGGATGAACAACAACGGTTTCCAGAAGGATATGTTTCTCTTCGTGTAAAATACCAAATATGGCTTCAAATGCAGCCGGCTGGCCAATATATTCGGTGGCCAGCATGCCGGCTATCTCGAATGGCCGGATAACATGATTGGCGCCGGCCTGAACAAGTTTTTTTACATTGTCCTTGCGGTTTGCCCGGGAGATGATGGTAATATCGGGGTTCAAATAGCGGCTGGTCAAGGTGATATAGACATTGACGACATCATCGGACGTTGTACACAGCACCATGGTTGCACCTTTGTTGATGCCGGCGTTCAGCAAAACACTGTCCTTGCTGGCATCATCGGCAATGATCAGTATGCCCTGGCGCTTCGCCAGTTGGGCATGCTCCGGATTATTATCGATCACCATGAATTGCTGCCGGTCTTTGTGCATCTCCCTGGCGATTTCCTGGCCGACCCGGCCAAAGCCGCAGATTATTGTAAAATTACGGTATTTTTCCAGTTCCGCATAGGTGCGGTTGATGCGCAAATCATCCATTTTTTCATGGAATGACGCAACGATAATGGATGTGAAGAAGGAGATCACCCCCAGTCCGGTAATAATCAGCGCCATCGTGACAATCCGACCGCCAGTGGTCTGAGGCGTAATATCACCAAAACCGACTGTGGAAAGAGTCACCACTGCCCAGTAAGCGGCATCAAACAGGTCGTCTATTTCCCCGCCATTGTCCCGATGTTCGAACATATAAATGGCAGTGCTGGCGATAAAAACCAGAAACCCCAGAAACAATGCCAGCGTATAAAGCTCGAAGCGCTTGTTTTTCAGGACTTCGGAAAACACATTGATACTCTGGGAATAGCGAAACAACTTGAACAGCCGGAAAATGAGAAATACCCGCAACACCCTGACCGGGCGATAGCTGGGCAGGATTGCCAGCAGATCGATGATTGCGACCACGGAAAAAACATACTGCAGCTTTGTCTTGGCGATTTCCAGAAGTGCACTTGACAGGCTGAATTTTATATTCAGGTATTGCGATTTCTCATAGTGCTTGATGATAATTTGGTGGCTGTCCGAATAAATCCAGCCGCGCAGCAGATATTCAATGATAAAAACCGTCACGACAATATGCTCAAAAATTTCCTCAGTTTTTCCCAGTTCCCGATTGACGCCATGAATAAGGATGGAAACACTCAGCAAGACCACAGTAATCATGAAAAAATCGAACCAGGTCTTGAGCTTGCTGTCTGGATTCTCCAGCAGGTTGAAGAAAAACATTTTCAGGTTGCGATAATGCTGCGAGGTTTGCAGCATATAGGCAAAATAGACAATCAGGCGGGCCGGAACTGCATGCATTTTTCTTTGCCGCGCGGAATGCTTTACAAGCTTAGGATTAACCATGGTTTATTGTAGTTAGTTAGTTAGAGTCTACAAACACCCATCCATGGGCTGTTTATAGCAATAAAACAGCAAATGCGATTGGCTGATTTGTTCATAATCAATGGCTTGTACCCATTGATTATGTTGGCAATTACCAATGCTGAATTGTTTTTCCGCGAGAATCAGAGATTTCTTATTGTCCTGACTTTTTAAAGTTTACGACCTTGTTCAGCGGGTTCAGATTTATTTCGTCGATAACGATATTGGCATTGCTGTCCATGATATAGCAAACTGCTTCGGCAACATCTTCAGGGCGCAGGAAATTACTTTCATCCAGGCCAGGACGAAACGACAGATGATCATAGAATGCCGTTTTTACCATACCGGGATTGATCAGAGCCACCCTGACGCCGCAACGGCTGCATTCTTCGCGTAAAGCCTGGGTGAAGCCGCGCAGGGCAAATTTACTGGCGCAATACACCGCACCCTTGCGGCTGCCCTTCAATGCGGCTTCGGAGCCGATGAAAATCATGTCGCTACGGGTTCTTTTTCTGAAGCCGGGCAGCAGTTCCCTGGCCAAAAATGCCTGGCTGGTGAAATTCACCGTAATCAGGCTTTCAATTTGGGAAAAAGAAAATTCATCCAGTGACCCGAACAGCCCTGTTCCTGCGGCAAATACTGCGGCGTCAATATCCGGAAATGCTGTACGCAGCGACTTGAGGTGTTTTGGCAGTGTGGTTAAATTACCCAGATCCATTTCCAGCGGGATAAAATTGGACATTTCTACATCGAATTGTCTGCAGTCACGCGATACTCCCAGAACCAGATGATTTTTTCCCAGCAATTTTCTGGCAATGGCCCGGCCGATGCCGGAACTGCAGCCGGTTATCAGTACAGTACGTTTTACAGTTGACATGGAAATAACATGCTTTCGGGGATGTACTGCAACAGCATGTCCTTACAGCTGTGCATCATTTCCTGTTCCAGGTTGTCTGGATAAGAGACTACCCCCGAGGTGTTTTGCAGGGGGCCGGCAAAAAGCTTCTCCCGGGGATAGAGTCTGTGGATTTTCCTGAAATAATTTTCCGGCAGTCTGAAAACGCCCAGGCTGACTGAATGCAGGATGCGCACATCGATTTTACTGAAAATGGCTTCGAACAATTGCCGGTACTGCTGTCGGTAGCCAACCTGGTAAATCATCGGATCGAAGCGCAGGCCAAGCGGCCAACCCTGCTGCTGCAGTCTGGACATGGCTTCTATGCGCCGCTGCACGCCAGGCGCCTTGTGTTCCAGTGCTGTTGCTGTAGCTTCCGGGGTAAAGCTGAAGGCGACAATGCAGCGTGGTATCACGGACACATCCATCAGGCTTCTGATCTGGGTGCTTTTCGTCCGCAGTTCCAGCCAGGCATTGCCCAGGGAGGCAAAAACGGGTAAAAAATAAGCTGCAAATCCTGTTACTGGTTCCAGGGCCAGGCTGTCACAGTCGTAGCCGGAAAAGAAGTGCAGCTGCTGCCGGGGATTTTCCCGTGATATAGTTTCAATTTCCAGAGCAAAATCAGCATAATTGACAAACAGAATATAATTTGCCGATTGCAGCATCCCTTGCAGGAAACAATAACGGCAATCATACAGGCAATTGAGCATATGCGAAAAATAATAGTTTCTGTCCCCGCCAATACCATAACCGGCAGGTGCCCGGTGGATAAATTTATTGTGTTTTTCAGCGAGAATAAGCGCCGGTTGCCGTTTTTGCAGGCGAAAGTTTTGTGCCTTGGTGTTGAATATCTCTGTATAGCGGTGGCAGATGATTTTTCGTGCCTGTGAAAAGCGGCTGCATATCTGCAGCGTTTTTGGATGCAGGCGAATGTTATCCTCGATATAGATGGTTTCGATCATAAAAATCAATTGTAATGGCCTAAAGGCGCACAGGATTGTGTAAATATTTTTGCTCCGGGGTCTTGGGAAAGAGTGCCAGACACCCCATACTAGTACAGCAACTGAAACATCAATTCAAAATAGTTGCCGCACTAGGGTAAAATGCAAGCCGGGCAGGCAATATCATCGTTAATGTATCAGGTATGACAACAGCAGTGCAGCAGCTATTTTTCATGCACACATGGGGCGGGTTGCAGCTAGTTGATTATCAACAATATATTTATACATGTGAATTCTGAAAATCCAGCAGCGTTGTGCTGCAAATTTTTTAACTTCAAAGCAACTATGTCTGGCACATGAAAACAAAAAAAATTGGCTTTATTGGTGGCGGCAACATGGCTTCCAGTCTGATCAGCGGTCTTGTTGCCAGCGGTCATCCGGCGCGGCAAATCTGGGTGGCCGATATCGACACGGAAAAGCTGCAGGCACTGGCGGATAAATCAGGCATCAATATCAGCCACAGCAATGAGCAGTTGGTGGAAGTGAGTGATGTTCTGGTGCTCGCTGTCAAGCCACAGGCATTACGCGCTGTGGCCCTGAATATTGCGTCGTTGCTGCAACGCAAGCAGCCGCTGGTGGTATCCATTGCCGCCGGCATTACCCAGAAGAGTCTGGCCCGCTGGCTGGGAGATGGGGTGGCTGTTGTGCGTTGCATGCCAAACACGCCGGCGCTGGTATTGACCGGTGCCACGGCCCTGCATGGCAATGCCCATGTCACCGGGGAACAGCGGGATCTGGCGGAAAATATCATGCGTGCCGTGGGACTGGCACTTTGGGTCGAACAGGAATCGGATCTGGATGCAGTGACAGCAATCTCAGGAAGCGGACCAGCCTATTTTTTTCTACTGATGGAAGTCATGGAAAAAAGTGCCCTGGATTTAGGACTGGACCAGCAGATTGCTCGTCTTCTGGTACAGCAAACGGCTCTGGGAGCGGCCAAAATTGCTCTGGAATCGTCGGAATCTCCGGAACAATTACGCAATCGGGTGACTTCTCCCGGGGGTACGACACAGCGTGCAATCGAAACCTTTCTGGAAGGCGGCTTTTATAACCTGGTGGCAAAAGCCTTATATGCCGCCCGCGAGCGGTCCATAGAAATGAGCAAAGAACTGGAGCAAAACTGATGGCTGCTACCTATATGACCAACCCGATCATCTTTTTGATCGATACCCTGTTTTCCCTGTACATACTGGCTGTACTGCTGAGGTTTCTGCTGCAGTGGGCCAATGCGGAATTTTATAACCCTATTTCGCAGATGCTGGTCAAAATCACTCATCCACCGATCAAGTTTCTGCGCCGCTTCATACCGTCCGTGGGCAAGCTTGATACCTCTTCAATCGTCCTGGCTATGGCCCTGCAAATGCTGGCGGATTACGGCATATTACTGCTCAAGGGAATGACCATCGGTTTTGCCGCATTGCTGGTGCTTTCTTTCTCACAGCTGCTGTCACTGCTGTTCAACATATTTATTTTTGCGGTATTTGCACGCGCCCTATTAAGTCTGCTCAGTCCGGGCACATTCAACGATGTTACCGCAGTTCTTTACAGTCTGACGGAGCCTTTGCTGTCCACCTGCCGCAGACTGACGCCAGATCTTGGCGGCATCGATCTGTCACCACTGATTGCATTGATCGGCCTGCAGCTGGCAAAAATGCTGCTTCTTCCCCCGCTGCAACAACTGGCAAACCTGATTGGCTGATCAGGTCACCATGGCAAGCCGGCGAATACCGTAAGGCCATTGCCATCCAGGTAATGGCTGGCTGCCAGTAAATTGCTTTCATTGAGATTGTCTGGAGATAGACAGCAGCCCCCGCCTGCTGCTGTTATGCTGGTCAGCGCTGTTGGGTGGTTATCATTTCCCAAATATTTTCCGCTACGTCAGTTCATTAAGTATTTTGCGTGCCCTGCAAGGGATATTTATTTGCAAGTTTTCAATAAAATTCTATGCTTAATCAAAAAACATAGCTAATAATGACTGACTCACGCGCAATCCTGAAACTACTGCTGATTCTTGCCTTTGGCCTGGCGGGTATGGCTGCGCATGGAAAAATGTATCATTGGAAGGATGAGCAGGGCAACGTATTCTATTCAGACCAGGTGCCACCAGAATTTGTAAAATTCCGCAGGGAAGCATTGAATAAAAAAGGACGAACGATAGACATCGTCGAAGCGGAAAAAACCAAAGAACAACGGAAAATGGAGAAAAAGCTGCAGCGTTTAAAAAAAGAACAGGAAAAAATGATTGCCGAGCAAAAATCCCATGACAAGGTGCTGCTGTCAACCTTCCGCAGCGTGGCGGATATGCAGCTGGCTCTGAAGGGTAAAAAATCGGCGTTCAATGCGCAGATCAAAGCGCTGGAAGGCAATTTATACCGTTTGCAGATGCAGCTCAAGGACCAGCAAAACAGTGCCGCGGAACACGAACGCAACGGAAGCAAGGTGCCAAAAAAACTGCTCGATGCAATACTGGCGACGAAGCAGCAAATCATTCTGAGCAAGGCTGAAATCAACAATATCAAGAACAAGAAAAACCAGGTTGAAATGGATTTTGCCGCCGATATCGAACGCTTTAAATATCTGACTCAAACTGATTCCATGAGCAATATTTCCCCCCCCAAAGCCATTGAAACAAAAGCGGCGAATGAATTGGGACTGTTTATCTGCAAGGATGAAAAGCAATGCCGGAAGGCCTGGAAAATTTCCCGTAATTTTGTCAAAAAATATTCAACGGTACGGATCGATGTCGATACCGAGCGACTGATCATGGGCAGCGACCCCATCACCGAGGATGATTTCAGTTTATCGGTTTCCAAAATGATCAGAAAAGGCAGTCCGCAGCAAATTTTTCTGGATATCCGCTGCCGCATGTCTTCTCTGGGAGAAGAGCTTTGCTCCAGTCAAAAGATCCGAAAACTGAGATATTCATTCCGGCCATTCATTGAAAGTGCTTTGTCTGTCGAGTAAACAAAGTCTCTGAAAACCTGTTCAATAGCGTTTGGCAGATGTCTGCGGACGGAGCACAGAAATCGGAGTTTACAGGCTGCATATGAGGATTTCGACCACCACTCAGGCACAAAACAGAGGCGCAGTAGATCTTGAACAGGTTCTGAATTCAAAGAGTCTGTAATCATCCTTAATGCCGGGATGAGGCAAGGATTTCCAGCAGATTCTTCAACGCAGCCTGTTAGGGTGCTACTTCCCGTCTCTATCCACGTCGAAGCGGCAGTCTGCAGCACAGGCATTCAATTTGACAAGAAGTTCCTCTATTGTCGTTTCGCAAGCACCACATCCCGTACATGCTCCTGTAATTCTGCATATGTCGGGTAAACTATGTGCACGTTTTGCAGCGATAAGTGTTTTGATTTTACCTGCTGTCGTACCGCTGCAGGAGCAGATGATTTCCCTGGCTTTATTCCGATCTATAGTCATGCAATATCATACTCCAGTTGTGCCTGTTTTTGCTTGAAGCTCCAGGATCACAAAATTGACGGCCTGTTTCCCCATGCTGTTGGCATTGGATTCGTTAAGATATTTTAATCCAGTTATCCGCTTCCGGCCATGACCGCCATCAAAAGAGACGCTCAGGGCGAAGCCGGGTTGACTTTAAGAAAAAATGTTTTACTACGCGCAATAGCCGGGCAAAATGAAATGGCAGCTGTTTGCAAGGCAGGAAAGTTTTGACAGATGGATGGCAATTGCAGTAATTTGTAAAAAAGTCAATTTTTATTATTCGGCTTTATTGAATGTTGTTTTACGGCAAATGGAGGAATTGCTCCATGAAATATTTTGTCCTGCTTCTGTCGTTGGCGGTAGTATTTTTTTTATACATGAATCTCCAGTCGGACGGGTCCGTTGCTACAGCCAAGTATGACGTTTACCAGTATGTCCGGGATTGCAAGACGGAACTCGGGATCAAAGGGAAGTTGCCGCGCATATCCTGTCTGGATGGCAAGCAGGTGCCAATTTTTGTCAACAACAAGGAAATCCGCCAGGACAACTGGCAGCAGCTTTCCGGAGACAAGCAATGTGACAACCCTCATTGGCTGGGTGGTGACATGGGCTGTTGGACCTATTCACATCTGCAGGTATTGCAGCTCGATGATGACAACGTCATGGTTGTCAATTGTCGCCAGAAAGGTGGGCAGAGTGATAAAAAATGGTACAGGGACAGCAAGACCAATCTTGGCATGGACCAGCAGCAGAGGAAAATGCAGTATGAAAAAGCCTTCGGTTCGAAAAAACTGGAACTGTATTACATGTACAACACGTTCAACGATCTGGGGATCATTCTGCGTAACACCAGAACCGGTAAAGCCTGCTATCTAACCCAATACGGTGAGACGATCGATGGATTTTTGCCGCCACTGGATGCGCCGCTGCCGGCAAAATCCGAGTATCTGAAGGATTTCAATCCCGATCAGGCGCGCCCACCCTGGCGATTTCCGGAAGAGCTGTGGTACCGGGGTGCCAACAAGGCCTTCAAATCACCGGTAGTCACCGCCGCTGCCGGCTGCATCAATTGCCACAATGCCCACGGCTTCAAATACAGTCCCTATATCAACTCCAGGCATGGCTTGCCGGACATATACAGTCAGGCCCCCTTGCCCATGCTGCTTGTGGGGCAGCCCTATATCGATCACTTCCGCAAATCGAAAATCATGCAATTGAACACTGTCCCGATAGATGGAGAAGAACAGGTCTGTACGCGCTGTCATAAAATGACTACCTCCGGCACCTGTGGCTATCTTTTCAATTTTGTCCAGGGCCGCCCGGACATGACATTGCACAGGTGGTTGACCAAGGGGCCAAGGGTCAACTGGATGCCACCGATGAATATGGGAGTGAAATCATTGAAGAAACACATTGCCGCAATGGAATGCTGTTGTAAAAACCCTGGCGCGAAAGGCTGTCTGACACGCAAACTGGGTCCCACCGAAGCGGATCTTCCGAAGGGTTTCAAGGAAGGCGAGGGTTGGGTTAAATCGCGAGGTCCCAGGGAATGCGTCGCCAGTGCGAATTGAATCCTGGGCAATGAAATATAATCCTCAGCCGGTCAAGATAATTGTCGCCTGATACAGCCGGCCGGTATGCCGTTGGGATGAAATCCCGGTTCATTGCCCGCGGGCTATCGGCTGAGCAGCAGGGTGCCGATTCCCTGGTCGGTAAACAGCTCCAGCAGCACCGCGTGTTCGATGCGTCCGTCGATGATATGCGCGCTGCTGACGCCGCCTTTCAGGGCGTCGGCAGCACAGCGGGTTTTGGGAATCATGCCGCCGCCAATGGTGCCATCGGCGATGAGCAGGTCGATATCATTGAGGCTCAGGCCGGTCAACAGATTATTCTGCTTGTCCAGAATGCCCGGCGTATTGGTCAGCAGAATCAGTTTTTCTGCCTTTAATACTTCCGCAACTTTTCCTGCCACCAGGTCGGCATTGATATTATAGGAGAAGCCGTCGCTGCCGACCCCGATGGGTGCGATGACCGGTATGAAATCACTGTGGCCGAGCATATTGACGATCGCAGGATCGATGCTGCTTACCTCGCCGACATGGCCATAATCGATGATTTCCGGAGCTTTGCTTTCCGGATCGTTTTTGTGCACCTGGATCTTTCTGGCGCGGATGAAATCGCCGTCCTTGCCGGTCAGGCCCACAGCCCGCCCACCATGGACATTGATAAGGTTGACGATCTCCTTGTTGACCAGTCCCCCCAGGACCATTTCCACGACATCCATGGTTTCGCTGTCGGTAACACGCATGCCATCGATAAATCTGGAGGTTTTGCCCAGCTTGTCCAGCAGACTGCCGATTTGCGGACCACCGCCATGCACCACCACCGGATCCATGCCAACCAGTTTCATCAACACGATGTCCCGTGCGAAGCTGTGTTTGAGATCTTCATCGACCATGGCGTTGCCACCGTATTTGACGACAATGGTCTTGTTTTGAAATCTCTTGATATAGGGCAACGCCTCGATCAGGACGTGGGTTATTTTATGGACTGATTTTTTTTTCAGGGTCACTTGAGGTTCCATGCTTGCAGGCAAAGGTTGTATTCAGCCTGACAAATTAGTTAGAGTCTATAAACACCCATCCATGGGCTGTTTATAGAAAGAAAACAGCAAATGCGATTTGCTGTTTTCTTCATAATCAATGGCTTGTGGCCATTGATTATGCCCGCACTTCCCTGTGCCGGATTAGTTCCCGTCATTTATATCCGGGAACTAATTCTACTTCGTCAGATTATTGAGTGTAGGGTACGCATCGCGTACCAGACAGCATGATTTTACGCTTTTAGGTTTGCCATGGTACGCGATGCATACCTTACCAAGATGTTTTTATCAAATGTGACAAAGCAAGAACTAAAAGGGCAAGGCTATATCGGGTTTTATCTGTAGCGTGAGCTGCCTGAACCGTTGTTGTATTTTTTGCATGGCTTCCGGGCTTTCCGCTTCAAAACGGAATACCAGCGAGGGGGTGGTATTGGACGCTCTGACCAGTCCCCAACCCTCGGAAAAATCCACTCTCAGACCATCGATTGTGGTCATTTTACCATCTTTGAAATCCACTGCCTTGCACATTGCTTCAACAAGCTTGAAGTTTTCCCCTTCCGGCAGTTCGACTGTCAATTCCGGGATATTGATGCTGTCGGGAAACTCGGCAAATACAGCGGAACTGCTGCGGTTGTCGACAGAAAGTATTTCAATCAGCCGGCAGGCGGCATATAGGGCATCGTCGAAGCCATACCAGCGGTCATTGAAACAGATGTGGCCGCTCATTTCCCCGCCTAATACCGCCCCTCTTTCCCTGATTTTTGCTTTCAGGAACGAATGTCCAGTTTTCCACATCAGGGGGCGCCCGCCGTATTTGGTAATTTGTTCGGCTAAATGACTGGAGCATTTTACATCGAAAATAATTTCGGCTCCCGGTTTTATGGTCAGGATCTCCCGGGCAAACAACATCATTTGCCGATCTGGCCAGATGATTTTTCCCTGATCATCGATGACCCCCAAACGGTCGCCATCGCCATCGAAAGCAAGGCCAACATCTGCCTTGTAGTGTTTGACTGCAGAGATCAAATCGACCAGGTTTTCCGGTTTGCCGGGATCCGGGTGGTGGTTGGGAAAAGCGCCATCGATGTCGCAAAACAGTTCCACAACTTCACAGCCCAGCGTTTTCAGCAGCGTAGGCGCCAGCTCTCCGGCAGCGCCGTTGCCGCAATCGACCACCACCAGCATGGGTCGTGCTATATGGATGTCATCCGAGATGACCCCGATATATTCATTGATGTAGCTGTTGCTGGTTTCCATGCTGCCGGTTTCACCCAGGGCAAAATCCTGGTTGTCTATACGTTTTTGCAGCATCTTGATGCTCTCGCCGGACAAGGTTTTGCCGTCGACCACTAATTTGACACCATTGTAATTTACAGGATTATGGCTACCGGTGATCATCGCCCCGCTGTGCCCTTCATAGTGGTGGGTGACAAAATAGAGCATCGGTGTTGGCACCAGACCGATATCCAGTACATTCATGCCGGTGGTAACAACGCCCTGAGCGAATGAGTCGCTGAGAGCAGGACTGGATTTGCGTCCATCCCGCCCCAGGATCACCGTTTTGCAGCCCTTATTTTTTGCCTCGCTGGCGAAGGCCCGGCCGATATCAAAGACAACGTCCGTAGTCAGTGATTCATTGACGATACCACGAATATCATAGGCGCGGAATATGGACGTGGAGGCTGGGTTTGTTGCCGCTCCAGGCAAGGGGAATTCCGCTGGCTGCTTATCCGCTGACGCAGTTTCAGGCTGTGATTGCGATTTCTTTTGCTTGTCAAAGGAGGAGCTGTGTACGACCTCGATTCCAGAATCTTCGCTCAAAAAACCCATGACTTCGGGTTCGTTGGCAAAAAAGTCATCGATATCCAGTTCTTCGTCCGGTTCTGCGGCAGATTTGGTGTGGTCGCCGTCCAATACCCGTTTAAACTGTACGACAGTGGATATAATGACACGCATTTCATCTATGTTAACCGGATAGCTGCCCTGCAGATGGCCACCCATCAAATCCTTCACAGCCTTCAGAACACTGCTCTGATCCTGGCGTAACAATTCCGAAAAGCGCCGGTAGCCGACAAAAAACGCCAGGCAGGCAACCAGGGAATGGATGATCAAAATACCCACCAGCAATCCCGGTTCATTGAAATTGACCTGCTGGGGAAACCACAATTGCAATATCCATTCGGTTTCCGGTATCTTGATTTGTTCACTATTGTTGTTGTCTCGCAGACTTTGATCCCCGGATGCGCCTAGAACCAACCTGTCCTGCTTCAGTTCGATCAACCCTTCAGGCAGACTGGCGGCGGCGATATTCTTTTCCAGAAAGTCATAATTCATGCTTGCCAGCAGTACGCCAATCACTCTGCCATCGCGAACGACTCGCCTGGCAATGGCCAGATGCCGGTTTGGCCCCTGATCACCCTGAATCATTGGTGGCGGGTTTTTTTGTAATGCGGCCTGCACCATCTCGACATCGGCAAACCCCAGGTTTGGTACCGTCGAGCGGTCTGGAGCATTGGTATCAGGTGGCAGAAAGCGCAGATTCAGCATGCCAGGCAGCAGCCTGGAAAATTGCGTCAGCAGTTTTTCCATTTCAACCTGGTTGCCGGTATCAATCGCCGCGTTCAGTTCAGGGGCCTGGGCAATATTGTCCAGTGCATAATTGAGCAGTTGTATTTTTGCACTGATGCCCGAGGCAATGCCTTGGGCCACACCGATGGTGGAATCCTTTTTCGACTGCCCGATTTCGGATACAGCCAGCCAGTAGATGCCGCCTCCGGCGAGCAGCACCATGGACACGGCAATAATCGAGACCAGGGTAAAAATGCGTGCCATTTTCTTATTCCTTGATTGTTGCTGAATAGATGCTCATTTCCGGTACCGTTCTGAAGGTTGCTTCAATGGCGGCCGGTATGGCCAAAGCCACCAGTGCCACGAGGGCTTTCATCAAAGGCGTCGACAATGTCAAATTGCACCTGCACGATCGGAACAAACACCATTTGCGCAATGCGTTCACCGACGACTATCTGGAAAGGCTCCTGGCCACGGTTCCAGCAGGAGACAAAGACCTGTCCCTGGTAATCGGAATCAATCAATCCCACCAGATTGCCAAGCACGATGCCGTGTTTATGTCCCAGACCCGAGCGTGGCAGCAATACCGCCGCCAGACTATGGTCGGCAATATGAATCGCCAGTCCCGTGGGAATCAGGATCGTGGCTCCCGGCAGCAGCGTCAGCGGTTCCGTCAGGCAGGCGCGCAGGTCCAGTCCTGCGGATCCGCCAGTGGCATATTGCGGCAGGGCGATGTCCTTGCCAAGCCTGTCGTCCAGTATCTTAAGCTGTACTTTTTGCATTGATTTTCTCAGCTATCAAGCCCAGTAATTGTTCGGCTATCACCTTTTTATCCGCCATTTCCAGCTGGCATTGCCCGTTTTGCCAGAAAACGCTGAGGGCGTTCTGCTCGGAATCGAAGCCTCCGGTCTCCCGTCCCACCCAGTTTGCGGCGATCATATCCAGATTTTTTGTCTGCAATTTTTTTTGCGCATGCAATGCCAGTGCCTCGGTTTCAGCCGCAAAACCGACGGTAAAGGGTTTTTCAGGCAATGCCGCAACAGCCGCCAGAATATCGCGGGTTTTTTGCAGTGGCAACAGCAGTTCCCCGGCGTGTTTTTTGATTTTTTCCTTCTTTACGGCAGCGGCTGTGTAGTCAGCCACCGCGGCAGCGCCGATATAGATATCATGCTGCTGGGCCCGGGCAAGTACGGCATCATACATCTGTTGCGCCGTTTCCACGGACAGGATTTTGCAGCCGGCAGGCGCCGACAATGCCACCGGGCCGCTGACCAGTGTCACCTCGGCGCCAAATTTTGCGGCCACATAAGCCAAAGCATAGCCCATTTTGCCGGAACTGCGGTTGGATATGTAGCGTACCGGGTCCAGTGCTTCCCGCGTCGGGCCGGCAGTAATCAAAACTTTTTTTCCCTGCAGCGGTCCTCTGCTGCCTGACGGGAAAAGCAGCCGGCAAATTGCCTCCGGCTCCAGCATACGCCCGGGTCCTGTTTCCCCGCAGGCCTGCTCACCCTGGTCCGGACCAAGAACAGTGACACCATGGTTTTTTAGTCGCTGCAGATTTTCCCGGGTAGCGGGTTTGCTCCACATGGCCTGATTCATCGCCGGTGCGACAAACACCGGACACTCAGTCGCCAGATACAGTGTCGATAATAGATCGTCGGCAAGCCCCTGGCTGAATTTGGCCAGCACATTGGCGGTGGCCGGCGCAACTAGCAGCAGATCCGTCCAGCGCGCCAGATTGATATGGCCCATGGCATTTTCCTGTTGTTCGTCCAGCAACGCCGTGTGCACCGGATGTCCGCTCAGCGCCTGAAATGTCAGCGCTGTGACGAACTGTGTGGCCGACACTGTCATCACTACCCGCACATCCGCCCCCTGCTTGCGCAGCAACCTGACCAGCTGTGCCGATTTGTAAGCCGCGATGCCGCCACTGACGCCTAAAAGTATATGTTTGATGGTTTTTCACCCTGCTGCAAAAGAAACACTTTATTATGGCAAGTCTAGGCCAATTCTTCTATGCTTTAATTTATTTGAGCAAGAGCTGTCTATGGCAATCAACGACTGGCCGGCAGAGGAAAGGCCCCGCGAGAAACTGCTCAAACGCGGCCCGGATGCATTGACCGATGCGGAATTGCTGGCGATTTTTCTGCGCACCGGAACGCCGGGCAAGTCCGCCGTCGATCTGGCCAGGGATCTGCTCGGTCAGTTCGGGTCGCTGCGTGCCCTGTTGAGTGCCGATATAGTCCGTTTC
>Ga0114931_10003747_pt1 | contig 19163 bp, 14 predicted proteins | sample 2SBtaG_FD_89579 | JGI IMG/M metagenome (GOLD analysis project Ga0114931, IMG submission 89579) | Deep subsurface microbial communities from Kolumbo volcano to uncover new lineages of life (NeLLi) - 2SBTROV14_V59a metaG | ecosystem: Environmental > Aquatic > Marine > Volcanic | place: Kolumbo...
TACCCTGCCACAACCAACCAGTAGGGATTAACCTCTCGGCCTTCAACTCCAGCACGCATGGAACCGAGGAGATCACGTACAAAGCTAGCAGTATCCTTGAGCTTATACGTTCCCTCGACCCCCTCGCGTTCAGCTTCTCCTGCGCCGTGATAGCGCGGACCGTGAAAAACGAAGGCCTCAGCTGCCTGGCGAGCCTGATCGACGCGCCGGTGTACCCAGCTTAGCTGAACAGCACCTTCGAAGAATCGCTCGTTGTGAAAGTGGATAACCTGCCCAATGCTCACTGTAACCTCTCCGCGTTAAAATCAATCCTGAACTTACCAGGCTCATATCAGTTCATCGAATATCCCAGCAATTACTGTCTCTGTGTCCCACAACCGCAGGGCTAATGTGTTGCCGGTCTGTCGATCAAGCTGGAGCAGCCCATGATCTGCCATCCAGTCGAGCCAGGGAGTCACCATTGCTCGATCCCAGCCCATAACTGCTAAACAACGAGACTGCGTAAAGATGTCATCAATAGCTAGTTGGCTGTGTCCATCGTATAGGGTGTCCCAAACGAGAAACAGAAAAGCTGAGTAAGCAGGAAAGTGGCTACGTTCAGCAGGCGCGGCGTGCCGAATATACAAAGTCTGTCCGTCTAACACCTCTTCGGATAGGGCAGTGATCATCCCGAAGCATGTCGATTCCAAGTAACTGCGCAACACCAGTCCAGACAGTCCCTTCAAGTATCCCTTCGTGCCATGGCGCTCTATCAAGTAGTCCAGATATGCTTTCTGGTCGAAACGATTTCCTAGGCGCAGGTTGCCTTCAGCGAACAATGCAAACCAGGCGTCGGCAACTCCGACAGCCGGATATTCTAGAGAATTTCGTTGGCAAAGCATCAGATGCAGCAGCCATAACGTTACCGACTCGCTGAGAAAAGGATCCTCTGCCACAATCAGTCGTCCGAGTGTCGTAAGCTCCAAATGCCAGCACTTAGACTCTTTGCTCACGCGGATCAGCCCCATTCCGCGGGCATAGTGGATCATAGGCTCCACCTTTCCACTACTCTCCCCTGTGGGGATTCCCGTTTCCGCCCCAATTTTTACCTTATCACCACTACCACTCTTCGATGCAAAGGGCAGCAAACGGGCCAACAAACTCCGTTCTGGAAGAAAGTCATGGGGAAAGTTCAGAGGCAGAGATTGTAGGTGAGTGTCTAGATCCGCCATCTGTCAGCCTTCGAAGCCGCGCAGCTCCAGAGACGTGACATTTACAAGCACAGCTTCCTCCTTGAAGGTTCCTCCTGATTTCAGCACTGGACCGAGCGACCAGCATTGGCCCTTCTCCAAACTGGCTAGGCGCTGCCCCCAATCTGACTTCGATATTCCTGTCGTAGATTGTGAGAGTAATTGTGCGAAACGATCGATCTCAGTCGTCGCTGGCTTGAAAAACAGCTTATGCCCAGCCTGAAACAAACGGTCTCGTTGTTCTTGATTGAATTGGCTCGTTGTTTGGGTAGCCAGTATTAGGGACAAGCCAAACTTACGCCCCTCGCGCAGCATCTTATCGATTGGAGAATCACTGCTATGGTCGAGATTCTGAATCTCGTCCAAGACAATAGGGATCGGACGGTTCTTGCTGCCCGTGTTCTGGGCATAATCCCACAGATCCCATAGCACAAACTCAGTAACCATTTTCTGAATATCAAGAGCTAGTCCCTTTAACTGCAATACATGCACCCAATTATCTTGCGACAACAACATCTCATCCCAAGCGGATCCTACTTCATCTCGGAAAGGTCTTGACTTGACTAAGGGCTCTACCTTATTTGCAAGGCTTTCTCCATACTGACTCTCATCCCGGAGTAGCGATAATATATCGTCTAGAGAAAACTGATCATTTCCTTCAATACCTGATTCCAACACCCGTATCAGAGTCGCTGTTTGCTGGTCACCCATAGTCTCGTATACAGAAGTGAAAATACTAGCGACCCTAGTAGCAACTTCGAAGGGGCTCTCTTCAATAGCCGGGATGGAGGGATCAATGACTTGCATTTGCCGCCGGAATGGATTCAGTGGCAGCCTCTCAGTTTTTACGAAGTGATTCTTTGGTACCGCAACTTCCGTGAATCTTCTTTCAACCTGCTGCGGCAAAAAGCCATCCGTATAGTCGACAATTAGCGAATGCAGTCGCTGCTGCGCCATCTCTGCTAACAGACACTGGATGCCATAAGTCTTCCCTGAGCCGGACGTACCGAAGAAGAGCAAGTGGCGATTCGCTAACTGCGGATGACCAAAGTGCCAGTACACGGGGTCATTGTTTCCCCGGGTGCCAAGCAATATTTTTTCGGGAATTGGGGACATATCTACGGCAACCACCTGGCCGGTAGTGGGTGCAAGTAGAGTCTTCGGGGTAGTGGACGCCTCGAATGTACTTTCGGGCGACTCCAAGGTGGCTGAAGTCGGAACCGGGGAAGACTCCAAAGCCACATGAGGTTGTTTGGGTTGGGCGTTCACAGAAGTTGGTGGCGTCTGTACTCCAACTGGCACTGTGACTTGGTTTTTGTGCTTTGCCGCTGGCGTCGACACGGCCATCCGCTCCGCTAACGCACCGGTATCCACAGAAGATTCTTTAACATCAGACGTGGGCGTTGGTGTTGCTGCACCAACCAATACTTTACCACTGTCCTGCTCTGGTCGCAGCCGAATTGACGATCCCTTTAATTCTATCAGTGGCAAAGGTTTTGCCTCGGCGAACAGTGCAGATACACCTTGGTAACCCAATGCAATGTGCTGGATCGCAAAGTCCTCCGGCACTTCGAACGGTGGCTGGACTGTACCAGTTGGCAGTGCCAGTGATGTCACTTCCGGCTGAGGACCTGCCTCGTTGGTCCAGAAAGTGAAGATAGCTGCTTGCCAGCGAATCTCAAATTGCCCCTCTGCAAGACTTTCCAAGGCATGATCAAGCTGCTTCCACTCCTGATCGGGGAGATTAACAACCGAACGCGATGTCATTGCGCGATGCAGCTGTGCCCACCAATAGCGCCGATCAAATCCCAAGCGTCGCAGGTCACTGTGTTTTGGAGCCAAAAGACCGGTCAGATGTTTCAGCCCTTCCTGTATTTGTTCATTGGCTTTAGCCAAATGGGCCTGGTTTTTCTGTGCGAACTTGCACTCTACTAATACTGCTTGCACAAGAGGAATATCATTAAGCCTGACTTCTAATGTTAATTGCAGAAGGTCCGGCCTTAGAGCTACATCACTACCGACAAACCAATGCTGTTGTGAGTCTATTGGTAGTAGTTGCGACATCTGTCCGCAAGGACGCGCAAGCGCTCGTCGGATAGCAGCGAATCCCACTACCTCACGAATTTTTTCGCCATTACCAACAACAGCGCGTACGGAGGACAAACCGATAACCTCCTCGGCTTCGCCAACCACCCGAGCAGCCATTGCTTCGAATCCGTCGGGCTGTTCAAATGGCATGAGTTTCGTTAAATCTCCAGCGACCTGATCGCTAAGTTGCTTCAGCGAATCCTGCTCAGTGGAGATAGTCAGATTTATCTCACCGTAGGCCCCTAGCCCAGATTCAAACCCAACAATCTTACGCTGCTCATAGCCACTCTCATTGCATAAAAGACGCTTATCAACGAAAGGATCAACACATGCTACCCATTGCGCACACTCATGCATGGCCTCGACAACCTCGATCCAATGCTTGTAGTCTACCTGACCGAAGATCACATGATCACGACCAGCATTGCCCCCGTAAAACAGTCGTGCCGACAGGTCTGCATGACGAGTCTGGATGCGAAGGCGGCGATTGCTTAGCAAGCTCTGGCGCCGATATCGATCCCCATCTTTGGTCGGGCGTGGATATTCGGTTATAGGGAATTGCAAACCGTTCCAACCACCAAAATCAAATTCGAAAGGCTCAGCAGAATCTGCATGCCCAATGAGACCGGCTCGCAGAAAATGAAACAGAAAGGCAACGTCGTAGAGGCGCTGCTCCTGCATCAGCAAATCGACAATCTGGTCTTTAGGAGCATATCGATGCCCTACCGAAAGATTAAGTGGGCGGCCCTTTTCCCTCTGACGCTCTACCACATGGTTGCGCCACAAAGCTAGTCGGTTCTCCATTGCCATGGGTGACGAGGAGGTTGTATAGACCATCACCGTACATTGAAATGGTGGCCAGTCTGCAGATGTGCGCTTGAGATAGCCATCTAAGAAGCGGTCAACTCCGGAAAGTACAGCTTGCAATTCTCTCACGTTGACAGCAAGTATGCGTAGGCCATCTTCAGCAAAAGGATAAAGCTGCTGATAATCACTTAAAACGCGGGCCACCAAGTCCCGCTCCTCACAGGGACGCACGATGTCGCGAACATCCTCATCATCGTCGCTCCCTTCATCCCGCAACAGTGTTTGCACAGCTAGGCTTTTACTAGTGGGCGGCTCAGGCCCTAAATAGTGCAGCAAATCGAAGGATTTGATAGTGGCGGACAGCTGCTGCGTATACGCCACCAAGGCCGCTAGTGGCCGGTGTATCTGTGCTAGGTCAAGCAACCGCTCAAAAGCCGCCTTGCCATCACCGCCAATAGCCAACTCACCCACTGCTTCCGGAAATCCATCCGCTAAGAATCCGGCTCTTGCTTGGGTCAATTCCAAAACCGCTGGACTCAGTCCCCAGGCGATGGCACCTGGAAGATAAGGATCGTTAGCCTCTACACGTTCATCTACCAAAAAGAATGCTTTGTAAAACCGACGTAGCAGTTCTGCACTTCCTAACAGTTGTGTATCTAGTACCCTTTCAGCAAGATCGACGAAGGCGGACAACAACTGCGGCATTTGCTCTGCACGAGCAGTGTAATATCCCTCTGTAACGGCAACATCGAGCCAAGCACGGTACGCCGTAATCAAACTAGTAGTCAGTCCCCAGAGGTTTGCGTCCATCTGCTCAAACGAAAGTCCATCAAGAAGATTGATCAACTCCAAGTCAGTCATCGCCTGGTTCACCAGGCGATTTGCCTCATCAACATCGGCCGCGAAATAGAGTGCTGTCATAGCCATAGATGAAATCTTGAAGGCAGGCAGAAGCCGATCGGGATTCTGAAACTGTAACCAGTACTCTATTACCTTTCTCGCACACTCAAAGCGCACACGTTCGGGTTGGGTAGGGGTGAGTACCCACCTGAATATCGCCTCCGTGGTCTGATCCACATCAATACCGGCAACTATCACCTTGAACTGTACATTCGGACGGGCACGGCTGGTTCCATATTTCAAGTCATCCAGCTTTAGGTCTAGTGTAATAGGTACCAAGTGATCCCACTGGACACGGGGCAAGCGCGCTTGATCCTCATCCCGCGGCAGCCTGCAATCGATGCTCTCAAAAACCTTATCCAGACCTCCAAGACAACCCTGCAACAACTCGCGGGCTAATTCCTCTGCACCAACACCACCATCATCATCAGCAGAGAGGTCATGGTCGAAACGTACTAACTCCACGTGTATTCCAGATAGTTGCTCGGCCAACGACTGACTACCGCTATCCTTTGCAAACTCATCCAAGGTACTCCAAATCCCCTGAAGCATTACTTCAAAACTCATACCCGTGATGGCCGGCGCGGTCTTGGTGGTCTTCTTGCTAGACTCTCTTGTTCGTAGAACCCCCAATAAAGGCATAAGATCCGTTTGCAACAGTTGCTCCCGAGCAACCCCATTTGCTTCATGGATGAAGGCATGCAGTGTGTCGCGATAGGCGTCGACGTCATTGTAGATCGCGTCATTTCCCACGGTCATTGGCAATTCAATCTCTGAGTTGCTTAAAGCCCTGTCGATCTTCTGCCAGTCCTTTTTTCGCCCAGAAGTGGTTTTGTAACGCTGATGCGAGATAAAAACGTCCGCCTCTTTCAAGGCAACTGCGCCTTTCTTTCCACGTAGATCAGCAGGTTGTCCACTGGCAAACAGCGGAGGAATACCCCAGAAAGGGAGCCGCTCAAAGAAATGTTCGGTGAAATCTGTTAGGCTGTAAAAATCACGGTCAGCAATGACTCGACGTTCAAGAAAGTCTGCCAGCTTGTGCAACCGTAAGGGCCTCACTTGGAACAACTGCTGGAGCACCATATCGAATTGCTCTAGCTCTCCGTCGACCGCATTGAGATCAAAACGTTTGTTGATACGTTTTATCCAAGGGACAAAGCTCTCACCCATATCGTGCCAAATCCGCGCCTCATCAACACGATGAAAATCAGCCAAACCACCTTGGTCCGTGGCATGGTTTAACCCCACTAGAACTACTACCAAGCCATCTACTCCCTCATCCCGGGTAGTTCGATTGCGATACCATGTTAGACGATCCTCCTCGTCGATCCAAAAGCGTTCACCATTTGGCCCTACGGCACCTAGCGCAGCCATCTCCTGGTGCAGTTGAGCCTCTGCACCTGAGACGCAACACCAATCACGCCATAATTCTGTGGCAACACGGAAATAACAGGTAATACTCTGTTGCTGCAGCCAGATTAGACGGTAGGCATCCAAAGCCTTAAACAACGTAAAAACGCTCTCGGGATCCAGGCTTTGAACGATAAACCGCGCTTCCCTAGGCCCATCCGATATCTTTAGTGCACGATCCCATTCACGTTTTATGTATTCGATCAGTGACTCAAGATAGAGATTCATTCCTGCGGCTCCTTGCTGCCCGGGTTGTGGACAATGGAAACTGCGTCAGATAGCTCCACGAGGAAGCCACCCTGCTGTAGAGCCTCCTCTACCCAAGCAGTATCCGCCGCTACCGCATAGTCCCTCGTGCCAGATTCGCTGCCATTCCAATCCAGCGCAACCACCAGTTGCTGGTCACCCAAAGCGATACCGTAATGGGCAAAAACCCGAGCATAGAATTCCGTCAGGCGCACTCGCTCACCTGGCTCAACCAAGGCTGCGACCAGGAAACGCAAAAGCTGCGGAGGCAAAACAAATCGTTGCCCACTGCCAGTGCGAGGAACAACCAGCCCAAGTTCTTTAGCGATTTTTCGGAATATTTGAAAACCGTGCTTATCTGCTTCGTTAAACTTCGAAGCCTCCTCACCTGAAAACTTCGCTACCTGTCTCAACACCCTATATAACAATTCTTCGATACGTTCGAAGGAACTCTGGGCAAGCTTTCTAACTGCGGAACCGCTCTTTGCATTGGCATCAGCAACAATCCAGGAATACCCTCCAATAAATCCATCGGTGTAGTTACTAGAATCGTCTATTCGTTGAGCTTGAAAACAGAGGCTGCGAAGGACTTGCATACAGGAAAGTATCTGCAGAAGATCAATCTTCTCCAAAGATCCAAGCGTTGACCGGCAGATGTTGTTTAGTTCATTGGCAAATAAAAATGCTTCAGGAACGCTCGCGGTGGGAACCCAACCTAAAGGCGCGCGCTTGCCTTGGTCGTAAAGATGATAGGAGGTCAGTGCTTCTTCAACAAAATGGGCTAATTCGTTGATTGAGCCAACGGCATCTTCTAGAATAGATCGAAGTCCAATCTCAATGCCTTCTTTAAGTTTAACCAAGTCACTTTGAAAAAGATGCTCATAGTGTGCACTGGAACGTATTGTGCTAACTGCCGTATGTCCGTCACTAGAAAACAGATGGGCCAATTGAAGAAACAGTAACTCCCCTCCTCGGGCCATGAAATTGTGTCTATCAGTTGCGAAATATTTCTTTGCATCATCCCAATATTGAAGATCGGCATCTTTTACTGCCTTGGAGTGCAACCAATCCACCTCCCTTGCTAACAATGTAGGTGAGGCAGGTAAAAAGCTATGGGTGACCCAGGTTCTATTCTTCGCCACTCCAACAAAACCAGCAAAGAGACTCTGAAGCAACCGGACCGCTTCATCTTTTTCTTCACTAGAACCAGACACGCGTGCCTTGATATCCTCCATAGCCTGTCGGTAGGCTTTCTGATGAACCGGGTGGCGTGTTTCAAGCTTAGAGGACGGAAAAAAAGCAAACAACTTGAGCGCTATCCGATCATCCGGCCAGTAGCATGGAGGATCATCACTAATTTCAAGCCACAAGCTATTGGCGCCATTTCGGTGTCCGCCCTTTGGCGACACGAAAACTAGTAAAAATTCGGCCAGATATTCCACAGGAGTCTGGTCTTTATAAAAGCGCCGTCCATAGAGCCGTATAGCTGGATTTGTCTGATCCGCTGGAATGCCACGCTCACTTGTTGATGGAAATCTATCCAACAGGATATCTTGATCTGTACTCATTTTCTCCTGCTCCGCCATTAGCCTTGCTCTAAGATGTTTTGGTCTTGATCCAGCAAGAATCGATGCAGATGGACCTCGCCATCAATGCCTGCACGGAGTATTTCGATCTCATCCTTGTGACGCCTTCTATCTTCGGTTACTTTCAGCAACTCAGCCCGAAACCAATCCAACTGTGCCTGATGGATGGGCGATAGTGCGTTACCCAACTCGCCGGCATCCCGGCGACGAATGTAATCCAGCAACGGCAGTGTCAGATCAAGCCCAGCCCGTCCCCTATCGAAGCTCAAGACGGGTACTCGCCGAATTGAATCAAAGTCCAGATCAAAGTCCCGAAACGGTATAGTTTCTATGACTAGTTGGGTGGGTTGCACCACAGCCAAATCTGAGCGGCGTAGGGTCAAATAGAGTGTGTCATGCCTCGAATGGAATTGACTGGCACTAAATCCAGAGTAAACTTCCAGCAGCACCCGCAAACAAGATGTGCGCAAACGATTGGCATCTGGGCGGGATAGTGTCAGCTTTCCTACCTTCTGCCAGTGGTCGAATTCACGGAGACTAGGTGAATGCAGAAAAGCATCAAGAAACACAGCTGCGGGCTGGTCCTTAACCTGCGCCACGTTTCCGAATAGATAGGCCATGCGCCGCAAAGCAAAACGCCAACGTACGCCAGCCGACTCAGCTGCTCGTTGCCGCCAATGTCTGCCAAGCCCATCCAACCATGCTGGCAATACGGCCCAGCCAATACCGGCCGCTGATGGCAGTCTGCGCTCATAGTTCGCCCCAATCGGCGCGCCAAAGGTCGCCCGCCGCACTAATGCCACGGCATGCAAACCTTCAGCCTGGGTACATGTCTTGCCAGCGCGATAACCGAAAAAACCCTCGCTGAACAGGATGCGCTCCAGACCGGCGATCCCTTGCTCTTGCCCCTCTGCCGTGGATGCGGTCACTTGCTGCTGGGCCTCAGCACAACTCATACCACCAGTAAGGCCAAAGGCCAACTGAGCTACGATCTGGCGCAGTGTCAGACGTTGCTCGTATGCGCTTAGGCGTTGGTAGATCCAGCGCACCCGCTCCTCCACCATAGGCCCGGCATCAAGTACGGCCTTGCGGTTTAATTGAAGCGGGCAGGCTCGCTCGACACTACAACCATTGCATTGTCTCCACGCTTCATGCCCTACCAGCTTTGTCAGAAGCTTAGCGCCTAGTGCCACGTTATCCATGCGAGTGAGATTTAGGATTACCAGCTCCTTACCAAAGGCATCCAACCCGCACCTATCCAGAGGACCATCAGCAAACGACTGATCCAACTGCTTGAGAATCACACTCTCGATATCTTGGCCGAAGCCCGCTTCCTTCGCGTAGTACACTAGGCTGTTGAGTAAAGGACCGGTATTACTGATAATTAACCAACTTCCCGGTTCGGAGAATGCCTGATCTAGCCACTGTTGCCGGCGCTCGGCACTCAGCTCGCTCATGTCCTTAACAATAGAGATTGGTCCGACAGGTCCATTGATATCCTCACGCTCACTGAGAGGGTCGATCAGAGGTGCGTTTGCGGGCAAATCTCGCAGTTTTTTTAACACGTCCAATGCAACCGTAGACTTGCCGTCTCCAGCATGTCCTGTCAGCACCACAACCCGCTGCTCCTTGTCGGTCAGCACTTCGACTAACCGATCGATTAACGGAAACGGCTCGTAGAGATCACCGAAATAGGGACTCAGTGCTTGTGACTCCGCTAATGCGTTAGCACCACTAGCACCGAGATTGTGCAATGAATTCAAATAAGCAATGAACCCATTCTGTTTAATCTCCATTCTCTCTCACTCGTTCTCGTTGGATTTCAAACCATCTCTATTAAAATCATTTATTGCTTGTTTTAGCACTTGCGATAACAACCCTAAATATCATGGCATTACCACCTACTATAAACTGCATATTAGACAAGCTTGGTCATCAGGGTCATCATCATCAATTTCATTTCGTAGTACATCTTGCCAACGCTCAGAGGATTTCTTTATAGTTCCTCCACCATTCTTTTCCCTTTCTTCAGCCCGACGAACAATTTCTTCCAGCGAGCCAGTCTGACTCCATGTGTAGCCCTGACCACATTCTTCAACCTCGGCCTTGCCCCAGTCATATTTCCGTTTTGCAACATCCTGTTCTATCTTTTTTGCCTTTTCAAAAAGATCTGGATGCCTGCGCTTAAGACCCAGCCACTCGTCTTGGCGTTGAAAAAAACAAAAATAGCAGCCTGAACGACTACGCCATTGGTAGTATTCAGGTATTCCGATGCTATCTTCTAGGATTTGGAAAATGTCATCCCTTATCAGGCCATCTTCCGCAAATGGAAATACTGCTTTGATTGTTTCTTTTTGACTGATATAGCCTTCACGATTCTCATCAGCACGAATCCCCACGTAACTAATTACCGGATCATCACCGACAAATTTTTCGAATGGCTTAATTTTCATCATGCGTGTACACCAGCGTTGGCGTGGTGAAGGCAGGTAGTTATTATGAAGACGCAGCCAATATTCAAAGGGTTGTTCGCTGCCCAGACGGGCAATTTCTTTTCCTAAATAAGCTTCCAATTTATCTAAGGTATCGTAAACTTCTTGCAACTCTGCGCCTGTATCAGTAAAGAAGTACTCCATCTTCTCGGAGATTTCCGGGTAGTGTTCTTTTATGTAGATGGCGAGTGCCGCACTATCTTTACCGCCAGAGATCCCTAACACATGGCGCGAGTTTTTATCAGCGTTTAACGCATATTCATGCCATTTCATTTTGCCCCCTTAACCGTATTTTTAGCCTTTGACTTTGCGGCCTTAGGCTGTTGCTTATTTGATTCTCGGTACTTCGCTAGGAACTCATCAACCACCTCAGCGAGTGCAGCTAAACCTAGCTCTTGCTCGCCCAACTCATCTAGCCTCTCAGTTATTTCCTGTTTTGCACTCTTTATGATTCCGTGTCGCTTTGAGTCAACAGCCACGACTTCATCGTAGTCCGGCGCACCCTTCTTAACACTGCGGATAAGGTATACCTCAAATTCTGAATCCACATTATTCCCGACTGTTTGATAGTGAACTCGTAGTTTTTCGAGATCATTCAGCTTACGGCTAAACTCGGTTAGGCGATATTCTGCTGCATCTTTGTCATTATCACTCCACTTGTCGATTGATTTACGCCCAAGAAATGTCAGCAAACCATCGAACCAAGCCTCATCGCAACCTTCTTTTTGTATTAACCGCAGAATAAAGGCTCGCTGCCCATCCCTATCAATGGTGTAATCTTCAAGGCCAATATAGCGGCCGTAGACTAACTTCCTCAGCTCTTCCAACGATATCTCTTTATCAAAATGAAGGGCTTGTGCACATAGCTGACGCATCTCGCCTTTTAATTCTAAAAAGCAGTATTTGAGTTCGCGCAGTGTTTCAGTTAAGTCTTGCGACAACCCAGCAACAGCTGAATCGTCTTGATCTTTTCCCTTCAGATTATAACCAAGGGCTTGGGGCACCTCTTCTACTAACAAAGTAACTGGAGATTTAGAACACTTGAATACGTCACGTACAGCCTGGCTACGCTTCGAAAGTCCCCTTGATGTTTTCAGTGTGTACTCCGGCAAACTACACACAAAATTTGCGATTGGCTTTGCAATACCTAATAGATCACGTGTTTTTCCGTCTTTGAAGAGTGCTTTTGAGTACTCTTTGAATATTGATGAGTTTAACCCGGCAATTCTAAAGCGCTGAAAAGTAAATTCATCTGGCCGCTTTACGAAATGCTCTACCATCTCCTCTGTAAAACGTGGCTTGAAAACACGGTTTTCGTAGATTGCCAATTCATCTTGATTAGCAATAATTACCGCCACATAAAGAATGGGCAGTACCCCTTCTTTAATACCATAGGGTGGAGCTAGTAACTTTCTATTTAATTCAACGAGAGACTTTTGAGATTTCTCAGTGGTATCTAAGAACCTATCTATTCTTGACCATACACCATAGAAATTACATGGATCGTCAGTCTTTTTACTTGAGATAGGCCCTTTGAAGTACCATTTGCCATTTTCGCCTTCAACATGAATATTCGCCTTCCTTAGCATGGCACGATATATCGCTTTCTCTGGCGGAAACTTGTCAAAACCGAGATCTTCCTCGTTTTCATTGTTCAACATTGCCACGACAAGTTTATTTTTAGCTGCATTCGCCTGCGAAGAAGGCTTGTCTCTATTAATTAGTTCATTAAATATATTAGGACTCGAGCTGTATACCTTTTCCAAAACTGAGGACAATACCTCTTGAATCGCTCGCTTATTTGATATTTTCATAGGTTTGGCACGATAGAACCATTGTCCAAGCCCTGGCTCTTCAATCAGGTACGAGACCTGCCCCTCTTCTTTAGCAGAGGCCGCCGCATAACGATCACTAAACTCTCGCTGAGCCACTGGATCAGTGTGTAGTGCTTGCGCGCCCCGATGAATCTCTTCCAGCGCCAAAGATTCAGCAAGGCTCTCACGTAACTGATCACCATTTTGGCATAGGACAACTATATCTAGTTCTGAGAAATGATTAATCACCTTTTCTGCGAACAGGACCTCATCATCACTGCTTTCGGATAAATAGATGATGATTCGTGCATCACGGCTCTTCACCTCGAGTTCTTCATAGCTCGATGCATCGGCAAAAACCGGCACAAAATATCGCAGTGTGCCACTATCAATGGTATAGCGACGTGCGACTATGGGTAGCAGAGCATGTCTGGAATTTAGCTGTTCGGCGAGGTTAAATACACCTAACTTACTAGTCTCCTCCCTAACATGTTCTTCAAGGTCAAAGTCACTGCCTTGACAAACCCGATACTCCGAACTGAACTTCCTATACTGAATCACTGATTTCTGAATTAAACCTTTGAGCGCCTTATCAACACATCTCTTCGTTGGCAGGCTTAGCGCAACTAATTCTTTAGACGCCTTGAAGTTGCCTTGGACACCGATGATATTTAACAGGCCAATTGCCTTTAAGAGATTAACTTCATCCTCGGTGGCGTCACCTAAGCGCTCAATCGCAGTGACAACCTCTGCCCATCGGCGATGTGTAAAATGATCTGAGAGTGCTGCGGGCTGGTTTAATATGAAGTATTCGTAGATTTCCCAGGGATAAATCCAATCACCAACCTTTTCACAGCGATTCAGGGCGTCTTGAAAACCATGAGCTTCTCGACTACCAAGATAACTAAACAATGTGCGTTCGTTTTGAGCGACCTTCTGACACAGGAGGGGCAACATGAGCGCGCTAATGGGATGGAGTGGATAACACGCTTCAAATAGATCTGAGGCCACCTTGATCCCCATCGCGCTAGGCAATGCCTTTGACTCTGAGAAGTGTAAAGCAAGTTGCTCGGCATCTTTTTTTATCTTGCTACGTTCCACCTGTGTGAAATCGTGTTCAACAGCCGCAGCAACAACGCGTAGGGTCTGTTCAGACGATTCCAGAAAGGGAATATTTTCAAACCGCCCTTGAACTTTAGCCCACTCATTCTTAAGTGACTCACCCAAGCCGCGGGCATATTGCTCGAATGCTTGATGGAGCATGACCACCACGGCTAATTTTGCGTCATGAGGTGTAAAAGCATGTTCAGCTAGTGACTGTAATAAAAAAATATCATTCGCACCGTAATGCCGGGCCTCATATTCCAGAAATTTACCTAGTTCATCAATAATGATTAACAGCCCAGAATATCCTATTCCCGCCAACGCATTTTGCAGTTCTTTTATACAGGCCAATATATCCGTGGTTGCTGGCGGTTCTTTTTGTTCTGCCAACGCGGAAAGCTTAGTCACAATTGCTTTACTAGGCCCCCGCCTAGCCGCCCAAATCTCTTCAGCCTTATGTGCTAGTGAATGAACTAGGCGTCTACCAATCGACTCAGGGCTGCCTGTCATCAGGACAGTACAATAACCTTCGCTGCCACGGGTAACTGACGTAAATTTGCTCCGCAAATCTACTTGATTATTGCGTTTTAACGTATTCTTTGCTGCCTGGGTGGCAGTGTCTGAAGAGGAGCCCAATAAGTGTGCCAAGAAAACAGCAAACGAAGATTTCCCTGACCCATATGGACCAACCAATGACCAAGCCCGCGGACTTTCATCCGCCTTTAATGCATCGGCCATGCGTTCAAATGTACGTAGTGCCCTGGAAGTGGGAATGTAAGCCTCTACCACAGCTTGTGAGCCTGCATCACGCTCTAGGTTGATTGAGCGTGTGTAGTGGGTATTAATCTTTATTTTATCCTTCAGACTCATGCTACGTTCTCCTGCAGCTGGTCTTGATAGTGGAATTCCAAAAATGCCATGGGTTCAACTTTCTCCAACAGGTAGAGTTGATGAATACCGGCGGTTTCACGTATTTCAAAAATGCCGGGCATTTGATGGATTAATTTTTCTAGCTTAGTAATCATTGAATTTTCAGTTAACCGGAATGCCGCCCCCGGTGCAGGATAACCACCTTTGGCATACATCAAGTCTTCAATCGGGAGTTCCGCAACGTGCATCGCCTCAAATACTTGAGCAACAGCAAACCCAAAGATACCTATTGGTAGGGCATCACACTCCATAGCACGCGAATAGTATGTTCGCCCACCCGGTGCTTGTGTAATCAGACCCAGCAGCGACAACGGCGAATCCAGTGCTTCTTCAATGGGGGTGCGTGTATTCCCTTTTGAACGTGCATACATACGCAACACAATAGCTGAGTCTTGTTTTACTGTGGTAGCCGAAAATTTACTTTGAATATTTTGTTTGGCAAAATCGAGCAGCGCTGCAGCTGCTTCTTGTGAAGTGAACTCTGGCTTATGGAACTTATTAAAAAACCAATACCAGCCTGTTGCAAGCTCAGGATTTGATGCAATCAGCCAGTGAACCAACCAAATAGTCGCTTCATCTTCCAAGTAGGGATCAAAGCCCTTTTTACCAAAAATCTTATCTCCTAAGAGTGTTGTTTCAAAGCCAGGCTGAGCAGGCACGATCAATTGGGCCGCCTGTAACCAGTACCGAATGGCATTAACCATGTTTTTACCGACGCCAAGCACAACCGTTGCTTCATCGGATGAAAATATTTGATTGTTTTTTGGACCTGAGACTGCTTGATATCCCTTAGTTAGCCAACTGTAACGAAGCGCAAAAGTCTCATGGCGTCCAAACGCTGCTTTAGTAGTAATAAATTTCATCGCTGAGCCTTGTTATTGTTAAAAGCAGAGGAAACAAATGGAAACGAGGGCTGAGCCCGCTCTTCAAGATACTGGCCAGCATTACCAAGAAACCATTGCTTCATATTTATCCCCTCTTCGCCTAGAGCGTGATACAACTCTTGCTTTAACTCCGGATCAATCTCTATAACAATTCGACCACTTGAACCTTTTGCCATACCTGCATCCTCAAGACGACTGTATCTGTTATGTAACATAGCGTATGTTACATAACAAAAAAGCGCTTTACAAAACAAAGATAACCCCCATTTAATCATATGATTATCTATCTTTATCATCGTCATGCAGATATAAACATATACTCATTTCTTGGAAAAAGGCTCGAATTAAGGCCTATATAAAAAATGGACCAGCTTCGATTTGATAAATAATAAACAGTGAACGACCAATCGTGGTCTGTCCTAACCATTTGACATCCCTTATTTCCGTGATTGGTACCCTGGTGCAATCACTAAATTTTCCACACCATACAGCGCCTGCCAGTTTCTCAACCAAAGATGATATTCTGAGCCTGCTAAGCAGTGATCTTCCGTGCAATCCACATTCCATCGTCTAAGCACATAGGCAGCCACTGCCGCGCGCACGTTGACCTTCAGCACACCATCCTGCATGGCATAGTCCATTTCGATAGTTTCCGGGTGTGGCAATTTCGGGTGCGCCACGAGCTCCATCTCAACGACACGATTCCATTGGATGTCCGCTTCACGTGTTTCATGCTCTTGTGGTTCGCCACCAGTGATTACTGGATCTGTGATACGGGTAATGACAAAGTCAGTAAATAATTGGCGTTTGCGGTCATAGGCCCGCACGTGCCAGCGCAGGCCATTGTCAACCAACGCAAAGGGGGCTATTTCACGACGGCTTAATCCTGATCCGATTGAACGATACTGTATGCGAACCACCTTCTTGTGGTGGATAGCCCGTGTGAGAACAGCGAGGACAGGTAACAGAGGTCTATTTAGTTCGGCCGGTGTTTCGCAGGGAATCATAGCCTTGTGGCTACCGACAAAATCCTCGCCAAATCCGTGTGAGAGCGCGGCCAGCACCTGGGCAGGTGAATAATCAAACAGGGGCTTGAACGCCTCGGACATTACATACGATCTAACCTTGGTGTCGTAATCGAGATTTTTGGGCGCCAGCTCTCTATAGAGGGTGATATCGCGCGTTGCCGCCGCCTCCCCAATACCAAACCGGGACACAAGATCACTTCGACCAATCTCCCCCAGGAAATATGCCCTGAAATCTATATGGGATAACCGTTCTTTTTGTGCCTGGCTTATTTCTGACAGATGCACCGTAAATTTTCTCCCCAAGTCCAAGTAGTCAGATATTCTGCCCTAAAATGACGCTTTATGGTAATCTTTTTTCTTATTGCGCTACTTTTGGTCTGTTGACATCATCATTATGATGATCATAGAATATCCGCAGGGTAGAGATGGTCTCTACCTGCTTTTTCAACTTGTACAGGAGATCAACATGGCCACCAATCCTCCCAAAGGTGACGGGCACCGCAATGGCGCTGTCAGACAGCGCTTACAAACCAAAACCCCTTCTGGCAACTGGGTTAAACGCGATGCCGAGACTGGGCAGTTTATGGATGTAAAAACATCCAGCAAAACCCCTTTCAAAGGGGTAACAAAAGAGAAGTAGTGGACTGCCCCCTTGTTGTACGGGGGCTTACCCAATTGTAAATACGGGGATTTACCGATGACCAAGATTCAAGGTGCGGTTATTAAAGATCAAGGTGTGACTTTTGCGATCACTGTCGTGAAAAAACATATCTTGAACTCACAAATGCAATGCTAGCAGGCAGCGCAATCGTTCCAGCCCCTGTTTCCAGGCATGCCTATCGTGCTGATGGGACAGGATACTCACGGCACTCCTACCTACTGGGGTCGAAAGGATATCGTGAATTTCCTGAGGAATGTCCATCCGAGCCGTATCCCCTGGAAAGAATACACGTTCAATTGAGGGCACCGAAATGATCGATATCTCTTTTGAAATAAACGGCAGGAAAGTGTCTCCACGAAACATGGGTGATGCACTCGAGTCAGCCATGCTTCAATCAGTACAAGATTCGATATCCAAATCTGTTGGATCCGCGCGTTGCCCTGAGCATGGTCAGAAACCCAAAATCAAAGTGAAAGGTCGTAATCTTGATTCACTGACATTCGAGGTTTCAGGATGCTGTGATAGATTAATCGATGAAGTGAAGAGAAAACTGAAATAATTGAAGGAGAACCCATGAACGGTTCCGCACATAAAGCTATTGGCGCTGTGACTGGTGTCACCACTTTGGCGATTGATAATCACCATGACAAACAAAGCTCATTTCACAATCCTCTAATAGCTACTCCGCTGGCTACGTTTGGTGGAATGCTACCTGACCTTCTGGAGCCAGCTTCTCGTGGTCCGCACCATAGGCAGGTCTGTCATAGCATTTTGGCGCTAGGCGCTATCGGCTATGGTGTATACAAGGCCTATAAATGGGAGCCAGAAACCGATTTGCAAAAATGCCTACGCATTACTGCGATATTGTTAGGGATTGGCTATATCAGCCACCTGGCAGCAGACTCACTAACACCGAGATCTCTTCCCCTTATTTAATGTACCTACCTAATTTTTTATTTTGGAAAATAATTGCACCTTGATGTCTCTCGCCAACCTACGGTAGCGTGTCACTAATTCCGTCCCACTGATTATTCAGTGGCCCCTTGTTGGCACTGCCAACGCCCTAGCGTCTCCGTCGAACCGTGAAACAGGCGCAACGACCACCTGGTCGCCGGTTCATTCTTCATCCAGCCTAACGGCTTTTCTTTTCTAACCCTGCCGGGGAGTGTTTCCCCGAATCGGGATACCTCTCTGTGCATAATTTTTCTATCAACAGGAGGTAATCCATGAATATCGATGGCGTTTTATCCATTCGTAGTATCCAGGGCCGTAACGGGCCATTCAATGTCGGCCGGCTGATCACCGATCTGGGTGAGTTTGCCGTCAAAGATACCTTGCTCGATCAATATGATGAAGGCCGGTATGAGGGGAATTTCAGCATTACGCAGATTTTCCCGGCATCTTATTTCGCCGCCGGTCGTTTCGTTGTCGAAGTCAGGGCCACGTTAAAGAACCTGACCCTCGAAGGTGTCGATGAACTCAAACCCGAGGACAAGGCGGCTGCATCCGAACCAGATCCGATGGACGATCAACCATCGCCTGCTGTATCTACTGTGGCACCCCCTTCAACCGACCGGCCGGAACAACCGTCTGAGGTTGAAGCCAGCGCCGAAGGCGATGAGGTACTGTTTGGAACGCTGTGGCCACTTGGAACTCAGGTCAGACTGGATCCGACGGTAGACCGTAAGCGATTCCGTGAACAGCGCAACCGTCTCAAGGCGTTGAGTTATACGTTTGACGCAATCGAGCAGATCTGGAGCAACGCAGGCAGCAATAGTTAGCCTGCATTTCTTACCGGGTTTCGTAGCGAGGCGGTTCAAGGGTGCGGCATGAGTGGCTTTCGCGACCGAGGAACGCGCAGGCGTAGTTGAGACTACGTCGAGCATTCCGACCGAGCGAAAGCCGCTTAGGGCGTGCCATTGGGCCGCCGCAGTAGAAAACTGGTGAGTAATGCAGGCTGATTCCAGTCACTTCTCACCTTAAA
>Ga0114931_10003748_pt1 | contig 19163 bp, 19 predicted proteins | sample 2SBtaG_FD_89579 | JGI IMG/M metagenome (GOLD analysis project Ga0114931, IMG submission 89579) | Deep subsurface microbial communities from Kolumbo volcano to uncover new lineages of life (NeLLi) - 2SBTROV14_V59a metaG | ecosystem: Environmental > Aquatic > Marine > Volcanic | place: Kolumbo...
CGAAGTGCGCCTGGTTCGCCCCGAAGCCGCGCATCGCGCCGCAGGGCGGGTTGTTCGTGCGCGCCGCGACCGCGGTGATCTCGGCGGCAGGGACCTTGTAGGGCCCGCAGGCGTGCCCGGCCGCCCGCTCGAGCACCTTGGCGCCGACCGAGGCGTAGGCGCCGGTGTCGCCGACGAGGTGCGCGCGCACCGCGGTCAGGTTCCCCTCGGCGTCGCACCCGACCTCGTACTCGAGGTGGATCGGGTGCCGCTTGGGGTGCACGCGGATCGACTCCTCCCGGTTCAGCACGACGCGCACCGGCCGCCCGGTGTGCTGCGCGAGGAGGGCCGCGTGGGCCTGGATGCTCAGGTCCTCCTTGCCTCCGAAGCCGCCGCCCGAGGGCACCAACTCCACGAAGAGTCGCTCGGGGGGCACGCCGAGGAAGGCCGCGACCTGCCGCCGGTCGTCGAAGATCCCCTGCCCGGCGGTGTACAGGTGGAGCACGCCGTCCTCCCGGGGCACCGCGAAGGCCGCCTCGGGCTCGAGGAACAGGTGCTCGATCCGCTGGGTCTCGAAGGTCTCCCGGACCACGTGGGCGCTGCCGGCCAGGGCCGCGTCGACGTCGCCGCGGACGTAGTGGGTGCGCGAGAGCTCGTTCGGGCCGGTGGGGTTCACCTGGGGCGCGCCGGGCTGCAGCGCCTCGAACCGGTCGAGGACCGGCGGGAGCACCTCGTACTCGACCTGCACCAGGGCCGCGGCCGCGCGTGCGGTGGGCTCGTCCTCGGCGGCGATGGCCGCGAGGAAGTCGCCCACGCATCGGACCTCCTCGCCCTCGGCGACGAAGCCCGGCCAGTCCGCTTCGATCAGTCCGTACCAGCGCTCGCCGGGGACGTCCGCGGCGGTGAGCACCGCATGCACCCCGGGGAGCGCCCGGGCGGCGGCGGTGTCGATCCGGAGCACCCGTGCGCGCGGGTGCTCGGAGAGGACGACCGCACCGTGGAGCATCCTGGGAGCCTTCAGGTCGGCGACGTACTTGCGGCTCCCGAGGGTCGCGGTGCCGGCGTCGACCTTGCCCAGGCGGGCCCCCACGCCGCCCTCGGTCACCGGCCCGGGCAGGGGCTCGCCGCGCCACCCGCGCGCGGCGAGCCGAACCGCCTCGATCACCCCGGCGTAGTCGGTGCACCGGCACAGGTGACCATCGATCGCCCGGGCGATCGCCTCGCGGCTCGGATCGGGATCCCGGTCGAGCAGGTGCTTGGTGCGCAGGGCGAGCCCGGGGGTGCAGAACCCGCACTGGACCCCGGTCCCCGCGACGAAGGCGGCCGCGAGCACCTCCTGCTCCTGCGCTTGGAGGCCCTCCACGGTCAGGATCGCCTTGCCCTGCACGCGCGCGGTCGCGGTGGCGCAGCTCACCTTGGGCTTGCCGTCGATCAGCACGAGGCACGCGCCGCACTGGCCCTGGGGCGCGCAGCCGTTCTTCACCGAGGTGATCCCACACCGCTCGCGCAGGGTGTGCACCAGCATCTCGCCGTCGGACACCTCGAGCCGACAGGGCGCGCCGTTCAGACTGAAGGTCACCTCGGTCATGGGGCCTCCGGAGTCCTTCCTACCCGTCGCTTCGAGGTCTCCACAGGGGACGGATGGCCGACGTCCGTTCCGGTCCGGTCTCGCGGATCCCGGGTTAGCCTTGCGCCCGACCACAGCACGGAGCGGCCCGTGATCCCGTGGACCCCCTTCGAGCGCCGGTGGCGCGACGTCGCCGTCGCCGCGGTGCTGCCCGGTCCGGCCCCGGCGCCGGACTTCTGGACGGAGTTGGCCACCGCGGCGACCCCGCTGCTCCGCTTCGGGCTGCGGGCCGCGGTGTGGCTGCTCACCTTCGCGCCGCTGCTCCACGGGCGCCCGCACCTGCTCGGCGGGCTGCCCGAGGCCGACCGCGAGGCCCTCCTCGCGCGGCTGGGCGCCCACCGCCTGTTCCTGGTGCGCCAGGTGGTGACCACGGTGAAGCTGATCGCGGCCTTCGGCGTCTTCCGCGAGCCGCCGGCGCGGCGGGCGATCACCGGATGAGCTGGCTGCACGCCGACGGCGCGGCGATCGGGACGGCCCTCGACCTGCGCGCGGACGTGGTGGTCGTCGGCAGCGGCCCGGCCGGCGCGGCGACCGCGTACCACCTGGCCGGGGCCGGCGCGGACGTCGTCGTGCTCGAAGAGGGGCCGCTGGTCGCCGCCGAGGACCTGCCCGAGGACGCGTTCACCGCCATGGCACGCCTGTACCGGGACATGGGCGCGTCGCTCACCCGGGGCCGCTCTCCGCTGCCCTTCGTCCAGGGCCGGATGGTCGGCGGCACCTCGGTGGTGAACGGCGCGATCTTCTGGCGCCTGCCCCGGGACGTCTACGACGAGTGGGTCCGCGAGGACCCGGTCCTGGCCGACGCGCTCCCCTGGGACCACCTCGCCACGCTCCACGACCGGGTCGAGGCCGATCTGGGGATCGTCCCCACCGACCCGGCGATCGCCGGCCGGAACAACGACCTGCTCGCGGCCGGTGCCGAGGCGCTCGGGCTCGATCACCGGCCGATCCGCCGCAACGTCACCGGGTGCCGGGGCCTCGCGCGGTGCCTCCAGGGCTGCCCGGTCGGCGCCAAGCAGGCCATGGACCGCACCTACCTGCCGCGGGCCGCGGCGAAGGGCGCACGGGTGCTCGCCAACGTCCGGGTGGACGCCATCGAGGCGGGCGCCCGGGCCGAGGGGGTGCGCGCGACCGCGCGAGGCGGCGGTGCGGTGCGGGTTCGAGCGCCGGTCGTCGTCCTCGCCGCGAGCGCGGTGCACACCCCGGTGCTCCTGCTCCGGAGCGGGATCCGCCATGGCCCGGTCGGCGAGGGGTTCCAGTGCCATCCGGGGATCTCGATGGTCGGCCGGTTCCCCGAGCCGGTGCGGATGTGGCACGGCGCGACCCAGGGCCACGAGGTGACCGGGCTGCGCAAGGAGGGGATCAAGTTCGAGGCGCTGGCCTACGATCTGCCCGTGCTCGCCGCGCGGCTGCCCGGGGTCGGCGCCACCCTGCGCGAGCGGCTCGGCGATGCGGACCGCTTCGCGAGCTGGGCGGCGGCGATCCGCGCGAAGGCCCGGGGCCGGGTGCGCCCGGGTCGGCGCGGCGCCCGGGTGCACTTCGACCTGCTGCCGGACGACCTGCAGCGCTTCCGCCGCGCCGCGAGGGTGATGGGCGAGATGATGCTCGCGGCCGGCGCCGAGGTCGTGTGGCCCGAGATCCACGGGTTCGCGGAGGAGGTCTCCGACCGCGCCGTCCTCGCCCGGCTCGAGACCGAGGGCCCGCTCGACGCGCGCGCGTGGACCGCGATCGTCACCCACATGTTCGGCACCTGCCGCTTGGGCAGCGACCCGGCCACGAGCGTCGTCCGCCCCGACTTCCGCCACCACGCGGTGCCGGGCCTGTACGTCGCGGACTCGAGCGTGTTCCCCACGAACACCGGCGTGAACCCGCAGACCTCGATCCTCGTGCTCGCGACCCGCTGCGCCGAGCACATCGCCGAGACCCTGTAGTGGTTCCCGACCTCGTCGTGGAGGTTCTCTGCAGTCAACGAAGCTACGACCGCATCACCAAGCGCGTCCTGTACGCCGGCCGAGGGCTGGAAGAGAACCACCCGACGTGGTGTCATCTCGGTAGGTTCGCGGAGGTGTCTGCATGCTCCTGACGCTCGCCCTGGTCACGGCCCTGTCCGCCCACGCCTGGGTCCCGGATTGCCACCCCGTCGCCCGCCCCGAGGCCGGTCCGGCCCTGGCGTCGACCTACGGCGGACCGGCCCACAAGACGCCCTGCTCGGACGAGGACCTCGCCGCGCTGATGGAGTCGCTGAAGGCGCAGAACTTCGACGTCGGCCGCAAGCAGGTCGTCATGAAGCACCTGAAGGACCACTGGTACACCGTCGACCAGGTGAAGAAGATCCTCGCCCCCTTCCAGTTCCCCGACAACAAGGTCGACGTGGCCGCCAAGCTCTACCCGCGCGTCACCGACCAGCAGAACTTCGACCAGATCTACGACCTGCTCCCGTTTTAGGCGAACAAGGAAGACCTCCGCCACCGGATCCAGTCCGGGATGTGAACGCGCGTCCGCTCAGGACGCGAGGTCTTGCTCGAGGGCGGCGCGCTGGGCGTCGGTGAGCGGGGTCTCGTGGGTGTAGCCGGGGAAGTCGCAACCCACGGTGACCGGGGCGACGCCGCCCACCTCGAAGCGCAGGTACTGCACCGACGACAGCCGCTCGTCGCCGATCTGGCGCGGGTCGTAGCTGGCGGCCACGCGAGTGCCGTCGGGGAGCTTCACGTACCAGTGGGCGGGCATCCCGACCCACTCCCGAAGTAGGCGCTGGCGCTCGACCTCGTCCTCGATCTCGATGAGGAGCGCGCAGCCGAGGGTGCCCGGTCGGTGCCGAGCAGCTCGTTGTAGGTGTCCAGCTCGTGCTGGATCGCCGATTCCTTCACCATGCGCTCGACGCGCATCATCTCCTGCACCTGGTAGCGGACGGTGTCGGCGTTCTCGAACAGGAAGGTCAGCTTGGGCCCGACGTGCACCCGGCGGCGCTTCTTCATCGCCAGGATCACCGGCCGCTCCATCGGCAGCGCCTCCTCGGCCCAGGTGGCGTAGTCGACCAGCTCGTCTCGGCGGACCTGTCTCATTCCTCGTCCTTCTTCTCGATGCTGGTGCCCGGCCCGAAGCCGTCGGGCCGGTAGGCCTTCGCGAGCAGGCTCATCGGGTGCTCGGCGCCCTTGCCCGCGTGCTGGTGGAACTGGATCCCCGCCAGCGCGCACTCGGACGCCCACACCGGGCCGTTCGAGCTCTTCATCTCCTCGAAGGCGTTCTTGCCCGTCTTCTGGGAGTCCTCGAAGCCTTCGACGGTCATGGCCCAGGTACCGTCGTGCCCCGAGCACTCCATGACCGTGTCGATGCTCACCCCCGGGATGCGGCGGAGCAGGTCTCGGCCGCGGAAGCCCACCCGCTGGGCGCGCAGGTGGCAGGGCGCGTGGTAGGTGATCGTGCCCTCGGGAGAGCTCTGGAAGTCCTGGTTGAAGCGCTCCTCCTTGCGGATCGACCACAGGTACTCGCCCGGGTCGACGACCGCCGCGGCCACCTTCGCGGCGCGCTCGCGGTCCTCCTCGGCCACCAGCGTCGGGTACTCCATGCGGAGCATCATCGAGCAGGTGGGCTGGAGCACCACCACCTTGGCGCCCGCGTCCACGAAGGGCTCGAGGGTGTCGAGGTTGGCCTTCGCGTGCTGGCGCAGGGACTCGAGGTCGCCGTGCTCCCAGGTGGGCATGCCGCAGCACTCGAGCCCGCGCACGCACCGGCACTCGACCTCGTTCTTGTCGAAGACCTCGAGGGTGTCGCGGCCGATCTGCGGCTCGTTGTTGTTCACGGTGCAGGTCGGGAAGAGCACCGTCTCGCCGCCCGGCTCCTCGTGGATCCGTCCGGCGCCGTCGGCCCACCTCTCGAAGGTCGTGGACGCGAACTCGGGGAGCTCCTTGTCGCGGTGGATCCCGAGGAGCTTCTCCATCAGCCACCGCTGCAGCGGCATCTTGTTCGCGACGTTCGCCAGTCCGAGGCTCGCCCGGGCGAAGGCCGCCGTGCGGTCCGGGTCACCCATCACGCGCTCGCGCAGGGTGAACCCGTGTAGGCGCCCGCGCTGGGCCCGGTGCCGATGCATCAGCTTCGGGAAGTCGAGCTGGAACGCGTGCCCGTCGCGCGGGGTGTAGGGACACTGCACCTCGCACAGCTTGCACTGGAAGCACAGGTCGACCACCGAGTCGGTCTCGGCGCGGGTCAGCTTGGAGACGTCGCCGTCGTACTCGTCGTCGAGGAGCGAGAACAGGGTGGGAAATCTGCCGCAGTACTTGAAGCACAGGCGGCAGCCCGCACACACCTCGAACACGCGGGTCGTCTCGAGCTCGAGAAGCGCCGGATCCCAGTACTTCGGCTCCGAGGGGTCGTAGGACAGCCCCTCGGTCGGTGCGTAGGAGACGGCGCGCTTGTGGCCCAGGACGACCCCCGCGGTGCGCTAGAAGTTCTCGTCGAGCAGGTGCTGGAACCGGCCGGCGTGGGACTTCTCGGCCTTCGCCAGGGTCTCGAACCAGTCGGCGATCTCGTCGAAGCCCTCGTCGCGCGCGGTCTTGGCCATGCCCGGGTACATGTCGGTGTACTCGTAGGTTTCGCCCGCGACGGCGGCGGCCAGGTTCTTGGCGCTGTCGCCGATCGGCATGTCGGTGGCCGGGTCGCCGACCTTCTTCAGGTAGTCGAGGTGACCGTGCGCGTGGCCGGTCTCGCCCTCGGCGGTCTCGCGGAAGTTCGACGCGATGCCGGGGTAGCCCTCCACGTCCGCGACCTTCGCGAAGTACAGGTAGCGGCGGTTGGCCTGGGACTCGCCGGCGAAGGCGTCCTTCAGGTTCTGGTGGGTCTTGGTGCCTTTCAGCTCTGCCATGGTCCTTGCCTCGCTTTGTGGGTGGACAGGTGGGGGAACGTATCCGAACCACGCAGCCCGTCGAGGTTCGGATCGTGTCCTAACGGATCAGGACGGTGTCTCGACTGGAATCTTGCGCCGCTTCCCGAGGAGGTTCATCCGGGTGCTCCGGATCGTCGGCGCCTCGACCACGGTTCCGTCCTCGTAGCGGAAGCGCAGCGCGTCGGTCGGGCACTGCACGATGCACGCGCCGCACTGGATGCACTGGTCGGGCCGCTCGATCCGTACCTTGCGCCGCGGCCCGTCCATCTGGAGCACGTCGCTCGGGCACACGAGCACGCAGTCGGCGGACCCGTCGCACTTCGACTCGACGAGCTCGATGTGGGCCGAGTTGTGAAAGGTGTTGATGTAGCTGCGGTACCAGGGGGTCGAGCCCTCGAGGTCGACCGAGAGCAGCAGCGCCCAGAACAGGTCCAGCACGCAGGTCGCGACGAGCGCCGCCCCGGTGGCGGCGTGCAGGGCGAGCAGGATCGCCACGCCGAGGGCCGCGCTCCCCAGGGCAGCGCCGCCGACCGTGAGCCACCGGCGGGCCCCGCGTAGCGAGACGTACGGCAGGATCGCGAACATCACGAACGCCACTACGACCAGCGGGATCGCGGTCGCGGCGAGGACCCGGACCCCGGCCAGCCACCACAGCAGGGGCAGGGCGATCGCGAGCGTCGGCACCGCCCACATGCTGGCCATCTCCGTCCGCTCCCACAGCGGGAACCGCATGCGGCGCTCGCCGCGGCGCACCCGGTACCCGTGGTCGAGGAACCCCGGCAGGTCCTCGAGCCGGGCCGGCCCCCACCGCGCGGCCCACCCGGTGGCTTCGGTGATCTTCCGCCGCTCGACCCCGGTGGCGCAGAGCTGCGGGAGCACGATCTCCCGGTGGGACACGTTCGCCTCGATGCCCGAGGTGCGGATCACCGAGATCACGTCGTGGTGGGTGAGGTGACCGCCGCCCGCCGCGCACCACACGTTGATCCCGTTGCTGTCGGCGCACAGCAGCCACGCGTCCTGCCCGGCGAGCGTGTCGCGCAGTCGCCTCACCGTCAAGGTGAAGTTGCCGGTGAGCAGCACCGGGTCGTCCGGTCCGGGATGGCCGATGCGCACGAGCCCTGTTCGGGTGGCGTGCGGCAGGATGCGCAGCGCGGTGTCGCGCAGGTAGCCGGGCAGGTCGCGGAGTCTCATGCGTCGGCCTCCTTTCGCCCGTGGACGAGCAGGAACGTATCCGACCACAGCCGGTCTTCGGTGACCTCGGCGAACCCGGCGGCGCGCACCCGCTCGGCGAGGCCCTCCACCGGTCGAGTGGTGGTCTGGGTGAGCACCCAGGTCAGCACCACCAGCGGGGCTCGCCCGACGCGGTAGCAGAGGCGGCGGGCCCCCCCGTCCGGGAGCGTCTCGTCCGCGAGCAGGATCTCGCCGCCCGGCACGAGACGGGTCCGGGCGATCCGGAGCACGTAGTCCTGCGCCTCGGGGGACAGCTCCGACAAGGCGAGGCAGGAGACCACCGCGTCGAAGCACGCCTCGGGGAAGCGGTCCTCGATCTCGGCCGCCGAGAGCTCCACCCAGGTCACGCGGCCCTCCCCGGGCACGGGCCGTGCGCGCGCGACCTCCAGCATCCCCGCGTCGCGGTCGATGCCGGTCACCTCGGCCCCGCGCGCGGCGCAGGCGAGCGCCACGCTCCCGGTGCCGCACCCGATGTCGAGCACCCGGCGTCCCGGACCGGCGACGGTCTGCGCGATCTGCTCGTAGACGCCTCCGATTCGGCCCCGAGACAGCATCCGCACGCCCCGGTCGTAGCGCTCGGGCGTCGACTCCAACACCTTCATCCACACGAAGCTGCTCACGGATACCTCCCGTCAGTCCCCGGCCTCGGCCAGGGTCGTGTCGATCCGGGTGCTGACCACGTCGCCGAGGCTCGGGGCGTCCAGCGACACGGGAGGCGGCTCGCCGAGGGCCGCCCGGCGCAGGATCTCGTCGAGGCACCCGAAGGTCGTCTCGTTGTCGTGGGGCACGTAGCGCTGCAACGCCTCCCGGTGGGCGTCCACGCTCTCCAGGAAGGTGGCGATCGCGCCGGGGGTCAGCGCCGCGACCCACCCGCCGTAGCCGAGGTGCGCCAGCCAGCGCGCGTTCAGCTCCTGCTCGGCCTGCTTTTGCAGGGGCACGCTCAGCGTCGGAACGTGCAGGTGCACCGCCTCGCTCATCAGGGAGAACCCGCCCCCCGCGATCACCGCGCGCGCGGTGCGCAGGTCCTCCACGAAGCCCTCGTTGGAGAAGGGGCGCAGGACCACCGAGCCCTCGCGTCCCTTCCGGCCGGCTCCGTAGACCCGGAACTCCTGATCGGACAGGGCGGACAGCGCCGGGAGCAGGTGCTCCAGCACGTCGGCGTGCTGGTAGACGACGACGTGCCGCCCGGGCTCGGGACGGGCGGCGAGGATCTCGGGCCGGAGGATCGGCGGCACGAGGGTGGTGCGCGGCTTGCGCACCGGCGGAAAGAAGAAGCTCGTCACCAGGTAGTGGTACGCCCCCGCCATCTTCCACTTCGCGGCGTAGCGGGCCAGCAGGAACCCGAAGGTGTCCGAGCCGCGGATCTCGGGCGGGTGGCGGCACCGGTGCAGCACCTGGATGTTGTCGATGCTCACCACCGGCACGCCGTGGGCCGCGCCCCACAGGTAGGCCCAGCTCTCGAAGTCGCTCACGACGAGGTCCGGGCGGAAGCGCTCCCCGACGGTGACGTAGGCGGCGAGGTTCCTGGCCAGGGAGGCGGGCGCCTGCTCGAGGTTGGACCAGAAGGAGGCGAGTCGCTCGATCGCGCCGTCCTCGTGCACGAAGTGCAGCCCCGCGATCTCGGTGATCTCGAAGCCCTCGCGGTCGGCGAAGGTTCGGGCGAGAAAGCCGTGGGCACCCCGCGAGCCCACGACATGGACCGCGTGCCCCGCGTGCAGGAGGTGCTCGATCACCACGCGGCTGCGCGTGGCGTGCCCCATGCCCTCCCCGACGACCCCGTAGAGGATCCGCATCCGTGCCTCCGTGCCTGGAGGCTATACCCAGTCAGTAGGCTCGGCCGTCCAGGGGATCCATCTCCTTCATGCCCGTCGGGACGGTGAAGCCGTCGCCCCGGGATTCGGGCATCGCGTAGCCCTCGTCGTGCAGGTCGGCGAAGCTGAAGCCGGCATCGTCGCCCTGCAGCGGTGGGCGGATGTCGGGTCGCCCCGGAGGGGGCGGGGTGCGGGAGGAGGCGGGGGATCCCGACGCGCCCGGAGCCTGGAGCGGCGCCCGAACGTCGCGGCGTCGCGCCAGGGTCGCGTCCGCAGCGGTGTCCGAGGCCGTGTCGGGAGCGGCTTCGGCCACGGCGGGCGTGTCCGGGGCGGGGACCGGAGCGGGCGCTTCGTACGCGACCACGACGCCCCGCAGCCCGGCGAGGCCGACGCCGACGCCGAAGACCAGGAAGGGCAGCGGCTTCATTGGGCCTCCACGGCCGTGGTGAACGCGTAGTGGATCTCGCGCGGGATGCTGACCAGGCCGAAGATCGGCTGGTAGGGGTAGTCCACCTCGACGCGGATCGTCTCGAAGGGCGAGGTGTCCACGTGGGCCGAGATCGTGCAGCCCCCGCCGCACGGCATCCCCGCTCCCAGCAGGATCTGCAGGGCGAAGCCCTCGGCGGCGGGCACCGACAGTGTCCCGGGGGGGCTCGTGGGCGCCTCGTAGACCGAGGCGCCGTAGCGCGCGGCGTCGTGTGCGGCGCGGGAGACCACGAGGGTGCGCGAGACGTACCAGCCGAACTCGATGATCACGGCCACGAGCACCAGCAGCACCGGCAAGGACAGCGCGAACTCGACGACCGAGATGCCTCTGCGTCGCATCAGTTCTGCCACTCCATGCGGGTGATCGTGTAGCTGTGGAGCTCGGTCGGGGAAGCGGTCAGTCCGAGGAGCGGGTGGATCGGGAAGCTCACCGAGCACACCAGCATCCGTGTCGGCGCGGTGCCGCTCAGGTCTGCGTGGCACCAGCCCCGGGCCTGGCAGCTGCTGCCGTTCACCGCGGAGAACCAGTGGTCCATGGACGCGAGCGCGACCGCCTTGGGGTCGCCGTGCCTCGGGTCGACGATGGAGCCGTCCCGGCACCCCTTGGCGACCGCGGAGTCGGCCATCGCCTTGTTCATGAACAGCCACCCGTAGTCCATGACCCCGCCGAGCAGGGCGAGGAAGATCGGCAGGGTGAGCGCGAACTCGACGACGTTCGTTCCATGGCGGAGGCGAGACATGATCACTGCACCGTCACGACGGGAATGGAGGACGCGATGTCGAGGAGGATCCCCTGCAGCTCGGTGGAGTCCGGGGTCTCGTAGGAGCGGCCGATCCCGCGGACCAGGCTGGCCAGGAAGGAGAAGTCCCCGCCGCCCTTGTTGAAGCCCACCGTCCACACCGAGATGCCGTTTGCCCACGCGTAGTCGGCAGCGTCGATGGCGGCCTGCTGGCGCGGCGCGGTCTGGGAGCCGCAGCATGGCAGCCCGTCCGAGACGAGGATGATCCCGCGGAAGGAGCGGTCCGTGCCCTGGGAGAGCAGCTCGTCTGCCGCCTGCCGGATCCCGGGGCCGGGGGCGGTGTTCGTGCCGACCGACCAGCAGTCCGGCATGGCGGCGCGGGTGTTCGAGCCGCCCACGTAGGCGTTGCAGTAGGCCTGCCAGGTCGGGATCGGGCACATGGTGCGGCTCGCGCAGTACCACCACGAGTTTCCGTAGTAGGCTTGCAGGGCCGCCGGGTCGCAGTTGCACCAGTCCAGCTCCTGCCAGTGGCTCCGGATGGCACTGGCGTCCTGGATCGGCTGCAGCGGCGACCAGGGCGTCGCGCGCACGCCGCCCACGAAGGCCGTCATCCCGATCATGTCCTGGGGGTAGGGGCGAGCGGCCATGTAGTCGAGGAAGGCCAGGTCGGCGGCACGGGCGTTAGCGATGTCGTCCGCGAAGGACCCGGTGATGTCCTGGGCGATCATGATCTGTCGATTGGCGCCGGCGGTCGTGGCACGGGCGGCGGTGTCCAGGTGGTCGTAGCCGAGGAACCCCGCGAACATCGTGGTGATGCCGTTCACGCCGCGGCGCGACAGGTCCACGTGGACCGCGTTGACCTCGGTGTCACTCTGCACGAAGGTGTCGCCTGCCCAGGAGCCGAACTGGATGCTGTCGACGTCGGCGGGGCGACCGGCCACGAGATCCCGGGCGAGCACGTAGTCCGCGGCGGCCCGGCCCTCGGCGACCGAGCCGGTGCTCCGGTAGCGGATGAACGCTGCGTGGGCAGCCGCGTCGGCCGCGTACTGGGTCTGGAGCTCGGCGAGCTGGTAGTAGGTGAGGTCGACCCCGAGGGCGCCGAAGGCCATCACCACCGGCACCATCAGCCCGATGATCATCGCATAGTTGCCGCGTTTCGGCGTCCGCTTCATCTCGGAACTTCCTGGTGCACCTTCATGGTGCACCTTCATGGTAGGGCGCGCAAGAAATTTTTTTCTTTCACCGCACCTACGTGGAGGTCGGAGCGGCCAGCTTCGTCCGACCCGAGCCGGTAGCCCGACCCCTTCCTCGCGATATGAGGCGTGGACGACGTACCCGCGAGGAGACCATGGCGCGCTACGACCACCACGCCATCGAGGCCGAGTGGCAGCAGTACTGGGATGACAACGATACGTGGGCTACGCCCGCCGATCGAACCAGACCCAAGTACTACGTCCTCGACATGTTCCCGTACCCGAGCGGCGCCGGGCTCCACGTCGGCCACCCCAAGGGCTACGTGGCCACCGACATCGTCGCCCGGGCGCGCCGGATGATGGGCTTCAACGTCCTCCGGGTCATGGGCTGGGACTCCTTCGGGCTGCCGGCCGAGCGGCAGGCGGTCAAGGAGCACAAGCACCCGCGCGAGATCACCGAGCGGAACATCGCCACCTTCAAGGCGCAGCTCCGCAAGCTGGGGCTGTCCTACGACTGGCACCGCGAGATCGCGACGAGCGAGCCCGCCTACTATCGCTGGACCCAGTGGATCTTCCTGAACCTGTACGACCAGGGCCTCGCCTACCGCGCCGACGTCCCGGTGAACTGGTGCCCCGCCCAGGGCACGGTGCTGGCCAACGAGGAGGTCAAGGACGGCGTGTACATCGAGACCGGCGACCCGGTCGAGCAGCGCGTGATGAAGCAGTGGATGCTGAAGATCACCGAGTACGCCGACCCGCTGGAGCAGGATCTCGAGAGCGTCGACTGGCCCTAGGGCATCAAGGAGATGCAGCGCAACTGGATCGGGCGCTCCCGGGGCGCCGGGATCCGGTTCCAGGTTGCCGGCACCGAGCACGACTTCACCGTGTTCACCACCCGCCCCGACACCCTGTTCGGGTGCACCTACGTCGTGCTCGCCCCCGAGCACCCGCTGGTCGACGTGATCACCACCGACGCACAGCGGGCCGCGGTGGCCGCCTACCGTGAGGAGGTCGGGCGCAAGTCCGAGCGCGACCGCACCGCCCAGGCGGCGGACGCGCCCAAGACCGGCGTGTTCACCGGCGCCTACGTGATCAACCCGGTCAACGGCGAGCAGGTCCCGCTGTGGATCGCCGACTACGTGCTCGCCACCTACGGCACCGGCGCGGTCTTCGCCTGCCCGGCCCACGACGAGCGCGACCACGCCTTCGCGCGCACCTTCGATCTGCCGATCGTCGAGGTCGTGGCCGGCGGCGACGTGCAGCAGGAGGCCTACGTCGAGGACGGCCCGCACGTGAACTCCGAGTTCCTCGACGGGCTCGACACCGAGGCGGCCAAGGAGAAGATCATCGCCTGGCTCGAGGCGCACGACGCGGGCGAGGGCACCATCCAGTACCGCCTGCGCGACTGGCTGTTCAGCCGCCAGCGCTACTGGGGCGAGCCCTTCCCGATCATCGAGACCGAGGACGGGCAGGTGAAGCCCCTGCCCGAGTCGGCGCTGCCCGTGCTCCTGCCGGAGCTCGACGACTACCGACCCACCGAGGACGGGCGCCCGCCGCTGGCCCGCGCCGAGGACTGGGTGCGGACCACCGACCCCGAGACGGGCGCGCCGGCCCGTCGCGAGACGAACACGATGCCCCAGTGGGCCGGATCGTGCTGGTACTACCTGCGCTTCACGAGCCCCCACGACGACGAGCACGCCTGGGATCCGGAGGAGGAGCGCTACTGGATGCCCGTCGACCTGTACGTCGGCGGGGCCGAGCACGCCGTGCTGCACCTGCTCTACGCGCGGTTCTGGCACAAGGTGCTGCACGATCTGGGCCTGGTGAGCACCGCCGAGCCCTTCCAGCGTCTGTTCAACCAGGGGATGATCCACGCCCACAGCTACCGGGACGCGCGCGGCAAGTACTACTACCCGGAGCAGGTCGAGGAGCGCGCTGGCGCCTTCTTCGTGAAGGGCACCGACACCGAGGTCACCCAGAAGCTCGAGAAGATGAGCAAGTCCCGGTACAACGTCGTCAACCCCGACGACATGGCCGAGGAGTACGGCGCCGACGCGATGCGCCTGTACGAGCTGTTCATGGGCCCGCTGGAAGACGGCGCCCTGTGGGAGACGGCCGGCGTGAGCGGCACCAAGCGGTTCCTCGACCGCGTGTGGCGCCTCGTCGTCGACGAGGAGAGCGGCGAGCGTCCGGCGAGCCTCGTCGACGAGCCCGTGGAGGACGCCGACCTCGAGCGCGCCCTGCACAGCGCGATCAAGAGGGTGACCGAGAGCGTCGAGTCGCTGCGGTTCAACACCGCGATCAGCGAGATGATGATCTTCGTGAACGAGGCGACCAAGGCCGAGCGGGTCTCCGTGGCCCAGGTCGAGGCGCTGCTGCTGATCCTGGCCCCCTTCGCCCCGCACCTGTGCGAGGAGCTGTGGGCCCGCCTCGGCCACACCGAGTCCCTGGGCTACGCGCCGTGGCCCGCCTGGGACGTGGCCAAGCTCGCGGTCGACACGATCCCCATCGCGGTCCAGGTGAACGGCAAGGTGCGCGGCCAGATCGAGATCGCGGCAGACACCGAGAAGGACGCCGTCCTCGCCGCCGCGAAGGCCGAGCCGAACGTCGCCCGCTACCTCGAAAAGGGCACCCTGCGCCGCGAGATCTACGTCCCCGGGCGCCTCGTCAACCTGGTTGTGAAGTAGGCTGTCGCTCCGCGCGGCGACCGGCCATACTGCACGCTACAGTGGGGCCTGGGGCCAGGAGGGAGATTTCGGATGCGCAAGTGGACCACGCTGACGGTACTCGCGACCGTGATGGCCTTCGGCTGCTCCCGGAACATCACCCCGAACGACTCCGGCCCCGCCGACACGGGAACGAACGACACCGGGAGCCACGACACCGGCACGCACGACACGTCGACCGACACCGGCACCACCGACACCGGCGGTGACACGGGGACGAACGGTGTCGACTGTCAGGCCGATCTGACGGGCTCCACGCCGGTCCCGATCGGCGGTCCTGGCAACGACTTCTGCGTGACCGACACCCTACATTGCGGTGACGTCGTCGACGGCACGACCGAGGGCGGCAGCACCTGGTACGGCAACGACTGGGGAACGGATTCCAATCGGACGTGGACCGACAAGATGGGGTGCAACGGCTCGGATACCTTCGGCGAGTCCTTGTCCGCCCCCGAGCGGGTCTACACGCTGGACCTCACCAACTCGAGTCAGCAGGCGAACCTCGTTCTGTACAACGACTGCGGCGATCTCGTTCTCCGTGCCGTGCGGGGCTCTGATCCGTGTCCCGGAAAGGCCCAGACGACCTACTTCTGCACCAGCGCCACCACGGACGGCGATGGACACGAGATGAACTTCACGCCGCTGAATACCGGCTACAACTGGACCATCATCATCGACGGACTGAACGGGTTCCAGGGCAACTATCGGCTCGAGGTCAACTGCCCCTGACGCGCTGTTCAGCGCCCGGCCCCGTGAATCACGAGGATCGAGTCGGCGCCGAACAGCGCGAGGTCGTCCTTGCCTTCCCCGTCCATGTCGTCGTTTGCCAACGTGTGATGCACTCCGCTGAAGGAGACATCGGCATCGGGGAGGGTGAACGTGCCTGGAGTCCGCGGGCCGTAGAAGCAGTACACCTGGGCGGCCGGAGCCATCGTTCCGATGCAGAGGTCGTCCTGTCCGTCGCCGTCGAGATCCAGGACCGCCAGATCCTTGCCTGACTGGTCTTCCGTGGCCGTGCCTGAGATGGTCGTCGGAGCCAGGGACAGCGGTTGGTCACCGTCGAGGGGGCCCGTCACAATGTAGGTCTCTCCCGTGTAGGAGGTGTCGGCCGGCGCTCCCACAGCGAGATCGGTGATGCCGTCGCCGTTCAGGTCGCCCAAGGCGATCGCGGAGCCCTCTCTGGCGCCTCCATGCACTCCCTGGACGATCTGGTAGTCCTTCACGTCTCGTTCACCCGTGGCCTGTGTCGGCGAGAACGATGCAACCGACCCGATGAAGTCCTCCGAGCCGTCGGACGCGATCAGAATCCGCCGCAGCCCTCCGGGCTGCAGTGTCGCTGTGGCGGCGTAGGTCCCGGTGCCGTCGAAGCCGTTGGATCCGTAGAGTTGGGCGGTTCGATTCGCGGACGTCCAGCCGTCCCCCAGCGGTCCAGAGAAGAGGTACAGGCAGGGGTCGTGGCTAAGGGTCGAGTTGGGAGCGCCGACGAGCAGTTCGTCTTTGTGATCTCCGTCCAAGTCGGGCACGCCGAGAACGTACATCCCGAACCAGGTGTCCGCTGAGTCGGTCAAGACGAGGCTGGCGTAGTTGTGCGAGTAGGGGCCCTGAAGGGGCCCGAGGTACACTTGCACCTGTCCAGCCGAGCGGTCTCCGATGGCGACGTCCGTGTGGCCGTCTCCATCGAAGTCGTCTACAGCGGACCAATCCCACGCCCCCGTGCTCCGCAAGAACTGGGCGCGCCGCTCTGCGGAGCTTGTCGATCCGGTGAAGGGCCCAGCGAACAGGTAGATATTGTCGGTATAGCCACCGACGAGGATGTCGGGTTGCCGGTCGTCGGTGATGTCCGAGACGAGCAACTCTCCGTCGGAGTAGTTGGCGGCGCCGGACATGTCGATGGTGGCGCTGGCGCTCGTCGCGGCGTCGTAGGTGCCGTGTAGCTCGCACCCGTTCGCGGTCCCGTCGCAGTCGTCGTCCTGCCCGTTGTTGCAGACCTCCGTCGCGCCCGGGTTCACGTCGCGGTTCGTGTCGAGGCAGTCCGTCCCGCCGGTCCATTCGGTGGCTGAGCGGTAGCCGTCGCCGTCCTGATCGTAGTCGTCGGCACCGTCGCAGTTCTGGTCGACGCCGTCGTACCAGGTCTCGGTCGTGCCTGGGTGGATGGCACTGTCGTGGTCGTTGCAGTCGACCTCACTCGAGGCGGCGGCGCGGTAGTCGGTGGGCCGGGCGCAGGCGACGACCGTGGACGTGCCGGTGTAGGTGTCCTGGTCGAGGTCGGGGTACCACGTGGGTGCGTTCACCCCGTTGTCGTCGCCGTGGCCGTCGCAGTCGTCGTCGATGCCGTTGCCGCAGACCTCGTCGGCGTTGGGGTGCACCGCCGCGTTGCCGTCGTCGCAGTCGACACCCGCCGAGAGGGTGGGGAGGTAGGACGCCGGCGCGGTGCACGCGGTGACCGGGTCGTCCGCGCCGTACCCGTCCTGGTCGAGGTCGGGGTAGAACTGCGACGCGCCGAGGCCGTCGTCGTCGGTGGCGCCGTTGCAGTCGTCGTCCTTGCCGTTGCCGCACACCTCCTCGGCGCCCGGATGCACGGTCGCGTCCCCGTCGTCGCAGTCGTCGCCTCCGAGCTGGACTGCGACATACCCGTCGTGGTCGCGGTAACTGCCAGCCTCGATCGCCCCCGGCGGGATGCAGGCGGCCAGGAACCACGGGACGAGGAGGAGCGCGCGCATCGGCCTTCCGGTCGGAGAGACTACCTGGCAGCGTGCCACCGCGGACGGAGGCGCAGCGAGCCAGCGCGCGACTACCCGCCGCGCATTTCCGCACCGCGCTCCGCGGCAGGGTGCTCGATGTCAGCCCGGCGGGTCGTTCTCGGGGATGGCGTCGAGGGGGGCGAACAGCGCGGGGAGGTCGATGCCCAGGCCCGAGGCGACGGCGCTCTCGCACCGCTCGGCCTCGATCCGGTAATCCTCGCGGGCGACCACCTCGATGCGGCGCAGGCGCGCATCGACGATCCAGTACTCGCCGACGCCGGCCTCGGCGTAGACCAGGCGCTTCGCGAGGCGGTCGTAGGAGCGGTTGGTCGACAGCGCCTCGATCACGAGGTCGGGCGGCCGGCGCAGGAGCTGCTTGCTCGGCAGGCCGTCGAACAGGAGGAACAGGTCGGGCTGCACGACCCGGTTGGGGGCGATGCGCACGTCGAAGGGCGACAGGCCCACGAAGGCGGGCGGGTGCGCCACGGCCCACTCGTGCAGCGCGATGTGCAGCGCGCCCACGAGGACCTGGTGCACGTTGGTGGGGGCCGGCGACAGGATGACGTCTCCGTCCAGGAGCTCCATGCGCTGCTCGGTCTCGGGCAGCGCGAGGAACTCCGCCTCGGTCATCAGCGCCGGTGTGTCGGTGAGGACGGACAGGCTCCGATCCCAATGGCGAGCCTCGGACCGCGGAAGGGAAATGCGGACCCGCCAGTGGGCCCGGGAGCGGGCGGCGGCACTGCGTGACGCGCGCGGCTCGGATCTGGCAGAGTAGCGGCCCGTCCGCTGTGCGAGGTGGCCCATGCGCTGGTTTCTGCTCGGTCTGGTGGTCTTCTTGGCCCTCGTCGTGATCTACGACGTGCTCCAGCGCCGCCACACGATCCTGCACAACTACCCGATCGTCGGGCACTTCCGGTACATCCTGGAGGCGGTCGGGCCCGAGCTGCGCCAGTACATCGTCACGGGCAACGACGAGGAGCGGCCCTTCTCCCGCGACCAGCGGCGGTGGGTGTACGCGTCGTCCAAGCGCGAGAACAACACCTTCGGCTTCGGCACCGACAACCCGGTCGAGGAGATGTCGAGCTACGTCATCGTCAAGCACTCCGCGTTCCCCCTCGGGGAGCCGGACCCGGGCCCCGACGGGCGGTTCCCGGTGCCGTGCGCCAAGGTGCTCGGGGGGTGGCGTGGACGCAAGAATGCGTTTCGACCGGCCTCGATCGTGAACACCAGCGCCATGAGCTACGGCTCGCTCTCCGGCAACGCGGTGGCGGCGATCAATCGGGGCGCCAAGATGGCCGGGTGCTGGCAGAACACCGGGGAGGGCGGGATCAGCTCGCACCACGATCAGGGCGGCGACCTGCTGTGGCAGATCGGGACCGGCTACTTCGGCTGCCGCGACGCCCACGGGAACTTCGACCTCGACAAGCTGGTCGACCGCGCCGCGCGCTACCCGGTCCGGGCCATCGAGATCAAGCTCAGCCAGGGCGCCAAGCCGGGCAAGGGCGGCATCCTCCCCGGGGTCAAGGTCACCCCCGAGATCGCGGGGATCCGGGACGTACCGGTGTGGCAGACGGTGCACAGCCCCCCCGCCCACAGCGCCTTGCACGATGTCGACGGGATGCTCGACCTGATCGAGACCATCGCCGACCGCACCGGGCTCCCTATCGGGATCAAGTCGGCCGTCGGCGACCTCGAGTTCTGGGAGCATCTCGCGGAGCGGATCGCCGCCACCGGGAAGGCCCCGGACCACA
>Ga0114931_10003749_pt1 | contig 19163 bp, 17 predicted proteins | sample 2SBtaG_FD_89579 | JGI IMG/M metagenome (GOLD analysis project Ga0114931, IMG submission 89579) | Deep subsurface microbial communities from Kolumbo volcano to uncover new lineages of life (NeLLi) - 2SBTROV14_V59a metaG | ecosystem: Environmental > Aquatic > Marine > Volcanic | place: Kolumbo...
ATCGCTGCCTGTTTGGATCTGGAGCGCCTCCGCGTACGGCAAAAACCGATATCCGCCGTTTCCGCAGCGATCCCCATTATTTCAAAATTCGACATACGGTTCGAGTATGTCGCTCTCCGCGCCGATCGTATACCCACTGCCGTGCTGTCGGGTCAAGTTTTTGGCAAAGTCGAAATCGGCTGGAAACTCCGCGTAGACCCGATAGAGGCATTCGTCTTTGTTGACGCTGTCGCCTATTTTCTTCAGCAACGTGACGCCCGCGCCGTGATCCATCGGCGCACCCGCCGTCCGGGCCACCCGCGCGAGAAAGAAATTGTTGATGTGGCTGACGACGCCGCTGCGCTCGGCATTGACGTCGTAAGTGAAACGGCCGGTCGAGTGCGGTGTCGGATTGGGGCCCTGCGCATTGACGATCGCATCCATCTTTGCCAGCGCCCGTCCTGACTCGAGAATGTCGCGGGCGATGGCGTAACCCTGACCGCCGCGGACGTCGGGATCGAATTCTAGCACACGACCGGCCAGGCGCAGCGCTTTCTGCCGCAGATCGAACGGTGCTTCGGGATCGTTTTTCAGAACCTGCATCACGTCGCGCGCTTCCAATACCGGCCCGATGCCGCGGCCGATCGGCTGACGTCCGTCGGTGATCATCACTTCGATGTGCAATCCCAGCCGGTCGCCGACAAACTCGAACAATTTACGCAGCTGCATGGCGGAGCGCATGTGACGCACCTTGGCGCTGGGTCCGACCGGAATGTCGATCAGCAGATGGGTCGAACCGGCCGCCAGTTTCTTGGACAGAATGGAAGCCACCATCTGGCTTGGGGAGTCGATGCCCAGCGGTCGCTCCACCGAAATGAGAATGTCGTCGACCGGCGCGAGATTGGCGTTGCCGCCCCAGGCAACACAGCCGCGATGCTCACGGACGATCTCATGCAGCCGCTCGATCGGCAGATCGACCGTGGCGAGCATCTCCATCGTATCCGCGGTTCCGGCCGGTGAGGTGATGGCGCGGCTGGACGTTTTGGGGATCAACATCCCATGGGCGGCAACAATGGGCACCACCAGCATGGACGTGCGATTGCCCGGAATCCCGCCGATGCAGTGCTTGTCGGCCACCAGCGGTTCGTGCCAGTTGAGCCGTTCACCCGATTCGGTCATGGCTCGGGTGAGATAGAGCACTTCATCGCGGTCCAAACCGGCCTGGCCCGCCGCAACCAGAAATGCCGCCATCTCCATTTTGGAGTAGCGGTGCGCCGCGATATCTTTGGCGATCGCTCGAAGATCCCCCAGCGTGAGCCGCTCACCGGCGATTTTGTCGCGTACGGCATCCATCGAGCCCGGCGGCTCCGCCTGCGCGACCCGAACCCGTCCGCCGGCATTCAGTCCCAGTTGATCGAATGCCTGCTCCGACAGACCCAAGCCATCGGTGCCGACGATGCCATCATCGTCGACGACGTTCAGAAGGGCCTGGATACGGCGGCCATCGGCACTCACCTCGATCTTCGACAAGGCCTGAAACCCTTCGGCCCGATAAATCGGGCATTCACGGTGCATATAGGCGACGTTTTCGCGATAGGTATCGATGGCCACGCGACACAGCTTCAGCTTGCTGGATCGTTTGGCCGGTGTCACCGGGTTTTCGGATTTTTTCACCAGGCGGTTGCCGACAAAAGGCTAAAGACTGTATTTTTGTGACAGATGACCAACATGCGCCAAGGCGTGCTGCCAATCGGGAAACTGGCCAGGGAACTGCGCCGCCAGGCGATGCGCAATCTCGCTCAAGGGCGTTTTACCATCCATCAGATCGAGGACCAGGCGATCGGCTTTTCCCTCCTCTTTCAGGGAAGGCGTATGATTGTCGGCTTTTTTTCGCACGACTGTCGGCGAGACGGGCTGGCTGAAGAAAGTGGATTGTCGAAATTCGGCCTTGCATCGGTCGGGATCGTTTTGACTCACGACCCTGGTCTCCCAGCGCCAGATGTAATCGTCAGCCACCAGGTTGGCCTGCAGTTTGATCGTGACCCGATCTCCTTCGATCAAAGTGACCGGCTCGGAAAATGGGAAGAAGGCTTGACCGTAGATCAGCTGTGGCTGCCCCGGTGCATTGGAGAAACCGACATTCTCCGCCAGGATCGTATCGAACCAGACGGCGAGGCCGTGCGCAGTTCCTGCCTGGTCCATGTTCCAGCTTAGTGTGCCGGAAACATCGGGTGCTTCTACCGTTGCGTAATCGAGTGTCGCCCAGTTCTGAGCGGGGGCCAGCAACTGTTCCGGCTTCACCGCCGGCCATGCTCTCCGCCAGCTGTTGACCGCAAACCGCTGACCGGCACGCATGTCGAGATCGTAGTCGTTGCCGAGCCACGGCTCGGCGTAGGGCCGGTATAGATCAGGCGCTTCCACCAAACTTCCCCACAGTCGGTCTTGTTGCGGGATCAGGCATCCGCCGGGCGCCAAAAGTCGTTTGCGGGCATCGATGATCGAAGAAACGTGATGGTAAAAAAGCGGCAGAACACCGCGCAGGTCGGAGATGATGATATCGGCGCGAATTGGCAGTGTTACCTCCGTTGAGAGCGTCTGATGAAAGGTGATGCGGTCGGCATAGCCATTGTCAGCGGACATGGTCCGAGCTATCTGGATGGCGTCGTCCGGCTCGATGGCATGGACCTGTCCGGCACCCAGTTGACAGGCCAGCAGCGAGAAGATGCCGGTACCGGCGCCGATATCCAGAACGATGCAGTCAGGGACGACCGATTGGCGCAGCGCCTGTGCATAGGGCTCCATACGTGGGCGATCGGTCACCATCTCACCATATTCGATCACCTGATATCCGTTGTATCGGATCATCTACGTCCTCATCACGAAGGCGTGGTGTTGCCGGTATTCGACTTTGTCATGCCCGGCAACGTTTGAATTGGATTCAGTTCCGCCGCGCATCCGGTCGTCGACCGACTGAAGAATTGCCGCGCGCACCAGCGGCAGCCGGGCAAAATCGCGGGGATAACTCAGGGAATAGGTGGGTACCTTCTGAGCGATCGTGCCGGCCAAGGAAAAAAAGCCGGCTGCGCGCCGTTTGTCGGCGACATCGAGCTGAAAGCTGTTGCCGACGATTGCCATGCAGGCGTCGCGGCTGGAGAGTTCGGTCAGTGAGACCTCGAGGGCGTCGCTTGTCTTTGGCGGACTTAGAACATAGAGCGCCGCCAAGGGCAGCGGCCGACAGGCCGTTGCCGCGCCGTTCGCCATGATCACGCTTTGTTTGTCGGAATAGTGCGCCACCGGCGCTGTCTCCGGCGGTTCCACGAACAGGCTGGCAAGGGCGTCCGGCCAGAGCCGCAGGCTGGGATAGGTGGGCTGCACCAGTACGGTATCCTCGCCCGGGATCAGCAGCAGACTGTCATCCGTGAGCGCTGGATAACCGGCCGTGTGGAAGCTGCCTGCCAGCGTCGACTTGCCCAGACCGCTTGCGCCCACGAAGGCGATCGCCTGATCGCCGACGCGTACTGCGCCGGCGTGGAGTACCATCCGGCCACGGTGGGCCGCCAGTCGCGGCAGAACCTGGTCGAGCAGCAAATGACGCAGCGTCTCCATGCTGCCGCCCGGTGCCAGCCATGCGCCGATGCGGCCTTTTTCAACATCGATCACGAAATCGGCCAGATCGGGAAAACGCAAAAGAAATCCGGCCGCGCCTCTGGCCAGGCAGAGCTCCGACACATCGGTTTGGCTCCGCCAATGGTGGAGCCAGTCGCCAGCCGCCGGTTCCAGCGGCTGCTCGGTCAACAAACGGCACTCGACGACAGGCGCAACAGCCCGCCCATGGCCGGCAAGCGCACATCCGGCCAGGCACGGCGCGCAGGAAACCGTCAGATCGGCGTAACGATAGAGCGCCATGTCACGCGGTCGAACGGCCGAGCCCGAAAGAGATGCTCACCGTCACGGCTCTGCCTTTTTGCCGTATTTTCTGGAGCGCCGTCGTTCCCGCCTATGGGCGAGAAAAGATCGGGTCACTTCGGATTCCACGAACCTATGGACAACGTAGTGATGGTGGTATGCAGTTAGCCATCTTATTGGTAGACTTGACCGCGCCTTCGTTAGATTTGCCCGAGCCCGCGGTGGTAAGCTCCCGCAGCGAGCCATAAACGAGCAGGTGAGGCGAACGGTAGGGCCGAAGGTGAGCTTTTTTACTTGATGGTTTTGGGTTGTCAATCGTTTGCAACATGGTTTTCTCCTGGTCTGTCAACGAGATAAATGGCGCATGAATGTGTGTGGTTTTGCCGGTTTTTATCAATCCTCGGGCCGTGGGCGAGCTGCATGGCGGTCCAACCACACTGCCAGGTGCGCCACATCGAACAGCCTGCTTTCCTGTTCTGGATCGCCTGCGGTCGCGCACGGCATCCGATTCATGTCAAGGTAGCTCGAAAGTGTATCACCATGTTCGTGGATGATCCACTCCACGTTTGCCTGCATGCTCTTCATCAGTGCCGCCGTAAAAACCCAGCCGAGATGCTCCTTGCCCCACCGCCAGCGCACCGCCTCCGGCAGTTGGCCGGCCATGGCCCGGCGCAGAATCATTTTCTGCCAGCCCTGCGCCAATTTCTGTTCGCCGGGAAGCGCGATGCTGAACGCCACCAGCCGCCGGTCCAGGAATGGATGGCGGGGCTCCAAGGCGAGCGCCGACGCCGCTCGGTTGTAGCGTTCCAGGCCTACGGTCAGATAGGGATGGTCGACCGCCCGCGCCCGTTCTTGCGCCAGACTGGGCGTCAACCCCGGCGGGCTGTGCGCGTCCAGCGCCTGCAGCCGATCCCCCAACCGGATTCGCTGCGCAAAGGCAGGATCGATCATGGATTCGCGGATGATGCGTTGCACCTCGGCCTGATGGTTGCGGGCGCGCAGCGCCTGGCGCCAACGCCTCACAGGCTCGGGAACGAAGGCCTGTCTTGCCCGGTAAGACATTTGCCTCCAGGGCGGGTAGTCGCCACCCCAGAAGCGGTTTTGTCCCACCGACTCGCGCCACACCGTCAACCAGCGTCCACGCCGCAGCAGCCGCGTCAGATGAGTTCCTTCGGAGAGCACCGTATCGCCGTCGATGCCATCCAACAGAACCTTGACGCCATGGCGCCGGGCGGCAAGATCCATTGCCCGCACCAGCGTTATATGAGTGTCGAAGGGTTCATCCAGGCTCCAGCTCAGATTCTCCAGCTCGGGCAGCAGGTCATCCAGCCGACCGCTGTCGACAACGTGGGGATCCAGACCGGCCATCGTTTGTGCTGCATGGATGGTTCGTGTTTCGACGCAATGCTCATCGCCGGACGCCACCGCGGAGAAGGTGGGGAGCGGTCCCTGGCCCACGTCCGCAAGCAATGCCCGGGCCACGGCAACGATCGAGCCGGAATCCATGCCGCCGCTGAGCATGGAGCCGACCGGTCCGGCGCCTCGCAGACGGCAGCGTACCGCCTCGGTCAAGATTTCGAGAAAGGCCTCGGCATATTCTTCGTCGGAGGACAAACGTATCTCTGGCCCCGGCGCCAGTGTCCAATAGCGCCGTCGCCGTATTCCGCGTGGTGTGACAGTCAGTGTATGGGCCGGCGGCAGTCGATAGAGCTCTTCGAAAAATGTGCTGGTTTTGTCGATACCCTCCAACTGCGAGATGAGAAAATCGGCGATTCGCCCTTCGTTGATGCGATAGGGCGTCTGCGGCAGCATAAGAATGGCCCTCGGCTCCGAGGCGAAGGCAAAAAAGCCGCCGACAGAGTGATGATAATAGAACGGCCGGACGCCGAATGGATCCCGGGCGCAGAAGAGGCACCGGCTGCGGCCATCCCAGATCGCAAAGGCAAAATCACCCAGCAGCTTGGTCGAACACGCCTCACCCCACTTTTCATAGGCGCCCAGAATCAACGCATTGTCGCCAATCTCCCCGGCAGGCTGATGCCGCAGGCCAAGTGAATCGATCAATTCGTCCCGGTTGTCCAAGCGCGCATCGGCGGTGATGACCAGATTTTTCCGGCGATTCAGTATGGGTGGCTGTTCGTGCAGTGATTCCGGCGTCGTCGCCAGCATGGTATGACCCAGCCCCGCCGGGCCGTCATGCCACATTCCCGACCCGTCCGGTCCCCGGCGCTTCAGAGTTGCCGCCATGGCGACCATATCGTGCGGTTGAACCGGACGATCGTCGAAATGGACGATGCCAAAGATGCCGCTCACGAGTGCTCTCTTCCGGCCCGGTGAAGAGCCCCATCAAAAGCCACAAAACGTTGGACTGACGCCACGCTGTCGTTGATGACGGTTCCTTCATATTCCACCCACGCATGGGCTTCGAATTCGCCGTCGTCGTTGCTGACGCCGATGCGCAGATCGCCGGTGACCCCCCGTCGCCGCAGCAGCCACCAGAGCGCCAGCGAGCGCGTCAGGCAGGCTGGGCGGATGGGGCTGTGATTGGCCGCTGCATCGGCCAGATGCGCAAGGTTTTTGAGTTCTTCGATGCCGGGGCCTTCGCTCTGACCATGCGATGACAGCAAAGCTTGGGGCGTCGGTGATCTTCGCTGCAGGAAGGCGTAGACCGCTCCAAAACCCCATATCCGCAACGCCAGAGAGATCGCCGGTTGGAGAATGAGGGCAGCGAACAAGAACCGCTGCTCCGGGACGGACAGCGCTCGAAACCTATTCCATCGTCGCATCGGCAGCGAGTGTGATCAACCCCTGTTTCAGCAATCGATCGATCAGGGCGGCCAGATCGGCACGCAACTGCTCCGGCGCGACGTCGTACTCCGCCAGCAGAGATTCATAGGCCGTCTGGATCGAATCCGATTCGGTGAGCAGCGTCCACATGCGCGCACCCACTTCGTCCAGGCCGAAATAGGTCTCGGTGTCCAAGTTGAGCAGGACAGCTTCGCCGTCGAGCACCTGGACAAGCACGTCATCCGCAGGCCTCATGCGTTGTGAAAAGGAAGCTTTCATCATTGTTTTATTGCTGGTCGCTGGTAAAAACCATGCACTTGCAGCGCACGCAAGGGCTTCAGTATTTTTTTCTGAATCGATAAACGTCGCGTAGCGACACCGCATTTTTTTGGAGCGACTTTCAGTGGCAACCCAAATAATGGACGATGGACTTTGTGTTCATAGTGATGGATTTACCTGGGCAACCCTGTGGCGAAGCGGTTTCACCCCTGTTTTTTCTTCAGGGCAGCTACTTTTCAGATGGTTGCCGCTCCGCAAAACTTGTACCGAATTACTATAGCATATATTGTTTTGGCTTTTGCAGGCGAGGCATCCCCGGCAGCGCATTTTCGTTTTCAGACTGCCGGACCCTCGATCTGTTTTTGATCGGCCGCTTGATTATTGTCATAATGACATCTTGCTGTCGACGTACGGCTGTTGGGAGGCTCCCGTTGAACGACGCACACAACCCGACAACGCGAGAGAACGGAACGATGTTGACCAAATCCAACCGCCGCGAGCTGGAAAAACTGTTCGATGCAACGGGGATTCCGATTGAGCGCATGAGCATCGATGAACTGGAGGGCTACCTCTATGCAGTCGCCATTACCCCCGATATCATCCCTCCCAGTCAGTGGCTGCCCGAGATCTTCGACGGCGAGATGCCCGAGCTCGCCAATATCGAGCAGGCCAACACGCTGATGGGAGCGCTGATGAATGCCTACAATCATTACAACATGCTGCGCCTGCAAAAAAAACTGCACTATCCCTATGACATGAGCCGGCTGAGCGAGGCGGACCTGGATCCCTTGATGGATTGGTGCTACGGTTTTTTTCAAGGTCTGAGACTGCGCATCGATATCTGGACGAGCGGCATCGTCGCCGAGGATTTGGACGAGGCGTCAGACCCGGTGGCCAACAGCGTCGGTATCATTCAGGCGCTGGTGGAAGAAGATTTCGGCGCAATAGACAATCTCGACAGGATCAAGGCCGGCTTTCCGGAAGATATGAGTGACGAGGAGTTCAAGCTGGGCATGCTCGCCCGCTTGATTACGCTGGTACCGCTGGCAGTGGAGAACATCCAGACGTTCGGCGACGCCTTGGATGAGTACCGACAAAAGATGGGCCCGCCGCCGATGTCCCCTGTGGCTGCAAACAAAGTCGGCCGCAACGACCCCTGTCCCTGCGGCAGCGGTAAGCAATACAAAAAATGCTGTGGGGCGGAGGGCAAGGGTGTGACGCTGCATTGATCGGCAAACGGAATGTGCCGCTTGTTCGCTTTTCTGGCAGCGAGGCCGGATATCCGCAGAAGAACCAATCGGTCGTCAGCAGCCGCCGGACAGCGGCCGCAGCAAAAGCGCCTTCATTCAATAGGCGATGGCTCGGAATAGGCGGGAGCGGAGCATCCGGATTTCAGCTGGCAAGATCCACACATTCCACATTTCCCAGAAGACAAACCTCAACAGCCACATACATGATGGCTTGCCCAATCTGTTGAATCACGGGGCAAATGCACGGTGATCGACCGAAATTGGACATTCGTCTTCTTGCTGTTTCTGCGTATGCCACTGATTCGCAAAACCCGCGCTCAAGCAACCGGCCAGCATGATCACAGCGGCCATCCGCCCGGAATCCCGGATGGCAGCAGTCAACGCTATTCCCCAACGTCATCCACATCCAGCTGGCCGCTGAGGCGGCGGCGGATATGAGACCAGGACATGCCGACGGCCAGCAGAGCGGCAAGACTGAGCAGTGCAGTCCAGGCGATGGCGTTGGTCGTGTCCGCCTTAATCAGGTGGTAGGCGTCGAGCAGCCAGACCAGCGTCCCGATGAAGGCCGAGGCCAGCAACAGACCGAAGGCGCCCAAAGAGCGGTAGGTGGAGCGGATGAGGATGGACCAGCCGATCAACAAGACGACGCCGGCGAAGGCGTGCTGCGGACCGAAACCGGAACCTTGAATCGCATCGCCGACCCAATGAAAATACGAATAGCCGCTGGGATTGAAGGTAAAAAGTACGATGAGTGCCGCGCCTAGGAACCTGACGGCAAAGCTCAATGGGGTAAATGTTTTCATAGCGATCTCTCCGAACAAGGCAGCCGCCCTATTGCAACCCGGGCGAACGACTGGCAACACGACTTTTTTGATGTTATTGTGCCTTTGGCGGAGGCGCGTTGCAAATGAAGGGGCGATTTCTCGATCATCATGGGTGGGGATGGCATGGCTTGCGTTGACTGGTTCGACGGCTGTTTTTTTAATCCGGCAGACGAAAAGGGACAAGAGTCCGCAGTCGCTCGCGGTCTGAAGGCGCAGCAGCCTGAAGACCGGTGGCTGTACTGCAGAACCTGCGGCGCTGCGATCGTACACAAGAGCGAGCGAATCCTCATGCTGGGCGCACATCGTCATACGCTCACCAATCCTTCCGGGTTGACATTCAACATCGCCTGCTTCCGCTCCGTCGCCGGCTGCACCCATGTTGGCATCGAGAGCGACGAGTACACCTGGTTTCCCGGCTATGCCTGGATCTTTGCGCTCTGCTCTGGGTGCGGCAATCACCTCGGCTGGCGCTTCCGCGGCGGCGGGAAGCAGTTTCACGGTCTGATCCTCGACCAGCTGATCTCGAAGAACCCGCCGTAGCACCATGCGATTGCGGTTGCCTCCTTCGTTTCTGCCAATTTTGGCAGTACTCTTCCTGGGCCTGGTCGGCTGCAGCAGCCTTCCTAAAGAGCGAGAGAATTTTGTCGCTCTAACGGAATTGGACCCGACCATCATGATCGATATGCGCTACGCCGGCCCCGACAATTTTGTCGGCACGCCCATCGAAGGCTATGAAGCGCCCGTCTGTCTGCTGACGCGACCGGCGGCGACGGCGCTGGCAGGCATCAACCGGGTTCTTCGATCCCGCGGCTTGACTCTGATCGTTTATGACTGCTATCGGCCGCAGCGGGCCGTGAACCATTTCGTGCGCTGGGCCAAAGACCGTGCGGACCGGAAAACGAAAACCTTCCATTATCCGAACGTGCCCAAGTCCGAACTGTTCAAGCAGGGCTATATTGCGGAGCGGTCCAGCCACAGCCGGGGAAGTACGGTGGATGTCGGTCTGCTAAGATCTTACCAAAACAGTGGCTTCACCGAATGGCAGCCGGTCGATATGGGCACACCGTTCGATTTTTTCGACCGCCGCTCGCACACCGACAGCCCCTTTGTCACCACGGTCCAGCGCTTGAACCGCCTGCGGCTGCTGGAAGTCATGGAAGAAAACGGGTTTCGGAATTTCTCGAAGGAGTGGTGGCATTTCACCTTGAAGAACGAGCCGTATCCCGATACCTATTTCGACTTCGTCGTCGAATCAACAGAGGAATGATGTTGGTCGGAACAACCAGCCCTTTCAAGGCGCCTCCAAGCCAATGAAAACATGTATGTTTACGCAGGGTGGGCAAAGCGCAGCGTGCCCAACATCGACCATGAAAACGACCTTCCACCCCGGTGCGTTCTCACGCAAGTTGTTGGATTACAGTGCGCTCTTAACCCGGTGGAAGCTTGCAATTTCGGTAGCAAGCGCACCTAATCCAACCTACGCCACCATCAGCATCGGCGCAGATACTCGATCACAGGGGCGGTCTCTGGCCGAACGCCGCGCCAGAGCAGGAAGGCCTCGGCCGCTTGCTCCACCAGCATGCCGAGACCGTCCAGGCTGCGAGCGGCGTGTTGCTGCTGCCCCCAGCGGACGAAGGCGGTGGGCTGAGAGCCGTAGGCCAGATCGTAACAGCAGCCGGTAGCGGCAAAGATGCCGTCGGGCAGAGGCGGCAGGGAATCCTGAAGGCTGGCGGCGGTGGCGTTGAGTATCAGGTCGAAGCTCTGTCCTTCGAGATCGGCAAAGCTGCCGGCGGCAACCGCGCCCATGTCCCGATACGATTCAGCCAGTTCGACCGCCCTGGCCACGGTGCGGTTGGCAATCACCAGCCGTTTCGGATGCTGCTCCAGGAGCGGTCCGAGTATGCCCCGGCCGGCTCCGCCGGCGCCCAGGATCAAAATGCGCTTCCCGGTCAGGGTCATCTGCTGGTTTACGGTCAGATCGCGCACCAGCCCGATGACGTCGGTATTGTCGCCATACAGCGTGCCATCCAGCATCGCCAGCGTATTGACGGCCCGGCAACGCTCCGCGCGAGGACTTTTCCGATCGGCGATGGACCAGGCCAGCTCTTTGAGCGGCACGGTGCAGTTCAATCCTTTCCCGCCCTCGCCGAAAAAACGTTCGATCGCCCCATCGAACGCTTCGGCCGTCACGTCCTGCGCCGTGTACCGCATCTTCGCCTGACCGGTCTGTTCGGCGAACAGGCGATGAATGGTGGGCGATCGACTGTGGCCGATGGGGTGTCCAAAGACCGCGTAGCGATCGTCGTCAGACACTCTCGGAGCGGCGCTGTGCCCGCCGCTTCTCCCAGTATATGGAAAATGCCACGATGACGACGGCGAGCGGTATGATGACCCACATGTATTCATCGATGTGGGCAGCGACCACCGCGGTGATGGCAAGAAAGACCCCGACCATGCTGAAGCGCCAGCCCAGACGAATGCCGTCGAGATAGGTCGCCAATGCCAGAATCAGCAGAATGACCAGGCCGGTACTGTCCTCTTCCAGCATGCCGGCATGGAGCAGTGAAAACACCGCGCCGACGATTGCCATCACGCCGAGCCAGTGGAGTGACTGCACGGCCCACAGTTCCCTGACCCGTTGGTCCCCTTTCTTGGCCTTGACGAAGCCGAGCAGCATGGCCGAAAGCCCAAAGATGAAGATCATGACCATCCAATACCAGTAGCCGTCGATCGCCGAGAAATTGGTAATCCCGACACCCAAGAGCGAGAAGAGAAGCAGTAGAATGAGCACAGCCTCCTCGACCTGGAACTTTCGCCTGCGCGCGACGTTGTCATCCGGGCGGTCTGTTTCTGGTTTTGACATTATTACCCCCTTTCAGTATCGATTGAATTGATGATTGATGTGCGAAATGACCGAGTCGTCAATCCGATTTTTCTTGCTGCAGCCAATGAGCCACCGATTTGGCGAAATAGGTTAGAATCGCATCGGCGCCGGCCCGCTTGAAGGCCAGCAACGCTTCCATGACCGTCTGCTTTTCATCCAACCAACCGTTGGCCGCGGCGGCTTTCAGCATGGCGTATTCACCGCTGACCTGGTAGGCGAACGTCGGTACCCCGAAGCGCTGTTTGACGCGATGAATGATGTCAAGATAGGGCAGCCCGGGCTTGATCATCACCATATCGGCCCCTTCCATGAGATCGAGCGCCACCTCATGCAGCGCTTCGTCCGAGTTGGCAGGGTCCATCTGATAACTCCGTTTGTTCCCGCCTCCCAGATTTGCGGTCGAGCCCACCGCATCGCGGAAGGGACCGTAAAAGCTCGACGCGTATTTGGCCGAATAGGCCAGAATCCTGGTGTTGCGAAAACCGTGCTGCTCCAGGGCCTGCCGGATACGGCCGACGCGCCCGTCCATCATGTCGGACGGCGCGATGATGTCAGCGCCGGACTGGGCGTGAGAAAGCGCCTGTCGGACCAGCACATCGACCGTCTCGTCGTTGATCACATAACCGGATGCATCGATCAGACCATCCTGACCATGGGAAGTGAAAGGGTCAAGCGCCACATCGGTAATCACGCCGATATCAGGATGATGTTTTTTCAAGGCACGAACGCAGCACTGAACGAGTCCTTCCGGATTGCAAGCCTCGGCGGCATCCGCGGTCTTCTTTGCTGCCGGTGTCACCGGAAACAGAGCAATCGCAGGAATGCCCAGCCGGTGGATGTGCGCGGCCTCTGCAACCAATTGATCCAGGCTCAACCGTTCCACCCCCGGCATCGATGCCACCGGTTCCCGTTTTTCCTTCCCTTCGACGACGAAGATGGGATAGATCAAATCATCCACGGAAAGAGTGGATTCACGCATCAGCCTGCGGCTGAAGGCGTCGCAGCGCATTCGCCGCATGCGATGCAACGGAAATCCCGCTTCGTTCTGATCCAATCGGTCCGGCATTACCTGATATTCCCCACTGTTGTGCCTGGATCTGATAAGATTGCGTTTTTTATCGTCCCGGCATTCACGTCATGTTTGTCGTAGGCGAAAAACGCCTTGAAACATTTTACAGGAGTCTACCGATGAAACTAAAACATTTCTTGAGCGGCACGCCCGCCCTGCACGCCTTCCTCTGGCTTTGCCTTGCCGCATTCGGGGCGGCACAGGTTCACGCGGCGGAATCGCTGCTGCCGCCGCAGCAGATCATCAAGGATACCTCGGACAAGCTTCAGGAAGAATTGAAGAGCAAGGCGATGAAGGGTGACTTCGAACGAGCCAAACGCTTCGTCGAACAGGTGATCGACCCGCACGTCGACTTCAATCGCGTTTCTGCACTGGTCCTCGGCAAAAACTGGAAGCGGGCAACTCCCGAGCAGAGGGAGCGGTTCAAGAAAGAGTTCAGGGAACTTTTGATACGCACCTACGCCGCCGCGTTCACCGAATATTCTTCGTGGTCGATCCGCTATCTGCCGCTGCGTATGAAGCCGGACGACCGGAAAGTCGTCGTCAAAACCCAGATCCTGCAGCCCGGTGCACGGCCGGTCGCAGTCAATTACCGCATGATCAATAAAAAGGGTGACTGGAAGGTCTACGACATCATCATCGAGGGCATCAGCCTGGTGACCAATTACCGCACGACCTTCAAGAATGAAGTGGCAAAAACCGGCTCACTGGACAGCGTCATCGAGCGCCTGGCGGAGCGAAATACCGCCGCGATCAAAACCAACAAGACCGAGTCATAGACACTCTCTCGGTTTGAGGTAGTTTTGATAGAGCGCCTCTTCGGCACTCCCGGGCTCCGGCTGCCAGTCGTAGCGCCAATGCGCAACAGGCGGCAACGACATGAGTATCGACTCGGTTCTGCCGCCGGACTGCAGCCCGAACAAAGTGCCCCGATCGTAGACCAGATTGAACTCGACATAGCGGCCGCGACGATAGCACTGAAAGTCGCGTTGCCGCTGACCGTACGAATGGTTTTTTCTCCGCTGTAAAATCGGCAGATATCCGGGGATATAATGGTCGCCGACGCTGCGCAAAAAATCGAAGCAGCGCTCGAACCTCCACTCGTCCAGATCGTCGAAAAAGAGGCCGCCCACCCCGCGAGTTTCGTTCCGGTGTTTGATGAAGAAATAATCGTCACACCAGCGCTTGAATTTCGGGTAGACCCCATCGCCGAATGGCAGACAGGCATTGCGCGCCGTCCGATGCCAATGGATGACATCCTCTTCGAACGGATAAAAAGGCGTCAAGTCGAAGCCGCCGCCGAACCACCAGATGGCCGGTTCATCATCCTTTTCAGCGATAAAAAAACGTACATTGGCATGGGAGGTGGGAACAAAGGGATTCAGCGGGTGAATCACCAAAGAGACCCCGACTGCCTGAAACCGGCGGCCGGTCAATTGCGGCCGCTGCGCCGTGGCGGAAGCGGGCAGCCGATCGCCGTGCACATGCGAAAAGTTTACCCCGCCCTGCTCGATTACTTCCCCGGAACGAAGGATCCGGGTTTTGCCTCCGCCGCCGGCGGCATGCTGCCATTCATCCTCTTCGAAACGGACATGTGCTTCCTCTTGCTCCAATGATAGGCAGATGCTCTCCTGCAGACCGAGCAGGTATCTTTTCACTTCCTCGATATCCGGTGTGCTCATTTTGGTGGACTGTTTTCGTGGTGACGGTACAATGATCGGTTTATCGGCATCCTTCGGTGCTCTGTAAAAGTAGCGAATACTTTGTTTCGTTCCCACGGAGCGTGGAAGGCGTTATTTAACCACGGATGAACACAGATGAACACGGATAAAGAAGGGGTTCTTACGCCCATTTCCTTGCAAGGTATGACTCATCCAATGACACGCGAACAGCTCGCCGGTGCCTATCACACGCTCACGGTACCGCAAAAGCAGATCGTACAACTGCTTTCTGTGGCCTATAAACCGGCCTTCCCGGGACAAATCGTCCAGTGTCTGAATGCCTTGAAGATCCACGACGATCACTACCGGCGCTTCACTCAAAAAACATTGATCCCTCTGTTGGACGACGTCGTTGCCAAGGACTTGCTGACACTCGATTCGTCAGTGGCGTTCCATGGGCGCCAGCAGGGACGTCGTTATTATTGCAACCGGGACTTCGTCGAGCTTGCAAGCCGCCTGGCGGTAGAGGAAGGCCGCTTCGAGGCCTTCGTCGATGCGATCGAAAAAAACATCCCGATCACCTCCAATTGGGACAACCGGCGCATCTTCGCGAGCCGCGATGCGTTGATTCGCGAGGTACGCATCGGCATCTATCGGGGCGACATGGCCTTTATCGAGCGACAGTTCGCCGATCTCCGCCACAATAATCACCCCGAAGATTTGTCGATTTCGCCGGAGCAGATCTATCGGATGGTCTTCGACAATCCATTTGACCCACGCTGGTTTTCAAGGCTGCCGGCCGAGCTGTTCGAGCGGACGCTGTGCGCCATTCTGGAAGAACGCGTCGTTCACCTGGAAGCGGCCGAGGAGCCGTTCGCATCCCTCAACAGCTACCGTGTCGAGCACCAGCCGGTCGACACCGAGCGAGTCGCCGCCGCGCTGGCTGCACAGTGGCTGTTGCGAGGCGACCTGGCTGCAGCCCGGCCGTTGATCGAAGCGGGCGACAGCGTGACTTTGACCGCGCTCGCCGGCTGGTGGCATTTCCTCGATGGCGACACCGAACAGGCGTTGGGTATTTATCGAACCGCCTTGAAACGACTTCGCAAACAGGCCCACAAACGCCGCTGCTTTTTCGAGTCGGTCGATGGCCTGTTTTTCATCTTGGCGCTCATGGGCACCGAAGATGCCTGCCTCATTCGGGAAGCGGTCGAGTACATGCAAATGGTGGAAACGCCCCGGCTGTCGTCGATCTATCGCTTTCTGACCTGGGCCGCCGACATACAGCTGGGCGATATGAGCCGCCTCGATGCGCCTGAAATTGCCCAGTTCGACCTGAATGAAGAGCATCCGCTGACGGCTTTTTTTCAAGCCATGGCGCTGTTCTGGATGGATCGTGCCCGCCTTCGGCAAGCGGACACTGAACATCTGGAGCAATGGCATCTCCGCGCCGAACAGTGTGGCTTCTCCTGGCTGGCGGCCGAAATGGCTGAACTGTTGAGTCGGCTGCTGCCAAATCGAACCCGGTTTGGTGAACAGGCTGCCGCATTCCGGAACAAGCACGGCATCGGGCACAGCCTGGTCGACCTGCTGCAGCCAAAAGCTCCTTGGGAACGCACCTTGAAAGCGTTGACCGATATCAATCGTCTGTATCAGGGGGATGATCATCGCCAAACCCAGCATCGCCTCGCCTGGCTGATCGCGGCGGACGACGATTGCCATACCGGCTACGCGCTGGAAGCACGCGAGCAGCGGTTGAGCCGCAGCGGCGGCTGGAACAAAGGCAGAGTATTGTCGCTGAAGCGTCTCGCTGAAAAAGCATCCGAGATGCCCTATCTGACGGAACAGGATTTGAAAATGACCACGCATATTCGCCAGGAGGCGGAAACCCGGCGGCTTTATCTCGAGCCAGCCGCCTGGCTGACCCTGGTCGGGCACCCTCTGGCATTCTGGGCTGACAGGCCAGACGTGCGCATCGAACTGGTCGAAGGCAGTCCGGAACTGCGCATCGACAAAAGCGAAGGCGAGCGGATCGGCATCCGTTTTTCCCCCAAGCTGTACGCTGCACAGAGCGTCGCCCTGATCCAGGAGAGCCCGACCCGACTGCGGGTCATCGGCATCAGCGATGCCCATCGCTACCTTCACAACATCCTCGGCAGTCAGGGGATCACGGTACCGGGAGCGGCCAAATCACAGCTCTTGTCCAGCGTCGGCGCCGTTTCCTCGCTGGTGACGGTGCACTCCGGGGTCGGCGGCGAATTCGGGGCCGTCGAGCAAATCAATGTCGATGAACGGCCTTATATCCATCTGTTCCCTCGGCGCGACGGGCTGCAAGTTGAAATCCTGGTCTGTCCCTTCTACCCGCCCGGTCCTTATTACACCCCCGGCGCTGGCGGACAGACCGTGATCGCCGAGATTCACGGCAAGCGCATGCAGGCCCAGCGTGATCTGGGGCAAGAGAAAAAACGAGCCAGCGCAGTCATTGAAGCCTGCTCAGCCCTGAATGAGCATGAGATGCCCGATGGCTCCTGGGAGCTGTACGATCCGGAAGCCTGTCTGGAGCTACTGCTGGAGCTGCAGGCGCTCGACGATCAGGTGGTCGTCGAATGGCCGAAGGGCAAGAAATTCGAAATCGCCGGTGAGGCAGAAGCGGAACAGTTTCGGCTGCGGATCAGTCGGGAGCACGACTGGTTCGACATCGAAGGCTCTTTGCAGGTGAAAGACGATCTGATTCTGGACATGCGGCGGCTGCTAGCGCTGATGGAACAGGCAAAAGGTCGCTTCGTGCAGTTGGATGACGGCCGCTTCCTGGCGCTGACGCACGCCTTTCGCAAAAGCATGAGCGATCTGCGCGCCTATTCCGAAGCCCATGGCAAAGGATTGCGCATCCACCCTCAGGCTGCTCCCGCGCTGGATGAGCTGACCGGCGAGGTTGGCGAGCTGATTGCCGACAAAGCGTGGCAGGAACAGAAGCGACGCCTGCAAGATGCCCAACAGCTGCAGCCCGAACTGCCCTCCACCCTACAGGCCGAACTGCGCGACTATCAAAAGGATGGCTTCGAATGGCTGGCGCGGCTGGCCCATTGGGGCGTCGGCGCCTGCCTTGCGGACGACATGGGGCTGGGCAAGACTCTGCAGGCTCTGGCGCTGCTGCTGACCCGTGCACCCGATGGGCCGACCCTGGTGGTCGCACCGACCTCCGTCTGCACCAACTGGATCAGTGAAGTCGATCGCTTTGCGCCCACGCTCAATGTCATCGCATTCGGCGGCGGCAACCGGCAGAAGGTACTGGACAATCTGAAGCCGTTCGATCTGCTGGTCTGCAGCTACGGTCTGCTGCAGCAGACGCGGGTGGCGGAGATGCTGGCCGGCGTCCATTGGAACATGACCGTCCTGGATGAGGCGCAAGCCATAAAAAACAAGAACACGCGGCGCTCGCAGGCCGCCATGGCGCTGCAGAGCGATTTCAAATTGATCACCACCGGCACACCGATCGAAAATCATCTGGGTGAGCTGTGGAATCTGTTTCGTTTCATCAACCCGGGACTGCTGGGATCGGAAAAGCATTTTCACGAGAACTTTGCCGGGCCAATCGAGCGCAGCAACGATATCGCCGTGCGCCAGCAGCTGAAAAGGCTGGTGCAGCCATTTATCCTGCGCCGTACCAAAGCCCAGGTCCTGGAAGAGCTTCCGCCGCGCACCGAAATCGTCCTGCACGTCGAACTCAGCGAGGAAGAGCGGCGCTTATACGAGTCGCTGCGGCAAAATGCCGTACAGTATCTTGCCGGAATCGAAGGGCCCGGCTCCGGAAAACATCTGCGGATACTGGCCGAACTGATGAAACTGCGGCGCGCCTGCTGCAACCCGGCATTGGTGATGCGCGACACCACCATTCCCAGCAGCAAATTGTCAGTGTTCGGCGATGTTCTTGAGGAGCTGCTGGACAACAAGCACAAAGCGCTGGTGTTCAGTCAATTCGTCGATCATCTGCAGCTGATTCGCAATCAGCTGGATCGGAAAGGAATCCGCTATCAATATCTGGACGGACAAACGCCCGCCCGGGAGCGCAAAAAAAGAATCGATGCCTTTCAGGCCGGCGACGGCGATCTTTTCCTGATCAGCCTCAAGGCCGGTGGCGTCGGCTTGAACCTGACCGCCGCCGATTATGTGATTCATATGGATCCGTGGTGGAATCCCGCGACCGAAGATCAAGCCTCGGACCGCGCTCACCGCATCGGACAGCAGCGGCCGGTAACCATCTATCGGCTGGTGTGCAAACAGACCATAGAAGAAAAGATCCTCGCGCTGCATCAGCACAAACGCGACCTGGCCGACAGCCTGCTGGAAGGCACCGACATGGCTGGCAAAATGTCGGCGGACGACCTACTGCAATTGATCAGTGAACCGACGTAGCAGTAATTATTTCCTGATTATCCCGGATTTTGGGGAGGCCATCATGGCTCTATATAAATCAACAAGTTACACAGGTCACCAAAGGTGTCTATGGGCGAATACTGGCAATAGCTA
>Ga0114931_10003750_pt1 | contig 19161 bp, 15 predicted proteins | sample 2SBtaG_FD_89579 | JGI IMG/M metagenome (GOLD analysis project Ga0114931, IMG submission 89579) | Deep subsurface microbial communities from Kolumbo volcano to uncover new lineages of life (NeLLi) - 2SBTROV14_V59a metaG | ecosystem: Environmental > Aquatic > Marine > Volcanic | place: Kolumbo...
TAACACTTCTTGCGGGATTTAACACGCAAACAGCAAAAGATGTAAACAGAAACGGTTTTACTGATATTCCACAATATAACAGAGCCGTCATTTCACCAAAAATATTTTACGATTTTAATGAAAACAATCACCTAACTGTTGGACTGTCGGGAGTACTAGAAGATAGAATGGGTGGTGATATAATAGCAATAAATGATGAGCCAAATGGCATTCATTCTTTTTTTGAAGAAAATAAGACCAAAAGAATCAATGGAAACCTCAAATATGAAAATATCAACCAATCGGGAAATATTTTTACAATGAAAACATCTGTTGGTAATTTTGACCGAAAATTAAAAACAAATGTCAATAGTTTTAATGGTGTTCAAAATACGGTATTTACCGAATTATCATATTATGTAAAAACCGATAAACATAAATGGGTGAATGGCCTGAATTATTATCTTGACGACTTCCAACAAAGCCAACCCACTGATAATCTGCTCACTTATTCTTATCAAACCATTGGATTATTCTCACAAGACAATTGGCAAATAACTAAAAAGCTATTTTTAGAGCCGGGAATCCGTTATGATCATAACTTTAAATATGGAGGCTATTTTCTTCCCCGCTTAGCCGTAATGTATCATTTTACAGATAAATTTTTTACCCGCTTAAGTGGTGGATTGGGCTACAAACTGCCCACGCCATTTACAGATGAAGCCGAAAGAACAAGATACCAAAGAGTAATAATGCCATCCAATTTACAAGTTGAAAAATCAAATGGTTTAAATCTTGATTTTAATTACAAGACTCCATTGTTTGATGAATTGTTTTTAAGTATTAATCAGGCATTTTTTATTACTCAAATTAATAATCCAATTGTTGCCAATACCGATTCGCTTCAAAATCAAATAGTTTATAACCAAAATGCGAATGGAAATATTCTAAGTAGCGGTCTAAATACAAATATAAGGCTATCACTTGATGAATTAATTTTATACATTGATTACACCTATCTTGACGCTCAAAAGACTTACGATAATAATAATCAGCTTGAACTAACACCGCAAAACCGTTTAACCACAACACTTGCTTACGAAGATGAAGATGATGGCTGGAAGGCGGGATTAGAAGCATTCTATTTTGGGAATCAATACCTTGAAAACGGAAATAAAACACCTGATTATTGGTTGTTGGGAGCATCAGCCAAAAAAACTTTTGGACATATTACTATTGCGTTGAATATTGAAAATATTCTAGATATTAGACAAACCCGATATGAAAACATTGTTAGCGGACCGATAAATAATCCGGTTTTTAGCGAATTGTATGCTCCATTAGACGGGATTGTTGGAAATATTGTATTAAAATTTGACTTATGAAAAAGCAAATTAGTAATGACACAAATAAATAGCGCCAATGGTTTACAAGACCGGAAGACTTATCGAAGAACAGAGAACGAAAGCGGCTCAAGAAAACCTTTGTAAACCCAGGGTGAAGTAGCGCACGACCGAAGAATCATGGCTCATGCTACTTCTTCAACTTATCCGCAAATGCTGCCCTAAACTTCTCCAGTTTGGGTTGGATCACATATTGGCAGTACCCTTTATTGGGGTTCAGCAAAAAGTAGTCCTGGTGGTAGTCCTCAGCCTCATAGTATGGACCTGCCGGGGCTATTTCCGTAATAATCGGATTTGGATAAGCCCCCGAGTCTGTAAGCTTTTTCTTATAATATTCCGCCTCTTTTTTTTGTTCTTCATTCTGATAAAAGATCACCGAGCGGTACTGGATGCCAACATCATTCCCTTGCCGGTTAAGTGTACCCGGTCCCTAATGAAATCAGGTAATTTTGATTTTAAGTTCGTTTAGTTGTTCACGGGATATAGGAGACGGGGAGTCGATCATGACATCCCTGCCCGAATTATTTTTAGGGAATGCAATATAGTCGCGGATGGTTTCGGTTCCTCCCATTATTGCACAGAGCCGGTCAAAACCAAAGGCAATGCCCCCATGAGGAGGGGCTCCAAACTGAAAAGCATCCAATAAAAATCCAAATTGCTCATGAGCCTCCTCCTGGCTAAATCCCAACTGCTTGAACATCTTCTGTTGTGTTTCAGCATTATGAATTCGTATGGATCCACCACCAACTTCAACTCCATTAATGACCAGATCATAAGCATTAGCTCTTACCTTGCCGGGGTCTGTGTCAAGAAGCGCCAAATCTTCTTGTGACGGAGATGTAAAAGGATGGTGCTTAGCATGGAAACGTCGGGTTTCATCATCCCATTCTAACAGAGGGAAATCCACGACCCATAAAATCTGATATCGGTCGTAAGCTCGTAGTTGCAGGAGATCACCCATATGCAATCTGAGGGCTCCCAGGGCCATTTGTGTAGGTTCACGCTGACCACTTAATATCAGGATCAAATCTCCTTTGGAGGCCTGTATTGATGAACACACTTTCAGCAGCTCATCCTGGGAGTAAAACTTATTCACGGAAGATTTGATAGTTCCATCGGCTAAATACTTTATATAAACCATGCCTTTGGCGCCAAGTTGTGGTTGCTTGACATAGTCGGTAAGAGCATCTAATTGTTTCCGTGAATAATCAGAACATCCAGGCACGCATATCCCTGCGACCATTTCAGCCTGGTCAAAGACATTAAAGCCTTTACCTTTAACCAACTTGTCCATCTCACAAATAGTCATATCAAACCTCGTATCTGGCTTGTCAGAGCCATATTTGCTCATGGCTTCTTCATAAGTTATTCTGGTGATGTCACCGATCGTTATTCCCTTGATTTGAAGAAAAAGATATTTTATAAGTCTTTCAAATGTGTCGAGAATGTCATCGCGGTGCACAAATGACATTTCACAATCTATTTGCGTGAACTCAGGCTGACGATCTGCTCTAAGGTCTTCATCTCTAAAGCATTTGACCAATTGAAAATATTTATCCAAGCCACCGACCATCAACAACTGCTTGAAGGTTTGTGGAGACTGAGGCAATGCATAGAACTCACCTGGGTTCATCCTTGACGGGACTACAAAATCGCGAGCTCCTTCGGGAGTGGATTTGATCAGTACCGGAGTTTCTATTTCCAGAAATCCTTGAGACGAAAGGTATCCTCTGGTTTCTTGTAATAACTGATGTCTCAGCATTAAAGCCTTCTTCACGGGGTCTCTACGAATATCCAGATATCGATATTTCATCCGCAATTCTTCTCCTCCGTCTGTTTCATCTTCAATAAGTAATGGTGGGACTTTCGAAGCACTTAGGGTGATAAGGCTGATGACATTTATTTCTATGTCACCGGTGTCTAGGTTAGGATTTTTTGAGTATCTTTCTTCTACAACCCCTTCAACCTGGACAACATCTTCTCTGCCGGATTGCTTGGCTCTTGATAAAAGTTCCTGAGTGGTTTTACCCTCTTCAAACTTCAACTGAGTGATCCCATACCGGTCACGCAGATCAATCCAGACCATTCCTCCTTTATCTCTTACCCGTTGTACCCATCCACTCAGTGTTACTTTGGCTCCACAGTTATCCATTCTGAGTTCTCCACAGGTATGCGTTCTATACATAGGTGTTGTTTTAGAAAAAATGAAGGCAAAGTTACGATTCTGTTACAATCTGAAGGTCTGATTGATCCTAATTTATATGGATTTTGGCTCCTCGTTCGATGATATATAAAACTGGTGTTTACCTTTGTCGGAAACATGGAATGATGCTGAAGAGTAGCCTGATTTTTCTTAGCCTGATGGTCTCAATGTCCTGGAATGGAAATTTCAGGAAAATAAAATTGAGCGATACTGTAACGGTGTTTGTCCCGAAGGATTTCACTCCAATGACCAGTGCAGACATAAAGCAAAGATATTTGAGTTACAGAAAACCCATGACTATGCTAACTGATCCGGACAGGATAGTGGATTTCGGCGTTAACCGCTCGTTCTCACTCTGGAACGAAGGCGATCTGGAATTACTGAGTAAGTTCTACAGGACTAGTTTACTCAACCTCTTTGACAAGGTTGAGTTTATTGATACAGGGATACGGACAGTTAATGACCATGAGTTCGTTTATTTTGAATTTATATCCACCGAATTTGCCACTGAGGACTTCCAGCACAATATTTCTAAATACACTTATCTCATGTATGGTTTGTCAGAAGGAACCACTTATCTTTTTAATTTTTCTTGCCCTTTGCATGTAAAGGCCCAGTGGCAATCAACCGCTCACCAAATCATGGACGCAGTCAGGTTGAAATGAATCTGCATGAAAAATTTATGAAGGATGCTCTTGGCCAGGCCGAGCTTGCCTTATCAAAAAATGAAGTTCCTGTTGGTGCTGTGATCGTAGCTGATGGAAAGATCATTGCCAGAGGGTATAACCAGACAGAACAACTTCAGGATGCTACGGCGCATGCTGAGATGATAGCCCTGACCTCAGCCTTTAATTATTTTGGGGCTAAGTATCTCCCGGATTGTTCCATTTATGTCACTCTGGAGCCGTGCGTTATGTGTGCCGGTGCCTTGAACTGGGCACAAATAGGGCTGTTATGCTATGGTGCCGATGATCCCCAGCGGGGCTATCAAAGACATAATGGCACCCATGGGAGTCTCTTACATCCCAAAACCAAGGCCATCTCTCATATTTTTGAAGAAGAGAGTATGATGCTTTTGAACACTTTTTTTAAAAAGATCAGATCCTGATAAAGGGGATACACCGGGTAGTAGTGGTAAGTTCGTTGCACAATGATTACATTTGAAGAAACATGTTCACTCTAAAAATTTGAAGTTATGGCATTCGAATTACCTCAACTACCTTATGCTTATGATGCATTGGAACCGCATATTGATGCTCGAACAATGGAAATTCATCATACAAAACATCATGCAGGCTATATTGCAAAACTCAATGCTGCTATTGACGGAACTGATCTGTCTGGAAAGTCAATAGAAGAGATTCTGGCCTCCGTTGGAGATAATGGCGCTATTCGTAACAACGGTGGTGGTACATACAACCATTCTCTTTTTTGGACGGTGATGGGACCCTCAGGTGGAGGACAGCCAGAAGGAGATTTGTCTGCTGCGATCGCCGATGCCTTCGGGTCTTTTGATACCTTTCGGGAATCATTCAGTAAAGCCGCAGCTACCCGGTTTGGTTCAGGATGGGCTTGGTTATGTGCTCATCCCGGTGGTGTAGTAGAGGTTTGTTCAACTCCAAATCAGGATAACACCCTGATGCCAGGGGTAGGTTGTGGTGGTACACCTGTTCTTGGCCTGGATGTCTGGGAACACGCCTACTATTTGAATTATCAAAACAGAAGACCGGATTATATTGCCGCCTTTTTTAATATTATTAACTGGGAGGAAGTTGCCAACCGATACGATCAGGCCAGGTAATGTGTAAATCAGGATATATGGGCGGCAAAATTTCCGCCCTTTTTTCTATTTTTTAAGGAGAGCCTTTAATTCAGCTAATTCATCTCTATACTTGGCAGCTTCAATAAAATTGAGCTGCTTCGCTGCTTTTTCCATCTTCTTCTGTACTTGTTTTACCTGTTTTTCCAATTCGTCCTCACTCATATAGGCCACCACAGGATCAGCTGCAACACTGTTTTTTTCTGGCTCTACATAATATTGCTTAGCATCTTTTTTGGCGTCTGCCACCTTCGTTTGGTCAAGAATAGCATCTTTAGACTTCTTAATAGTTTTGGGGACAATCCCATGCTTCTCATTGTAAGCAGACTGGACAGCTCGACGTCGATTGGTTTCATCTATGGCCGTTTGCATTGACGCGGTAACTTTGTCAGCATACATAATCACTCTGCCTCCGGCATTGCGAGCGGCTCGTCCAATAGTCTGAATAAGGGATCGGACATTTCTAAGAAAACCCTCTTTATCCGCATCCAGAATAGCCACCAGAGATACCTCGGGCAAGTCCAGTCCTTCTCTTAAAAGATTAACTCCCACAAGTACATCAAACTCTCCCAGCCTTAATTCCCTAAGGATTTCCACCCGCTCAAGAGAATCAACCTCAGAATGAATATACCGACAATTAATATCCACTCTTGCCAGAAATTTGGATAGTTCCTCCGCCATACGCTTCGTCAGCGTTGTTACCAATACCCGTTCTTTGTTTTTGATAGTCTCATCAATCTCCTCAAGCAAGTCATCTATTTGATTGATACTGGGCCTGACCGAAATGGCAGGATCCAATAAACCGGTAGGTCTGATCAGTTGCTCAACAATGACCCCTTCGGATTGCTCTAATTCGTAATCAGATGGTGTGGCACTAACATATATGACCTGGTTGATAATCGATTCAAACTCATTAAACGTGAGTGGACGATTATCCAGTGCTGCCGGTAAACGAAATCCATATTCTACCAGGTTGACTTTTCTGGACCGATCACCACCCCACATGGCTTTAATTTGAGGGATAGTTACATGGCTTTCATCGATGACCATCAAGAAATCATCCGGGAAATAATCGATCAAACAGAAAGTCCTTGAACCAGGATTACGACGGTCGAAATAGCGAGAATAGTTCTCTACCCCCGGACAATAACCCAGTTCTCTCATCATTTCCAAATCGAATTCGGTTCTCTCCTTAATCCGTTTTGATTCAATATTCCGTCCTTCTTCCTCAAAAAGAGCGATTTGGGCGACCAGATCATCCTGAATTTCATGGATAGCAAGTTGAAGGGTGTCCTTGCCTGTAACAAAAAGATTCGCAGGATAAATTGTGATGTTTTGCTCATCGGTAATTTTTCTTCCACTCTTCGGATCAATTGTGTGTAAAGATTCTACCAGGTCTCCCCAGTAAATAACTCGAAAGGCAAAATCACCATAAGCGACGAATACATCTACCGTATCTCCTTTTACTCGAAAGGTACCACGTTTAAAGTCTATTTCAGATCTGCTATAAAGGATATCAACCAGGGAGAACAAAAGCTGACTCCGGGGAATATTATCTCCTACTGATAGTGTAAGTACGTTTTTTCCAAAATCATCAGGATTCCCAATGCCGTAAATACAGGATACAGAAGCAACAACAATCACATCTCGTCGTCCGCTTAATAATGAAGAAGTTGCACTGAGCCGTAATTTTTCAATTTCCTCATTAATAGAAAGGTCTTTTTCAATATATAACCCTGTGGTAGGCATGAAGGCCTCAGGCTGATAGTAGTCATAGTAAGAAATGAAATACTCTACGGCATTATTCGGAAAGAAGTGCTTGAATTCACCATAAAGTTGTGCAGCTAATGTTTTATTATGACTTAGGATGAGGGTAGGTCGCTGTATTTCCTGAATAACATTGGCAATCGTGAATGTCTTCCCTGAACCGGTCACACCCAGTAAAGTTTGGGCTCTCTCGCCTGCCTCTATTCCAATTTTGAGTTCTTGGATAACCTCGGGCTGGTCTCCTGTAGGGGTAAATTCACTTGTCAATGAGAATGTCATGTCAGGAAGAGAGTCAGAGATTGTTCAAATCTATCTTATGCATTCCACATTTCCCATGCCTTCTCAGCCTGGAGATGTAGCATCTGTTCTCCATTCATGGTTTTGGCTTGTCGTTGTTTACCCATGGATAGAAACTTTGTTATACTTGGATTATATATCAGATCATACATATAGTGATGCGACGTAATAAACTGATATGGTATATCAGGAAGTTGATCCTCCAAATCACCCATCCCTACTGGTGTACAGTTAATAATGAGTTGGTGCGTCTCCAGGATGATGGGCTGCTCATGAAGGTCAAGATATGTGAAATCTGCCTTGGCCGGGTAACGGGATACCTGATGATACATCATGGCATGGGCTTTCAACACGGCAACAATAGCTTTGGAAGCTCCCCCGGTTCCCAATACCAGCGCATTAATTTCCTTTGATGCACTGCCCAACCAGGGCATTAGCGATTGTTCGAACCCATGAAAATCTGAGTTCTTACCTACGAGGTGGTCTTCATAAACACGAATTACATTTACAGCTCTGATATCACGTGCGACTCCATCAAGCTCATCAAGGTATTGGATGACAGTTGTTTTGTATGGGGTAGTCACATTAAGTCCCACCAGGTCAGATTCACTATGAATGAGATCAGGAAAATCCGAAATTTTATTAAGATCAAACAGCTCATAGGAATGATCATGAAGTCTTTCCTTTTCAAATTTTTTCCTGAAATATTCCTTTGAATAGGAGTGGCCCAATGGATGTCCGATTAAACCAAATTTTTTCATCCTTTAGTATTTTGTTTCAGGAGCAAGGCTATTTTTTCAATAACAACAACTATCAGGAAGCCAATCACCATAAACAGGAAGGCCTGAAGGATCAAGGGGTCCTGACCTGTGAGTTCAAAAAACCTGTTAGGGAGGATGTTGTGGTCGATATACGGAATCTGCTGACCATGCCGGTCCATTCTATATTCGATGACTTCTTTCCATGGCCATATTTTATTCAGGGATCCCATCATGAAACCTGCCAGCAAGGCAACGGCCTGATTATGGTATTTTTTCAACAGCCATGCAATCACTCGTACAAAAGTGATCAGACCAATGGCACAGCCGGCAAGAAAAGTAACTAAAACGAGAAGATCAACTTCATTTACCGCTTCCACGATCAACTTGTACTTCCCCAGAATAAGCAGAATAAAAGCCCCTGAGATACCTGGAAGGATCATTGCCGAAATACCTAATATCCCACTCAAAAAAATCATCGGCAATCCATCTGATGTATGAGACGGGGAGAGACTGGTTATTAATATAGCCAATCCGATACCAATGAGGCCGGAAATAACCACACCAACGGACCATTGGTGGATTTGGCGCAAGACGACGATGGAGGAAATTACAATAAGTCCCCAGAAAAATGCCCAAAGCTGGATAGGATAATGATCAATGAGATAGGTCATCAATGAGGCAAGGGATTTGATGCTTAACAGGATGCCCGCAAATAGAGTCATCAAGAAGTTGCCATTGATGACCTGCCAGAATTCCCTAAAGTTACCGTGCACTAATAATCTGATAGATTTCGGGTTGATCGCGCGAATGCTGTTGATCAACTCTTCGTATATCCCCGTGATAAAGGCAATGGTCCCCCCGGATACACCGGGAACGACATCAGCTCCCCCCATTGTTAGTCCTTTTAAAAAGATGAGCACATAATCTTTTGCCTTCCTCATCGGCCGTTATGGCTTTTGTTCAAGAAAGTGCATAAAGGTGTCCCCCCTTAATCCCAGACGAATGGTTTCCAGTGGAATGACCTCATTGGGTGCTATATTTCCGAGGTTAACGTTGGATCCCAGCAATTCAATAAACCAAACCTGCTGAGACTTTTGTGGAGCTTCCCAAATAATTTTTTCAAATGGTATTTGCGTGAGAATCTCTTGAACCAGACCGGACCTCACCTCACCTGTTGAACGGAATAATCCAACATTACCCGCTTCTCTGGCCTCACCGATCACCTTCCAGGCGCCCACGTCAAGTTCCTTTTGCATCAATTCTATCCACTTATAAGGTGGAATAATTTTTTCCGCATCCTTGGAGCCTACCTCTGACAGCACTGTGACCTGTCCGGATAACTTATTGATGTATTCACATTTAAGACCGTGATCAAGGACAATGGATCCGTCAGATACCTCTGCGTATTTCATCCCATACTTATCCAAAATCTTTCTATAGTCATCAAATTGGTTTCGGATAACAAAGGCTTCGAACAACGTGCCTCCGAAATAGGTTGGAATCCCGGCGTCTTTATACACCTTTAGTTTTTCACTGAGGTTTGGGGTGACAAAGGAAGTGCCCCATCCTAGTTTGACAATGTCAACATGGTCACCTGCCACGCTAAGGAAGTTTTCAACTTCACGACAACTCAATCCTTTGTCCATGGCCATCGTAAAGCCATACTCCCTGGGTTTCTTGGTTCGCTCAGGAAGTTGTTTCAACGTATAGTTCATTAGGAATCTTCGTTTCTGAATCGTTCAATAATCTTAAAAAGCGCCTTTTGGGTTTCCAGGTTAGGAAAAAGTTCAAAGAAAGAATCACGCTTTTCGTAGGCCAAAACTACTGCATTTTGTAGATAATCTAACGACTGTTTGTACTTGTTATCCAGAATCAAATAAGCAGCTAAACGATAGTAAAGCTCACCACTTTCAGGTTGCTCCTCCAAGCCTCTGCGAATCAGCGAAGCTGCTTGCTCAAGATCACCCTGTTCGTAAAGAATAAAAGACCAATCGAGCCAGGTCTTTGGGTCTTCAGGAGCCAGCATGGCTGCCTCTTCGTAGGCGTCAAGGCTTGAGATCAGGTTCCCAACCTTGTAGTCGGCTTCGGCACTGGCTTGCCAGTAAAGAGCATTGTTTACATTAAGTTTTAAGGCTTTGTTAAAATAATGTACTGCCTCATACCATTTATCCATTTTCCCCAGACAAGTGCCAGATCCGAAGTGTGCCTCATCATTTAAAGGTTCAAGCTTTGCTGCTTTTTGGAAATACTTTAAACCAAGATCAAAATGCTCCAGAAAGAGGTATGTCTGTCCGATTAAACAATATAAATCGGAGGAAGGTCCTTCAATATCCAGGGTATGTTTAAAGGCATCCAAAGCCTGTTGATAATGGCCTGCCTGGATAAGCGCATTTCCCAGGTTAAAAAACGCCGATGCAAATCTGTCGTCAATAAGAGTAGCATACTCAAATGCTTCAATGGATTTTGGAATATCACCTATCTTCGAATATGAAATACCCAGGTTGTACCAGCCTACATAAGAATAGGGGTCAGCTTCAATAAACTGTTGATAAAATTGGATACTCTCCTCTAGCTTACCGGTGATGTCGAGACAGAATGCCAGATTATAAAGTGCATCTTCATTTTCAAGATTTTCATGAATGGCAATTTTATAGGCTGCAATCGCCGCCTCATAATTTTCCTGTGATTGGTATGCCATACCGATATTTACATATACCTCATCTTTATTTTCTATGTAAGGAAGAGCTTTTTTAAAGGCTGATAAAGCATCTTCAAAATTCAATTGTTCCAGGTGAATGCTGCCACGGAGCATAAACAAATCCGATTCATGAGGTTGTAGTGTTTCACCCCTGTCAAGAAGTTCCAAGGCCTCCTCGTATCGCTGCAAATTAGATAACACCTGGCACCTCAGAAGCAGGATCTCAATTGAAAAGGGATATTGGGATGCTCCGAGTTGACCTGCTTTCAAAGCTTTGATCTGATTGTTCTCAGATAAATAGTAATGAATAATATCTTCAAATTCATCAACATCAAAAAAATAGAATATGTTGCGGGTAAGATGATTTTCAAATTTTTTTACAAGATCCTGTTCCCTTCTACTCTTGAAATTTTCGTTCATGGCAATTCTTTCAATGAAAGTAATAAAATTATCCGACTATCACTTGGCTTTAACGAAGTCGTTCATCAACTCAGTACATGTCCAGCGGATGGTCTCCTCCAGGTTTGTGAATTCAAAGCCAAGAGTGTTTTTTATTTTCTCGTTTGAATACAACAGGTCCATCCTACTAAGGCGAATTGCATCCCTGGTGATCAGAGGTTCTTTTCTTAGCAACATACTTTTAATATGGTCAAGAGCGTACGCAACCTGTACCATGCCCTTCGAGGCTGTTATTTGGGGGGGGTGACAATTCATTTGCTTTGCGATCAAGCCAAACATTCGTTGATACGACACCTTACCGGCATTCAATATGAATCGCTCTCCTGAATGGTTTGATTCCAGTAGTAAGGCGATTGATCTGGCCACATCACGAGCATCAACATAGTTAACATCACCTGATGGGTAAAATAAACCTTCATCCCTGACATACTTAAAGAGTTGCATACTGGAAGCCTCCCATTTCCCGGGACCGAGGATTACTGATGGATTGATGACGGATACATTAAGACCTTCTTCTTCACCTCGCCAGACCTGGATCTCTGCTCTGTATTTGGACTCCGCATAGGCTGAATTTAAGGAAGATTCCTGCCACTTGGCAGATTCGTCGATAATGGTTTGGTTTTTGGATTTCCCCAACGCTGCTACAGAACTAACATGGATAAATTTACTGACCCGATGCTCCAGACAAGCGTTTACCAGGTTGGCAGTCCCTTCTTCATTGGTATGAAGCATAAGATCGGTATCCCGTGTACGGAAAGAAACCAGGGCCGCACAATGTACTACTGCCTCAACCCCCTCCAGAAGTTTCATAAGGACAGGTAAATCAAGAAGATCAGCCTCCGCCCACTGAATATGATCAGCCAATGGCCCAAGGAATCGTGTGTCACTTGATGGCCGTCTAGTGGCAAGAACTTCGTACCCTTTGTTGTAAAGGGTAGGGATCACTTGTGTGCCCAGTATACCGGTTCCTCCCGTGACAAGTACTCTCATAACTGATTGTTTATGAATTTGTCAGAGGTATAATCAACCTTAGAAGAAAGTAAAACCTCCCTGAATGCCGCAAATTGCATAATATTATGACAATCAGAGCCCAACAATGAAATCATGCCTTTTTTTATCAGCGCGTTGGCCATCTTCCGGACGGGTCTGGAATAAAAACCTGATAATGAAAGAAGATTGAGCTGTAGGATGACACCTGCATCATATAGATCCTGGAGATCCTGTTGTTCTTGATGAAAATAAAGGTATCTCTCGGCATGGGCAAGGACCGGGCGGTAACCATTGGATTGCATTCTAAATACAGCTTCTTTTAAGTGCAGGGGCTTAATGGTAAAAGAGAGCTCAAACAATACATGTTTGTTGCCAAAAGTAAGAAGCTCGTTTCTGTCGTTGATCAATTCCATAAAATTCTCGTCAAGATTATATTCAGCTGCGGCTTCAAGAGTGATATTGATCTTTTGACGGTTGATTTCATTTTTTACGGTTTCAAGTTTTTGATGAATAATTTCAGGCGTATTACGGTAAAAATCACTCATGATGTGAGGGGTGGTGATGAGTTTGGTATATCCCAAAGATTCAAAACCTTTGATAACACTGATAGCTTGTTCTAGCGATTCCACCCCGTCGTCAATGCCTGGAAGGAGGTGTGAATGCATATCTGTGTGAATAGGTGATCGGGTTAACTTCCTGGCACGATTAAACAGACCTCCAAACATTGAATCCTTCACTTGTTAATACTCATAGTAGGCATTTTTCTTTCGCCCATATCCATACCTGTAACCATAATCGGATCGGGAGGTAGTTGACGCATTAAACACAATGGAAAGATTATCAAACTTACCTGATTTTAAGATTCTGTTGATGTTTTCAATGAAAGCTTTTTTGGAATAATTAGCACGGAGAACGTAAATGGGTAGATCAGATTTTTGCATGGCCAGCAGGCCATCTGTAACCAGGCCAACGGGGGGGGTATCCAGTAGTACAACATCAAACTTCTTTTGAAGTTCAAACAGCAGATCTTCAAAGGTTTCCCTCAATAACAATTCGGAAGGGTTCGGCGGTATTGGACCGGCGGCAATATATTGTAGATTATCCACATGGGTAGGTCGTAAACATTGCGCTATCTTGTGTTTACCGATCAGTAAAGTGCTTACCCCTGAACTGGATGACTCATCTCCAAAGCTCAGGTGCACCTTGGGCTTTCGCAGATCAAGGTCCAGGATCACTACTTTCTTCCCTGTCATGGCTATTAAAGCTCCAAGATTAGTTGTAATGAACGTTTTGCCTTCTGAACTTATGGTGGAAGTAATCGAATAGATCTTTGATCCTTGCGTTTCCAGCATGAACTCAAGGTTAGTTCGGATGGTACGCAGAGATTCGCTAACAGCTGACTTTGGCTTATTCTCAACAAGTAATGTGCCGTTTTGACTGGTTCCCGGAAATTCAGGAATTGAACCCAAAACAGGAATTGATGTTAGTTTTTCAATCTCAGTAACACTACTGATCTTATCATGTAGCATGTAGCTGATACCAAGAAATATGAAAGCAAGGACCAGCGCTAGCGCTGAAGCTGTCCCGTAAGCAACCACCTTGTTTGGATAAATTGGGGCTGAAGGAAAACTTGCAGGTGACAAAATCTTGATTTTGGTTGTAGATCCCGCCACAGCGATTTCAAATTCATTTTTACTTTGCATCAACGAAAGGTATATCTCTTCGTAGAGAGAGTAAAACCTTTTTGCTTTATTATACTCGGTACTTTTTGACGGTAATTTCATCAATTTACTTCCCAGGGCTGCTTTTTGTTTGGTCACTTCATTAAGTTGCTCATACAACCTGGATTTTAGGGCGGTCAATTCAACCATCAAATCTGATTTTAAGAGATCAACTTCCTTTTGAAGGCTTTTATAAGTATAAGTATTGGATTTGTAGGTGATGGCCAGTTTCTCCTTTTCATTTAGCCGCAGGTTAAGTTCATCAATGGCATCTGACAGATGTTTCGGAAGTTCTCCGGGGTCAATCACAATGCTATTGGCTTTTTCCCGGACAATATTCTGATGAACACGTTCAATAAGTTTTAGGCGGTCTTTTAAATTCACTCGCTGAGAGTCAATATCATTGATCAGATCAATAGTGTGTTTTACATCCTTATCCAAGTTAACGGTCTTGTTGCTGATGGTGAACTTTTCAAAATAGTCTTCGAAATCATCCAGTTTGTTCTCGGTTTCTTTTAATTGATCATTCAGGTAATCAATTTTGTTCCGGTTGGCCTTGTTTTTTTCCTGTAAGGAGTATTGATAGTACAAGGTGTCAATAGCTCTTACAAGATCATGCGCTTTATTGACGTTATGATCTCTGAAAGAAATTCTGAATGTGTTTGCCTCCAGATTCAATGGCTCAACCTGGATATGGTCTTCAATATAATTGATTAACGAAGAATGACTATTAATTACAAAGTAAAATTTGCTGCCACTGGTTTCTTCAGACCAGTTTGGAGATAATGTTGCGGTGATGGCCAAATGGGGAGTTTTAACTGGGTTATTGAATTTTCTAACAAATGAAAATTGCTGATGATCCATTTCATATCTTAGTTCAAAGCTATCTCTGTTAATTACAATCAAATCAATAGGTACATCATAAAGCCGCAAACTTTTCAACTGGCAGTTGACCTGAAATGGAGGATTTCGATATTTTTCGTCATTCAAAAAATTGCCATAAGTGTAGTACTGAGGATTGAGTCGTACATTTTCAATGATCTTGCTAAAAAACAATCTGGATTTGATCAATTCCATTTCACTGGAAAGCAGTCCAAAGGAGTTATTTGAATTTAAGGTTGGAAAGCCCAAAAAGTTTGATTGGTCCTCGTGGTCAAGCTTTAGCTCAGAATAGGATTCAAAAACTGGTTTCGTATACCTGACCGCGAGATAGGCAATCAAAAAACACCCCGCAATTATGCCAATAATCCATGGGAATCCGTTCTTTGCAACCACCTTCAGCTTGCTATAGTCTACTCCTGCAGAATTTTCATCCTTCAACAGGGGTGATAACTCGGTATGCTGCATGTAAGGCTTCATTTTACCGGAATATGAGAACAAGCAGTGTCGTCACGGTAGATAATGTACTCAAAATTATAGCTAACTGAGCGGAGTTTTCGCTAAGAAAGCGTTTAATTGGCTCCACATAGACGATGTCCCCAGGTTGGACAATCTGGTTTCCATCCCTGAATCCATCAATAGTACTAAAATCAATGAGATAAACATCGTTGTTTCTTAGCAATACAATATTGGTGGCCTTACCTGTGTTTTTCAAACCTCCGGCGAGGGCAAGTACTTCAGCTACAGTTATATTTTCATTTACCAGTGGAACGATGGCACCACCAGGGGCTCCCAATACTGTAACCCGTTTGTTGGTATAAGAGGTAATTATGTATGGGCTGGTAAAATATTCGGCATATAAATTGGACAACAGCAAATCTGCCTCATGAAGGGTTTTGCCTTCAAGTGATACATCACCAACCATCGGTAGAAAGACCTTGCCATCCAGCCGCACCAGGTACTCAGGATCCGGTCGCAAACGGACACTTTGGTTTATCCCCTTGTTTAGTTCATAATCCGGGTCTATGATACGTTCACCACTATTTGTATACACTTTCACATTAAGTCTGTCATTCGGTTTAATGGTATAGGATCGCTCCAGGTTCCTGGCCTCTGTGGTCAGTCTGCTTGCAACAAAGTTCTCATCATGATTAAGCATGATGTTTTGTTTATACGTTGCGCATGCATTCATTAGCAGACATGCCGAGAGCACCAGCAGGGCAGTATTTCCTTTCAAGGTTTTAATTAAGTTAATTTTAGCTAAGATAAGACAAAACGCCTTATTCTTTTAAAGAATGAAGATTAGAGAGATGCCAGTGTAGATAGATAGCGGTCTATTACCAATTGCTGATCAAACCGGGATGTTGCCAACTTACGCCCATTTTCACCCATCTGGTCTAGCTGTTGCTGGCTCATACGAGTCATTTGATACATTTTGGCCGCCAGGTCCCTTGCATCTTTTACGTCGCAAAGTAGCCCGTTGAATTCATGATGGACCACGTTGTTGCAACCCGGAACATTGGTAGCCACCAACGGCTTACCACTGCTGGCCGCCTCAAGCAGGGTCCGGGGAGTACCTTCTCGATACGATGGCAAGACAACACAATCGGCATGGTTTAGAAAGGGACGAACATCATCCGTTGATCCCAGGTACTCTACCCTGTTTTCATCAATCCACTGGTTGACTAAGGATTCCGCAATGCCTCTTCGATGAGCCGGATCTAATTTACCTAAAAGTTGATAAGAAGCCTTGACCCCTTTCTTTTTCAGGATTTCAATAGCCTGAATGTACTCGAGTATCCCTTTATCATGAATAAGCCTGCTAACCAACAGAAAAGTAAATTTATTGTTCCTTGTAGAACGATTTGGAATGAATTTCTTTAAATCAATGCCCGATCCCGGAAGAACTCCTGTTGTTGACTTCCTGACAATTTTATTCTCAATGAAGAAGGATTGGTCATGTTCGTTCTGGAAAAATATTTTTTTAGGAAATCGAAAGGCCAGTTTATAGAGCATGATCGCCACGCGTGAAACCATGTTTTTTTGAAGAAAAGCTGTCCCTAGACCACAGACATTGTTAACGGCAGGGATATTCAAAAATGCGGCAGCAAAGCTTCCATAAATATTAGGCTTAATGGTATAATGAAGAACAACATCTGGTTTGATCTTCTTATACAAGCGGTATAGTTCGAAAGTCAATGCCATATCCTTTAACGGATGAGCTCCCCTGCTATCCATCTTTAGGGCATGATAGATACAGCCTTCTTGTCTGAGCTTCTCGGAATATTCATCTCGGGGGGCAATAGCATGGACCTCAGACCCCTGATCAATCAAAGCACGAATTAATCCAAGCCTGAAATTATAGACATTCCAGGAGGTATTAACAACTATTGCTACTTTCATAATTTACTTAAGCCAACTAAATTCCTGCAAGTTAATAAATATTCTATGATTAATACATTTTAGTATCTAATTGTAACCGGTAGCTCATCCATTACCCGGATTACTTTATTTCAGGCTAATTTTGCATAGATAGAACGCAAAAAATGATATCCACAAAAAAGGCAAAAGAGCAGGGAGTCCTGGCTGCCGTTGTGCCCAGAGATAGGTCGGAGGATGAAGTTAAAGAACAGCTTGATGAGCTGTCTTTTTTGGCATTGACAGCTGGCGTTGTTACCAGGGATGTGGTGATTCAGCGCCTTGATAAACCGGATATCAAAACGCTTATGGGCAAAGGCAAACTAGCGGATCTTGCATCATTTGTAGAAGACAATCAGGTAGACCTGGTTATTTTTGACAATGAGCTGCATCCTTCCCAAGCTCGAAATCTTGAGCAACTTCTGAATTGTAAGATTATTGACAGAAGCTTACTCATTCTCGACATTTTTTCTCTTAGGGCAAGAACGACTCAATCCAGGACCCAGGTAGAACTTGCGCAGTATGAATACTTGCTGCCCAGGCTAACCAATATGTGGACCCACCTTTCGAAGCAAAAAGGTGGGATAGGAATGAAGGGCCCGGGTGAAACAGAACTGGAAACGGACCGGAGGATAGTTCGAAATAAGATATCCCTGTTAAAAAAGAAACTGGCCAGGATCGATCGTCAGTCCATCATCCAAAGGAAGCAAAGGGAACGAATGGTGCGCTTGGCCCTGGTGGGCTATACCAATGTCGGGAAATCCACTCTCATGCGTAAACTTGCAAAATCGGATGCTTTTGCCGAAGATAAATTGTTTGCTACCGTGGATTCAACTGTTCGAAAGGTGGTGCTGGATCAGATCCCTTTTCTGTTGACAGATACCGTCGGATTTATCAGAAACCTCCCCCATAGCCTGATCGAATCCTTTAAAAGTACGTTAGATGAGGTGCGAGAAGCGGACATACTCCTTCATGTGGTTGATTATTCACATCCAGCGTATGAAGAGCAACTTCAAGTGGTGAATCAAACATTGGCAGAGATCGGCTCTGCGGATAAGCCCACTTTGTTTGTGTATAACAAGATTGACAAACTAAACCTCAACGCCGATGAACATAAGGTTGGCTTTTATCCTGTCCATACTACACCTTTTGTACCTGGCAACCATATTTTTGTGTCAGCAGGAACGAATCTAAATTTGGATAAGCTTCGGGATCGATTAATCCGGGTAGTGTCCAAAAAGTTTTATACGATATATCCGAATTACCTTCATTACAGACAATTGAGAGATTGATCTATTCTCATCCGATATTGAGAGTATGCGCATTACCTGACATTCAAGGTGCTTCTGTCAACTGGATTCGAAAAAATGACAACCCTTGATTAGTATTTGAAAAATGCTGCAGGAAAGAGATATTTGCAGAAAATTTTGGCCTCATAGTTCAACGGATAGAATAGAAGTTTCCTAAACTTTAGATCCAGGTTCGATTCCTGGTGAGGCTACAAAGATGTTCTTTGTAACAGGTAGTTCATTCCGGAATTTCTTCAATAAAAAAACCTCCTGATCCCAATCAGGAGGTTTTTTGTCATTAAGAAATTTAACCCGGAAAATTCAACAGAATATTCCATCCAGTGGGCTGGCAAATGTTAAATTATTGATAATCTGTTCATTAGGTTTCAGATAAACTTTATTTATAAAAAACATAATACCCAACTATGGGGGTTCAATATTAGGCAATATGCAGGGTTAACCCTTTCATAAGTAATTA
>Ga0114931_10003751_pt1 | contig 19160 bp, 20 predicted proteins | sample 2SBtaG_FD_89579 | JGI IMG/M metagenome (GOLD analysis project Ga0114931, IMG submission 89579) | Deep subsurface microbial communities from Kolumbo volcano to uncover new lineages of life (NeLLi) - 2SBTROV14_V59a metaG | ecosystem: Environmental > Aquatic > Marine > Volcanic | place: Kolumbo...
CTCGTGCGGATTTCATCTCCCTGAATGAACCCGAACTGCGTCTGGCAGCCCATGAGCGGAACGGTAGTCTGGAAAATCTGGCTTTCGAAGTTGCCGCAATGCTGGGCGCTCGGCATGTGGCGGTGACCCGGGGAACCCGGGGTGCGCTGCTGTGTGATGTTCAGGAACAGACCTGTTACCAGGTGCCGGCTCTGTCGACCAAGGTGGTTGACCGTATCGGGGCGGGAGATTCATTCTTATCCCTCGCCGCTCTGAGCCTGGCCGGCGGGTTGCCGGCCGAAGTGGCGGTGTTTGCCGGCAGTGCCGCCGCCGCTCTCGATGTGCAGGTGGTCTGTAACCGGGAACCCATCGCCAAAGCGCAGCTGTTCAAATATATCACCACACTGTTGAAATGGGACTGAACGGTTTTGTTCCGCACCATTGGTATCGATCTGGATAACACGCTGATCAATTATGACCGGGCATTCTATGCTACCGCGCTGGATCAGGGGTATATAGTTCCCGACATTGGGATGAATAAACAGACCGTTCGTGACCGGGTGCGCTCGAGACCGGACGGCGAGTCTCTGTGGCAGTGGCTGCAGGCCCGGGTTTATGGTCCGGAGATCGGCCGGGCGCAGCTGATGACGGGCGCCATGGATTTCCTGCAACGCTGTCATCGGCTGGGTATCCGGGCATGGATCATCAGTCACAAGAGCCGTTTTGCCGCGGCCGCGCCTGATGGCTGTGATCTGCGGAATGCGGCACTGGCCTGGCTGGAACAACAGCAGATACTGGACGAAGCGCACACCGGGCTGGGCCGGGAGGCGGTGTGTTTTGCCGATACCCGCGGCGAAAAACTGCAGACCATTGCCAGCTGCGGATGTGAGCTGTTTGTGGACGATTTGCTGGAGGTTTTGACCGAACCCGCATTTCCGCCGACCGTGCGCCGGTTATGGCTGAGTGGTAGGGGGAGCGCTCCCGAGGGGATACAGACCTGCCGGAATTGGTTCGAGGTCGGGCGGGCGGTATTTGACGATGGCTGAAGCGCTGGACCATCAGTCATTGGCACAGCGTATCAGCCAGTTGCTCGGTGACAGAGTGACCGAATTGCAGCCTCTTCGGGGTGGCGGGAACAACTGCCTGTACCGGGTCGAGATCCGGAGCGGAGCGGTCTATGTCGCCAAGCACTATGCTTCCGGTTCCCGGCGGTCGGCTGCCGCGCTGGAACGGGAATGGCGCATGCTGAACTTTCTGCATGAAGCGGGCATAGACAGGGTACCGCGACCGATTGCCAGTGAGCCCTCATACCGACTGACATTATTCAGTTATATCGAAGGACAAAGCGGGGAAACAGCGGATCTGGGGGAGCATGATTTCCAGCAAGCCGCGGACTTTATCCGGCAATTGCTGAGTCTTGACCGGAAGAAGCCGGCGCAGCAACTGGGATTGGCATCCGAAGCCTGCTTTGACATTGACGGACTGATCACGGCAATCCAGCAGCGGCGCGATTTCTTACGGAGTCTGCCAGGGGACATACCTGACGCCGACAGGCTGCAGAATTTTCTGGGTGCTGAGTTCGATCCGGCTTTCGACCGGTGTTGCGCCGGGTTGAAAAAATCAGATTCCGGGTATCAACTGTCTCGGGTCCTCAGTCCTTCGGACTTCGGTTTTCATAACGCCTTGAAGGACGTTGACGGACGCTGGCATTTTCTGGATTTCGAATTCTCCGGCTGGGATGGTTTTGAAAAAATGATTGCAGATTTTCTGCTGCATCCAGGCATGCAACTCGCTGTTGAACAGCAAGGACGTTTGCTGGCTCTGGTGGCCGGCCACTGGCCAGACTGTGAGGCTTCATGGCGGATGATGCCAACTATCTACCGCTTATGTGCATTAAAGTGGACGCTAATCTTGCTAAACGAATTCAACCCGGACAGAATGAGACAACGGATGCTGGCCAACCCCGCCGGAGCCACGCCTGCACAGCGGCGCCACGAACAACTACTCAAGGCGGGTATGGCTATCGAAGGTCTGGGGCAGGCGCGACTCGAAACACTATTTGGAGAGCAATGATATGACACGGGGAGCGGCATGACGCGGCTCGACAAGCGTTCGCGGGAACTACGGGAGGGCATACTGGCAGTGCTGACGGCTGCCGGGCGTGGTCATCTCTCACCGGCATTCTCCCTGGTCGAAATTCTGCGCGTGCTCTATGACGATATTATGCAATATCGGCCCGAGCAGCCTGACTGGCAGGACCGGGATCGTTTTATCCTTAGCAAAGGCCATGGTTGCATAGCCCAGTATGTCCTGTTGGCTGAAAAAGGTTTACTGGATGCAACGGAGCTGGAGCGGGTCTGTACCATGGAGGGGTTGCTGGGTGGCCACCCCGAGCATGTCTGCCCCGGTATCGAGGCATCCACCGGCAGCCTGGGACATGGTTTGCCGATTGGCCTGGGTTTTGCGCTCAATGCCCGCTATGAGAAAAGCGCTTACCGGACCTTTGTGGTGATGGGTGACGGGGAATGTAACGAGGGTACCGTGTGGGAAGCGGCCATGACGGCGGCCAAGCATGGTCTGGATAACCTGGTCGCCATCATCGATTACAACAAGCAGCAATCCTATGGTGCAACGCATGAGGTGCTGGAACTGGAGCCCTTTGCCGACAAATGGCGGGCCTTCGGCTTTACGGTCCGCGAGGTCGATGGCCATGATGTTGCCGCTCTGCATGAAACACTGGCGGCAATTCCCTTTGCTCCCGGTCGACCCAGCGCCGTGATCTGCCATACCGTGAAAGGCAAGGGCATTGCGGCAATCGAGAATAACCCGGCCTGGCATCACCGCAACCGTATCAACCCCGAGGAAGTGGCCGAGCTGGTGGCCTCCATGGAGGCCGAGCATGCGTAGGGCCTGCCTGGAGTCGGTCTACGAACTGGCCAAACGGGATGAGCGGGTTTTCTTTATCGGGTCTGATCTGGGGCCGGGAACATTGGCCGATTTCCAGAATGAAATGCCCGACCGGTTCTTTATGGAAGGTATCAATGAGGCCAATATCATTGGTATGGCGGCTGGTTTGGCATTATCCGGCAAGATTGTTTATGTCAACACCATCGCCACTTTCATCACCCGGCGCTGTTACGAGCAGATCGCCCTGGATCTGTGCCTGCACAATGCCAATGTGCGCCTGATCGGAAACGGAGGCGGCCTGGTCTATGGGCCATTGGGTCCAACGCATCAGGCGATCGAGGATATCGGCATCATGCGGGGACTACCCAATATGACAGTGCTGGCGCCGGCCGATGCCAGCGAGATGCGGCGCCTGATGCCGGGAACCCTGGAACATTCAGGGCCGATCTATATCAGATTGGCCAAGGGGGGTGATGCGCTCGTCACCGATGGCTTCGAACAACAGGCCATAGGCCAGGTGTTGCGGATGCGCGAGGGTAATTCCGTGCTACTGCTAACAACGGGCATTATGTTGCAGAGAGCGCTGGGCGCCGCAGAGGAGCTCGGGCAGGCCGGATTGGAGGCGGGAGTGCTGCATATTCCGACTTTGAAGCCACTGAACGTGGAAGCGCTGACTGTAGAACTGGTGCGTGCCGAGAGGCTGGTGACGCTTGAAGAGCATGTGTTGGCATCGGGGCTGGGTAGTGCCATCAGTGACCTGCTGGTGGATTATGGCTTGCATAAGCCATTACTCCGCTTGGGGTTGGCGGACAGCTTTATGGCTGCTTACGGCAGCCAGGATCAGCTGCTTGGCAGCCAGGGTCTTGATGTGACGGGGATCTCCGAGTCGGTACGCCGCTTTATTTCATCCCGGCATGACCGGGTCATGGTCACAGGCTGAGCGGGCATGGGTGAGCAGGTGGATATTGTCACATCGCTGCATGGCAGTACGCCCCGGGATTACCTGGCTAGGATGAATGACGACAAGATTCATTGTATGGAGATTGCCCGACAATACGGAGAGGAATTCTGGGATGGTGATCGGCGCTATGGCTACGGCGTATACCGTTACGACGGACGCTGGAAGCCGGTTGCGAAACAACTGATTGAGCGTTACGGGTTAGGAGATGATGCGCGGATCCTGGATATCGGCTGTGGCATGGGACATTTGCTGTTTGAATTGAAACAGTTGTTGCCCGAAGCACGGGTCAGCGGCATGGAAATTTCTTCTTACGCACTGGCGCATGCCAAGGAAGAAATCCGGGATTCGATCATTCTGCATCCGGCGGAAAAACCCTATCCATTCAGTGACAATGAATTCAATCTGGTAATTTCATTGATGACGTTGCACAATCTTCGATTACCAGCATTGAGTGACGCGTTCGGAGAGATAGGCAGGGTTGCGGAATCGTCCTATATCAGTGTGGAAAGTTACCGGAGTATAGCAGAGCTATTCAATTTGCAATGCTGGGCACTGACTTGCGAGTCCTTTTTGTCGCCGCCGGAATGGGAGTGGGTGATGGAGCAAGCGGGTTATACAGGTGATTATGAATTTCTTTTCTTCGAGTGAGTGTTGATCAATGTCTGATATCTACAGCATGCACAAAATCTTTCATTACGGCGATAAGCTGGATTCACTGCAGAAAAGCTCTGATGAAATCCATGCGCCAATCCATATCCGTATCAAACCTACGAACGTCTGTGGGCATCATTGCTGGTATTGCGCCTACCGCAACGATAATCTGCAGTTAGGTAAAGATATGGTCATCAAGGATTCCATACCGCGTGAGAAAATGCTGGAGATAGTGGATGATGTCGCTGAAATGGGCGTGCAAGCAGTAACATTCAGTGGTGGTGGCGATCCATTCTATTACTCACATTTACTGGATACGGTCAAGAAGCTCTCCGATACCGAAGTCAAGTTTTCTTCATTGACCAACGGCGCCCGTCTTGATGGTGAACTGGCTGATGTATTTGCTGATGCAGGTAGCTGGTTGCGTATTTCTATCGACGGCTGGGATGGGCAGAGTTATGCTGAGCAGCGAGGTGTTCGTGACGATGAATTTGACAAGGTGATTACCAACCTCCGTAATTTCGCCAAACGGTATAGGAATTGTTATCTCGGTATGAGTATTATTGTTGACCATAAGAATGCGCCACACCTGTATGACATGATTAAGTTGTTTGCTGATGTAGGGGTGGACAGCGTTAAGATATCGCCTTGTATTGTTAGTAATGATGGGAATGAAACCAACGAATATCACCAGAAGATCTGGGCATCGGTTGAAGATCAATATCACCGTGCACTCGCAGATTTTGGTGCGGCCGATTTTGAAATCTACTTTGCCTATCATCAGGTTGAGGACAAGTTTGAAAAGGAGTATGAGTGGTGTCCGTATATCCAGATACTCCCTGTTATAGGGGCTGATATGAATATCTATGCCTGTCATGATAAGGCCTATAACCTGGATAATGGCGTACTTGGGTCGATTGCCGATATGCGATTTAAAGATTTCTGGTTTTCAGATAAAAATCGTTTCTTCAAGATTAATCCGAAGAAGGATTGCCAGCACCATTGCGTAGCGGACATCAAAAACAGGATGGTGTTCCAATATCTTGATGTTGATAAAGAGCATTTGGGTTTTGTGTGATGATAGGAATATATGGCGCATCTGGATTTATCGGGCGCCACCTGCTTAGGCATTTTCGCCAAAGTAAACAGGATGTGATGGGGACCTACTTCAAGCGCCGGCAGCCAGAACTGTTGGCTTTTGATGTCATGAAAGACAGCCCATCAATATTTGATGAATGTGATGTTGTGATCGTGGCGGGTGCGATTTCGGCGATGGATGCCTGTAGCGATAAACCTGATTACACGTACAGGGTAAATGTTGAGGCTGTGGCCAGATTGTCACGCTACCTGGCCGACAAGAAAATCAAGGTTGTCTATCTGTCATCGAACCTAGTGTTTGATGGAAATCGTGGAAATTATTCCGAGGATGATGAGCCTGAGCCGCATACAGAATATGGTAAACAAAAATATCAGGTTGAGCAGGCTATTCTTGGTTTGAGTGAGAGTAATCTGGTTCTAAGATTAAGTAAGGTTTACTCGCGCGATGAGTCTGAAGACTCGCTGTACAGCCTGATAGCCCGGAAGTTGCGCAAGGGTGAGACTGTTAAGGCAGCATATAACCAGATATATAATCCGACGGATGTTGAATACCTGTGTCAAATGATTGGGTTGTCGATAGAACGGGATCTGCACGGCGTATATCATCTGGCTGCTGAGGATATCATGAGCCGTTACGACTTCGCTGTGCAGATTTCCGACAAACTTGGAGCACCGCATGATCTGGTTGAGGCAGTGGATATTATGAGCTTTCCGCTGAAGGAATATCCGCCATTGAATGGTGGGATGCGTGTAACGAAGATCATCGATGGTTTAACATTGGAGAGCCATTGCATGTCAGAAACAGCCGAATCCTAATGGAAATATATGCAAATCTATCGGATTAAAGGTGATAGAGCGGTTAATGGTTGTGAGTCATATGCGGAAACGACTCATGGTAGATTGCGTTACGATTTGCTTTCCTACCATTACAAAAAACTAGTTCAGAGTAATAATATTTCACATTATGTGGATATTGGTGGGGGTAATGGCCTGTTAGCAGAAAGACTAATGAAGGTGTTCCCTGATCTTCAGGTAACGTTTTTCGATGATGATGCAGGTATGGTCGCTCGTGCGAAGGAATTATTGAAGGATTTCGAAGATCAGGGACGCGTTTCTATCTCGCAATGTTCTGTACTGGATACAGAAAAAATGGAATATCTGATTGGGCAGACCAATAGTAAAACTCTTTTTGGTTTCAATCATGTCATTGAATACGTGGAAGACAAGCAATCTGCTCTGCAGAATATTCTTGCAATACTCAGAGAAGATGCCTTGCTTGGTATCATGTACCTCAACAATTCCTGCGAGGCACTTCGCAAGATTCTATTTAAAGACTTAGTTGCAGGTGTTACCGAACAATTGGAGCAGAAAAAAGTAAATATGGGGCATTTTGGTCTTGCCGAGGCGGTTGATACCGAGTGGTTGGATGATTTCATGGATAGAGCCGAACTGCGTCTAATTTCTCGCTATGGGCTGCGGTGCCTGTCTGATTTTAAGAGCCCTGATTTTGTATCTGAGAATTACGATGCAATATTTGATCTTGAGTGTCATGTAGGCGGCAAACCAGATTTCATGGGTTTTTCGCGATACAGACTCAATTTCTATTCTTACCAGTATAATGGTTAAACTGTTTCAACATAAGGCGGTCCTCGCAAATATATCAGCCGGAAAAGGTGTTGATGAGCCACCTGTTCACGTTCGGCTGGAGCCGACTGAAAGTTGTAATTTCCGTTGTAGATTTTGTTGGTGGCATGATGCGGAACGTAAGCGGACAATTGAGAAAACGGCCGATGTTACTGGTAAGCGGCATATGGACCAGGAAAGATTGAGTGGACTGGTAAATGAATTGATTCAAATGGGCGTTAAGGCGGTTTCTTTCACCGGTGCTGGAGACCCACTGGTATATCCAAAGCTTCATGAAATAATTGATTATCTGCTTAATCGGGGTGTCGCCGTTGGTGTAACTTCTAATATGGCTATGCCATTAAAAGACGTTTCTCTGGCCGTGCTGTCCAGAACTCAATGGCTTCGATGGAGTTTGAATTCTGGTGATCCGCAAGGATATAAGGAAATTAATCAGCCGCTAGGCAACAATGCAGTTGAAGCTTTCGATAGGTCGATTGATAATATTAAGAAAGTTGTGAAATTTAAAAAGGAATATAGCACTCCGGTTAAAATTACGGCTAGTTATGTGGTTTCGAATGATAACCAGGATGGGCTGCTGGATGCAGTGAATCTTGTGTCTGCGATAGGTGTGGACGCTATTGTATTTCGCCCCGATACGCATTATGAACGAGGCCATGTGGCTACCGGGATTCATGCTGATTTTGCTTCCAGAATAGAAGAGATAAAGCGTCGAAACTCTGGTGATGCTATTGAGATTAATTATGCGGTTGAACGTGAGCAGGACAGTAAGGTGCTCAATGAGAAGGATTTGCAGTGCTTTTATTCAAATCATTCGACATATATAGCTGCAACCGGCGATGTTTACCCTTGCTGTTATACTCGTCATGATAAGCGTTTTGCAATGGGGAATATTAATGATCAAGACTTTGCTATGTTTTGGCAGTCGGAGTCAAGACGAAATAATTACTTGAAGCTGAATATGGAAAGCTGCCCTTCCTGTCCCCATGGTGATACCAATAAAATGCTAAGGGATCTATATAACGGGGATATTGAGTATTCTGATATTCTTTCCCCTGGTGAAGTGCACGACCAATTTGTATGATTGCCAGGAAGACGTGCGTTGTTTTTGGCGCGACCGGGTTTATTGGAACAGCCATAACCCGTGAATTAATAGCTAGGGGGCATGACGTAATGGCCTATGGGTCAGAAGCATGCGATCTATCCGATAAATCTTTTGTAATTCCTTCTCTAAGAGGGAAATTGGCTGGCTCTTGCGTAATATTTGCAGCAGGAATTCCTCGGCAAAGCGCAGATGATATGGATGCTTTCCAGGCTAATGTGAACATGGTTTCTAATTTGGCGGAAGCGTGTGCAAGCGAGAGGCCGGCAAGGGTTATTTATATGAGCTCCGTGGAAGTATATGGGAATACAGATGTTGAACTGCCAATTACCGAATCAACATGCTTCCGACCAGAAAGATTGTATGCGGTCAGTAAGATTACCGGAGAGTTGCTTTGGGAATACTGGCGAAATGCTACTGCAGGGGAGCTCAGCATTATTCGTCTGCCTGGTGTGTTCGGGCCTGGTGATGAAGGTAAAGGGTTTATTGGTATGTTGGTCAAAGCAATTGAGAACGGCCGGTCGGTTAGCTTGTCCAATCTCGGCAGGGATTTACGTGACTATGTATTTGTAGAGGATGTTGCCAGGGCGGTTGCAGATTTAATTACTGACAACAATGATTCGAGGCTGGTGGTAAATCTGGCTTCTGGTGAGAGTCGTTCAATTGCTGAAATTGCCGGCATGGTATGTGAAGAGCTGGGATATTGCCGGATCGTTTTGGATGAGTCTGGCGGGAGCAATAATGATCTGGTTTTTGATACCAGACAGCTACAAGCCGCGCTGCCAGGGTTTGCCTTCACACCGCTGCAAGATGCAGTTAAGCAATACCCCGGTGTTTGAATGAGTTTACAAGGTGTCATCACTGTATCTGAAGAAATGATTGATGCGCTTGAGGTACAGGCCGAATCAGCTGCCAACCGCCGTGCAAGATTGTGTTTGCATGATAATCCGGCTGAAGCCATTAATGAGATGATTCTCGTTATGTATCGTGATTCCTATATCCGTCCGCATCGACACCCAAAATGGAAGTCAGAATCCTATTTCGTGATTAGAGGCGAGATGGATGTGATGATTTATGATGACGGGGGTCAAGTCATCAAGTGTATCGAAATGGGCCCACCTGGAAGTGGTAAGGTGTTCCATTACCGTCTATCGCAGCCCTTATGGCATACGCCAATACCTAAATCCGAGGTGGTGGCATTTGTAGAAGTTTTTGCAGGCCCATTTGAAAAAGAAACTGATGTGCAATATGCGAACTGGGCTCCAGCTGAGTAAGGTATGAACTGGAAAATCCCTTTTCTTGATTTACGGCTCGATTTTGAGGAAAAGCAGGAACTGCTGGATTCCATTAGTCATGTAATGGATCATGGCAGGTTTATCCTTGGTCCTGAGGTTGAACTTCTCGAACAGCGCATTGCGGAATATTGCGGCAGGCGGTATGCGGTAGGCGTCGGTTCTGGTACAGGTGCTTTATTTGTGGCGCTAAACGCAATCGGAATCGGTCCTGGAGATGAAGTTATTGTGCCAGCGCTTTCCTGGATAGCGACAGCAAATGCCGTTGCTATGACAGGTGCAACGCCTGTATTCGCCGATATTCTTGATGATCTTAGCATTGACCCGGTATCGGTCAGATTTCTTATTAATCAGCATACCAGGGCTATTATTCCAGTACATCACACAGGTAAGATCTGCGACATGGCTGCCTTGCAGAGGCTGGCTGAAAAACATTCCCTTGTTTTAGTAGAAGATGCCGCCCAGGCTTTTGGCAGTGAGCTGAACGGGAATAAAGCGGGTTCTTTTGGGGATATCGCCGCGTTTAGTATGAACCCCGTGAAAGTGCTAGGTGCTCTGGGTGAGGCAGGAATGTTGTTGACCGATGATCAGCAGTTATATGAGCAAATATTACAGTTCCGATATAATGGTATGGTGGATCGAGTAACTTGTGTTAGGCCAGGGTTAAATGCCCGAATAGATACGCTTCAGGCATCGGTGCTACTTAAACGTTTTGAACGGGTGCAAAATAATATATCTATGAGGAGAGAAATAGCCCGGCAGTACCAGTATGGTCTTGGAAAATATGTAATTACGCCGGAAGAACACGTAGGAAATCGCTCCGTATTTTATACCTATATAATTGGTTCCGATAATAGGGATTCACTGCTGACTTACCTGAAAAATAAAGGCGTAGAGGCCATGGTTCGCGACCCGGTGTTGATGCCAGATCAGCCTGCATATCGACACTACGAAAGTCATTGCCCTCGCGCAAGACAATTGGTTGATAAATTGCTGGCATTGCCTTTGCATGAGAAAATGTCACCGGATGACGTGAGATATGTCGCGGACTGTGTAGAAAAATATTATCGCGAAGATAATGTTGTTCATGCGTAAACATAAAAGGCTGACGGTATTCATACCCTCGTACAATCATGGTGGGTTGATGGACCATTCTTTATCCAGGATTGTCAGTCAGAGCAGGGTGCCTGATGAGGTACTTGCGGTTGATGATGCTTCAAGAGATGACACCTTTGAAGTTATTTCTCGTTATGCCAATCGTTTTGATTACATCAGGCCTATTAAAAATGCTAAAAACCAGGGTGTGACGCAGATTGCGATGGATGCCCTGGAAATGACAACCGGAGACTATTTTTGCGGTATTGGGGCTGATGACCCTGTACATGATGGTTTCTTTAATGCGGCCATGTCCCAGCTAGAGCAGTACCCAGCGGCAGGTCTGTGTTGTAGTGATTATCTGGCCCAGTTTACTGATGGGCGCTCCATGGAGGTCAGGATCAATATTGCTGATAAGCCACGTTACTTATCACCAGGTGAATATGCGGAACTGCTAAAGACAAAGCGAGAAATATCGTTAGCTACGTGCACAACTATCTGGAAAGTGAGCCACCTTAGGGAATTGGGCGGAGTGATACCTGAGTTGTGTTGGCACTATGACTGGTTCAACGCATTGGTTATAGCATTCCGGGTTGGATTTTGTTATGTACCGGGTATCTATCAAACTGTTTCTTTTGATGAAAACTCATATTCTTTCGCTGGCCAGAGAGACTGGAATAGGCAGCGAAAAGTTATCTGGGCAATATTCAATACGCTGGATCTCGATGAATTTGATGATGTTAGAGATTATTTTAAGATACCTGCAGTCATTTCCAAGTTCGGCCCCTTGCTGATCGCCGTGTTACTGGAGAACAAGGCGTGGCATAAATACCTTTCCTGGGAGTTACTTCAGTATATTCTGGATGTCGATGAAGAGTTTTGTGATACGCAACTGGAGTTAAATGAGAATCACGAAAATAGTGATAAATTACAACAGACTGTCGTTATGGCCAAACAGCTGTTAATGGGTATGTCAGCGCAATACGCAGCCAAAGCACAGTGTTGCAAGAATGATGGTGATGACGCATCGTATGAATTTTACATGACGCGTGCGGAAATATTGAGTGAGTCAATAGGTCAAACTGACCCTTATCAAGGACTGGGTTTCAGGCATCATGATTACTGGCGCGATACAGACCATTTTGCTGTAAGACGCTGGTTAAGACTCCTTACAGATTTGCCAAAAGGTATTCGTGTCGCATTATATGGCACCGGGAAATTTGGACGTAACATGTACAGGATGATTCAGGAAAGGTCGCTGGATATTCATGTGAAATGCTTTGTCGACCGCGACAATTCAGGTTCTATATATGGCTTGAGTATTCTTTCGCCCGAAATACTAAGGGGCAGGATGGCAAACGATATCGACTGTGTTTTGCTTTGCTCGACCTATTACGACGAAGTGTTAACCGTACTTGAGACGTTGGATATCCAGAATATTGCATTAGTTGACCCGGGTGAAATGTTGAATTACCAAAATGAAGGCTATGGACAGCAGTATATACCTTAAGAGAATTGATTCCCTCGCAGTGAGTGAATCGCTCAAATCTGGGCTTCGCAGTCGTGCCGGTATCTTATGGTCGCAATTGACTCCGGATATAAAGGTGCTTGTAGAACTATGGCGTAATAACACGAGTGACAACCAGCGTCTGTTGGTTTATGGGGCGGGCACACTGGCTGTTCAGTTATTGCATGTGCTTAATAAAGATGGCTCTGATAGCAACATTCTTGCATTTTTGGATGGCTTTGCTGATCAAAGAGACTTCTCCGGTTTTCCGCGTCCAGTGTATGCGGTAGATAAACTGATTAAGTTGCAGTTCGATAGACTGGTTGTACTACACCCATTTGCAGAATCAATCATGGCAGGTAATGCGATCAAGTCTGGTTGTCCAGAAGATAAAATAATACGATTATTTTCTAGCCCTGCATATCAGGAATGGGAGCAGCATCAGTTGACATTACGACTCAGGGTGGCAGAGGAAAAGTTCAAGGCTATTGCTATAGAGAGCACGGACATATCCGATGGCTGATATTGACCAGGTTTACCAGTTGCTTGAGAGGGAACTGAATGTCGAGATGAGACGATTACCGGAAAGTGTCAGCTTTGCAAAGCTGATGGCGATTTTTGTACCGGGTAAATCGTTTGCTATATTCGGTGCGGGTTTATCTGGTAAGTCCTTATATGAATTTCTGCGCGCTAAAGGATGCATGGTTTCCGCTTTTATTGACAATAATCCCTTGTTAGATGGTAGTGACGTTTATGGGGTGGAAGTCTTTAGTCCTTCTCGCTTTGGAGAATAGGGTATGCGGCAACAGCCAGTGCTGATAGCCTCGATGCATTATTATGCAATATCAAAGCAATTAGCTGGTGATTTCGGGCTGAATTCATTTTCTGATTATTACGTCATCCATGGTTTTCTTTGGAAGATAATATCATGGGGAGTGGTTACGGTTCTGAGTTGGAATTGTATTTACAAGATCATTATGAGCATATAATTTCGGTTGCTGAGCTTTGGTCGGATGATCATTCTCGCTGGCGCTATTTCCGATATATTTACCTGCGTCTGTATTTTTTAACGCCCGACTACATGGATATGATGCTGTTCAGTTCTCAGACTCGTCTCGGTTCCTGGGCGCAGGAGAAGTTATCGCGTTGCCTCAAGTTGCCGCCACCGGTTGCCCATGCTGTTGAGGTCATCATGCGTGAGCATATCTATGATTTTGGCGGTGAGAATCCGGTTTCTGTGCGAGTAGGTGATCGTGTTATTGATGGAGGAGCCTGGCTGGGTGATAGTACGTTGAACTTTGGTTTGCAGGTTACACCCGCGGGTAAAGTCTGGGCGTTCGAACCTGATGCCAACAAATGCCATTTACTGAGACAGAATCTATCTGATGTGGGCATGGATGACTTTATAGAAGTGGCTCCACTGGGTCTATGGTCCAGTAATACTACTTTAAAATTTGCTGTGTCAGATGATTACCATGGCGCGGGTTCTTACCTCAGCGATCAAGGTGAAATTACCGTAGATGTCTCATCGGTTGATGCTTTCATGGAATCAAAAGGCGAACAGGTTGATTTTATCAAGCTCGACATCGAAGGAAGTGAGCTGGAAGCCCTGAATGGGGCCATCAAGACCATTGTTACCATGCGGCCACGATTGGCCATTTGTCTCTATCACAAAAAAGAGGATCTACACCAGATACCTCTGTATGTGTCATCTCTGGGTTGTAATTACCGGATGCATTTTTATCATCGGGGGTTAGTGCCGACAGATGCTATTATGTTTGCTGCGGTTAAGGGTTAGTTTATTCTATCCATGAAACGCTTGAAAATGGCGATTGTTAACGGGAATGGGCCAGCCTTGGTACAGCCTGGTTATTTTACTCTTTTTGAGCGACTCCCACTGGATGTTTACCACCTGGGCATGGCGCCACTTGATCATATGATGGATACAGCCCGTGATGAACGCATATTCCACCATGAATGTCAGGGCTCCTTGTGTGAATGTATTAACCTGCTTGAGGCGATTCGTCCGGATATACTGTATGTGCAGGATAATGGTTTATACAACGCCCAGGTGGCTCCCCATATCAAGATAGCCATCCCTGATAAGCCTTTTATCTATGAGCCATATGATACGGTGTCAAGCATCTATTCCAACCCCTCACTGATGACGGCCGATGGCCGTAGCCCGGAGGATGTGCGCTTTAATGTTGAACTGGAGCAATATCTATTTAACGTTGCTGACGGTATCGTTCACAACGATGATGGGCCACAGGTGCGTGCCTTGATTGAGAAATCTGGGGTTCCTGATTTGCACGTCCAGGCCTATATTGACGAATCGGAGGCTTGCTTTTCCCTTGCGCCACAGCATCAACCTGTTAGATTGGTTTGGGCAGGTGGTGTGGCGCCAACCAGTGCCCCAGAAAAAACGCGCGGTGAGAACAAGTTGCTTCCATTCTTTAAAGAACTGGTGGCAGCTGGATTTCACCTTGATGTATATGTGGCGCTGGCGAGAGATGATGCGCAACTGGCTAGCGAATACCCAGATTATCTCGATTTTTCCCAGCAGACTGATTTATTCAATATCTACCCCTTTATGCCCAGGGACGAATTGATTAAAAAGCTTTCGCATGAAGCAGATTATGGTCTGCATATTTTTCCAAAACCCCCAGCTGACGAGGGTAGGCTGGCTATGTACCAATCTAGTATGGCAAGTAAAGTAGTGACTTATCTTGCGGCTGGTTTGCCTGTTATTACTGGTCAGCATCTTGAGCCGATCGCTCGTTATGTGTCCCGGCATCATGTCGGAGTTGTCGCAGCCGATGGTAGTGCGGAGCAGATTTACCAGGCTATTAACGATATAGATTATGCTGAATTAAAAGGTGCGGTTATGCGGCATCAGTCAAAATTGACGGTTCAGACCTTTATAAGACAGCTGGAAACCTTCATGCTTAATATTTTGAGACATAAGTATGGTGGTGATAATCACCTTGAAGGTCTTTTGTGATGAATGATGTATCGGCCGGCCATGCTGGCCGGCTACTCGCAAGCAAGCAAGGCTTCGACATACTCGATTGTGAAGTATGTGGGTTCGCGCATGTTGTTCCTATGCCAAATGTTGAAGAGCTGGCTAGCTTATATAAGCACGAGTTTTATGGCCGCGACAAACCATTCTATTTCGAGCAATATGAGGAGGACAGTGATTGGTGGAGCGAGGTCTATAAAGAACGTTTGGAATATTTATCATATTTGAAAGATCCATCATCACTCAGTTTGGTCGATATTGGTTCCGGGCCAGGCCTGTTCTTGAAAGTGGCAGAAACCATGGGTTTTCAGTCGGCAGGTATTGAACCTTCTGATATGGCTGTTGAATACAGTCGCGGAAAAGGACTGACCGTATATAGTGGTCTTCTCGATGAGGATGCTGTATCCCTGGTAGGGCAGTGTGATCTAGTACACATGAGTGCTGTGCTCGAACATGTGCCGGACGCGAAACGCACGCTCGAACTTGTTTTTCAAATGCTGCACGAGAATGGCCAAGTATGTGTTGTTGTCCCTAATGACTTTAATGAATTGCAGAAAATATTACGAGATTTCGAAGGCTATGAGTCATGGTGGGTTGCGCCACCTCATCATCTGAATTACTTTACTTTTGATAGTCTTGATTATCTTATGAAATCTGTCGGTTTTGAGATTATCAAAAGAACTACAACTTTTCCGATGGAGTGGTTTCTACTGTCTGGAGATAATTATGTGGATAACCCCGAATTGGGTCGTGTTTGTCATTCACGTCGGAAGCGTTTTGAACTCGCATTGGCAAATGCCGGACAACGGGAACTAAAAGCCGAGATCTATTCCAATCTGGCTGAACTTGGACTAGGGCGTGAAATTGTTATTTATGCCAGGAAACCGGCATGAAGAGTTTTAAATAATGGATTGTGAATTCCTTGAAGAGTTCTCCCATGTTCTGGGTAGCTGGATGTACCCAAAGGATATAGATGCGGCGGTTAAATTCTTGGTGAGCCAGTTGGAAGATCTAGAGAACGTGGTTATATATGGGGCTGGTTCTCACAGTCAGCTGTTATGGGATAGGTTTCCTGTTCAAACTAAGTCGAAAATCCGCTGTATTCTTGATATGTACCCGGAAGGTAAAAACTTCCCGGTCGAGGTGATGCACCCCACTGACTTTATAAAAAGTGGGCAGCCTTATGATATCATCGTGTTATCGCATTTTGACTTTGAAAGCAGTATGCAGGAGAAGCTGCATGATCTTGGAGTAAACGACGATAACATCTTGCCGGTTTACATAAATAATGACTATTACGCATTACTAAGTAAGCAATCGCCTGTTCCAGAACTTGATAAACAGACCCGTCAGGGGCGGCAGGTGATTGCACTTGTAACGATGCGCGGTGATCGCAAAATCATGAATGATGGAGTGATTGCTGAGCTTGCTTATGATTCGCGTTTGGTCATGGTTAATCTCGATATGGGCCGTGATAAGACCGAGCGGCAGGATCTCTACGAGATATACTATGATTGCCAGCGTTCGGTTTACCACTTATTGAATGCAATACAAGCATTGAAACCAGATGTTATTTATATTCATGATCAAATTGAGTCCCTGTATTTTCTGCCTAGATTGATTCTGCAGTGCATGCCCGGAGCGACAGTTGTTTGGGAGCCCTATGATCTACTGAAATTAATGATTGAGGATTATGCGATTCTTGGTATTGATAAGGCACTTACGGCAAATGAAATTGAATTCTTGCGTGATAATGAACGTTTCGCGCTGGAGAATTCGGCAGGGGTGGTTTACAAGGAGGTCGGTTCTCTAGCCGAATCAGTCTACCAACAAAGCAGAGTATTGCCTTCTCTGCATTTCAATCAATATCTTGAATCGCATCTGATATCGCATCATGAGATTATTTTTGAATCGCCATATAAATTGGTTTATGCCGGGACGATTGATCCATCCAGAGCTGAAGATGTTTTTACCGGAGATAATTACCTGCTGGGTGAATTCGAGTTATTGTTGTCGCAGGGGCTTTCACTGGATGTTTTTCTGACCTGTGAGAAACAAGTTATTCCCGTGCAGTACCAAGCCTATCAGGAACTTGAGGAATTATATCCGGATTTTAAAATTCATGCGCGCAGTCCGTTGGATGAATTAATTCGCAAACTATCCGGCAAATTCCATTTCGGTATTCAGATCGGTCGATGTGACAAGCAGATGCTGGAGGTAAACCAGCGTCGCTACAGTAGCACTTTTTCGGCTAAACTGTGGAGTTATATCTTTGCCGGCTTGCCGATTATAGTCAACGAAGAGTTACAGGGCATGGCAGAATTTGTGAGCCGGTACGATATTGGATTAACCGTATCCTGTTATCGGCATGAGGATGTTGCGCTATTACTCTCAAAAGTGACGCCTGAGCGGTATGCTGAGATGGTCGTAAATGTCAGGGAACTTGCTGAGGCATCCTGCGCGGAAAAAATGTCATCTGAAATGGTGGATTTTCTGGTAAACATTTATAATCAGACAGGAAGCGAGAGTGTAAAAGGCGGCTAGTCTCTAAGCCAGTTTGATAGTGCAGATCGGTAATAGTGCATACATTGTGCAGGTGTGGCCTCGATAGGGGATTCTTTGGTGGTGACTGTATCCTGCATACAGGCGGTTACGAAATTTTGTAAGTCTGCCTCGGTAAGGCTAAAGCCCCAAGCTTGTGTGATATGGTTGATGCGAGGCAAGAACTCATTATTTACAATTGTATCCAGTTTGATGCTGGCCGGCTCAGATGCAGAAAGCAGCTTAGCGGCGTACGGGTGAAGTTTAGAACTGACAGTTCCCAGGAATGGTAGTAGTGATTCAGCGTGTGAAAGGCCTGTATGTGCTGCAAAGGGCGTTGCCAGCGCGTGGGGAAGTGCTGTTCTGGCGTTATTCAGGCCCAATCCGGCTAGAGTAGACGCTGTAGCGATATCCTGAGCATTGTTCAAGTCTGGATGTTTCAAGTAGCCAGGTATGCTTCTAAGCATGAGTTTAAGTGCTTGTGATAGCAGGGCTTCCTGTATCGGGGAGCGTTCAAAATTGAGGGTTGCTCCCTTGATGATGTGCGACCAGGCATCGATACAGGATAGTAGCCGTAACTTGCTCGGCACTTGGGTTGCGATTTCAGTGACTAGTACAGCAGCAGTCGGCATTAACCATGAACGACGGATACTGTTTTTGTTATGCCCGGAATGTATATGACTGATCATATTGGTTTCAGAGCCTGTCCCGAAGGTTGTGGGTATCGCAGTGACCGGCGTGGCAGGAACTGATAACACATGATCAGGTATAGCCCTGGTGGAAATGTGGGCGGCAATGGTACTACCAAGTAACTTGGCAGCATCCAGAACGGTACCCCCGCCAATTGCGATTATATGGTCGCAGTGATGCTCAACAAGTTTTTCAGTGACGGCATCCAGGGTGGCGACATCAGGTGTGCCAATAAAGGAGGCAACCGGAAGAGACAGATTACAGTTCAAGGACTTGAACCATGCAAGACTTTCAATGTTCTTGTCAGTGAATATAACTGCTTTGGACGTCGAGGTCCAGTTGAGTAACCGCTGGATAAGCAGGTTTGCGTCATTGATTGTTAGGCAGGAGTAGATCTTGGTGTCGTTATAAAAACGCCAGAAACCAGCCTGTTCATTTGAAAAACATTGAAATGGTGTTCTTTCGCCGCTCATAGCAAGAAACATCCGGTAATTTCGTGTGCAACCTTGACGCGGGATAATACTACAAACTAGTTGCTTTCATCATTATGAACGAAATCTATGTAAAAAATCAGCAGTTGATAAAACAGCGGTGGCCCGAAATATGGTCAAGCCTGGAATGTTCTCGTGATATAGAAATTCCAGTGGAGGTTATTGAAGGGCATGTGCCGA
>Ga0114931_10003752_pt1 | contig 19154 bp, 17 predicted proteins | sample 2SBtaG_FD_89579 | JGI IMG/M metagenome (GOLD analysis project Ga0114931, IMG submission 89579) | Deep subsurface microbial communities from Kolumbo volcano to uncover new lineages of life (NeLLi) - 2SBTROV14_V59a metaG | ecosystem: Environmental > Aquatic > Marine > Volcanic | place: Kolumbo...
ACCCGTAACGGCGACAACATCATCCATTCTAGACCGGCGGCGCCGCCTGGGAAAAGATCAAAGCCGGTAATCGTCCGGCTTGCGGCGAAAGTTTAGAGCATCGACAGCGGATCGACATCGGCGATCCACTGGACCGCTTCGGGAAGCTTGATCGTCGACGCCACCGCGGTGACTGCCGCCCGCAGGGCGTCGCCGTCGGGACCTTGCAGTTGAATCTGCATGCGATACTTTCCCCGCAACCGCGAGATCGGCGCCGGCGCGGGCCCCAGCAAGCGAGCCTTCGTTCGCGAGCGTCCAAGTTGCTCGACCAGCGCATCGTGAAGCCCGCTAGCGGCCGACGAGGCCAGTTCGGCGTTGGCGGCGCGGATCACCAGGCGAATCATTTCCGAAAACGGCGGGTAGTCGAGCCGCTGTCGCGCGGCGAGCGCCTGTTCGGCAAAACGTTGATAATCATGGGTCGCGGCCGCGCGGATCGAAGGATGATCGGGGTTGAACGTTTGCACCAACACTCGCCCTCCTTGGTGCCCCCGCCCGGTGCGACCGGCGACCTGCGCAATCAACTGAAACGTTCGTTCGCCGGCACGGAAATCGGGCAGGTGCAACGCCAAATCGGCATTGATCACGCCGACCAACGTGACGTTGGGAAAGTCGAGCCCCTTGGCGATCATCTGCGTGCCCAAGAGAATCCGGACCTTGCCTTGGCGAAACGCGCTGAGCGCCGCTTCGTGGCTTCCCGGCCGGCGCATGGCGTCGGTGTCCATGCGCAAGCAACGATGGTCGGGAAAACGAGAGCGCACTTCGGCCTCGAGTTTTTCCGTGCCCAGGCCGCCGTAGCGAATCCCGCGAGCCCCGCAGTGTGGACAACGGTCGGGGGCCGGCATCTGGTAATCGCAGTAGTGGCAAAGGGCGTAGTTCTTCTGGCGATGGTGCGTCAGCGCGATGTCGCAGTCGGGGCAGCGCACCACCTCGCCGCAGGAGGGACATTGAATGTGGGTGGAAAAGCCACGGCGATTCAACAGCAAGATGACCTGCCCCCCGTCGGCGAGCGCTTCCTCCATGGCCATACGGAGAGGCCGGGAAATCGCGCCGCGAAAACCGCCTTGTCCTCCTTCATGACGCAGGTCAATCGTGCGAACCGCAGGCATGGGGCGATTGTAAACGCGCCGGGGCAACTCGATCAGTCGGTACTGCCCTTCGACCGCTTTCTGCCAACTTTCCAGCGAAGGCGTGGCCGAACCGAGAACCACCGGAATCGCTTCGTCACGAGCCCGCCGCAGCGCGACGCTGCGCGCGTGATAGCGCGGCACGATTTCCTGTTTGAACGAGGATTCATGTTCTTCGTCAAGAACGATCAGCCCCAGGTTCGGCGTCGGGGCGAACACGGCGCTGCGGGCGCCGACAACCACTTGGACTTCGCCGGCGGCAATCCGCTGCCAGTGATGATGGCGCTCGACGTCGGTCAGATGGCTGTGCAACACGGCGACGTCGTCGAAACGTTCTCGAAAACGCTGTCGCGTTTGCGGCGTCAGACTGATCTCCGGCACCAGCACGATCGCCTGCCGCCCGTAGCGGACGACCTCTTGAATGGCCTGAATATAGACCTCGGTCTTGCCGCTCCCGGTGACCCCGTGCAGCAGCAAGGTTTCATGGTTTCCGGCAGTCAGCGCATCGAGGATCGCGCGAAGTGCCGCCTGCTGATCGTCGTTCAACTCCCAGTCCTCGCGCCGCGCGGTTGCGGCATGCCGCGGCGGCTCGATTGGCATGCGTGTCGCCTTCGCCTGCAACAGCCCCTTGCGCCGCAACGCATTGATGGGCGCTTGGCTGCATCCCACGTCCTTGAGCACGCGCGACAGCGGAACACCGCGGCCCGCTTCAAGCAGATAGTCCATCACCGTGGTCTGCTTGGGCGTCAGTCGCAACTCGCCGGCACGCTGCCGGGCGTCTTCCGCGGCCGTGATGACCAGTCGCTTACGTGTTCCCGCCGCGGCGCGCACACCGGCCGGCAAGACGGCTTCGAGAACCTGTGCCCAGCCGGCCAAGTAGTGATCGGCCATCCAGCGTGTCAGCCGCAACATGGCCGGGCTGATCAGGCTTTGGCGGTCGATGATCTTGGCCAGCGATTTCAGCGGGCGGTTGATCTGCCGCGTTTCGACTCGCACGCAGTAGCCTTCACGCGAGCGATCTCCTCGACCGAGCGGCGCCAACACACGCTGTCCGGCGCGAAGCGTCGCGGCCAACTGATCGGGAACCGCGTAATCGAATTCCCGGTCAGCGATGGCCGAAAAGACGACCGTGGCCACCGTTTGCTCGGCCGAATCGTCCCATTCCCACGGCGGTTGATCGTCTGCGAACAGGCTGCCCTGACGAAGGTCTTCTTGCGGAATGATGGGATCGTTGGCCGTCACGGCAAAGGCCATGCCTGTGCGAGTTTCCGCTGGAGCGCCCGGCGCCATCCTCGCAAGCAGGGGCCGCGGTAGCCAACGGCTTGGTGCGACAGTAGGATGGCAAACTCAGTGGGCGATCCGCGGCCACCGAGACTTTGTTGTCACGGATTCGAATATCCCAGGCTTTGGCAAACGCTGCAACCAGCAGGGGCGTGCGTCGCATGCGTCTTGGAATCCTTGGCGGAACGTTCGACCCGGTCCACTACGGGCATCTGCTGCTGGCCGAATGTTGTCGCGAGCAGCGTCTTCTGGACCAGGTTTGGTTCCTGCCCGCGGCAACTCCACCCCACAAACAGGCCAAGCGACAAAGCCCCGCCGCCGATCGCGTCGAGATGCTCGAATTGGCCACCGGTGGCAACCCGGCGTTCTCGGTAAACCGCCATGAAGTCGATCGTGGCGGGGTGAACTATACCGCCGACACGCTCGAAGCGCTTGGCGCGGAAGACCCGCGGCGGGAGCTGTTTTTTTTGCTCGGTAGCGACTCGCTCGACGACCTGCCCAACTGGCATGATCCCCAGCGCATCTGCCGCGCCGCCACGCTGGTGGTGGTGCGTCGCGGGGGTGGACCCAAGCCCGACTTGTCATGCCTGACAGGGATCGCCAACAAGGAGCGCATCGAAACCATCGGACGAATGATGGTCGAGATGCCGGCGATCGAACTGAGCAGCACCGAGATTCGCCGCCGAGTCGCTGCCGGGAAAAGCATCCGCTATCGCACGCCCCGGGCAGTTGAGAAGTACATCGAAGCCCAGCGGCTATATCAGGCAAGCTGCGACGCGGCGCACGACGAGCCCGCCGCTTCAGGCGATTTTGCGGACACCTAAGCGGTGCCGTAGCTGGGAGTTCAGCTCGGCGTGCCACACGCGTGGCTCACGGCGAAGCGTGTCGAGCACCACATCCAACTGCTCGCTCGGCGACAACGCCAGGTCGATAAAGAGCCACTTCCGCCCCTTGATTTCGCAATCGCCGCCGCCGTCGCCACCGAGCCATTCGTGGCGAATCTGATAGCCGAGCGAGGCCACGAGAGCCAAGGCTTCGTCGAGCAGATCAACCGTGTGCATCCCAGCTTCTCCATTCCGCCTCGGTCCTTGAGGCCTGTCGATGAGCCGCGAATTATACCGGCTTGTGCTAACGTTGCCCAGCTAGGATCGACGATATCGTCATGGAACGTAAGCTTTTCCGAGGTCTAGAGTTAAGACATGACTCTCCGGCAAGAGAGGGAGCCCACGACCATCGGGGCAAAGACGTCAAGATAGACACGGTCGTCAAGATAAACACGCTGCCGGCGAGCCCGCCGGTGACAGACTTTCAGCCAATTGGGTGGACACAAAAAATGAGCAGCGGCGGAACCGATCAACAACCTTCGCTTGAAGAACAGATCGCGCTGTTGAAAGACCAGCTTGCGCATGCCCAGCGACTTACGGCTCTAGGCGAGTTGGTCGGCACGACGGCTCATGAGTTCAACAACGTGCTGACCACCGTGATCAACTATGCCAAACTGGGAATGCGGCATAAGGATCAGGCCACCCGAGATAAGGCGTTCGACAAGATTTTCTCGGCCGGAAAACGCGCCGCCAAGATCACCAGCGGCATTCTCGGTATGGCCCGCAACCGCTCGGGCGGCCAAGAGCCGACCGATCTCAAGCAGCTTATCGACGATACCTTGGTGCTGCTCGAACGCGAGATGAACAAGTACCGCGTTCGCGTTGAAAAAGACTTTCGCGACGTCCCGCCGGCGATGGTCAACGGCAACCAAATTCAGCAGATTCTGGTCAATCTGTTGATCAACGCGCGTCAGGCGATGCCCGATGGCGGCATCGTGCGGATCAAGCTCGACTACGACGCCGGCAGCGGAATGGTCGAGCTGGTCGTGCGGGACACGGGCTGCGGCATTCCCCAGGACAAGCTGCGCCGCATCTTCGACCCGTTCTTCAGCACCAAATCCGGGCCCGACGCCAGCGGCAAGGGAGGCACCGGACTCGGACTGTCGATGTGCCGCAACATCATCGAGGCACACCACGGCCGCGTTCGCGTTGAAAGCAGCGTGGGCAAGGGCACCGCCTTTTCGTTTAAGCTGCCCTCGGCCCGACAGACCACGCCACCGGTTGCGGCCCGCATGGCGGCGCCACAAAGCCAACAAACCAGAACCTAATGGCCGCGGCCTTCGGCGCACGACCATTTTTTTTGAAGCACGGCCGCTGAAATACGGCGGTCTTCGGCGGTCCTTGCCACACGCCGCTCCCCTGCTCGGAATCGGCCCCAAAGCGAGTTGGTCGGCCGCTGAGGCATCGCGGCTAATACGGCGGTGCCGCCGCCACGGGATAGGCCAGCCGGGATCTTATCTTCGCGAGCATCCGCTGTTCGAGTTGCACGTCGCGACCCAAAGGGATCCACCCTTCGCTCACCGGTTGACCGCCGACCGGATCGCTAAGTCTTCTGAGCGAGCTATCAAAACGAAGCGTGGCCGCGCTGGCCGTGGCATGTTCGGGTTGCGGTAGGTCTTCGAGTTCCTTGTAGACCGCCACGTCGATCAGAAAGCCGCCTTCGTTGGGGATCACTCGCAGCACCGCTCGGCGACGTATGGTTTGCAGCGTACTCTCGGTTCGCTCGAATCGCCCCACTGAATCTTTACGCCACGGTTCGAGATACGTGGCCCCGGTTTCCGGAAACGTGTCGATCCGGCCCTGGACGGCGAAGTCGCCGAACTGCTGCACCCGCTCTTCGTGCTGAATTCTGAAATCGTCGTCGACCACGTCGATCAATTGCTCCCAGACGAAGTCCGTATCCCCGGCGGGAATCGGTAGCGGGTTCGGCTGCACAACGGCCACGATCGGTGGCCCACTCAGGCAACCGCTGACCGCAAGCAACAAGATCATCAGCGCGGCAAAACGCGACATAAACGTACCGCTGAAGTTGAGGAATCGACCGGGAAAGACCATCGGCGCATGGCCCGGCGAAGACAGGGCCGCGTAGTTTTACAGGATCAAAGCCGCGCGACAAGATCAGCTCGGAGCACGCAAAATTTCCAACTTCGCCTGCTTTCGCGTGTGGCGGCGGAGAGTCGAGAAGGTCGGTTGCGGGGCAAACGCGGGCCAGCCGCTCGACCTCGGTAATCGCCGGTGCGGTGAATCCGCCGGCCGACGTGGCGGGCTGAGCAGGTTTGGCAAACTGCACGTTTCACGCGATGACGGTTCATCACGCCAACTTCGGTGGTTGGCCTATGATCGGCGAAAAACACGGCTGAGGGGCGACCACGGCGATAGAGCGCGACGGTGTGTAGATGCACGGAGTGCGGCAGCGGCCTCATCGAGGCAAAAAAAGACCGCGGGGCACGAGCCACCTGCTACGAAAGCAAGTGGCCCGCGTCCGCGGTTATGGTTGATTGGACAGATGCTACCGTGCATGGACTGGTCGTCGGCCAGGTCGCACATCGCGATGTCCGCTCGTATTTCCGCTGCTCAGCACACGTTGGGCCTTGGCTAAATCGTTCACGCGAATCACCGCCAGAGCGCCGCCTTGGGGGCCTCTTCCCGGTGCGGCCGAGCAATAGGCATAGTCGATGTTCAAATGCTCCTCGGCCAGCCGTTGGCAGGTCTTGGCGAAGGCCCCCGGTTGATGGCTCACATCGACCAGAAGCACTTCGGTGAGTTCCAGCGGGATATTGACCCGCTGCAAGGCCTTCTCTGCCGCCTGGGCGTCGTCGGGAACCATCCGCAGCCGCCCGCGGTCTCGTGAGTTCATCACGCAGAGGGCGAGCAAGTTGACCTTTGCTTTGTTCAGCGCATCGAGCACCGCTGCCATACGGCCGGGCTTGTTGGCAAAATTCACGGTGATCTGCTTGGCTGTGTGCATGGGCTTTCCCTTTCCTTGTGTCGCTTCATGAACCCCACCAGGGCCACCGGGCCTTCTGCTCGTCAAGAAAAGAAGGCCCCTATGTCGATCCTAGCGGTGGTCTGTCCAAAAGGAAATGAAATTTCGTCAAATGCCGCAGCGGCAGCGTCACAAAAAAATAGCCCGCGGCCGGGGAACTTTCGCCACCGTCGAGGCGACTAACCCACTGACCGTTCGTTCCTCGCGGATCGACGCCAACCGAGGGTTGCCGGGGCGCCCGACCTCCCGGGCCGCAATTCGGCGCGGCACCGGTGGACGAACGGCTTACGTCGCGCATCGGTACTGCTTCTGCAAGCCGCTCACGCACATGATGCGAAGCGCCGCGGGAGCGGTGCAGTGCGTGGCACGCCATGGGGAACGCGAACCAATTCGCTCGAGGAGGCAAGTCGCATGCGTCACATCACTTTTTTCGTAACGTATTGGATGGCTTTCGTATCGGCTTCGCTATGCTTGGCGCAAGGGTTGTTGGTCAACACCTCGGCCGACAAGCAAGTTCGGCTTCCGCGGCCGGGGGTGCCCTCCGAGACGACCTACCAAATCGAAAAGCTCGACGTACATGTGCGCTTGATGGACCGTGTGGCACGAGTGCAGGTTTCCCAGACGTTCAAGAACACGGGCAGCCTTCCGCTCGAGGCCGCTTTTGTGTTCCCGTTGCCCTATGACGGCGCGATCGATCGGCTCACCCTGTTGATCGATGGCAAGGAGCAGCCGGCACGGCTGTTGCCCGCCGATGAGGCCCGCCGGCTGTATGAAGCGATCGTCCGCAAGAATCGCGACCCGGCCCTGCTGGAGTGGATGGGAACGGGCATGTACAAGACATCCGTTTTTCCGCTGCCCCCCGGCGCGACGCGAACCGTGACATTGCGTTACACGCAGATTTGCCGCATGGACCGGGGCATGATTGATTTTCTTTTCCCGCTGAGCACGGCGAAATATACCGCCGGTCCTCTGGGCGAGTTGACGCTTGACGTTTCGATCGAGGCCAGCCAGCCGATCAAGAACGTCTATAGCCCCACCTATAGCCTAGACATCGACCGGCCCGACGCTCGGCATGCGACGATGAAGTACATGGGCAACCATATTCTTCCACAAGGTGATTTCCGCCTGATGTTCGACGTCGGCGCCGGGGCGCTAGGAACCTCGGTCCTTAGTTATCGGCCCGAGGCGGAGGAGGACGGCTATCTGCTGCTGTTGGCAAGCCCTAGCATCGAGGCTGCGGATGCCGCGACGGTCGGGAAAACGATCGTCTTCGTGGTCGACCGCTCGGGAAGCATGAGCGGCAAGAAAATCGAACAGGCCAAAGGGGCGCTGAAGTTCGTCTTGAATCACCTTCACGAGGACGATCTTTTCAACATCGTGGCCTATGACTCCGAGGTCGAAAGCTTTCGCGACGAACTTCAGCGATACGGCAAGCAAACGCGGGCCGCGGCGCTGGCTTTTGTTGACGGGCTGGTCGCCGGCGGAAGTACGAACATCGATGCCGCCTTGCAAACGGCGATGGCACAACTAAGCGACACCTCGCGTCCGAGCTACGTCGTCTTTCTGATCGACTGCCTGCCGACGGTCGGACAACGCAGCGAAGCCAAGATCGTGGACGCCGCCCGAAAGGCCAATCAGGTGCGGGCTCGGCTGTTCGCCTTCGGCGTGGGCTACGACGTCAACAGCCGCCTGCTCGACAAGCTGGTGCGCGCCAATTTTGGCCGCAGCCAGTATGTGCGGCCCGAGGAGAACATCGAGGATCGAGTCAGCCGGCTCTATCGAGAAATCCAGTCGCCCGCGCTGACCGGCGTGACGGTTGAATTTCAGTTCGACGAGGACGAATCCGAGGAATCGCCAGCGCGGCCGGAAGCGGTTTATCGCGTCTATCCGCGTGGCGATTTCGATCTGTTCCAAGGAGAGCAGATCGTGATCGCCGCTCGCTACCGTCGTGCGGGGTCGGCGAAGATCATCATCCGCGGTCGACTGGGTGCCGAGGAAAAAACGTACGAGTTCGCCGCCGAGCTTGCCGCGCACTCGAAGGACGATCGCCTGGCGTTCGTCGAGAAAATCTGGGCCACGCGCCGCATCGGCGAGATTATCGACGAGATCGATCTGCACGGCGAAAACGATGAGCTGGTGCACGAGCTGGTCGAACTTTCCACGCGTCACGGCATCTTGACTTCCTACACCAGCTTTCTGGCCGATGATGGAACCGATCTAAGCGCGGTTAACGATAATGCCCGGCGGGCGCGCGGAAACTTGAAGTCGCTCGAGATGGCCGCGGGCGCCGGCGGGTTTGCCCAACGCCAATCGAAGGCGCGATTGCAGTCCGAGGCTCAAGCGCCGGCCGCGGCATCGTATCGTGACGAGAAAGACCAGGTGGTTCAGATTCAAACCGTCCGCCATGCCGGCGGAAAAACGTTTTATCGCCGCAAGGGTCGCTGGGTCGATTCGGCCGTGCCCGACAAACCACGACAGACGGTCACGCAGATTGCTCAGTTCAGTGATGCCTATTTCGCGCTGGCCAAAAAATATGGTCCGCGGGCAGCGCGTTATCTTGCTTTTGACGAGCCGGTGGTCTTTAGCCTGGACGGGCAGATTTTCCGGGTTGAACCTCCACGCCGCTAAAGCTTACGGCAAGATTTCGACCGATGGCCCCCGGTGGCGCATCCCGTGCTGCCGAGGGCCTTTCGGTTGCGCCTTTGACGCCGAATCGGGAAGATCCGGCTAGCGGGATTGTTCCGCGCCGTCGAGCGACTTCGAAAAATCCGCGGCCATAAGCTACGTTGAAGAAGAGCAACACGTTGCCATCCAGGCGCAAACGAGGAGCCGCTTCCATGGCCAAACGCCGTCCTGCCAACAAGACGTCCGCCGAAAAAGAGAAGACGCCCACCGACACGCCGCCGGCCGAAGATTCTTCGCCGGCCATGTTTGAACATTTGGGACGTCGAATTGATGAGTTGACCTACGTCGAAGAGGCCGAGCGCGCCGTCTCGCGGGCCAAAGCCGAGCTGCGCAAGGCACAGCGCCGGTATCACCAAATGCGTCACAAGGCCAAAGCCGAGATCGGCGAACTCGAACAGAAGAACCTGAAAGAAATCGCTGATGACGGGCTCCAGTTCGTCCGCCGCAATCCGGGCTGGGGCTTGGGGCTGGCGGCTGCCATGGGGTTCTTCCTCGGTCGTCTGTTTCGGCGATAATCGTCACGACCCTTGGCACGTCGCCTTGCATGAACCGCAGAGGGGGCGAAGGTTTTCCTGGCATGGCACATCAGGCACATCTTGACGTCGCCCGGCGAAAGCGACGGCTGCGCCTGCAAATCGCCCGGGACCGCCGGGCCATCGAACGGCACGCACGCCGCCTGTCGCGAGAAACCGGCCGGCTCATGTCATGGCGAACACCGGTTCGTGCCTTGCCGCTGACGGCGCTCGGCGCGGCCTTTGGCGTCGGCTTTCTTTTATCCGCCGGACTGGGGCGCCGCGCGGGCTCCGCGGTGGCCCGCGCCGCCCTGAGCACGTTCTGGCGCCGGACGCTTACCGTGGGCCTTGCCACGGCCCTCAGAGCGTGGTTCGAGGCCTCGAAACAACGTTCCGACGCCGGGAATGAGCCTGACAAAGCATCGGCCCCAACCACGGGTCATCGGCGCGCTGCAGAAGAAGCTCGAGACCGCAAGCCGGGGCAGTCCAATTCCCCGGCAGACCAGGGGCCGACCCCGTGAGCCATCCGCGAGAAGATTCATTGACCGGCGCCTGGCGAGTTGAAATGCGCGCGCTGGCCGCGCATCTGCGGGATATGCTGGTGGTCCGCGGGCAACTGGCCCGACTCGAACTGTCGGTTGCCGCCCGGCAGCTTCGGCGACTGGGCACCGTGTGGACTCTGGCCGCGCTGATGATTCTTGTTTCCTTGCCACTGTGGCTTGTCGCACTGGCCGACACGCTCCACGACGTGCTGGGCATCTCCCGGGCTGGCTGGCTTTGCTTGATTGCCGGTCTTCTTACCGTGGCCGCGACGCTGGCCATGTGGACCGCCTGGAGACGTTTCCGCCGCGCGTTCGTGGGCCTTGAAGAGACGCTCGAGGAACTACGCGAGGACATGCTCTGGCTTCGTGAGTGGACCGAAACAGCCCCGGCATCGTCGCCCGATTCTCCAGACGAGTGACCCGCGCCGGCAGAGCAAATCGCCGTGCGACGCGCCGTGGCGACGGCTTGCGTGATCGGATCGACGTCGGGCGGCTCACCGTCCCGCGGAGCAGGAAGCCGCAAGATCGGGTCGAGCCTCCTTCCTATGCGCGGTGGCTCGAGCATGTCTGCCACCGAATCGCCGGGCCGTTATGATGGAGCTTTGGAATGTGCGCTCCCGGCGGGCTGGCTGAGGTTCGCCGGTCGGGGGCAAGTTTCGGCCTTCTACTCTTCTTTTTGTCCTGAACCAAACAGAAACATCGATGACCATCGCAATTACCGGCGCGGCGGGGCAACTTGGAAGCGAGTTGGTGCGGCAGTTCGGCAGCCGGGCGGTTGCCCTGGATCGCGAGTCGCTCGACATCACCGACGCCGAGGCCGTCCGCTACGTGCTCTCAAAAATCGGCCCCCGGGCGGTCGTCAATGCGGCCAGTTACACGCAAGTGGACAAGGCCGAAGAAGAGGCTGAGCGGTGCATGCAGGTCAATCGTGATGCCGTCGGTACGTTGGCCGAAGTTTGCGGCCATTTGGACTGTCCGCTGTTGCACGTCAGCACGGACTATGTCTTCGGCGCCGACCGGCAGCGGCAGACACCCTATACGGAAACCGCCGAACCCGGCCCGCTGGGTGTTTATGCAACGAGCAAGCTTGAAGGCGAGCGGCAGGCTCAACGCTGGCGGAAACACTATATCGTGCGAACCTGTGGTCTGTACGGCCACGCCGGCCCCAAAACACGCAGCGGCAATTTCGTCGACACGATGCTCCGTCTTGGCACGCAGCGCGACACGTTACGCGTGGTCGACGATCAGTGGTGCGCGCCGACCTATGTGCCGCACGTCGCCCGGGCAATTGTTTTCCTGCTCGACAGCGGGGCCCATGGCACCTACCACGTCGTCAACGCCGGGCAAACCACGTGGTGTCGCTTCGCGCGTGAGATTTTTCGGCTTGCCGGCATGCGAGTCAAAGTCGAGCCGATTACAACGGAGCAGTACGGCGCCGCGGCGCCGCGACCGAAATACAGCGTGCTCGACACATCGAAATATCGCGCGCTGGGTGGCCCTGGCTTGCCCGATTGGCGTGAAGCGGTGGCCGACTATCTGTCGACTCGGCCCGATTGATTCGCAGGCGGAGAAGCTCAGCAGCCACGCGACCCGACGGTCACCCTGCGCGTCCTAAGATACACCCGCTTCGACGAGATGACCGCACCGTTCCTCTCGACACCGGGGCTGATTGCGAGGAAGCCGGGGCCTGCCGCGGATCTGCGAACCCCGGGCGGCGACGGCTCAGTCGCAAACGCCGTCCATGCCAAGCCGCATTTTGAGCTGCTCGAACTGGTCGCGAAACAGGTCACTCGACGAGTGAACGTGTTCGGCCTCGGTAATGAATCGCAGTTCGTCGTCACAGGCGATGCGACGTTGCTCAAAGGTGGTCTCGAACGGCGTCAGATTCTGACCGTAGGCAATCAGCAGCTTGTGCTCATCGAACTGCACCTCCATCGGAACGCCCGGGTTCAGCACGGCGATGCCCGTGCAGCCGTCGTTCATCAACAGGTCTTCAAAGTCCCAGAGCGTGCTCTTCAAGACGGGCATGTCGATATGTTCGCGGTACAGATCCGTGTGCCCATGCGACTCGCGTGCGTGGCTGGTTTCCAGGACGACGTCGACCACCTCGCCCAGCGGATCGAGCAGATCCATGAAAATGTCGAATAGCTGTTCGTTCGAGGCGGCGGCCATCAGCACGGGTACGCTGGCCTGTGTTTCTTCATCGTGATAGACGTCGTGCCGGTAGCCTTCGGTCGGAATGACCTGCAGGTCGTAGGAAGGCCGCACGGCATCGGTCAGCTCGAAGCTGCCGTAGCGGGCAACGCCGAGATGCGCTTCCAGCTCGTCCTCGCCAAGGCGCTGAAAGCTACTCGTGCCCTGCGACGTCCCCTCGTCGCGGAACACATTGCGAAAGAATCGCTTCAGGAAGCCCATCGCTGCTCTCAATTCTCTGTCTGGAAACCTATGGACTGGTCGTGGGAGAAGCCGAGGGTGCTTCCACCGAACTCTACTTTACATACCGCGCGGACCGGATCATCTGATCGCCGTCGCGGGCTGCCGTGGTTTTCGCCCAGCGGCAAAAACCGAACATTCCGCCTGACCCGATGTCCCGCCCTCTGCCCCAGTCACCGGCAAGCCACCAGCCGCACGTATGCTCCCTTGCGAGGCCATGTCGATCGTTGCCAGAAAATCGTGCTCCACGAAGAAGTCTAGCATCTGTCCCCCGTCTTCGAAGTGCTGCGTCGCCCAAGCCACGACGGATTTGGCCAGCGGGGATAAGCGTTTTCCGGTTGCGTCAAGTTTGTCTCCGCGCCGCGCCGGCGGGTTGCTCTGCGGCACGGCGGCAAAGTTGACTCGTCTTGCCCGCTCGTCCCGGCGTGCTAGCGACACGTACGCCAAACAGTCGGATTCCCAAAAAAATCCCGCTTCCAATAAAAACATTAAAAAAAGGAAGTCGCCGTGATGCGATCGTGCATCATTCGGCGGACTTCCTCTGTCCGATCGGGCTTGCCACACACAACGGCGCCACACGCGGTGGCAATGGTCGCCCCCAAGCTTCACATGCTTGGAAAGCTTCTTTCTGTATACTACAGAAGTGTGACTTGTGCCAGCAGGAAGCGAGGCCAACGAAGATGAGAATCGATTGCTCCGATTGCCGGACCTCAGTTCCCCCCCGATTGCGTGGCTGGCCGAGCGGCCTTGGCGTCATTCTGGCAGCGCTGCTCTCGCTGCTAGCAAGTTGCACTCCCAAGGCAGATCTGGCAACCGCGCCAGATCGGTCAAACGCCACCGCAAGCCAGAACGTCGCGGACATAACCGGTGCCCAGGAAGAACCGGCCGAGAAACAACAGACCGCCGGCGCTCGCTCGGCGGCCAAAATCGAAGAATCGTGGGACGCGATCTATATCGAGGGGACGAAGATCGGCTATACGCACACGCGACGCGAGCCGGATAACAGCTCCGCTCGGCCGCTGGTTCGTATCGAGAGCCAGAGCCGGTTGTCGCTTGAGCGCTTTGGCCAAACAAGCGTTCAGAGGATGCGGAGCGAAAGCCTGGAAACGCCCGACGGGCGACTGGTGAGCTTTCAAACCGAGGTGCAAATGGGCTCGCGGCCGGTCCGTACGACCGGGCGAATCGACGGCGATCAACTGCTGGTCAACATCCTCGGCGGCGGGAAAAAGGTTGAGCGGCAAATCGCCTGGCCGCCGGACGTCGGCGGTTTTCATGCCGTCGAACATTCTCTGCGCCAGCATCCTTTGGCTCCCGGCAAACGCCGCAGGCTGCGGGCCCTCATGCCGCTGATGCTGGTCGTGGCCGAAGTCGAGCTTGTGGCTAAGGACTATGAACCGACGCCGCTCGCGGCCGGGGCCACGAAGTCGCTGTTACGGATCGAAAGCACAACGACGCTGCCCGACGGAAATCGGCTTTCCGAGATCCACTGGACTGACCGCCAAGGCGAGATTTACAAGACGCGCGTCGAGCCGATGGGCATGGAATCCATGCGGACCACCGGCGAAGTGGCCATGGCCGACGACGGCACGGGCACGTACGACCTTGGCTTTGCCAGCACGATCGATCTCGACCGCCCGTTGCCGCACCCGCGCCGGTTGAAGCGGGTTCACTACCGAATGCGTTTGAAGCAAGGTGACCCGTCCGCGCTGTTCGCCGCTGACCGTTATCAGCAGATCAGATCGCTCGATGAGCATACGGCCGAACTGACCGTCACCGCGCGGCCGGCGGCCGATTCAAAGTTCGACTCGGCAACGCCCGACAAGGCGGACCTGGAGCCGAACGAATTGATCCAGTGCGACGATCCGCTAGTCGTCCGCCTGGCACGTCAAGCGGCCGGCGAGTCAAACGATCCCCGTGTCATTGCCGCGGCCATGGAACAGCTTGTCAACCGCACGGTGTCGGAGAAGAACTTCACCCAGGCCCTGGCCTCGGCGGCCGAAGTGGCCCGCTCGCGTGAAGGCGACTGCACCGAACACGCGGTTCTGCTCGCGGCCCTGGCTCGAGCACGCGGCATTCCCGCCCGAGTCGCCATCGGGCTGGTCTACGTCGAAGGGGCCCAGGCGTTCGCCTATCATATGTGGGACGAACTCTTGATCGACGGACAGTGGACCGCCTTCGACGCAACCTTTCCCGAGGGAGGAAGCGACGCAACCCACATCAAAGTGGCGGATTCCGATCTTCGGGATGCGTCGGGCTATTCCTGCTTTTTGCCGGTGACCCAGTTGCTCGGCCAACTTGAAATCGAAGTGTCCGGGTTCGAGTAACCAAGCGGCGGGCTTCGATTCGCGGGCGAGACGCTTACTCGCACGTAGCGCTGGGGTTGGCGGAAAGAGCCCAGCCGTGGCGCGTGGACGGTCGAGCGACAAGCTCGTCTCGCGTTGATACCTTCACTTGGGCAGGTGGAAGCCGGCGATCCACAGTTGGCTCGAACCGTCGGCGGTTCGTGTGCTGGTCCACATCAGCTTGTGGCCGTCGGGTGAAAAAACCGGCAGCACATCCGCCGCCGGATGATCGGTGACGCGTTTGACTTCGCCCGGGATGAATTGGTTGCCGTCGATTTCATAGCGCATCAGCCACAAGTCATAGTTTGGTCGTCCCGGCTTGGAGTGATCGGCACCGGCCCAGATCAGATACGGTTTTGTGGGATGCCAGTAGGGAGCCCAATTCACGCCGTTGGTGTTGGTCAGCGTGACGTCGGTTTTGCCGTCGATGCTGATGACGTGAATTTGCAGGTAATCTTTTTTCTTGCGATCCGTGCGATAAACAACCCACCGGCCATCGGGCGAGATAAAAGGTCCGCCGTCGTAGCCCGGCTGATTGGTTAGCTGGCGTACGTGGCTGCCGTCGGCGTCCATGATATACAGATCCGGATCGCCGTCGCGCGTGCTACAAAAAGCGATCTTTTGGCCGTCCTTGGAATAGGCACATTCGGCGTCGTAGCCCGGCGCGTCGGTCAAGCGGCGCAGACGGCCGGTGGCGAGATCCTTTTCAAAGATGTCCATGTACGGGTCAAACACCCACTCGTAATGGCGGTGCCGCCCACTTTTTTTGTCGGCGGCCTGTTTTTCGCGTGCGGCCTTTTCGGTTTGCTCCAAGTTGGGGTCCAAATGGCTCGAGGCGAAAATCACTTTGGTCCCGCTGGGATGAAAGTAGCTGCACGTCGTCCGACCGCGCGACGTGCTGACCAGTCGCGGATGACCGCCGTCGAGCGCTTGGCGGTAAATCTGATAGAAGGGATACTCTCGCGTGATCGCTTGATAGATAATCTCGGTCCCATCGGGCGAGAAATAACCCTCGCCGGCTTTGACGAAGCCCGACGTCACCTGACGTGGATTATCGAGGAATCGGGCTTCAGCCGGGCCGCCCGCTTCGGCCGCAAAAGCGACCCCCGCCACCAGTACGCCAAACATCAGTGCCGCTAGTTCGATCTTGCGTCGACCAATGATCACAAGTGTTGCTCCTGTTGTTTCTCGGCGTCGCTCGACCTGCTGGGCGAAGGCGTCGCGGCGCGATATGGTACATCTTCAACCGGTGGTTATCCCGGAATGGCACTTGGCCCTCGGACTCATCGTTCAATGCCAATGGCCGAAGAAAGCCCACACGGGCAGGCATTCAGCCTTACATTCTAGGCGATGTTCGCCGCCGTGTCGTTGGGGTTTGAAGAGATCGCGCGACGAAGAAATCTGGCACGCACGCCAGACCCCGACGAACTGATCCGTGTCGTGCGACGTGGCCTTGGGCACTCAGCGCTGCAAATCATGCCAAACTGCGGACCGAGAACCGCTAAAAACCATCAGACCACCCGGCACAACGACCAAAAACCGTCCGAGCGAAGCGGGAGAGCCAGAGCCGATGAAGATCTATACCAAGACGGGCGATGCCGGCGAAACCGGGCTGTTTGGTGGCCCGCGGGTTGGTAAAGACGCGCCCAGGATCGAGGCTTATGGCACGGTGGATGAGCTGAACGCGGTGATCGGTTTGGCCCGCTGCGAGCCGTTGCCCGCGGAGGTCGACCGGTTGCTGGCCCGCGTGCAAGATGAGTTGTTTGGCGTGGGCGCCGAATTGGCGACCCCTGATCCCGTGACGCAGCAGACCCAATTCATCACGAGCGAGCACATCGGCGACCTCGAACGGGCCATTGACCACTTCGAGGCCCAACTGCCGCCGCTCAAACAATTTATTCTTCCCGGCGGGACACGCGGCGCTGCGGCGCTTCACTTGGCGCGCAACGTCTGCCGGCGTGCCGAACGGTGTTTGGTGCGTCTAAAGCGCGAAGAGCCGGTTTCCGCGCATTTGCTGGGCTATCTGAATCGCCTTGGCGATCTGCTGTTCGTTGTGGCCCGCGTGGCCAACGCCGCCCAAGACGTTGCGGACGTCCCGTGGAACAAACCACAGCAGTCCTAGCGGCCATCCCGCGTGGCATGGGCCCGCACAGCAAGGACAAAAAACCGGGCGATTGCTTTACGACCTCGCCGTGTGTCGTTAAGTTTGGACGCCAACGTGGCCGTTTCGCATCAGGCGCTGTTTGCTTCTTCGAGAATCGACAGGCGAAAGGGGCTGCGAGGACCGTGGCACGGTTGGTTATGGTGACCAAGCCAGGTGTGAAGGTGTCGCACTCAATTCGGTTTCTCGTGGGGGGAAGAAAGCATGATCATGGGATCGGTTTGGTCAAAATTGGGGGTCGTGTGCGCGCTGAGCATGTTGGGCGCGATGACGATCACGGCCGTCGCGGATGAGCAAGGCGTCGCGCAGGAGCAAGCCAGCGATGCCGTTCTGGCCACGGTTGAAGGAGATAGCTCGATCGGCCAAAAGCCGGCGACTCCCGTCGACACCGGCGACAATGCCTGGATGCTCGTCTCTTCGGCGCTCGTGCTGATGATGACCGGCCCGGGGCTGGCGATGTTCTACAGCGGCCTGGTACGCAAGAAAAACGTGCTGGGCGTGATGATGCAATGCTTTTTTCTGATGGCCATGATGACCGTGATCTGGGGTCTTTGGGGTTACACGCTGGCCTTCGGAGGCGATCCCGACGATCCCGGTGCCAGTGGCTATAGCGCCTGGATCGGCAACAGCGAATATCTGCTGATGAACAACGTCGCCCCGACGTGGCAAGACAGCGCCGGTGAGCCCTCGTATCCCATGTCAGGCACGATTCCCGTGCTCACGCACATGGTCTTCCAAGGGATGTTCTTCATCATTACTCCCGCGTTGATCTGCGGGGCGTTCGCGGAGCGGATGAAATTCAGCGCGATGGTCGTCTTTACCGCCATTTGGGGAACGGTGGTCTATTGTCCGCTGTGCCACTGGGTCTGGGACGGTGGCATTCTGGCCGATGGCAGTAGCTATTCGCAGTTCGGCGGCTTCAGTCTGGGGGCACTCGATTTCGCCGGCGGCACGGTCGTGCACATCAGTTCCGGCGTCTCGGCGTTGGTCTGTGCCTTGGTGTTGGGAAAACGTTTAGGATACGGCTCGGATCCCATGCCGCCGCATAACCTGACCTACACCACGATCGGGGCGGCCATGCTGTGGGTCGGCTGGTTCGGCTTCAACGCCGGCAGCGCCGGGGCGGCCAACACCGTGGCCGCGAGCGCGTTTGTCGCGACCCACTTTTCCGCCGCGGCGGGGGCCCTGGCATGGGCCGGCATGGAGTGGATCTTCCGCGGGAAGCCGACGGTCTTGGGTACCTGTAGCGGCGCGGTTGCCGGACTTGTTTGCGTCACACCGGCCGCCGGGTTCGTGCTGCCGATTCCCGCCATGATTCTGGGGCTCGTCGCCGGAGTGGCCTGCTATCTGGCCTGCACGGGGCTAAAGCACACATTCGGCTACGATGATTCACTCGACGCATTCGGCGTACACGGCATCGGCGGCACGGTCGGAGCCGTGCTGACCGGCGTTTTCGCCACCCGCGTCATTCAAGGTAGTGAGCGGCTTGGCGTGCTCGAGAACGGGCCGTATCTGGCCGCCCAAATCGGCGCGACGATCGTGACCTGGGTTTTTGCGGCCGTGGTCACGTTCGTCATTTTGAAGTTGATCGATCTGACCATCGGGCTGCGTGTTTCACAGAAGGACGAAGTTCAGGGGCTTGATCTCAGTCAGCACGGCGAAGAAGGTTACATTTTCATTTGATCTACCCCGTGGCGACGATGATAATTCGATAGGTCCACGGCGTCGCCGTGCTTGAGGAGACCGACTTATGAAAAAAGTCGAAGCGATTGTTCGACATTTCAAGCTGGAAGACGTGAAGAACGCCCTCACCGACCAGGGCGTTCAAGGCATGACCATTACCGAGGTACGCGGCTTCGGACGGCAAAAGGGGCACACCGAGATGTACCGTGGTACCGAGTATGCCGTCGATTTTGTGCCCAAGATCAAGATCGAGGTCGCCGTGGCCGACGATCGCTTGCAAGATGTGGTCGACACGATCATGCGAACGGCACAGACCGGTCAGATCGGCGACGGCAAAATTTTCGTGACCGAGCTGCTCGAGGCCATTCGCATTCGGACCGGTGAAAAAAGCCAAGATGCCCTCGGCTAAGCGGCCGGCGGTTCCTTAGTACCACAGCACCAAGTTGAACCGCCGAGACGCCGAGACGCGGAGTCTAAGCAGA
>Ga0114931_10003753_pt1 | contig 19149 bp, 15 predicted proteins | sample 2SBtaG_FD_89579 | JGI IMG/M metagenome (GOLD analysis project Ga0114931, IMG submission 89579) | Deep subsurface microbial communities from Kolumbo volcano to uncover new lineages of life (NeLLi) - 2SBTROV14_V59a metaG | ecosystem: Environmental > Aquatic > Marine > Volcanic | place: Kolumbo...
CAACAAGCTGGCGCAGTCGCTCGAACGCCTGCTCGAACGCCACGAACGCTGGCGCGATTTGATCGCCCTGTGGGAGTCGCGCCTCGCGGACCTGCCGCGTAACGAGCGCGACGAGCACCGGGTGCGCATCGCCGCCTGCTGGTTGGACAACCTGGGCGAGCCGGGCGAAGCGCTGTCGGCCCTGCGCAAGCTGCTCGACGAGACCAGCAATGACGCCGAAGCGTGCGCACTGCTCGAGCGCGTGCTGTCTCACGAGCTGTCCGCGCCCGACGTGCGTGCAGGTGCCCTCGAGCTGTTGATCGAGCGCTACGAATCCACTGATCGGCCGCGCGAGGTCGTGCGCGTGTTGGAGCTGGCAATTCAGTTTGCCGATCCGTCCCAGGTGGTGTCGCTGCACGAGGACGCCGGCCATCGCCTGGCCGATCTCGGCGACGAAGTCGCGGCGATGGAGCACTATGCCCAGCTGCTGCTGCTCGATCCCGACTCGTCCGTCACCCAGGAAAAGCTGCGCCAGATCGCCCAGCACTCGGACAATTTCAAGCACTATGCCAAGGCCATTGCCGCGGCCGCCGACCGCGCCACCGGCGCGCGCCGTGTCGCCCTGCTCAACGAAGCGGCGCGCACGCGCCTGGACCTTCTGCGCGACGAGCCCGGCGCCATCGAGCTGTTCAACGCAGCGCTGAGCCAAAAAGACATCGGCGGCGACGACATGCGCACCGTGGCGCGCCGGCTCAACGATCTGCTCGCCCGTGCCGACCGCCAGGCCGAGCGCCTCGACGTGCTCGAGCGCTTGTGCGACCTGGAAGACACCCCGTCGGTGCGCCGCACCGTCACCGGTGAAACCGCCCGTCTGGCCGAGTCGCTCAACGAAACCGACCGCGCCCTGGCCGCATGGCAGCGACGCATCGATGCCGACCCACAGGACCGCTCGGCCCTCGACGCCATCATCGACCTGGTCGAGAAAGAAAAGCGCTGGGAGCCGCTGATCGCCGCGCTCAACAAGCGCATCGAGCAAACCAGCGGCGTCGGCCAAAAACGCGCGGACATGACCCGCATCGCGCGCATCTACTCCGACAGCCTGGACGACTTGCCCAGCGCCATCGAAGCCTGGCGCCGGGTGCAAAACGAAGTCGGTGAAGACTCCGAAACCGTCGAGGCGCTGGCCGACCTGCTCGGCCGCACCGAGCGCTGGCAGGAGTTCGCCGAGCTACTCGAACGGGTCGCCACACGCGAAACCGGGCGCACCACCGATCGCCTGGCGCGCCTCGGCGATGCCCTGCGCGCGCACCTGGGCCAGCCTGCTCAGGCACTGCAACGCTATCGCGATGCGCTCCGCGTCGACCCGCGCCACAAAGGCTCCCGCGCGGGCCTGAGCGCGTTGCTCGGCGTCGAAGAGTGCGCCGGCGCCGCCGCCGAAACCCTCGCCGAGTCCTACCGCGGCAGCGAAGAGTGGGAACGATTCCTCGAGACCGTGGACGCCCGGGTCGAAGCCGCCGCCGATGTACAGGTGCGTCTCGGCATCATGCGCGAAGCCGCGACCATCCGCGAGGACAAGCTGGGCGACAAAGCCGGCGCCCTGGCGCTGCTGGTGCGCGCGCTGCCCCTGGACCCGCACGACCGCGCCATCGAGCAGCACATGCTCGCGCTGGCGGAAGCCACCGGCGCGTGGGATAGCGTCGCCCAGGCCTACCACCTGTCGGCGTTCAACGTGCTCGACGATCCGCACACAGTGGCGCGGCTGCGCTTCGCCGAGGCCAAGATCCTCGAGCGCAACCCGGACCAGATCGGCGAAGCCTTCGCCGCGTACCTGGCCGTGGCGGGCATCGAGCCCGACAACCTGTTGCCGTTGCAGGGCGCCGTTCGGGTCGGCTCACAGCTGGGCCGCTGGGACGAGATGGCCGCAGCGCTGGTCGCGTACACCGTCGCCAGTGAAGACGTCAACGACGCCGCCCTCGGCGACATGGAAGCCGTCGCCGCCGACACCGGCGCATTCGACGCGCTGACCAGTGCGCTGACCAGTGCGGTCGCCAACGCGCCCTCCCTGGCCCCGCGCCTGGGCTTCGATCTCGAATACCGCCTCGCCACCTGGCACCGGGACAAGCGCGAAGACGCCGAGCAAGCCGCCGCCTCGCTGGGCCGCGCGCTGGCCTACCGGGCCGACAGCGCCCGCGCTCTCGGCGCTCTGGCTGCGCTCCAGCGCTCCGCGCCGAACCGGGCGTTCTACGACACGTTGTGTCGCCTCGGCGAGCTCGAGCCGTCGTTGCCCTTGGCCTACGAGACCGCGCTGGTGTCGCTGCACCACGTGGACGATGCCAACGAGCAGGTGCGAGCGATCCAGACGCTGTTGGCCGCGGCCAAGACCGCGTGGCGCACGGGAGCCACGACCGGGGTCGATCTGGACGCCGCCGACATCGTGGCCTGGTGTCTCGACCGCCTGGTCGAGCGCCAGCTCGCCGCCAACGAAGCCGCTGCCTCGGTCGACCTGTTGGTCGAGGCCTCGCGCATGCCGTTCGACGACAACACCCGTCGCGCGATGCGCCTGCGTGCCGCCGACATCGCCACCGAAAACCTGGGCGATCGCGGCGCCGCCATCGACATGTACAAGGCCGTGTTGGCCATGGCGCCCGGAGACGCCGAGACGTCCGACAAGCTCGCCGAGCTGTACAAGAGCGAAGATCGCATCAATGATCTGCTCAGCCTGCGCCAAGCCCAACTGGCCGGCACCGAGGACCCCGAAGCCCGCCTCGGGGTGCGCCTGGAGATCGTCGGCCTGGTCGGCGAGATCGAGCGCCGTGGCGGACGCCTCGAAGCGTTGATGGCCAACCTGGAGGAACGGCCCGGCCACCACGAATCGATCAACGCCCTCACCGAGCTGCTGCAATCGCGCGGTCGCGCCGAGCACCTCACCGACGTCCTGCAAAAGCAGGCGGGCGCGCTCGAGGAACGCCAGGAAGTCGATCGCTCCGCCGAGCTGTGGTCGCAAGTCGCCCGCATCGCCGAGCACGACACGCAAAACATCGACCTGGCGATCAGCAGCCTGCGCAAAGTCGTGGCGCTGGCGCCGACCCACGAAGCGCTCAGCGATCTGGCGCGGCTGTACGTGCAACAGGATCGTCCCGCCATGGCCGTTCCCTGGTTGGAACAGAGCCTGGCCACGGCCGAAAGCGCCGAACGCGCCCAGCTGGTCGAGCGCCTGGCCAAAGCGCACCTGAGCGCCGAACAGCCGGCCCAGGCAATCGCCTGCCTCGACAGCTACCTCGGCCCGGACGTGGCGGCGCCCAAGCTGCGCGCCACCCTGGCGGATCTGTACCGCAAGACGGAAGCCTGGGAATCGCTGGCGCGGTTGCTGACCGCCAGCCTGGCCCACCTGGACGACGAGACCGCCAAGAGCTACGCCCACGAGGCCGCCGACATCTATCACGGTCGGCTCAAAGCGCCGGAAAAGGCGGTGCCCGCCCTGCAAAAAGCCCTCGAGTTCGTCCCCGGCGATCGCCAGCTGCGCCTGATGCTGGCCAAGGGTCTGCGCGTTGCCGGCGAGCACGCCCAAGCGCGTGAGCTGCTGGCGTCGTTGATCAAGGACTTCGGCCGTCGCCGCTCCACCGAGCGCGCCGGCGTCCACGTCGAAATGGCGTTGGTGGCCAAGGCCGAGGGCAAGATGGACGAGGCCATGGAGCAGCTCGAGCTCGCGTCCAAGATGGACGTGAACAACGCCACCATTCAGAAGATGGTCGGCGATCTGGCCCGCGAGACCGGACGCATCGAGGATGCCGAGCGCATCTATCGCGCCCTGCTGCTGGTCGTGCGCCGGCAACCGCCGGGTGAGGACGAGGACGCCGTCGGCGTGTCCGAGGTGCTGTACGACTTGCACAAGATCGCCGCGAGTCAGGGCGACGAAGACAGCGCCAAGGAGCTGCTGGAGACCGCGCTGGAAACGGCCGTCCAGAGCGACGCCGAAGTTCGCCGGTTGCGCCGGGCGCTGTTGGCCTATGGTGAAGCCGAGACCTTGATGCGCGCGCTGCAGCTGCGCCTCGAATCGAGCGAGGAGGCCCACAGCCAGGCGCTGTTGCTCACTGATCTCGCCGAGGTGCTGGACGAGTCGCTGGGCCGCGTCGAGGATGCGCTGGACGCTCAGCTCAAGGCGCTGACCCTGGTGCCGGATCAGCTCACACTCCACGACAAGGCGCGCGAGCTGGCGCGCAAGGCCAACAACGTCCACCGCTACGCCGAAGCCGTCGAGAAGATGACCGGCCAGCTGCGCCGCAAACAGGACGGTCCGCTGGTGGCCACCTTGTTGATGAAGGCCGGTGAGGCACTGTAGACCGACGCCGGCGAGCTGGCCGAAGCCGCCAAGCTGTACCGGCGGGTCGAGGCCACGGGCGAACGCCAGGCCGAAGCCTACTTCGCCATCGCGCGAGTCGCCGGCGCCACCGGCGATTCGGAAGAGCAAACGCGGGCCCTCGAAGGGCTGTTGCAGATCGCCACTGCCGAGCCGGACCCGGAGCAGTCGTTGTCGATCTCGCTGCGCGAGCGCGTGGACGCCCTGTACCGCATCGCCGAGGTGTTCGTCGAGAGCGACGAGCGGCGGCAGCGCGGCATCGAGCTTTTGCAGCGCGCGTTCAACGAGGAGCCGCGTTTCGACCAGGCCGCCGCGATCTTGCGCAAAGCAGCCGAGGCCGATCCCGAAAACACCGCTGTGCTGTCGGTCTACGAGAAAGTGGCGCGCGGCTCGTCGAGCTGGGAAACGCTGCTCGACTTCCTTGAGCGTCGGGCCAAGCTGCCGGGCGCGACTCCGGCCCAGGTCAAAGAAGCCGTCGATCTGGCCAACGAGCACGACCTGGCCGAGCGCGGCAGCGCGCTGCTGGCCCGTGCCGTACAAGCGGCTCGCGGTGGTGACCGCGGCATCGTCGATGCGATCTGGGCGGTGGTCGCCCTGATCAAACAGCACGCCGCCGCGGACGAGTTCGAGACCGCCCAGGACCTGTTCTTCGAAATCGCGGACGTCGCGCCGAGCGATCAAACGATGCAGATCGGCCTCGACCTGGCCGCCAGCGCCGGCAGCTCCGAAGTGTGGCGCAGCATGGCCGCCGACATCTACGAGTTCTTGCGCGAGCGCGACCCGGTCAACCGCGCGATTTGGGAACCGCTGGTCGAGCTGTGCCGGACCATGGGCGACCACGACCGGATCGAGCACACCATCAACAACACGTTGCCCATGCTGGTGGATCCGGCGGAACGAAACGCCCTGCGCATGCAGCACGCCGTCCACCTGATTGACACGGTGGGCGACGCCGACCGCGGCGTCGAGGCCCTGCGCGACGTGCTTCTGGACGATCCGGATCACCTGGAAGCGGCCGCAAAGCTCGAGCGGGTGCTACGCGCCAAGGGCGACACCGAAGGGCTGGCCGATTTCTTGTGGCAGCGCTTCGAGGAAGCCAAACAGCGCGGCAACGCCGAAACCGTCGCCGACGTGGCCAACCGGCTGGGCAAGCTGCTGGACGAGATGGAGTCGCCCGACGCGATCAACGTGTACCGTACGGCGCTGGATGTCGCCCCCGAAGATCGCAACCTGCTCGCAGCGGTCATCGACCACTTGCAGGACGACGACAACCCGTGGGAGCGCGCCACCCTCATGGAACGGCTGCTGGCGGTCGAGGAAGTCGACGCAGCGCCCGCGCTCACCGAACGACTGATCGCTATGTGGGAGTCGCTGGACGACGCGGACGCAGTGCGGCGCACCCTGGAGCTGGGCTTCAATCGCTGCCCGGGCGACGTAACGATCCGCGAGCGCCTCGAGGGCTTCTACCGCGAGACCGAAGCGTGGCCCCAGCTGGCCGCGATGATCGCGACCCACGGCGAGAGCATCGAGGACACCGACGCGGCGATCGCGCGTATGCGCGACGCAGCGACCCTGTACCGCGAGACCTGCCAGGATCCGAACTCCGCGGCCCGGGTGCTGTACAAGGCCATGGAGCGGGCGCCGAACGACAAAGATCTGGTGGTCGAGCTCGCCCGTGCGCTCGACCACTCGGGCGCCAAGGCCGACGCGGTCGCGGTGCTCAGTGCCGCGTTGAGCGAGATCGAAGCGGGCGCCGGACGAGTGGAGCTCCTGCTTTTGCGGGCGGACCTATTGCTGCAGTTGGGTGAAGAAGGCAGCGCCATCAACGACCTCGAAGAGGCCTACGGCATCGACGCCGACACCGCCGGTGCCAAGCTGATGACCGGGTTGGAGCAACAGCGCGCACACGCCGCCGAGCGCAGCGACCACGAGGTCGAACGCGCGGCGACCTTGCGTCTGGCGCGGCTGCTCATCGGCAACCAGCAAATCGACCCGGCGCGCGAGCTTTTGTTCAACTGGGTGATGCGCGAGCCCAAAGACGTCGAAGCGCTGTACATCCTGCGCGACATGGACACGGCGAGCGAAAACTGGGAGGGCGTGGTGTTCTCCTGCTCGCGGCTGGTCGTGGTCGAAGAAGGCGAGCAGCAGATCGACGCTGCGGTGCGCTTGGCCGACGCCGCCGCCAAGGCCGAGATGCCCGAGAACGCCCGGCGTGGCCTGGAGATGGTCTACGAAGCGCAGCCCGAGAGCGGTGTCATTCGCGATCACCTGCGCACCATCTACGAGCTCAGCGGGGCGCACGCCGAGTACGCCACGCTGCTGCTGAGCGACGCGGAGCACGCCGACGACGACGACACCAAGTACGAGGCGTACCGCAAGGCCGCCCACGTGTTCATCCACGGTCTGGGCGACGCCAACGCCGCCATCGGCCCGGCGGAAAAAGCCAGAGAGCTCAAGCCGGACGATCATCAGACCGTGCTGATGTACGCCGACGTGCTGACCGCCGCATATCGCACCGACGAAGCGGCGGCGATGCTCGAGGCCGAGATCGGCAAACACAAACGGCGTTCACCCGCGCTGGGCGAGCTGCAACAACGCATGTCGAGGGTCGCGGCGATGGGCGGTGATCGCGACGCGCAGCTGGCGTGGCTGAAAAAAGCGTTCGACGTCGATCGCAAGAACGGCGAGATCGCCGCTGAGCTGGCACAGCTGGCCTACGAGTCCGGCAACTATGACCTGGCGCTGAAGCCGCTGCGGGCGATCACCCTGATGGAAAATCCCGGGCCGATCAGCCGCGTGATGGCGCTTTTGTGGGAAGCTCGCATCGAACACATGCGAGGCAATAACGCAAAGGCAGAGCTGTGGGCGAAAAAGGCGCTGCGCGAAGATCCCAACTTCGTTGAAGCGCAAGAGTTCCTCAGCCAGATCACGCAATGAGCGAAGACGAAGCTGTCTACTACGAGCACGCTGGCGGCGTCGGCGTGCTCACACTCAATCGTCCGGACAACCGCAACAGCATGACCGTCGAGCTGCTCGACGCGTTCGTCGACGCCGTGGCCGAAGCCCGGCGCGACACGGACGCGCGCTGCGTGGTCATCACCGGCAAAGGCCGCTGTTTTTCCGCGGGCGCCGATCTCACGGCCAACCTGCAAAAGGACGGCGCACGACCGCTGCAACCACACGAACGGTCCTACGCCATGTACGAGCCGTTTTTGTCGGTGCTCGACATCGAGGTACCGGTCATCGGCGCGCTCAACGGCCACACGGTCGGCGGCGGCCTCGGCCTGGCACTGGTCTGCGACATCCGCATCGGCAACCGCGAAGCCAAGTACGGCGCAAACTTCGCCCGCCTCGGCCTGCACCCGGGCATGGCGATCAGCTACATCCTGCCCCGCGTCGTCGGCGTCTCCCGCGCCGCCGAGATGTTGTTCGGCGGCGAGCTCATCGACGGTGCCGAAGCCGAACGCATCGGCCTGCTGTCTCACGCCGTCGACGCCGAGGACGTCGTTCCCCGCGCCACCACCCTGGCCAACCGCATCGCCCAAAACGCCCCCATCGCCGTGCGCATGACCAAACAGACCTTCTACGAAGGCCTGCACTGGAACGTCCGCGCCGCCGCGATGAAAGAAGCCTTCGCCCAGGCCGTCACCCTCGAAACCAACGACGTCAAAGAAGGCATCGACGCCCTCCTCCAAAAGCGCGACCCCAACTTCAGCGGCACCTGATCCGTGATCTGTGATCTGCGGGCACGGCTACCCGCTGCAACACGTTGATTTTTAAGGGCGTATAGACTAAACCGCGCGGTCTATTTTTCGGCCCGAGTAAACTGCGCGGTACAGTCCATTTCGCTAGTAATTCCCATAGGTTTGGGGAGGTAGCATGGCCCGCGGGTGGTCCCTCGGGTGCTACCGGCGTTACGCAGGGGGGTGCGAACGCGAAGGGTTTTGCGCAGGTGAGTAGGGTTCAGTGAATGTGACAACGTCATGATTTTGTGGTGTTGGGGTTGTGACGCAGTTGGTCACGGTCTTGCAGACGGTCACAGGGTTGTAACCGGAGCGATACACATGCAAATCGGCGTCATCACGAACCCAAACAGTCGCAAAAACAAGGGCCGCCCTGACCGGGCAGCGCGATTGCAGACCATCGTCGGCGATCTGGGAGAGGTTCACGAGACGCGGAGCGTCAATTCGATCAAGCCGATCTTGCGTGGTTTTTTGCGCAAGCGCGCGCGCTATTGGGTGGCTGACGGTGGCGACGGCGCCATGCACTGGATGATCCGGGCCGGTATGGAGGTCTTGCAAGAAGAGGAGTTTTCCTCCCAGGACCTGGACCTGCCGACCACGCTGCCGACCAACGGCGGCACCATCAACTTCATGACCAATAACCTGGGCATCCGCGGCAACGCCGAGCGCCTGCTCAGCTCGCTGCGCGCGTCGATCGAAGACGGCCAGATGATCCAGGAAGTGGAAGTGGACGCGATGCTGATCGACGGCGTCGAAGTCGGCTAAGACGGCGACCAGCCGTTCCGCACCTATGGGTTCGCGGTCGCGGCTGGCGGCATCGGCCAGCGCTTCTTTTCCAAGTACTACGCCGACGATGATCCCAACCACCAAACGATCGTGAAGATCCTGGGCGTGGGGCTGGCCTCGGCACCGGTCGCGCTGTCCCCGCTGCGTCACGTCCCGGGCATGCCTAAGGTGCTCAAATCGTACGCGGCCGACCTGTTCAAACCCACCGATGCACGCGTCATCCTCGACGGCATGGTGCTGCCGGGCAACGACTACACCGGGATCCACATCGCCTCGATGTCGATCAACTTCGGCAAGCTGCTGCGCTTCTTCGGCAAGGCAGACGAGCCGGGCCTGCTTCACGCCATCGTCGGTACGCCGTCGCCGCTCGCCATCATTCGCAACATGCCGCGCATGCACCTGGGCCGCGAGCTACGCGGTAAGAACGTGCTCGACCGCGCGTGTCGCGAGATGACCATCGAAGCCACCGGCGACGACGAGCTGTTGTCTCCGATCATCGACGGCGAGCCGTACGAGAACGTGCGCAAGGTGACCTTCAAGGTCGGACCGCGCATCCGCGTACCCAAGCTGGTACACAGCCGCTAAACAATGACGCATTGAAAATGCGTCATTGTTAAAAAGCAACAATAATCAGGAACAAGCGCAGACGTCGCCAGAGGAGCCGAATTTCGTCCACCCTCACAAGAACCGGGCGGCGAAATTTGGCTCCCGATTAAGGCGTTTGTGTATAGCTACGCCGCTACTTCTCGCAGTAGATTTCGGCCGGGCCGCCACCGCGGTGTTTGCACTTGCGCGCGCCGCACTTCGCGACGCTGCATGCCCGCTTCTTGCTGGAGAAGCAGTGGTTGCGAAACACGAAAAAACAGGTGTCGCGCTTACCGCGCCAGCGCCAGCCGCCCCAGCGCTTGCCGGCCTCGGAGACGGGCTGTTTGTCGGCCTTGGTGCGCTTGATCGCCGACGCTCGCGACTTCCCTGCCGTTTTGGGCGGCTGCTCGCGCGAGCCGCCACACGAAAGCACGCAGACGCTGGCAACGAACGCCACGATGACGCCGAGGTATCTGGTTTTGCGCACGCCCATCTGCCTCTCAATCATTACCATGCCATACTTACGGCCTCGTGGATAAGCCGGAGTTTCAAAAGAAACTCGTCCGACTGTGGATGAGCACCGACGGCGACCTCACGGCGCCGGTTATCGCAAACGCGACCGGTGCCACCGGTCCGCAACTGAAGCGATGGCTCAAAGAGCTGATCAGTGAAGGTGCGCTCACCACCGAACGCAACGCCGACAACAAGCTCACGTTTTGCGTGCCCAAAAAGCCGCGGGCCGCGCAGATCAAAAAGCTGCGCGCCCTCAAAGCCAAGCGAGCGGCCGAGGCAGCGGCCGACGATACCGACCCACCAGCGGCTCCCAGCGAGCCCAAGCCCGAGCCGGCCCCGGCCAAGCCTTCGCGCGGCATGAAAGAGGCGGAAAAGAGTCTGGAAGACCGGCCGCTTACCGCGGCCGAAATGGAAAAGCTGATGGCGCTCACCGCCGCCGTGTCCAAGGAGGTGGAGTCCAAGCAGGACAAGGAAGCCGAGCAGCGTCGCGCCGCCATCGCTGCCAAGCAGGCGGAGCTGGCCGAGGCCGCAGCCGCGCTGGCCGACGCGCCCGAGGTGAACCTCGACGAGGAGCCGCCACCGACACCACAGCTCGAGGCCAAGGCCAAAGCCGAAGCCAAGCGCAAACGCGGCAAGAAGAAGTCCAAGCGCAAAGACAAGAACAAAAAGGCCGAGCCGAACGCGCTGGACAAACTGGATACCGCCCTGGCGGTCTACGACGCCATCGATGGCAAGCCGGCGAATCGCGATGACGCCGACAAGCCGAAAAAGCGTGGCCTGCTGGCGCGCCTTCGCGGCAAGGTCGACGCCCGAGACGCCCTGGAGCTGGCTGGCCAGGCGCGCGAAGAGCTGGAACAACCCGCTGAGCCCCACGAAAAATCGATCTTGCTATCCGGCGGTCTGTCGCTGTTCATGGGCCCGCTGGGATGGAACTACGCCGGCTCGTTCCGCGAATCCATCCCCGCCAGCGTGGTCTGGCTGGGTGTCGCGGCGGTCGTTTTCAAACTACCGATCCTCAGCTTCGCGCTCCTACCCGCGTTCATCGCAGGCCTGGCGGTCTCGGGTATCCTCGGCATGGTCTACGCCTGGCAGTTCAACAAACACGGCCACCGCGTACGCCTGCTCGGCGACGGCGAAGACAAAAAAGACAAAGACGACAAGTAGCGGTCACGCGCGGCGACGGCGCAGCACAACCGCGGCAACCAGCAACAACAGCACCGCTCCGCCTTCGGGCGACGAGCCGGTGCGACAGCCACAGCCGCCGCCACCGTCGCCGTCGGCGGGGTTGCCCGCGTCGAGGCCCGCATCCGGAGTCACGTCGGCATCGGGGGTGGGCATCGCGTCGGGCGTGACGCCCGCATCCGGTGGGTCGATCTGTTCGGCGATGGTGTTGTTGATCCATTCCAGATACGCGTCGGCGCGCGTATCGATGCCGCCGAGGTCGCACGCACTGTGTTGGGGATCGGGTCCGCGCGACACCACGCCGAGCAGACGGCGCCCCGCGCCGAGGTCGACGAACCCGGGCCCGCCCGAATCGCCGTAGCAGTTTTGTTGTTGGCCTGGCATGGAGATCTGCACCTCGGACGTGCCGATGTCCACCACATCGCCGACGCCCTGGTACTTCACGCCGGCGGTGTCGCCGTCGACCGTGGTCAAGCCGTAGCCGACGAGCTCGACCTGCGTGCCGACCGCGAGCGACGCTGCCTCGGTCGGCGTGGCAATGATCGCTGGCGTGACCGACGTAACCGGTGTGTCCAAGAACACCAGGCCGATGTCGTACCAAACCTGCACCCCCGTCGCGGGATCCACGTTGATGTCGAAGTTGGGATGAGGAATCGCGGCCGTGCCGCCGACGACCTCCGCAGCGCTCACGCTGTTGGCGTCGAGCGTCAGAGTGAAGCTGGGCAAGTCGCTGCCGATGAACATCGGATCCACGCAGTGAGCCGCCGTGAGCACCACGTTCGGCCGAATCAACGTACCGCTGCAGTAAAAGTAGTAGCCCGACGAGCTGTCGCCCACAAGCAGCGCGCCTGCGGCCGGATAGTCACCGTCTCCGGAAGGAGAGCCGTTGATTACCGGCTGTTGGCTCGTACTGGGATCGGGCGGTGGGTCCGCGACGCAGGCGGTGACAACGAACAAGAGGCACGCAACGGCGGCGTAAAGCTTCGTGTGGGTCATTGGCAGCAGTTCGAGCGGACGGTTTCGAGGGTAACACCCGAACCGTGTCCACTGGCACCTCAAAAAACTGAGGTCTCAGCCATCACGCCGCGAGCCTGCCTCACGCTGTGACCACACGCACGCAACAAGGTATCCTGTGGCCATGAGTCATCCCTGGCACGACCTGCCCAACAACCCGGACACGGCCGCCGAGAGCTTCAACGTGGTCATCGAAATCCCCAAGGGATCGAAGGTCAAGTATGAGCTGGACAAGCCCACCGGGCTGCTGCGGGTCGACCGGATTCTGTACAGCTCGGTCATCTACCCAGCCAACTACGGTTTCTTGCCGCGCTCCTATTGCGCCGACGGTGACCCGCTCGACGTGCTCGTGCTCGGCAACGAACCGGTGCAGCCGCTCAGCATGATGCTGGCGCGCGCCATCGGCATGATGAAGATGGCCGACGAAGGCGCCGACGACACCAAGATCATCGCGGTGCACGTCAACGACCCGGCGTTCAACGAATACCGCGACATCTCCGAGCTGCAGGACCACGTGCTCAGCGAAATCCGCCGCTTCTTCGAGGACTACAAGGTCCTCGAGCACAAACAGGTCGTCGTCGAGGGCTTACTCGGTGCCAAGGACGCCGTCGCCGCCGTGGTGGAATCGTTCGCCCTGTATCGCGCCGAAGAGCAGAAGCTGCGCGGCTGGAAGTAGCGCCGCCAGCTAGTAGCTAGTACCTCATGCCGGAAGTTCGATCCGGGTTCTTCACCCGGCCGCTCTCGGGTGAGGGACGGGCAAGAACCCCGGGCACGGCGAACCTGTGCATTCGGAGGGTAACGATTGTTGTTTTCAGTGCTCCGATCCCGGAACGGAATTCCGGTTCGAAGCACTAGTTGCGGTGCACGTACGACCGCGTGCACGGCTTTATGTTGAAGCGCGCGCGCACCTCGTCGATGTCGTCTTCCCACATGCGTTCCCAGTACACGGGCAGAAGTGACTCGGCGTTGCGACCATTGACGTAGGCTTCGGTCAGCGCGTGACGCAAAGCGCCCCACCGCGCTTCGAACACGATGTGTTTGAGGGTGCCGAACAACACGACCAGGGCGGACACCGGCAGGCGCATCTGCCCCCAGCTGAACGCGTGGATGATGACCTCCTCGTGCCCCTCGATGCCCAGGTCGATCAGCGCGTGCCATACGTCGTGGGTCTGTCGAAACCGGCGCATCAGATAGGCGATCACCGGATCCTCCACATGGCGCGTCGCTGCCGCCTGGTACTCGGCCGTGATGCCGTTGTCGTCCAGGTGGCGCACGTAGCGGCCGCCCAGAGTCGTCGCTGGCAAGCTGCGCAGATGGTCGTAGTCGACCTGGTCGTCGCACAGCTCGGGCCGGTCGCGCAAGAGCTCCTGCATGTCGACCCGCGTGCCCATATCGGCTAGATACGCGCGATAGCGGGGGCGGCCGGTGATTTCCTCGACCAGGTGGATTTCATCCGTGCGCTCCGAATCGGCCATGACGCGGACGATGGCGCGCGCGACCAGGTAGGGCTCGGTGAGGTTCATTGGCCGCAGCCTATCACTTTCCCATGGCAAAGAAAGTTAGAATCCGGTGCATGCATCGCCCGGCCGCAAACATCGTGCTCGTCCTGGCTGTGCTCACCGGATCGGCCGGCTGCAAACACGACGCGGACAAGGCTCCCGCGGTAGCGAGCAGCCGCGCCATCAACGCGCGCCGGGTCATGGTGATCGGCGCGAGCATGTCCGCCGGGTTCGCCGGCTCTCGCCTCGACAAGCTACTGGACAAGGCCATCGGCATCGCCCACGAAACCCGCGCGTCCACGTCCGTACTGTTCTTCGCCGACGCCATCGGCACCGGCAAGCGCCAGGTCGCCGCCGCGCGCGCGTTTCATCCCACCCTCACGGTCGCCCTCGACTTTCTGTTCTGGTACGCATACGCTGCGGCGCCGGCCGCCGAACGCATGCGACGCCTCGACGTCGGGCTCGCCGCGCTGCAGACCCTGCCCGGCCACGTGGTCGTCGGCGATCTTGCCGACATGAGCGGCGCCGATCCAAACATGCTGCCGCCGGCAAAGGTGCCGCCCGCCGACCAGCTCGCCGCGCTCAACCGGCGCATTCACGCCTGGGCAAAAACGCGGCCGCGGCTGCACGTGATCCCGTTTTCGATCTGGGCCGCGCCGCTGCGGGGCGGAGGCACGATTGCCGTCGCACCAAACAAGCCCCCGGTGCCCGCACGCTCGCTGCTCGCACCGGACCGTTTGCATCCCAATGCCGATGGAATGCGTTACATCGTGCGCCGACTCGTAGAAAACTTGCGAGAGGCGTTCCCCGAAACACCGAAGAACGCGCTAGGCTCCACCCTGTAGTGACGGTCAACTTCGAACAATTTGAAAAGCTGAGGCCACAAATGCTGGGCCTCGCCCGCGCGTTGCTGCGCAATCTGCGCGTGCGCCTGGACGCTGAGGATCTGGTACAGACGGTACTCACCGAGATCTACAGCAAGCTGAAGCAGGGTACCGAGATCAAAAGCCCTCACTCGTATGCCAACGTGGCGATCAAAAACCGCGTACGCGACGAGATCCGCCGCTTCCACAACAAGTACGAGGACAGCTGGCCCGAGCCGCTGGAAGACGGTCCCGGCTGGGAGCCGCCGGACCCGGCGCAAGTACCGCAAGATCAGCAGCCGCTGCTCGAGGCAGTGATGAATCATCTCGAGCCTGGCGAGCGCTGCTTTTTGTGGCGTATCGTGTTCGAACAGCGCGGCGTAAAAGAAGCGCAAGAATTATGTGGCTGGCCGGAGAAATCACCGTATTTTCATTACCGGAAGCTACTCGACAAAGTGCGCACCTTCCTCGGCGCGCGCGACGACACGCCCCAGGATCCGAATCAATGAGCAGTACACACGCAGACGATCACGAGACTCAAATCTTGCGCGCCGCAGACGGGGACGGCGACGACAGCAGTCGTGCCGCCGTCGCCAAACAGATAGCCCAGTGCGACGATTGTCTGGCGTACGTCGCGCAAACCATCGAGACCCTCAGCCGCGTCGCGGGAAAAAAACGCGCCGCCCACGTCGCTGCCCTCGACAAGCTTTTGGACGAGGTCATGATCGTCCGCGCCGGTCTCGGCGCACAGCGCCGGCGCGTTCCCGCCGGCTAGCCAGCAGCCGCGGCCCGCTAGGGGACGATCTTGCATTTTTTGCACTTTGGTGCGCTGCACCGAAAGTGCAAAAAATGCAAGATCGTCCCCTACCACATCTTGCCCGGGATGAAGGGGTGACTCGTGGACAGACCACCGTCCACCACCAGCGCCTGGCCGTTGATGTAGCTCGACTCGTCGCTGGCCAAGAACGCCGCGACCCGGGCGACTTCCTCGGGCTGTCCCGCCCGACGGCTCGGGTTGAGCTGACCGATCTTGCCCTCGACGCCTTTTTCGCGGGCCCGGTCGAACACCGGCTTGGTCATGCCGGTCTCGATCAACCCGGGACAGATCGCGTTGACCCGCACGCCGGTACCGGTGAGCTGCTGGGCCGCGACCATGACCAGGTTGATGATGGCCGCCTTGCTTGCGCTGTACGGCGCGGGCCCCGCCCCGGAGCGCAATCCGGCCACGCTGGCGGTGCATATGATCGAGCCGCCCCCCGTCTCGGTCATGGTTGCGGCGGCGTACTTGATGCAGTTGAACGCACCGATGAGGTTGACCTCGAGCACCCGGCGCCAGTCGGCGGCCGACAGCTCGTCGATGGTGGCCACGCGACCTGCGACGCCCGCGTTGGCGAACATCACATCGAGCTTCCCGGCTTCGCGAACGCACGCAGCCACCGCGGTTTCGTCGGCCACGTCGACCACGCCGGTTTCAATACGCTCGGCGGCCTCGAGCTCGGCCACGCTGTCGTTCACATCGACCGCCAGCACCCACGCACCGCTGCGCGCAAACAAATCGGCCGCCGCCCGACCAATACCGCTGGCCGCGCCAGTAACGATGACGCGCTTGTCCTGCAAATTGCTCATGGGTTGAACCGCTCCTGTATCCAGTGCACGACCGCATCCATCAAACGTTCTACATCGGGGGCGTGCTTTTCGCCCAGGCCCGGCTCGAAGTAGTGACGAGCACCGGCGACGGTCATGCAGGTTTTGTCTTGTGCAACCACGGCGTCGAAAATCGGCGCCGCGTCGGTCTCCGGATGAATCTCGCGATCGCGCCCGGCCTGGGCGACGAATACGGGTTGGTTGATGCCGGCCAGATTGGCGATCAAATCGGCGTTGCTCGACAACCCGGACCAGGTGGACAGCCACGCGTGCGGCGTACACAGCCGGCCAAAGCCCAGCAGCTTCATGTTCATCAGGTCCGGGCGTTCGCTCAATAGCGAGCCGTAGTCCCGCTCGCTCGGGTCCAGGTGGTTGTCCACGTAGTGCAGGTTGGCCATGGTGCGATACACCACCATGACCGGCTCGAACACGCTCTGGCGCAGCACCCGCTGCTGATCGTAGTAGGCCAGGGTTTCGTAGTCCGGCGTCTTGGTCCGAGCCTCGGCCTCGTCGGCGCCGGCGATCAGTGCGCGGGCGATCTTGTCGAGCCTGGCGACGCGGTCGGCCTGCGCATCGCGGTAGCGGGCGACGAACTCGTCGTCGTAGCAGCTCCACTGCGGTGGCGGCACGAACCCGTTCTCCGGGTTGTACATGTCCAACTCGGGATCGATGGCGTGCGGATCGTGCTCGTCGAGTACCGACGGGTCGATGCAGTCGGCCAGCACCTTGCCCTGGCCACGATGCGCGGCAAACAGCATCAGCGCGTCGGCCGGCGGCATGGTCGCCTGGGCCAGCCGGGTCTTGACACCACCCGGCGTGGTCGCGATGCGATCGGCGGCCGGTAGGTTTGCCTGTGCCTGATACAACGCGCTGAGCGAGCCGCCCCCGGAGTTGCCGAGCAAGATGATGGTCTCCACCTCGCGGCGGGTCTCGAGGAAGTTGATGCACGCCGCCAGGTCCAACACGATGTCTTCGTGCACGGTGGACACGTCGTTGTTGGGGTTGCGCGTATTGGCGCCGAGACAACCGATGCCCGCCTCGAGCAGCCGCGGGAACGAGTAGTGATGGCTGAAGTCGACGCGCGGATGCATGCAGACCACGGCCACCCTGGGGCGCGGCACATTTTGCGGGGTCCAGTACAGCCCGCGCAGCTCGCGGAAGTCCTCGGTGCGCAGAACCAACGACTCGACCTGTGCGTGTTGGGGCTTGCGCCGGAAATTGAATGGTGAGCCGCCCCAGTAGGTCTTGGAAATAAGAATCATCGCCCTCGGCTTGCTAGTGCTACGAACCGGAACTCCGTTCCGGGGTCGGAGCACTGAAAACAACAATCGTTACCCTCCGAATGCACAGTTCGCCGTGTCGGGGGTTCTTGCCCGGCCCTCACCTGAGAGGGGTCGGGTGAAGAACCCGGATCGAACTTCCGGCATGAGGTACTAGTTTAGCACTTGCCGGTTGACAGGTCGGCGGCTGTCGTCATACGAAGCCGAACAGGAGGTCGTAGAGCAAACCTCACCACCAACGCGCGCAGATGTACGGGAAGCCGGTGTGAGTCCGGCACAGCCCCCGCTACTGTAACTGGGACGAAAGCGGCAGGACGCCACCCATCAGGGGAAGGCGCCGCGAGTAGAGCGACCAGGAGTCAGGAGACCGGTCTTCGCGCACCAGCACCGATCCTTCGGGTGGAAGGAGACGACTCGCTTGCCTCTGTGCACCCGCGTTGTCCCGCCCGCCGGGATCAAACGAAGGGAACCAGCAATGCACAGAATCACACTCGTTCTTGGTTGGCCACACTGGCCGTCGCCTGCGGGGATGCGAGCGACGAAGTGTTGCCCGATGCCAACTCGGTCGCGGTGGATGGCCGCGTCTCCACCGGTCCCGACGCGATGGTGGGCGAACGCGCCTACGCCGTGGGCACCGACTTTTCCACCAGCGGCATCCTGTCCGAGGTAGACGTCCCCACCCACGAGGTCACCACGGGCGTGGTCGCCGGCGTCGCCTCCACCGATCCCGCCCTGCGTTACTTCAACGGAAAGCTGTACATCGTCAACCGCTACGGCGCCGACAACATCACGATCGTCGACCCGGCGACGAATCAGCTGATCACCCAGATATCCACCGGCGCGGGCACCAATCCTCAGGACGTGGCGGTCAAGGGCAACAAGCTGTACGTCGCCGCGCTCAACTCCGGCAACATCATCATTCTGGACGAGACCAACCCGAGCGCCACACCGGACACGATCGACATCTCGAGTTACGACATGGACGGCGTCCCCGATGCCAGCTCACTGTACCTGGTGGGCAATCTGCTGTTCGTGAGCCTGGAGTTGCTGGACGGCAGCTTTGTTTCCCAGGGCGGCAAGGTGGTGGTCATCGACACGGCGACCGACACGGTGATCGACGACGTCGAGTTGACCCACAACAACCCGTTCGGCACGTTCGAGCTGCGCCGGGACACGTCGGAGCTGTTCATCACCACGACCGACTTTGCCGGCACCGGTTGCGTCGAGCGTGTCCAGACCAGCCCGCCGTACGCGGTGGACTGCGTGGTGGACGAAGCCAGCCTCGGAGGCTACGCCAGCACCATTCGGTCGCACGGCGACACGCTATGGCTCGCGGTGGCCACCAGCTTCACCGAGGGGCATGTCATCGACGTCACCGGCGGCACACCGGGGTCGACGCCGCTGACTGCCAACACGTTTCAGGCCACCGATCTGGCCTTGTGTCCCAGCGGCGCGATTGTCGTCAATGATCAGACCAACGGTGGCTTGCGCCTCTACGTGGACGGCAGCGAGGTCACCACGTCGGTGCTGAACATCGGGTTGCCGCCGAGCTTGTCCAACGGCATCGTGTGCTTCTAGCTACGCTAGGAGGGTGTTGTGGATAGACGTCGTCGCGAGGATGGTGAGATGCGAGGCGAGGTCGGCCGCACGCCCGGAGCGGTCAAGGGCGTGTAGTGAAATACATAACCGCAGGCCGCGAGGACG
>Ga0114931_10003754_pt1 | contig 19145 bp, 12 predicted proteins | sample 2SBtaG_FD_89579 | JGI IMG/M metagenome (GOLD analysis project Ga0114931, IMG submission 89579) | Deep subsurface microbial communities from Kolumbo volcano to uncover new lineages of life (NeLLi) - 2SBTROV14_V59a metaG | ecosystem: Environmental > Aquatic > Marine > Volcanic | place: Kolumbo...
CACCCGTCTCCAGGACGTTGTCCAGAATATTGTAGATGTTTGCCCTTAATTTGGACGCTGTTAAAGGCATGGTACGGCTCCATTAGGGGCAGGATAACAATTCTGCGTATTCGAAATATTCGATGACAAACGGTCTTTTCCTGGATTATGCAGGAGCCCCGGTCGCTATCGCTATCGTAATCATAAGCCGTGGACGTACGTACGTCAAGAAATGTGTCGGACGTACCAGGGGACCTGCAAAGTCAGATTTGAACGACAATAAAGATAAGGTCATAAGCTGGTATTGCAAAAAATGCGACCTTCTTTAGCACTCGCTTAGAGCTCCAGCGGCACGTCCGTCAGCAGTTCAACTCCATCGGACGTCACCAGGTAATTTTGCTCCAGGCGAATGCCATGCCGTAGCTTGTCGTGGTAGAGGCCCGGCTCGGCGGTAAAGTAGTCGCCCTCGGCAAAATGGTCGTCCCAACGCGGGTTGAGATGAGGGCCTTCATGGGGCGCCAGGCCGACTCCGTGGCCCAGGTGGTGATTAAAAATCCAGGGCTGGAATGCGTCGAGATGCTGTTGCACCTTTTCGAACAGGGCCCGGCAGCTCACGCCGGGACGCACGGTCGATTCAACCAGCGGAAACACATCGACAATGGCCTGCCACGCCTGCTGTTGGGCATCGGTGGGGCGGCCGTCGACGGCCAGGGTGCGGGCATTGTCGCTGTAGTAGCCCCGGTAGCCAACGCCCAGATCGAGGATGTAGAGCTCGCCCGCCCGCGCCTCGCGGTCGCGGGGCGGACCGCCGCGGGAATTACACTGGAAATCCTGTCCGAAGTAGGTTAGCGTTTCCCCCAGTTCGCGGACCGCGGTGGCCTGCAATTGGCTGTAGAGATCCAGTTCATTGATGCCGGGCCGAACGAGCTCGCGGGCCTTGGTGTACATAGCCTGATTGGCCGCGGCCGCCCAGGTGAGCAGGCGCAATTCGTCCGGATCCTTGTGCCGCCGCAGCTCGAACAGCGTCGGCTCGATGTCGACGATTTGCGGGCCCAGGGCATCGATCAGCCGGGGGCCCAGACAAGACCATTCGCCGGCGACGCGTTGGTGCATGGGATTGCCCCTTGTTGGCCTGAGAGCCCCTAGCAGTGCCTCGGTGCTGGCCGCACGCTGGTCGTTGCGTAACGTCGAATGCCAGCGAGCTTCGTAGCCAATCCGGCTATCGGCAGTCGCCGGAGTTGCCATTTTCCGCTCGGGCAATACGAGCGTCACCTGGCCCGTAACGTCGATTGCTGCCGCCGGTTGGAATAAGGGGCCCAACCAGGCTCCTGTGAGCCATTGCACCGAAGCTCCGTGAGTCAGGATGACCAGATCCAGATTTTGCTTTTGCATCTGCTCAAGAAGCCGCTGCTGGCGTCCACGACAAGAGTGTTCATCCCATTCGTCGTTTGTCTTATTTAGTCCCATCCTAGGCTCCCGGCTGGTGTGGTTGCTGGCGCCCCAAATGGACCACTAGCAGTTCTCGTTTAGGGATAAATGTCTCAGAGTGAGACGTAATGGTTGTGGGAACGCTTGCGCTTTGGGCTCTCTTGTAATCCGCGGTTCAAGTTGTAAGTAGATGGTAACAAATAGATTACGTTAAATATTCAGAGCCGTCCAGAGGCTGGAGACGAACCTGGCATGGCTCTTGCGTTGTCTATAGAGACAGTTGCAGCACGCGATGGCAACGAGCCGCCCAACGATGCTGAGTTTGAAAAGTTCGTTTGGCGGGTCGCACGCCGAATAGCTACAGCGGTGAGCCGACTGCTTTAGCCAGACAGCGATTGGCTGGTCGTTGACAGGGATCACTTCAAGAAGAGGAGGTAGTAAGGATGCTTGTACTCAGTAGAAAAATTGGTGAAAAGATTTACGTCGGTGAGAATATATCCATCGAAGTCCGGCGAATTGCCGGAAATCGAGTCACGTTGGCGATCGACGCGCCGAAAGAAATTCGCATTTTACGAGGTGAGCTGAAGGCGGCCGTGGATGCCTTCCAGGAGCCGGTTGCCATGGAGCCGGTTGCGACCGGGTCCATGCAAACTGAGGTCATCCCAGACTATTCTGTTTCCCACCACCGAGTTCGTGCAACCGATGGTCTGTGCTATACGATCTAGCCCGCATTGCTTGATGTTAGCCCGCTAGCCTGCGTTTGCCATCCGGCGAACGATATGTGCCAACAAGTCACCTGCTTGGCGAAGAACTCCTTTCGGAGCTAACAAGATGGGATGGTGCAGGAGCAGCGTCGAGCGGCTGAGCCGCCAGCTATGCTCCAAGGCGCCCACCTGGCGACAACGGTTGCCGGTCCGTCCGCGGCGGGCAAAGCCTCGGAATCCGGCCGCCATCGGCAAGCCGACCTTATCCAGGGCCCTAGTCAGCGCAGTCCGGGATGCCTGGTCTTGTTCCGCGGGTAAGTAAGACCATGCCAGTTTGTAGTAGGCGGGCTGGGAATTTTCTGGTTGGGTCACCGCCCGGAGCCATGCGGTCAACGGAGCGGTTGCCTCCAAAAAGCAGGTGACCGCTCCCGCCCGCTGCCGATTGCGATCGGCCAGTCTGGCTAGCTGTGGGCGCAGTACGGTTGCCTGCAATTCACTCAAAGGGAATGCATCGTTGCCCCGCTGGGCGAAGATTTTGGCCCGTTGATGGATGGCCCGGTCGCCAGTCACCAAGGCGCCTCCCCGGCCTGCAGTGAGCAGTTTGCTGCCGCCGAAGCTGAGCACGCCCACATCGCCCCAGCTGCCGACGGGCCGTCCGCCGAGCATGGCGCCAGGTTGCTGGCAGGCATCTTCCACCACCAGCCAGCCACGCTCACGGGCCAGTTGCATGATCATGGGCATGTCGGCCAGACCTCCGTGCAGGTGCGAAACGATTACCGCACGAATCCGTGGACCGGTCACCTGGGCCAGGCAGTGGGCGTCCAGTGACCAGCTTTCGGGGTCGACATCGACCAATATGGGCAGCGCCCCGACGGCTTCAATGGCCCGAAAATTTCCGGGAAAATCGTAGCCGGCCAGCACCACCTCGTCGCTCGGTCCGACCCCGCAGCCGCGCAGGGCCAGCTCGACCGCCACGGTTCCCGATGCGCAGAGTAGCACTTCAGGGCTGGCAAAAATTTTTCCCAGATCCTCTTTCAACCCGGCTGAGTGGGGCCCGTCGTAACGGCCCCAACTACCATCCCGGTAAGCAGCGTCCAGGGCCGCACGTACCGCTTCATCGGGTAGCGGCCAGGGAAAGTCGGTGGCGGAAAGGTGTTCGTGCATATTGGGGCAAGTGGGCTGGGGGCAGTAATCAACGGGGCCAACAGGTGGGCTGGGTCTGGTCCAATTTTCGGTCAAAATAGGTGTCTTAGCCGATGGATGTGCAAGCCGAAAACTTGGACCTGACCCATTTCAAGGCTCTCCTGCGTGTTGAGGCCACCTTGCATGAAGGGGTCATGCATGAAGGGGTCAGGAACGAATGGCACGTACTTAAGGTTCTCAGCCATAAAGAACTTGTCATTCTGAGGGAGCGGGCACCGAAACTTGTTTTGGTCGACGACCGAAGAATCTATATAACAGGAGATCCTTCAGTCGCTTAGGCTCCCTCAGGATGACATGCTAGCTAAGTTTTTCCCTTAAGTACGTGCCATTCGGGTCAGGAACCTTTTTTCGCCTTTACGTCTTTTTTAGGAGTGAAATTATAAACGGGCGAAAAAAGGTTCCAGACCCCGCCCTCCTGTTGGCTGCCTCTCGACACTGGACTCTCAACTCTTCTATACTCTACCCGATGCAACGTACTCGCTTTCTTATGATCGGTGGTTTTCTCGGTGCTGGCAAGACGACGGCTCTGGCCCGGTTGGCTCGTCACTACACGGACGCTGGACTGAGCGTGGGGCTGGTGACCAACGATCAGGCCCACGGTTTGGTCGATACGTTCGCCCTGCGGGCGCAAGGATTCCAGGTGGGCGAAGTGCCCGGGGCCTGTTTTTGTTGCCAGTTCAACGAACTGGTCGATACGCTTGGCGGACTCTCCGCGGACCGGCAGCCGGACATCGTGCTGACCGAACCGGTAGGCAGTTGTACCGATTTGCTGGCCACGGTGATCGAGCCACTGAGACAGCTGCATGGCGATCGGTATGAGCTGGGACCCTTGACGGTGCTCTGCAAGCCGGAGCATGGCCGGCGCATTCTGGGGCAGCAGGCCGCGGCGGATGACCATGGACGGTCGTTCGGGTTTTCACCCCAGGCAGCCTACATCTTTCGCAAGCAGTTGGAAGAGGCACAGCTGATTGGCCTGCATAAAGTGGACAAGCTTTCAGCCCCGCAGCGGGCCGAGTTGCTGACCCTGTTGGGCGACCAATTTCCGGGCAAGCAGGTGTTGGCCCTCAGTAGCCGCACGGGAGAAGGGTACCCACAGTTGGTGGCGGCCCTGGCCGCAACACCACCACCCAACCCGACAGGGCTCGCCATCGATTACGATACATATGCCCAGGGGGAGGCCGAGTTGGGCTGGCTCAACGCAACCGTGGAGTTGACGGCCCTGGACGGTCAGACCTCCTGGGACCTCGATGCGTGCTTGGAGCAACTGGCCGGCCGGTTGCGTGACGCCTTGCTGCAAAGCCGCCTCGAACCGGGCCACGTCAAACTGTTAGTCTCTTCCGGCAGTCACGTAGCGATAGCGCATTGGGTGGCCTCCGATGTGCCGTTGGAGTTTTCTCTCCGGGCGGCGGCCCAGGTTCCCCGTGCCCAGTTGCTGATCAATGCCCGAGTGGCCTGCGCTCCGGAAGTGCTAAAAGAAATCGTCGTGCAGGCACTCACCGATTGGGCCTCCTGCTGCCAGCTCAGCACCACGATATCCCATCTGGAACATCTGCGCCCCGGTCGCCCGGTGCCAGTGCACCGCTATGGGTAAGGCATGGCTCAATAATTTCTTGGCCAGCTAGCATCGTAGCGATTTCCTGCTAGCGAACTTGACGCGCCCGGTGGACTTTTCCTACTCTCCCCAGGCATTGGCATCTGGTTCGCATCATTATCGTCTTCCACGCGTCATAGCCACTCATGAGAAACAGAACGCGCTATTCGGGCTTTCGGGTTCTGCTTCAGGCGTTGCTGCTGGTTCTTTACGTGGGCGGTTGTGCGTCGACCAATCGGTGGGTATCGGTGCGGCAAACGCCCCGTAATCCGTTGGCCGATACGTTGGGATTGCTCAATCCGCATGGACCGAAGCCAACGGAACGGACGATTCAAACCTTACGGCGCTACGATCTGGAAGGAAATCTGCGTGGTGACCGCATCTTGCTGATCTCCAAATTGGATCAGATTGACCAGGCCGAGCCCAGCCGCGAGCACGTTTACGCATTGGCTGAACTGGCTTATACGGGCGCCCAGCGGGCGGATCAGGCCAAGAAAAGAGAGCGGGCCCTGGAACTCTACAGCACCGCGGTCGTGTATGCCTACCGTTATTTGTTCGATGGCGAATACCAGGTTGCCAGCAATCCCTACGATCCCCTGTTTCGCAGAGCCTGCGATTTGTACAACGCCGCTCTGGAAGGAACGCTACGCATTATCCTGGCCGGAGGCGACATCAAACCGGGTACCACGCGCATCGTCCAAACGACCAACCACGAGTGTCAGCTGGATATTGAATTGCACAGCAAGGGCTGGCATCAAGAAGATTTCGACCGCTACGAGTTTGTTTCCGATTACGAAATTCATGGTTTGCGCAATCACTACCGCAATTATGGTCTCGGCGTACCATTGATCGCTATCCGCAAACAGCATGCTGGCACGGATCCTCGAGAAAAGTATTACCCGGCCGAATTGGCTTTCCCGATCACCGCCTTCTTGCGCTTGAAGCCGGCCCAAGTCGTTCGTTCCAAGGGGTTGCTGCGCACCTCGCTGACGCCCGCTGGCGATCCTGCTCCAGCCTCCCGACATCGCTTGCACGCGGTGCTCGAGCTGCAAGATCCGCTCGAGCGTTCGTCGGTCGAAGTGGCCGGCCTTGACGTGTCCCTGGAAACCGATCTGAGCACGCCGTTGGCTTTCTTTCTGAGCCAGCCGGCCTTGGACGACTCGAAAGTTTCCACCCTGGGTCTGCTCAAGCCGGAAAAGGTGGAAAAAATGGTTGGGCTTTATATGCTGGAGCCATTTCGAAAGGACAAAATCCCGGTCGTGATGGTCCATGGTCTCTGGTCGAGTCCGGCGACCTGGATGGAAATGTTTAACGATCTGCGGAGCGACCCGCAGGTGCGCGACAACTTCCAGTTCTGGTTCTACCTTTATCCTTCCGGCGAGCCCTTTTTGTTCAGTGCGGCGAAAATGCGCAAAGACTTGCGGACGATGCGCAGCCAGTTGGACCCCAGCCACCAAGATCCGGCTTTGGATCAAACTGTGCTGGTCGGACACAGTATGGGGGGGCTGGTGTCAGAATTGCAAACGGTCGAGAGTGACAATCGTTTTTGGAACACGCTCAGTGAGCACCCGTTTGCAGAACTGAAGTCCGATCCGGAAATCAAGCTGGCGTTGGCCCAGACTTTCTTTTTTGATCCCAATCCGTCGATCCAGCAAATCATTACAATTGGTACGCCTTTTAGGGGCAGCGATTTTTCCAATGATTTCACCCGCTGGCTGGGGCACAAGCTGATTCGAATTCCCAGTATGATTATGCATGGTCGGAATGAACTGATTGCCCGCAATCCGGGCTACTTCCGCAAGGGAGCACCGATCAACGTCAATACGAGCATCGACTCGCTGTCACCCAAATCGCCATTATTGCCCGTATTGCTGACCGCTCCCCGAGGTCCCTGGGTACAGAACCACAATATTGTCGGTCAGGCGCCGCGCAAAGGCCTCACGGGTCTGTTCATGTCGACCGATGGCGATGGCGTGGTTTCGCTGGAGAGTGCCAAGCTGGATCATGTGGCCTCGCAAATTATCGTGCCAGCCGACCATACCAGCATTCACCGTCACCCGCAGGCGATCCTCGAGGTTCGGCGAATTCTCCTCAAGCACCTGGATACGCTGCGCCACTTCCCCTACCCCAGCAATCCGCGGGATCGTGGTGTCCAGCACGCCATGCTGCCCCAGACTGCCCCTGGAGTCTCATCGGCACGCCTGCCTGGGCCGGATGCTGCATCTGCGCCCACCACCACCACGTTGAAGTAGCGCCTGCAAGCCGGCCTGCTCGGTAAAACGAGTAAAAAAGGATAGCAGCTCTATTTCGAAATTCACGGCCCATTCTCGATCGCCCGGTTTGTCATTCCTGAAAGGCTTTTACGCCCATTTTGCCGGACTCATTCGCCCTGGGAAGATGTTGGTCCATCGAAGCATACTGGTAGACGGTTGCTTCGCAAAGCTATACTAGTGTTTTGCATGCCATGGCCCGCATCGGCGTATTGCGCCGTGGATGGTGATAAATATTGGGGCCAGAGGTCGCCTCAGTTCGTTTGCAGGAGCCAGTATGGTAAACCGTTTTTCAGCTACGGGGAGGCCGCCAACCCCCGTGGAAGCCGCAGGTCATTCGCAGCCGAATACGATCGATACGGTCCTCTTTGCCGTGACCGACGTCCTGACATCGCTCAAGCTGACCGTGGTTCTGCTGGCACTGGCGATCTTTATCGTGTTGGCTGGTACCATGGCCCAGGTGGATAAAGGCATCTGGCAGGTAACCGATGAGTATTTCCGCACGCCGATCGCTTGGGTGGAGCTGAGGATCTTTTTCCCGCCCAATTGGTTTCCAGGTTTGCCCACCGTGCCGGGTAAATTTCCGTTCCCTGGCGGCTGGCTGATCGGTTTTTTGATGGCGATCAATTTGCTAACTACTTACATTGTCCGTCTGAAGGTCCATGCGCGTGGGCCGCGGCTTGTCGCCGGCGTGGCGATCCTGGTGCTTGGCGCCTTGATGACCTGGCTGGTGATTGCCAGCGGTTCCAACAAGGACGACGCGGGCCACATTGCCGAGATTGAGTGGTCGACGCTTTGGCATGGGATCCAGATCGGACTGGCTGGCATGGGGCTGGCAGCCATCTATGGGCTGATCCGGATCGACCGGGCCCGCAAGGTGGAGTGGTGGATACTGCTGGCCACGGCGGTTGGGGTCGGCAGCCTGCTGGGCTGGTCCTGGGGCACCGGCGCCGTCATGAATGATTCGTCGCTGCGCATTTTGTGGCAGCTCATCAAGGGCGGGTTGGCCAGTCTGCTGTTGCTGGCCGGTTGCGGCCTGCTGTTCGGGAAGCGGGCGGGGATCGTGCTTCTGCACGCCGGGATTCTGCTGATGATGCTAGGCGAATTGTTGGTCGGCACGCGCGCGGTGGAAGGAAATATGCGGATCGAAGAAGGCCAAACCGTCAACTACATCGAACAGGCCCGGGCCCTGGAGTTGGCCGTGGTGGATGACTCCGACCCGAGGAGTGAAAAAACCGTGGTCGTGCCAGCCAGCATGTTGCAGCCGGGCAAAATCATTCGGGACGAAACGCTTCCATTTGATTTGAAGGTCCTCAAGCGGTTTACCAACGCGACCCTGCACAAAGCGGCGGTTGGCCAGGACAATCTGGCGACAGCCGGAACGGGACTGTACCAGATTGCCGTGCCGGCATCCGCCGCGGACGACACCAGCGGGGAATTCCATGGGGCTGCCACGTATGTCGAATTCATGGCCAAGGACAATGCCGAACTCCTGGGCACCTATCTGCTCGCTCAGATTCAGTCGGCCATGGGGATCGACGAAGAAGTTCGTGTGCATGGAAAAGTATATCGCGTTTCTCTCCGCGGCAAGCGGATTTACAAACCTTATTCGGTCCGGCTGATTGACTTTCGCTTCGACAAGTACCTGGGTACCGACAAGGCCAAGAATTTTTCTTCCGATCTCCAATTGACCGACCCAAGTCGCGGCGTCGACCGCGATGTCAGGATATGGATGAACAATCCGTTGCGCTATGCGGGCGATACTTTTTACCAGAGCGGATTTGATCGTGACCGCGAGACCGGCAAGGAAGTGACAATCCTTCAGGTGGTCAGCAACTCGAGCTGGATGATTCCCTACGTGGCGTGTGTCATGGTCGCCACCGGAATGCTGGTTCATTTCGGCGTTGTACTGCTGCGGTTCTTGCGGCGGCGTGCCATCCAGGATGGGGCCAGCAAGGAAGCAGTGCCCAAGAGAGGAATATCGACAGGCGCCGCGGATAACGGAACCGCTAGTCCTGGGCAGCGTGCGCCGGCACGTGCCCGCGGCCTGGCCCGCTGGTTTCCCGCCCTTGTGGCGGCTGGCAGCGTCCTATTGCTCGGTTGGCTGGCCATGCCTCTCAGGACCGCGGACGGCCATAGGCAGCTCAACCAGTTCGGGAAGTTCCCACTGGTCTACGAAGGCCGGATTAAGCCGATGGACACATTGGCTCGCAACAGTCTCACCAAGATTTCCGGCCAACAGACCTGCAAGGACGAAATGGGCCGGAGATTGTCCGCCATGCATTGGCTGCTGGATCTCATTTCGGGCAAGCCGACGACCGATCACCATCAGATTTTTCGGATCACCAATCTGGAGGTCTTGCACACACTGGGACTCGAACGACGTCAGGGTTTCCGTTATTCGTGGGATGAAATCAGCAAGCAATCGGCGGAATTTTCCAAGCAGGTCAAGCTGGCCCGGACCCGCAAAAAAGAAGAACTTAGCGTTTACGAGCGGAAACTCCTGGAGCTCACGACCAAGGTCCAACTGTTTCGACTGCTGCAGGAGTCGTTTCTGCCCCAGATTCGTCCCGGCCACGAAGCCGAGGATTTGCCCGCGGCCAGGCGGCACGCCCAAGCGTTGGTCCGGTACCAGCCGCCCCTCGCGGTCCCGGGGCAGGGAGCATCCGGCCAGGCATGGCAGCCGTTTTCCTCCGCATGGACGGCTGCCCAGGAGGCGATCCAGGAAGGTAAAGAGCCGAACCGGGCGACGCTGCTGCTGGCGGACATGCTGCATGCCTGCCGCGCGGGAGAGGCTGCAACGCCGGACTTCAATCGGGCAGTGGCCCAGTATCGCCAGTGGCTGGTAGGCAATCCGCCTGCGCAATGGAACCCTACGAAAATCGAGATTGAAGCCTGGTTCAATCATTGGCAGCCATTCTTCTGGTGTGCGCTATTTTATGTGCTGGCTTTTATCCTGTCTGCCCTGGCCTGGTTGGGCTGGAGCGAACCGCTCAACCGGGCTGCTTTCTGGATGGTTGTGGTGACGTTTGCCGCCCACACCATCGCCCTGATTACGCGGATCATCATTTCCGGCCGTCCGCCAGTGACCAACCTCTATTCGTCGGCGGTGTTCATTGGCTGGGCGTGTGTGATCCTCGGCCTGGTGATCGAGCGTATCTACCGGCTGGGGGTCGGCAACCTGCTGGCGGAGGTCGCCGGATTCACGACCCTGCTGATTGCTTTTTTTCTGGCTCGTCAGGGCGATACCTTCGTGGTGCTGCAGGCGGTTCTGGACACGCAGTTTTGGCTTGCCACCCACGTCACCTGCATCACGCTCGGTTACTCGACCACGTTCGTGGCCGGGTGCTTGGGGTTTTTATACGTATTTCGAGGCGTTTTCACCCCCTCCCTGACATCGCGGATCGGCAAGGAATTGACCCGGATGATTTATGGCGCGGTCTGCTTTTCGATCTTCTTCAGTTTTGTCGGCACCGTGTTGGGAGGGTTGTGGGCCGACGACTCGTGGGGCCGGTTTTGGGGCTGGGACCCGAAAGAAAACGGCGCCCTGATCATCGTCTTATGGAACGCACTGGTGCTCCATGCCCGCTGGCGCGGGTTGGTGCGGGATCGCGGGCTGGCGCTACTTGCCATTGGCGGCAACATCTGCACCGCCTGGTCCTGGTTTGGGGTCAATGAACTGGGTGTGGGGCTCCATTCCTACGGCTTCACCGAAGGCGTGTTGCTGGGCCTGGGAATCTTCTGCCTCAGCCAACTGGCCATGATTGGCATCGGTTTGCTGCCGACGCGCCTTTGGTGGAGCTTCCGCAGGCAACTCAATTCTCCAGGCTGACCAGCAGTGCCAGGGCCAGCAGGTATAGTCCCATCAGCAAGGATACCGCATTTGCCAAAAAGACGAACCAGCGCCGCGGCTGGGCCGTTGCCGGGCGACGCATGGCGTCCAGTTTTCCTTCGCGGAATAACCGCTCAACGTACTCGGGACGATACCTTCGGAGATGCTGTTCGCTCACCCTGCCGGTCAGGACCGAGAGATCGAAGGGGAATTTCTGCGGCCGAAAATGGGTGAGATAATAGTGAAACAGCAACAGGTAGCAGGTGGCACGCAGGCCAAATTCTCGGTGAATTCCCTGCGCCGCCTGGCAAACTGCGTGTGGCAGTAGCAGATAAAAAAAATCGGGCTGCCAGAGCATCCAGCCGGAAATTCCCATTAGCACGGCCAATAACAAGATCGCCCAGTAGTCGAATTTTTCCCAATAGGTCCAATGTTCAAAGCGAGGTCGCCGGCCCAGGCCAACTGCCCAGCGTCCCATGTCGAGCAGGTCTCGAGCGTCTCGCAGCTTCGGCCAATGCGAGTCTGGCCCGAACAGAATGGTTCCCCATTTCGTGTTTTCTGCCCGGAGGCCGACAATTTTCAGGATTCCATGCAGTCCATGGACCGCGCAGCTGGCCATGGCCACACCCGCAAATATGCGGTGCCACAGGCGGATGGCTGCCTGGCCACCGGCCGCCAGGGCCCACGCTTGGGCCCACCGATGGTGGCTGTAGTGGAGCGGCAACGCCGTCAGGGTAAGGCCCAGAACGGAGATCAGCACCAGGGCGTTGAGAACCCGATGGATCGGATCGGATTCTATCAGATCGAGTCGTTTCGCACGGGCCGTTTTGTACGGCGGGTGCTTGGGTGTCGGAACCAACGACCGCCTGGGCCGATGAAGACCATGGATAACAAAGCGGGTGAAGGGTGCGGGGAACAGGTAACCGTTGAGCCGTCTGAAGTAATGGCGCGAATTGCCGAGGTCGGGCTCTTTTTTTTGTGGATAAGCGTGGTCAGGAGTAGCATGCGGTGTATCCACGAAAAAAGGTGCCTGACCCTTTCCGCTCGCGCGCCATTCCATGCCGCCGGGGCATTGCCAATTTGGCCGCCCCGGCAACACGAAGCGACGGGGTATTCCTACTTTAAAACTTTCAGATGGTCACTTAGCATAACTTTTTACAGGGCGATAAGCCGACCGGGATCCGACGTTTTAATAACGAGTGGATTGCCCGGGTCGGCTTCATCGGCCATTCTTGGAATTACACTACTTCTGCTTGCGCCGACGTGCGGCCACCGCCAAACCAATGACACCGGTCAGTGTCAGCAGCACCAGCGTGGCCGGTTCGGGAACGCGCAACGGGGTGGGCGTCCAGACGCCACCACGATCGGGTACCCGATTCTCCATCGATCCGCCGAATGAAGAAGAATTTGGGCCACTGGTCGTATGGCAATTTTTGCAAGTTGCGCCACCCAACAGGCCGCCTGCACCGCCGTGCATGCTTTCCACTAATTGGCCGGTGTTCGGATCGAGAATTTCCTTGTCTTTGTCCAGATTCAGGAGGAAATCGAGGCTGGTGATACCCGGCAGGAACAGCTCGAGGTCGGATTCGCCAATCTGACTCCAGTCCGGTTGGGCGTCGCCGTCCAGCTTCTGGGCTACGATATCTGCGTTGCCTGCCCCCAGCGACAGCTTCATGGGGAAGCTGACGTAGTGGTCCCGCATGTTCACCATGCCGGTATGCAGGCCAAAGGCGATGTCGTAGGTGTTGCCGTCCGCCAAAGCCGTGTCGTCCGGATCCAGCGTGTCGAGCAGACGCTGGGTGTTCGACTCGTATTTCCCATAGTGGTCGGTGTCGAAGTCCGGATTGGCAATTGGTGTAAACGAGGAACCGACCGCGGTGATATCGACCCGGGTCGTCCCGCGCAGATCACGCAGCCGGCGCCGTGGGACCGTGTCGCCTTCGGTGGGGACATAGCCCTGGGCGACCGCGTCCGCATAATCCATCGCTTCGGCAATACTCACCGGTGGCGAATCTCCGGCTCGCATGAAGTTGTGGTCCGGGTCGGTATGGACGTCCTGGAAAGCAAACGCATACTTGCCGCCCACCGTGGTGGTGTTCGGATCGAGCACCCAGGTCGGGTGGCTGCCAAGCCCATCGGTGATGATTTTATTGGTCTGGTACGGGGCCCCGTTGCCGCCGTCGCCCTTACGGCCGCCAACCGTGCCGTCGGTCACGATGACTTTCTGGTCGTCGCTCATGCCGATCGGATTGGAACGGGCCTGGCGATGATGCCACAGGTCGAGTTGGCCTTCCCCATTGGGATTCAGCGGATTTTTGTTCAAGTACTTCGTCAGATCTTGGGACGGGTCCCACTCGGGCATGCCGCGGCTGTTATCGTGACAGGTAGAAAAACAACCGGTCTGGGAGAAACCAGGTACGGCGTTTGGCCCGCTCGGATCATTGAGCATCCACGAGATGCGGGATTCGTAGTTGGTCGAATTCAAATCGGTCGGGCCCCGCGACGGATCGTTGTCGAGTGTCGATTGGGCCTCGCGGCGCGAGCCGCCTTCCTTCTGCCAGGCACCATTCGTAAAGTGTACCAAGTCGTGCGTGTCACCCCGGTTGCCCTGCCACTCGATGTTGAAAAACATCTGGGTGTCGTTATACGCTGCTTGCACGCTCAGCGGGATTGTCATCGGTTTGTTCGTATCGAGCCCCACCAACGTCGGCGCATCGGCGTAAGCAGCCGCTGCCGACCAGACGATCGTCAGACCACAGGCGGCCAAACCTAAAGCCACTTGTTTTAGCATGTTATGTCTCATCTCTTATCAACCCTCCATAAATATGGAAAAAATGCGAACAGGGCAAAACTTCAACGGGATTTGCCTTATTCAACGGTGGGAGGCTCGGCAACGGGCAACGTGCTCGGGCCATTCCGCAAAATGTGCGGGTAACACCCCCACACTTCTCATGGCGACAGCAGCGTTTGACTATCTTCTCACTCCTTCCCACGACAAACTGCCGAATCGATGGTTCCATTGTTAAGAAACCACAGGCCTCGACGGCTTTGACTTTAGCCGCTGCGAGACCTAGTATCGCACTACTAGGTCTTAATATAGGAAAAGGATGATGAGAGGATCATGAGAGGGAGAAAAATTTTATTGGTCGGGCTCCTGGGACCCCAGGAATAGGGGGTGGATATTTGCCAGCATGATGCTGGCACCCTGGACAGCAGGGCGGCTGAGCCCGATCAAGAAACAGCAGTGGGCCTGGCTGGTTCGCCCAACCCTAAGTGGACGGTGAACACGCCCTGCTCGGTCACGTCCGCAAAAGCTTCGCCGCCGAGGGCCAAGGTCAGTCGGCGGACCAGGGCCAAACCGAGCCCCGTGTGCCGCCCGCCACTTTGGCGGGATTCGTCGGCCCGCCAGAATTGCTGAAACGCCATCCGTGCTTCGATGGGAGTCAATTGGCAGCCCGTGTTGCCGACGGCCGCCTGGATGGTGCCTTTGCCGTCTTGGCGGGCAGTCACCCAGATGCGACCCCCCTGGTCGGTGTAGTTGACGCAGTTCTCCAGCAGATTGGAGAAGATGATCATCAGGCTGTCCCGGTCGGAAACGCAGGCAATGCTGTCCGGGACCTGGTTTTCGAATGCCAACCCGCGTTCTGCCGCCCGCTGCTGAAACGGCTTCCAGGAGGCGTCGATGATTTCCGCAAGATGGACCCTCTGTTCGCTGAAAGTCTGCCTTTTGCCATCGAGGCGTGCCAGCATCAAAAGCTTATCCACCAGCGATTGCATCCGATCGACAATGCCTGAGCAATCGGTGAGCGATTCCCTGAATTCATGGGTGTCACGGTCGACCGTCAGGGCCACATCGATGGTGGAGCGGATTCCCGCCAGGGGGGTCCGCAACTCGTGGGCCAGGTCATCGGCAAACGAGTGTTCGCGCTGCAAGGCGATTTCCAATGCTGTCCTGGCTTGCAGCAATTGGCCCTCCACACGACCGAGATAGCGCCAGAATATCGCACTGAGTAGAACCGATACGGCGACCCCGGAGGCAATCTGGATCGCCAGCAACTGATTCAGGATGGTGGCTCCCCGAGTCGTGTCGATCATCGCGAAAATATCGCCCACGTCCCGGCCCCCCGTTTCGCGCAGTTGGATGATCCCGCAGCGGTAGGATCGGGCTGCCAATGAAAAGCTGAAGTCTTGATTCGCGTGTTCTGCATGGACAACGTTCAGATGCGAGATAATTTGCGGGGGAACCTCCTCCAGGGTGCGATCAATAAAGACGAAATCTTTTGCCAGGTCCCACTGTCCGGTCTGCCCCGTCATCTTGAGACCTTCTTCCCACCGGGACCGCTTGAGCAAGGATTTGTCGATGGCAAAGAAGAGCTCCGCATCGAGGATTTGCTTAAAAGCCGTTGCCACATTCCGGATCTCTTGCCCTATTTCAATGTAGCCAACCAGTTGGCCGTCGATCCACCAGGGCCGTACCACGCGGAGCGTGAGGGTGCCGTAAGGACCGAGTTCCAGCCCTTGGGCCGACTGTCCGGTTCGGACAGCCTCGGATAACGAATGGCGCGCAATCAAATCGCCATGCTCGGGCGGATTGTGGACGCGCAGAAAGCAGATCTGCTCGGGATCGATGAAATAGAGGTGGGTGATATGATACTTCGTCCGGATTTCCTCAAACTGCGGCAACCCGTCCGCCAGCAACCGCTGCCGGTCACGGGCCAGCCAGGCGGAGCGAATTTTGGCATTCTTGTCGACAGCGTCGGTCAGTGCCCGGATCAATTCCGCTTGTCGGCGGATTTCCGCCTGGAACAACTGCTCCACGCTGGCGAGATGGTTTGCCAGCTTCTCGTGCAGCCAAAGATTCCGTTGCCATAGAATCGAAAGGCAACCACCCAGCAGCACGATTGATACGGCGAGCCCGAAGGCGGTAAATACTTGCGGACGGACGCGCTGACGCGAACCGGACAAAGCCGTCATGGCTTCTCTCCCAAGGCCCCGGTCATGGCCTTTCTCCCAAGCAGTAGCCCCGGCCGCGGATTGTTCGAATCAGCGAGGGAGTGCCTGGCAGGTCAAGCTTCTTGCGCAGGTAGCCGATATAGACGTCCACTACGTTGCTGGTGCTGTTGTTGAGGAAGTCGTAGAGGTGTTCCCAGATGTCGGCTCGGGAAACGGTTTCTCCCTCGCGCCTCGCCAGGTATTCCAGCAGCGTATACTCGCGCGTTGTCAACTCGACTTCCTCCCCGTCCCGCCAAACCTGTTGCGAGGCGGTGTTCAGCCGCAAATGGCCGACCTGGACGACGGGATCTTTCTGGTCATATTTGCGCCGGATCAGCGCGCTGATGCGGGCCAACAGCTCCTCAAACGCAAATGGTTTCACCAGGTAGTCGTCCGCGCCCGCTTCCAGACCCTGGACCCGGTCCGCAACGGCATCTTTCGCCGTCAGGATCAGGACATGATCCATGCGGCCCTCCGCCCGCAGCTTGCGGAGAAGACTCAGACCGTCCAGCTTGGGCAGCATCAAGTCGAGTAAAATAACGTCGTACGGATTGCTCATTGCGTACCAGAGCCCTTTCTCGCCATCAGCGGCCACATCCACCGCATAGCCGGCCGCGGTCAAACCCTTCACGACCGACTTTCGAAGGGGGAAATAATCTTCAATCACAAGTATTTTCATCGCGCGTGGATCGTCGTCGATGGGTGAACACGGGGTGGTTAAGGGGACTGCGAAAGGCAGAGTGAGTGGCGAGATTAGGGGGGTGGCGGTTCCTTCCGTCTGGACTCTCATTCTAGTGTCCTCCGATTGAGCATGCAAACATCCCAGCAAGTGCACAGGTGAGCTGCAAAGTCGAATTTTCCGGTGATTCTCTGAATTCTTGCGAATCCCAGCTACGTAGGTTGGAGACTTTGTCTCCTGAACGAGAGCAAAGACTGCAAGCAAAGTCAGGATGCGTGATGTGTAGGGCCGGAAGAGTGCCCCATGGACCGAGTGGCCGCCGCCATCCTGCCGGTGTTTTCGGTAAATTCGTCGCAATCGAGCTAAAGCTTGAAGCCTTGGTGGGGCGAATTATCCCTAGGACCCGCAAAGTCGCGGGTTCATGCCTAAGTGTACGAGGCCATTCCGGGAATTCCTGCCTGGTGGAACAAAGCGATACGTTTTATGAGCAAACAAACCCGGGCTGCGAGATGGCGACGATCTCCTCTGTCGTCCTGGTTTGCCGGGCTTGGCCTGGCCTGGTTGCTGGTTTCATTCGTGGTTTCCTGTAAATCGATGAACGATGTGTCCTCCGATGACGAGCCTCGAATCGATTCCGGCTGGCCGCGCGGCAACGCCTCGTTCCAGCAGGCTGCTTTGCCGAGAGTCCAGGTGGCGTTGCCTACCATTGCGGACGCCGAGTATGTGAACAACGATGCCCTTTGCGCGGTTTGCCATCATGTGCATGGGGAGGCTTTTGCACGGAATGTCCACCGAAAGCAAGGCTGTGAAGCGTGCCATGGCCCGGCCAGTCGGCATCTGGATGCGCGGGGCAAACAGCCGGGGCTGATCCTTGATTTTAAGACCATGCAACCTGCCCAGAGGGCTGAGGTTTGCGCCAAGTGCCATGAGGATAATTCGTGCGCTCCAGGCAATCTTTGGCGCCGGTCGGTGCATGCGAACCGGGGGGTTGCCTGCACCGATTGTCACCACAATCACTACAATGTTCCGGCTGATACGCCGAAGTTAACCCCGATTTCGATTGCAGCGCGATTATTCCCGAAGGGGGAAAGAGTACCCCCGGAGGGAGCAGGGGCATCCGGGCAGGAAAATGGCGCATTGGCGGAAGAAGAAAAGGTTTTTCCCAAGGATTGGCGAGTCCAGCTCGTCAGCACCCAAGCTGCCAGGGACGAGACGCTGGCCAGACGGCAGGCATTGCCTTCGCTGCGTGGCACATCAAACCATCTGGGGGCGGTGGCTCCCCAGGTTTGTTACCAGTGTCACCGTGACAAACGCGAGTTTGAAAAAATTGCCGGCCCGCATCAGATCAATGGTCCCAATGGCCTCAACTGCACGACCTGCCATAATCCGCATGGCAATGTGGTGCCGTCGTCGAGGAAGGAATTGTGTTTGCAATGCCATGCGGGGACGGCGCCCAACGCGGCCTGGCACTCCTCGATCCACGATCAAATGGGTGTGGCCTGTACCGATTGCCACAATCCGCACCCCAATACGAGCGTTCAACGCGTGGTGAACATCAGCCACACGTCGGTCCAGCGCCCCAAACGACTGCCAATGTCCGTGAACGAGCCGCAAGCGTGTTACAAGTGCCATCCAAAAATCCTGGGACAGGTCGGCTTGCCATCCCATCATCCCATCCAACAGGGAAAAGTCACCTGCTCCGATTGCCATGATGCCCACGGCCAGGCCGAGGGGAATCTTACCGAGTCCACGGTCAACATGGTTTGCTACAAATGCCACGCTGAGAAGCAAGGCCCGTTTGTATACGAACATCCGCCGGTTACCGAAAATTGCCTCTACTGCCACGATCCACACGGTACGGTTGCCAATAACTTGCTTCGTCAGCCTCCGGCCTTTTTATGCCTGCGCTGCCACACGGGGCACCGGGTCCCGCCTGGCGACCATTTTGGCCTGGGGGTGGCGGATATCGATGGCAATCCGGGCGTGCGCTCGGCCTATTACAGCGATTGCACGCAGTGCCACCAACAAATTCACGGCAGCGATTTGCCTTCGCAGAGTCCTGACGGCAAGGCGGGTGTGTTTTTGAGATAGATGCCGAGAGTGTGCGGAAAGAATGTTGAGAGAATGTCTAGCTCAGCAGTTTCAATAATGCCCGTCTGCGTGCGACGCACTGGCAGGCCGATGAAGACGACCCGGTGGGCGTGCTAACGATTAAAAACACTTGTATCCGGGCGGCTTAGCGCCCTGGCCCATGTTGGGCTGATTGACATTCGGGAAGTACTGACGCTAGTGCATGAAATAAGGTAACCGTGCGGTATCAAGACAACCGGGGTTGTCCCGGGCCGTTCGGTAGGGGGGGGGGGGGTGGGTTGTTAGGTGCGGGTGTGGGGCTGGGCTTTTTGGGGCGCTGCAGATACCGGCTGTTGGGGGGGTGGTGGGGCCGTTAAAGGGTTCCAATCTATCCATA
>Ga0114931_10003755_pt1 | contig 19144 bp, 19 predicted proteins | sample 2SBtaG_FD_89579 | JGI IMG/M metagenome (GOLD analysis project Ga0114931, IMG submission 89579) | Deep subsurface microbial communities from Kolumbo volcano to uncover new lineages of life (NeLLi) - 2SBTROV14_V59a metaG | ecosystem: Environmental > Aquatic > Marine > Volcanic | place: Kolumbo...
CGGCGGAGCTGTCCGATATCGATGCGCAGCCTGCGCGGGGACGCACCGCGCGGCCGCGGGTGCTGCTGATCGCGCCCACCCGCGAGCTGGCCCAGCAGCTGGGTCGCGAGCTCGGTTGGCTGTATCGGCCCCTGGGCGCGCGGGTTGCGGTGGTCACCGGCGGCACCGGCCTCGGCGGCGATTTCCGCGCGCTGGGCCAGCAGCCACACGTCCTCGTGGGCACCCCGGGGCGGCTGCTCGACCACCTCCAGCGCGCCTCGCTCGAGCTGTCGGAGACCCGCGCCGTCGTACTCGACGAGGCCGACGAGATGCTCGACATGGGTTTCCGCGACGAGCTCGCCGGCATCCTCGACACCACCCCGGCAGAGCGCCGGACGCACCTGGTCTCGGCGACGCTGCCGCGCGAGGTGTTGCGCCTCGCCGACGAGTATCAGAACGACCCCGCGCGGGTACAGACCTCCCGGGCGGGCGCCGCCCACGCCGATATCGAACACGTCGGCCACGCCGTGCGGCGGAACGATCGGTTCGATGCGTTGATCAATCTGCTCCTGGGGGCCCCCGAGCAGCGCACGCTCGTGTTCGTGCGCACGCGGGCCGATGCCAGCGACCTGGCGACCACTCTGCGCGGGCAGGGTTTCTCCGCCGGGGCCATGAGCGGCGAGCTCGATCAGCGGGCGCGCAACGCCATGCTCGCGGCCTTTCGCTCCGGTGCGGTTCGCACCGTGGTCGCGACCGACGTCGCCGCCCGCGGTCTGGACATCGACGACGTCGGCCTGGTGATTCACTTCGACCTGCCGACCAACGCCGAGGTCTTCACCCACCGCAGCGGGCGCACCGGTCGTGCCGGCAACAAGGGCACCAGCGTGGCGCTGGTTCCGCCGCAGGAGCGCCACCGGTTCGAGCACAACCTGCGCCGCGTCGGCGTCACGCTTCGCTGGCGCCCGGTGCCCACTCCGGCCAGCATCCAGGCCGCAGCCGACGAGCGTCTGGCCGCCGAGCTCGGCGCCACCGACACCAGCGAGCCGCGGCTGCGCGCCCTGGCCGAGCGACTCCTGGACGGCGCGGAAGCCGTCGACGTGGTCGCCGCGCTGCTGTCGAAGTCCGATCACGGCGGGCCCTGCTCCCCCCGCGAGGTCCGCGTTGCCAGCGCGCCCAAGCCGCGCGCCGCCAGCGCGCCCAGGCAGAGCCGCGGCCGCGAGCGCAACGCCTCGTTCATCCCCTTCCACGTCAACTGGGGCACTCGCGCCGGCGCCAACCCCAGCCGGCTACTGGCGATGGTCTGCCGCCGCGGCAACGTTCGCAGCCAGCACATCGGTGTCATCCAGGTCGGGCCACGCGGATCGACGGTCGACGTGGCCAGCCACCTCGCGGCTGAGTTCGAGCGCGCCGCGCGAAAGCCCGATCCGCGCAACCCCCGGGTGAAGATTCGCCCGGCGTCTCGCTGAGCCGATCGCGCCGCTGACCTGGGAGGCTGGGGTTAAACGGGACCGAGCGGCGGTTTCGAGGCGCGCCGCCAGCAAGGCACGAGGAGGAAGTGGGCTTGTAGCCCACGCCTGACGAGTAACGCTGCTGGCGGTGATGCATCGCAAGCGCGGCGACGGGACGTTTGACACCAGACTCCCAGGACGTCAGTTCAACGGATAGTCGTGCGCGACGGGACGAACCTCGCTGCACGGCCGGCAGATGCTCGTGGCCAGGCCGGTGTTGCGTCTCGTCCGTCCCGCCACCGCCTTGAACCACGGGCCGCTCTCGCGCTCGTCGCACGCCAGGCACGGACTGAGCGAGCCATCTTCCCGGTGGTAGTAGTCCGGGCGGATGCACTCGTTCAGGCACTTCGCCCGCGTGTTGAGCACGTTGTAGCCCCAGATCTGCGCACACGGTTTGGTGAAGCCGAGCCCCTGGAGGCAGGCGACCAGGCTGTCGAACGGCTGCCCGAAGTTGTCGAGCCCGCACTGGCGCACCGGCGCTCCCAGGTCTCGGTTCTCGGCATAGAGCGCGAAGTCCTCGAGCGTCGAGCAGAGCCCGCACGCATCCCAGTGCGTCAGGATCGCGCCGGCCGCATGGGCGGCCTCGGGGCTCGCAAACGTCTCCGGGTGATAGGTCTTCGCCGCGAGGCCATCGACCACGATGGCGCACACCCCGTCCTGCCGCGACGGCACCGGCTGGCTGTACGGGTCGGCCGTGAGCTCGGCATACGGCGCCGTGTTCGTCCACTGCCGCAGCGCCGCGATCTCGTCGGCGGTGAAGTCGCGCGACACGTATCCCAGCGACGGGCACGAAGGTCCGCACTGATCACTGGTGAGCCCGGTCTGGGCCACCGGCTCGCCGAACAACCGCTCCGGGTTGTTGGAGCTACCGCAGCCGCTGGCGAGCACGCAGGCGCCGCCCAGCAGCAAACACAGCTTCCGTTGGTGAGATCGAGCCGTCATGTCCACTTGGGCGTGGGAGAATATGAGCACGGGGACGAAAGACGCACTTCGTCGCACTAGCCCAGGCTAGCCCTCCCAGGTAAGTCCCGGTAATTCCGGGGAATGCAGACCAGAATCTGGACAGCTTGTACAGAGCTCGTCCAAGGGTTGAACGCCGCCTGAACGACAGTTCCCCCGGTCTGTATCACAAGTAATAGGAACTACTGAATATTCATAGCTGGTGTCCAGCTTGCACTGAAGAAGCCTCAACCAAGGGAGGCGTTCAATGGCAGGGCGTAGGGCACACATCTCATTTCTCCGACTCATCGCAAGGGCGGCGGCCATCATTCCCACCACAGGCTTGCTGATGGCACCCACCTGTGACCAATCGTTCGAGGGCTCGAAGGGGGAGTCCGGTCCACTGGTGCAGTACCGCGCCTTCGGCGACTCGATCCCGTCAGGCAACAAAGGCAGCAGCTCGAGCCGTACGTCGTACGGCAGCTACGTCAACTTCTTCGCTGCCGACGCGGCCGAGGCCAACGGCTGGCGCGTCCAGTACAAGACCAAGACGGTCGCTGGCGAAATCACGTCCGCGATCAACAGCACGATGAACGAGAGCGCCCAAAGAGCCATGCTGGCCGAGGCGGACATCATCACCTTCAACGGCGGCGGCAACGACTTCCTCGACGCGCAAGCCGCCTACAAGAGCAACTGCGACAAGACCGCCCTCGTGAATGCCATCTACGGCTGGAAGGGCAGCTGGGACAACGTCATCGCTACGGTCCGCGCCAATGCCAAGCCGGGCGCGATGATCCGCACGATGACCATCTACTACCCGCATCCGAACGCGGACAGGGACGCCACGTGCTCAGGGGAGTCTGTGTTCGACGTCGTGTTGCCGCTCGGGCTCGCGGCCTCGCACTACATGTGCGCGACCGCCGAGGACGAGGGATGGCGCTGTGCCGACGCGCTCCGCGCCATAAACTGCCCCACCGACGATCCGCGGTGCCCGGACCTGGAATGGCTGAACAACCTCGAAGCCGGTGTCAACACGGTGGGTGGCAACAGTTGCCCGCGCGTCAACGGCGGCATGATGGACCACGAGTGCATTCGCGACTATCTGGAGATCTCGGGCGACGCGGCGTTTCTGCAGGATCCCTCGAACACGCTGCTACAGAGCGGCGACATCCACCCGAACGAAGCTGGCCACAACGCGATTGCCGATGCGCACCACGCGCTCGGCTACGATGACTGCCAGGCCTGTCCGTCGCCCCCCGCGCCCCCGGCGTGCGGTGACGGCACCTGCGACGCCGCCGAGAATGCTTCGATCTGCCCCGAGGACTGCCCGGATTCCTGTGGCGATGGTTTCTGCACCGGTGCCGAGAATGCGAGCTGCTCGGACTGCCCGGCGGTCTGTGGCGATGGCTTGTGCACCGGCGCCGAGAATGCCTCGACCTGCAATGGCGACTGCCCGGATAGCTGTGGCGATGGCTTGTGCACCGGCGCCGAGAATGCGACCTGCTCCGATTGCGCGGCTGTCTGTGGCGACACGCTCTGCACCGGGTCCGAGGACTGCAACGCCTGCGGCGGCGACTGCGGCGAATGCCCGGCTGGAAGCTGCAACGGCATCTACTACGCGTCCTCGGGCACCAGCAGCGCGTCGTTCACGGATGCAGACACGCACCAGTTCGACATCGACATGGCTGCCGGCACCACCTACACCATCAGCACCTGCGATAGCACCTCGACGGACACCTATCTCCGGCTCCACACCAAGGCTGGGCAGCAGCTCACGTCCAACGATGACGATTCCTCCTGCGGCAACGGGAGACAGTCCACCATCCATTACACGGCCACCAGCAATGGCGTTCGTGTCCTGAGCCTCGGTTGCTACAGCAGCGGCTCCTGCGACGCGACCGTGTCGGTGTCCCCGGATGCCGTGTGCAACGACCTGACCGCCGGCGGTGGGGGCGGCGGCGGCGAGTGCGCCGCTTCGAGCTCCTGCGGCGGCCAGGCACCGAGCGGCTGCTGGTGTGACGCCAGCTGCGCGAACTACAACGACTGCTGTCCCGAGATCGTAGCGGACTGCGGATAGGAATCGCTCCCTCCTCTGACCGCGAGCGCCTCGTCTTCGGACGGGGCGTTCGTCTTTGGACTGCGCTGCGGTAGGATCGCCACCAGGGCCGAGACGCGACTGTTAGTCGGCCGTGACGCTGTCGTCCTCGAGCGCGCCAAGCAGTGCCTTCAGCTCCTCGGCCTCTTGTTCCGGGACCTTCATCTCGGTGAGGATGGCGGCGAAGTCCTTGGTGACGGCGTCCCACTCCGCTGACGTGAGCTCCAACTGAGCGAGGTAGTCCTTCATGGGGCGCCCCGTGTAGTTGCACGGGCCACCCGCCTCCTTGCAGACGAAGTTCGTCAAGCGCTGGTGCAGCTCCCTCACGTTGACCCTCTTGGCCACCTCCCTGACCTTCTCGTTGGCCATGATGACTTCGTCCTTTTGCACCGCCTCGAGGAGCTTGCCGGTCATCACGTGGATGGCCTCGCGTCCGCCGAGACGATCGTGCAACGACCCCCCCGCTGCCGGCGTCGTCGTTGGTTCCTTGGCCGGGTCGTCTCCGCCGAGCCTTGGCCGCGGTGCGCGCACTGGTTCCGTCTGGATCCGCGCGCCCTGTTCGCCGCCCTTGCCGGTGTCGTCGGACCGCGACCTCCACACCAGCACGCCCACACCCGCGACTACGGCGATTGCCAGCACCACCCCACCGACCCGCGCTCTCCCGGACTGGCTCATCGATCCCCCCCCGTTTCGCGAACTCTAAACCCAAATGCCTGGATCGGGAGCCAAATTTCGCCGCCCCTCTTGGGTGAGGGCGGACGAGTCATGCGCACCCGACCGCTGGGCCCAAGGCTCGATCGCTCCCTCCATCTCATGCTTTCGCGACGAGCGCGGGCTGCAGCCTCCTCTCGGCGTCCAGGAGGAGCTGGTAGATCGCGTCCGCGTCGGTTGCCCCAAGGAGCGAGGGCAGGACCTCTGACTGTGCGAGCATCTGCACGAGCTTGGCGAGCCACGGGAGGTGGAGCTCGTCGTACTTCAGGCCCAGCACGAAGAACAGGTGCGTGCGCTCGCCGTCGAGGGCGTCGAAGTCGACACCCTCGCGCGAGCGGCCGAGCACCATGAACGGTGTGACAACCTGTTCCGGGTGGCGGCGCAGGGTGTGAAGGAACGCAAGACCGTTGCCGATGGCGCTCGGCATCACGTTCTCGCGCTGGATGAGAGCGCCGACGAACCAAGTCTCGTCACGGACAAGACCGAGCTTTTGGGCATGGGCGGCGAGCTCGCCAACCACCGAGGTCTTTGTTGTACCCGACAGCTCCGGCAGGATATGGCTCGCTTCGAAGCAGCTCGCGAGTGTCAGCAACCGGCGAGACGCGACGGGACGCGCAACCTCGACGTGGCGTTGCGTGATCCCCAACATCTGGTCGTCGAGCCAGGTGTCGATCATCGCCTTGCGGAAGCGCCACTGATTTCCCACCTTGACCCCGGGCAGAGCACCTTCCTGGACGAGCTTGAGCACGGTCCGCTCGTTCACATTCAGGTAGGTGGCGAGCTGCTTCACGGTCAACAGGCGGTCTTCCATCAACGGCACCGTCCTCTTCCTATCGGAGGCGTCCCAGAACGCTGAGCGGCCATGCTTGACACTTTACCTTCTTTTACGTAGAAGTACGTTTGATGTCAATGACGTGCTCCAGGTGCCACTATCGTGCGTCCGATGACGCAAGTGACGCGGGACGGGGCGGATCCAGGAAAAGCACCGGGAAAACAATGTGTTTCACAGACAATGGTCCATCTCTTGGTCGAGGCCGGCTGTGAGTGAATCCCGCGAGCAGCGCGGGACGCGGGGCAACCCCCGGGCGGCAGGCGCTTCGAAGATCTTCACGGATGGGGAGAAGAAGGCGGTCCTGGTCGGTCACGTATTTCCGGGAGCGGACCTCGACGAAGTGGACTTCTCCGGAGCCGACCTGCGTGCGGCTCGCTTCGAAAACACATCGCTCCGCAACTGCGACTTCTCGGCGACGCATCTGCTCGATACCCAGTTCTTGGGCTGTGACCTCCGGGGGGCCTGCTTTAGCGGCGCCAAGTTCGAGCACAACCGGTTCGACGGGAGCTTGTTCCTGGGTGCCACCGGGCTTTCGGCGAGCCTGCGCACCTACATCGACGAGCGCGGCGGCTCCTTCTTGCGTGTCATGGATGGGAGAACGTCTGCACGCGAATTGCCCAAGCCTCCTTCGGGAGGCGAGGGCAACACGCGTGGCTGACCCGGCACATATCCTGGTTTTCTGCGAGGACCCGACGATCGGGGAGTCGTTGCGGGCACACCTCGCCTCGGAGGGCTTCAGCGCAACGGGATCCAAGACTCCCCTCGAAGCGGCATGGTGCCTCGCCGACGGTCGCGTGGACTTGTTTCTCATCCACCTCCCGAACGCCAAGTGGGTCACCAGTGCGTTCGTCATGGAAGCTCGCGCTGCTCATCCCACCCTGCCGATCATTGGTCTAGCGCCCACGATCTCCAACGAGCTGGGCCAGCGGCTTGCGCGACTTCACCTCTTCAAAGTGCTGCCAGCGAGCACGAGTTGGCAAGGTCTCGCACAGACCATTCATGAAGCGCTCGGTTCGCTCGAGTCAGCGACCGGAGGTCAAGCATAAATGGCGTCAACCAAGCTTGCGGAGCCCGAGCCCGCCCAACCATCTCCTGAGCAGCGGCCGGCCTCCACCGTGGCGCCAGTCTCCACGCCGCCGTCCCCGGAAATCGCGACAGCGGCGGAGCTCGCTCGGAAGGACGCTCGGACGGCCGTCACGGCCGGGCGCGAGCCGGTCCCCGAGGAGGAACCAGAATGAATTGGAACCTTCGTGAAGCGGCGCGCGCCCTCGACATGACGGAACGTGAGATCCTGCGCCTCGTGCGCGAAGGCACCCTCCCTGCCTGCCGCGTCGACGACCAGTACCTTTTCAACCCGGTCGAGCTGCAGGTTTGGGGGGCAGAGCGGAATCGCAGGATGGCCCCGGACGTCATCCCGCCGAACGGCGAGCCGCCGCAGATGCTCAGCCTTGCCAGCGCCATCGAGCGCGGAGGGATTCACTACGAGATTGCAGGGGCGACCCGGACCGAGGTCCTCGATGCGGTGGCGCAACTGCCCGGAGTCCCCGCCCACGTCGACCGCGGGCTTGTGGCCGAGGTGCTTCGCAGCCGCGAGGCGCTCGCATCGACCGGAATCGGTGGCGGCGTCGCCATCCCTCATCCACGAGATCCCGTGGTCCTGCAGGTCGACAGCCCGATCGTTCTGCTCTGTTTTCTGGCCCAGGACGTCGACTTCAAGGCCATCGACGGACAGCCCGTACGGGTTCTCTTCACGCTGCTCTCGCCGACGGTTCCTCTCCACCTGCGCCTCTTGTCGCGACTCGCGCACGCGCTCCATGACGACGTTCTGAGCCAGCTCCTGGCCGAGCGAGCCGCGCGCGACACCATCCTGGCCCGGATCCGAGAGCTGGAGATCGGCATGAACGGCTCGAAGCCAGAGGGCCGGCCGTGACGCTCTGGCCGTTTCTACTGGCGCTTGGCATCCATCTCACGGGCGGCATCCTCGCCCTGCTCCTGCGCCGTTCGAATCGCGTGGCGCTCGCCACCGGCACGGTGGCCTGCGTGGTTGCCTCCGTCATAGGCCTGGTCGCTGCCGGGCACCTGCTCCTCGTCGGCGGAGCGGCGGAGATGCAGGCGTCGTGGCACGTGCCGGTTGGACAGCTGCGTGTCGGGGTGGACGCGTTGAGCGCGTTCTTTTTGCTCTGCATCTATCTGGTGAGCGGTCTCGCTGCCGTGTATGGCGCGGGCTACCTCGGGGGGCACGCGCACGAGCGCACCCTCGCGCCCGTGATTTTCTTCTTCGTGCTGCTCGTGGCTGGAATGACCGTCGTTGCGCTGGCGCGCGATGGAGTCCTGTTTCTGGTCGCCTGGGAGGTCATGTCGCTCTCCGGGTATTTCCTCGTCACGTTCGAGCACGAGCGGGAGGACGTGCGCCGCGCCGGCATGGTGTACCTCATCGCTTCGCACATCGGCGTTGTGTTCCTGTTCATTCTGTTCACGATCTTCGCCCGGCATGGCGGAGACTTCAGCTTCGCCGCGCTCGCTTCCGCGGGTCCGCTGAGCTCCTCACTGGCGAATGCCTGCTTTCTGCTCGCCCTCGTCGGCTTCGGCAGCAAGGCGGGGTTCTGGCTCCTTCACACCTGGCTGCCCGAGGCACACCCGGCGGCGCCGAGCCACGTCTCCGCGACGATGTCGGGCGTCATGATCAAGATGGGGATCTATGGTCTCTTGCGCGCGCTCACCTTCCTCGGCACACCGCCTGCGTGGTGGGGCATCACTCTGATCGTCGTGGGCGCGCTGTCCGGCGTCCTCGGGGTGCTGCACGCGCTCGCGCAGCACGACCTCAAGCGGCTGCTCGCCTACCATAGCGTCGAGAACATCGGCATCATCACCCTGGGCATCGGCCTCGGGCTACTGGGACAGAGTGCGGCGAACCCGACCGTTGCCATCCTCGGCTACAGCGGCGCCATCCTGCACACGCTCAACCACGGGCTCTTCAAAGGGCTCCTGTTCCAGGGCGCTGGCAGCGTGCTCTTCGCCACCGGCACGAAGGCGATCGACTCGCTCGGCGGGCTCTCGCGCAAGATGCCCGTGACCGCGCTGACCTTTCTCGTCGCGTCGGTCGCCATCTGCGGCCTGCCGCCGCTCAACGGCTTTGTCAGCGAGTGGCTGATCTACGTGGCCGCGTTTCACGGCGGAGCGCTTTCCGGTGCAACGCTCGTGGCCGCGCTCGCCGTGATTCCCACGCTGGCGCTCATTGGCGGCCTGGCAGCCGCCTGTTTCGTCAAGGCCTACGGCATCATCTTCCTCGGCGAGCCGCGCACGAAGGCCTGCGAGCCCGCCCACGACCCGCCTCGCTCGATGCGGGGACCCATGCTCGTGGGCGCGGTGCTCTGCCTCGCGATCGGACTGTGGCCCCAAGCGGCTCTCCAGATCGTGGCCCGCCCCGCGCAGGTTCTCGTCGGGACGACTGCTGGTGCCGACGCCATGCTCGGTCTGCTCCTGCCCATCACCCGCGTCGCCCTCGTGCTCGTCGGGCTCGCCGCCGTACTGACGCTCCTCCGTTGGGGCTTGCTTCGCCGGCGGGAGGTTGCCGTCGGCTCCACGTGGGGCTGCGGATACGAGGCCCCAACGGCGCGAATGCAGTACACGGCCGCGTCCTTCGCAGAGCCGATTCTGGATCCGTTCGAAGCCACGCTGCATCGCCCGGTCCACGAGAATCCGGTTAGAGGCTACTTTCCCGAAGAGGCTCACTATGAACGACATCCGAAGGATGTCGTGGGCGATCGCGTCCTGGTACCGGCTGCACGCAGACTGATCGCCGCCCTTGCCCGGATCCAGATCATCCAGCACGGGCGTGTGCAGCTCTATCTCGTTTACATCCTCGTCACGGTCATCGTGCTCCTCGTTTGGCAGCTTTCCGGAGGGGCTTGATGATCGCACAATGGGTAGTTCACGTCCTCGTGCTCCTCCTGTTTCCCCCTCTCCTTCTGGGTGTGATTGGCACAACCAAGGCATGGTTTGCGGGACGTAAGGGCCCACCTCTCTTGCAGCTGTACTTCGACGTTTGGAAGCTCCTGCACAAGGAGGCTGTCTACAGTCGTACCACCACCTGGATCTTCCGGGCCGGACCCATCGTGTCCCTCGCGTCGCTGCTCAGCGCCGGCCTTGTGCTCCCTCTCACCTCAGGATCCGCGCCGCTTTCGTTTGGCGGCGACGTCATCGCGTTCGCGTACCTTCTTGGCCTCGGTCGCTATTTCACGATGGCAGCTGCGCTCGATACGGGCTCAAGCTTCGAAGGCATGGGAGCCAGCCGAGAGGCGGCTTTCTCTGCGCTCGCCGAGCCGGCCTTGCTCGTCGCACTGGCGATTGTCTGTGTGCCCGCGTCCACCGTTTCCTTCGCGGACGCGTTTGCGGCGCTCCCCTGGTCGAGCTGGGGTGCAGCCCACCCGGAGATCTTGATCGCTGTCGTGGTGATCTTTCTCGTTCTGCTGGCGGAAAACTCCCGCATACCCGTAGACGATCCGGCAACCCACCTCGAGCTCACCATGATCCATGAGGTCATGGTCCTCGATCACAGCGGGCCCGACTTCGCGTTCATCCTCTACGGAAGCGCCGTAAAGATCTTTCTCTTCAGTGCGCTGCTGGTTCATCTCATCATTCCGGTTTCCCCGGACGGCGGTTGGCTGGGGATCTTGGTGGTGTGTGCGGGAGGAGTCGCTATCGCTGTCGCGATTGGCGTCGTCGAGTCTGGCATGGCGCGCTTGCGGTTGGTACGCGTGCCTCAGTTTCTGATCGGTGCATCAGTGCTTGGTGCCATTGGCATCTTCGTCGTGCTTTTGAGGGCTGGGCGATGACCACGTATGCCGATAGCTTGCTCGTCGCGCTGCTGGCTCTCGACCTGTACATGGTCTCGACGAATCGGCTGGGCTCCTGTATTCGCGCGAGTGCACTACAGGGGGTCCTGCTCTCCGCGCTTCCTGTCCTGGTTTCCGGGATCGGACCGAGCTCATCGTTCTGGGACGCGATGCACCTCGCCGCCATCGTCATCGGGACGCTGTGCGTCAAGGGATTGCTCATTCCGTGGGTGCTGTTCCGCGCAATGCGCAGCCGCGGAGAGACCCGGGAGTTCGAGCCGTTCGTTAGCCTGCACTTGTCGCAGGTCATTAACGGTGTCCTATGTGGCGGCGCGTTTTGGATCGCCACCGGGCTATCACTGCCGGCCGCCAACGGTCACGCGATGGGCCTCGCCGTGGGGTTGGCAACGCTGTTCATCGGGCTCTACATGATCATCAACCGGCACAATAGCATCTCGCAGGTCCTTGGCTTTTTGGTCGTCGAGAGCGGAGTCATGGTCATCGCTTGGGCGCTGCTGCGCAAGCCCTCGTTCGTCATCGAGGTAGGAGCGTTACTCGACGTTCTGGTCGCGGTCATGGTGCTGGGCGTGTTGGCGACCAGCCTGGAAGCCACTGGCAGCGAGGGTGGCGTGCGGAAGGGAGACACGAGTCAGTGACTGCCCTCTTCGTGCTGACACTCGCCATTCCGGCGGTCTGTGCGGTGGTCACGTGGCTGGTGCGTAGCCCGCGTGCGGTCCTGGGGATTTGTGTGGTGGGAAGCGCTGCGTGCGCTGTCGGAACCGTGGTGTGCGCGCGCGAGGCCTTCTCTGCCCCCCTGTTCGCTATTGGCCGGCAGCTGATGCTCGATTCTCTCGCTGCTTATCATGCGCTGCTCGTGGTCGGTGTATTCGTGATGTCTTCGGTCTATGCCTGCTACTACTTCGCCCCCGCAATCGCCGACGGGTCCTTCGACGCGCGCAAGGCGAGGCGCTTCGGAGCCCTATGGTTCCTGTTTCTCGGCAGCATGCTTCTCACACTCGCGTCGAATAACGCGGGCTTGATGTGGGTTGCGCTGGAGGGGACGACGATCACATCTGCGTTGCTTGTATGCCTGGATCGCGACAAACCCGCCGTGCGCGCCGCGTGGACGTATCTGCTCATGTGCTCGGTGGCGATCGCGCTTGCTCTGATCGGCATTATCACCCTGTGCGCGGAGGCGCAGAGGGTGGGCCCAGATAGTTCGTCCATTTTCCTTTGGACCACGCTGCGCAAGCTCGCGCCCCGGCTCAACCCCGGAACGGTACGCCTAGCATTCATCTTTGCCTTCGTAGGTTTCGGGACCAAAGCGGGCCTGGCTCCCATGCATAGTTGGTTGCCCGAGGCCCATGGGCACGCGCCGACGCCCGTATCAGCCGTGCTCTCCGGTGTGCTCTTGAACTGCGCGCTGTATTGCCTGTCGCGGTTCCTTCCCGTTGTGGCGCAATCCAATCCGGGTTGGACGACGTCCGTTCTCGTACCCTTCGGCATACTGTCGATGGTCGTGGCCGCAGCCTTCATCGTCCACGAGCACGACATCAAACGTCTGCTCGCGTATCACACCGTCGAGCACATGGGCATCATCGTCCTCGCCTTGGGCTTTGGCGCCTTTCCCGCGGCGCTTTTCCATACCTTCAACCACTCGGTTTGCAAAATGCTAACATTCTTCTGTGGTGGCGCCTTGGCGCAGAGGTATGGCACGCGCGACATGTCCCATATGCACGGGACGCTTCGTCGCGAGGCCGTCGCGGGCGGCGGCCTCCTCATCGGGCTCTTCGCGCTCATCGGCATGCCGCCCTTCTCGATTTTCATGAGCGAGCTTTGGATCGCCGTTGTCGGAATCGAGGGCGGCCATGTCGCGGCCGTCGTGGCGTTCTTCTGCGCCGCAGGCTTGGTCTTCATCGCCGCGTTCCGGCACGCGATCGAGATGACGTGGCCGCAAAAGGATGCGCCAGAGCCGAATGGTCCCCGGGGCCGCGTGGGCCTAGGCCTCGTTGCAGTCCCCCTGGCCCTGTTGTTCCTCATAGGCGTGTGGATGCCGCTGCATGTCTCCAACATGCTCGCCAGCGCGGCGTCCGTGATCGGAGGGCAGTGACCCATGGCGGGACCGACGAATCGGATGCCTGGGGTGGATGGCGGTGAGAAGCTGACCAGACATTCGTCAGTTTACTGGGGCACCAATGGTCTGGCGGTTGCTGTCGATGACGTGCCGCGCGTGGCCGTAGCGGATTTTCGGAATGCCTGTGTGGACCTGTGCACGCACGGGCGGCATCTAGTGGCCCTTTGCGCGCTGCCCGGCGCGAAGGACAGCGCGGACGCAGAAATCCTCGCTGTGCTGGGAGGCGACAGGAGCGGCCATCTCGGCTTTCTGCGGACGAGTCTTGGTGCGAGCCGCGAGTATCCAGCGCTAACACCGGAGCTTCCCCAGGCTCAGGCGTTCGAGCGGGAGATGTTCGAGACCTACGGCATCCATCCTCGGGGTCATCCCTGGCTGAAGCCACTCAGGCGACACGCGAGCCTCGACGAGCACACTCTCGGCGATCGCGCTGGCACGCCCCAGTACCCTTTTTTCCGAGTCGATGGATCCGGCGTTCACGAGGTGGCGGTGGGCCCCGTGCACGCCGGCATCATCGAGCCCGGCCACTTTCGCTTCCAGTGCCACGGAGAGGAGGTTCTCTCTCTCGAGATCCGTCTCGGCTACCAGCACCGCGGAGCAGAGTCACTTTTCCTTCGAAGCTCGCCCGCGCGTCGACTGGTCATCGCCGAGTCGATCGCCGGGGACACTGCTATCGGGCACGCTTCGGCTTACTGCATGGCGATGGAGGGGCTCGGCGGAGCTTCGCTGCCGCTCTCGGCGCATTCGCTTCGCGGCATCGCTCTCGAGCTCGAGCGACTGGCCAACCACATCGGCGACCTGGGCGCGCTGGCTGGAGACATCGCGTATTTGCCAGGCGCCTCCTACTTCGGACGTCTGCGCGGCAACTTCCTGAATCTCCTCCTGGAGCTGTCCGGGAACCGGCACGGGCGTGGGCTCCTGTCGGTGGGCGGCGCCAGGCTCGGGCTGGATGCCGCCATGCGCAAGAGCTTCCTCGAGCGCCTTCGGAGGGACGAGTCGGAGCTCGAGGCGGTGGCTAACCTCATGTTCAACACGCCTTCCGTGCTCTCTCGTTTCGAGCAGACCGGAGTCGTGGCCGTGCAAACCGCGCGCGACCTCGGCCTCGTCGGGCCGGTCGCCCGCGCCAGCGGCCTTCAGCGAGACGTTCGGCACGACCATCCGGCAGGGATCTTTCGCTTCGCGCACATCCCCGTGACCGCGGCGACTTCGGGGGACGTCATGGCGCGTGCGCTCGTGCGGTGGCTCGAGGTGCAGCGCTCGCTCACCTTCGTGCAGAAGCAGATTCGAGAGCTGCCGGAGGGCCCGCTCGCAGCGAAGGTGGAGGCCGCCTTACCCAACCGCATGGTCGTGTCCCTGGTCGAAGGCTGGCGCGGTGAGATCGCCCACGTCGCGGTGACCAACGAGAAGGGACAGCTCCGAGGCTACAAGATCGTCGATCCCTCGTTTCATAACTGGTTCGGCCTCAGCATGGCGCTGCGCGGAAACCAGATCTCGGACTTCCCGGTCTGCAACAAGAGCTTCAACCTCTCCTACGCGGGGCATGACCTATGATTCGCGCGCTTTCAGCCCGCCTCCGACAAGGCCAGCAGACGTCGACTCGTCCCGTGGACGCTCTGCAGCTCCCCGAGCGTTTCCGTGGTCGACCTGATGTCGCGCCTTCCCGTTGCAAGGACGGATGCCGGGCGTGCGCCGACGCTTGTCCAACCGAAGCGCTCCGGCTCGATCCGTTGCGGCTCGATCTCGGCGCGTGCCTCTTCTGCGGCGCCTGCCAGGATGCCTGTCCGACCGGCGCGATCCGGTTCACCAACGATCATCGTCTCTCTGTTCGCGGTCGCGAGGACTTGCTGCTCGAAGGCGACGAGCTCCCGCTTGCGCAGTCGCTCGATGCACGCATGCGGCGGCTCTTCGGCCGCTCGCTCAAGCTCAGGCAGGTATCGGCGGGCGGCTGCAGCGGCTGCGAGGCGGAGCTGGTCGCACTCGGCAACGTCGTGTACGACCTGGGACGTTTTGGGATCCAGTTCGTGGCGTCCCCGAGGCATGCCGACGGCATCGTCGTGACCGGACCGGTGACCGAGAACATGGAGGCCGCGTTGCGGAAGACCTACGCCGCGGTGCCGCCGCCTCGGATCGTCATCGCGGTGGGCGCTTGTGCGATCAGCGGCGGTCCCTTCGCGGGCTCCGAAGCGGCAAGGGGATCCCTGCCGCCCGACGTCCCCGTCGACCTCTACATCGCTGGCTGCCCGCCGCATCCGCTGACCGTATTGGACGGGCTGCTCAGGCTCGTGGGGCAGTTGGAGAGGTGAGATGCCAGGCGGCAAGTCGAAGGAGAGATCCGAGCGGAGATGCTAGAATGGGGCACACGACGAGCTGAGGGCAGTGGGCGTCGATGCTGGAAAAGGCAACCCAGGTCGACCGAGTCGAGGGAATGGCAAAGCAACATGAACGCCGCGGGTAAAACGACAACGATCGGCAGGGACGGCAGGCGGCGTGCGCAGCGACAGCATTGATACGATCTTCCGCGTTCGCCTTCGCCACCGGCCCGGCGAGCTTGCCCGACTGACCGCCGCGATCGCGGAGCAGGGGGGACTCCTCGGAGAGATCACCACGGTGCGCATCGGTGAGGGCGACACGATTCGCGACATCACCATCGAGACGTCGGATGAAGAGCAAACACGGCGCCTGATCGAGATGGCCAGAGCCGTCGAACGCGATCCCGAACTCGCGAGCCACGCCATCACCGAGGAGATGCTCGTCTCCGCGGCCGAGGTCATCGCCTCGCTGGCGGAACCGGGCGAGGTGGTTCCCAGCCCGCTCAACCCCAAGGTACACGAAGCCGTTTGCCAGGCGACCGCACGCCGGGCGCGTGAGCTTGGCCTCGAGGGTACGGCGCGAACCTCGCGTGCCACCGCGAGGCCGATCATCGCGCAAGGACGAACCGAGAACGTGGCGGAATGAGCGCGGAGAGCAGCAACCGAAAGCGACCCGCCGACGGGGTGGAGGACGACGAGCTGCCGCCGGTCCCTTCAATCGAGCGTGTGGCCCACGCGCTCCGCACCGGGATGAGTCTCGATGACCGGGCGTTTGATCGGTTCCTCCAGTACCGCTGGAGGCTCGCTTCCGGCCAGCACTGGACACCTCTGGTGGTCGTCCAGCGGGTGGCCGCCTGGCTCGACGAGGTCGGCGTAAAAACGGTCGTCGACATCGGCTCGGGCGCTGGAAAGTTCTGTGTGGCCGCCGCGCTGGCGAGCCACTGCGAGTTCACCGGCATCGAGCAGCGGCTCCGCCTCGTCGATGCCGCGCGTCACCTGGCTCGGCGCTTCGGCGTCGACGATCGTGTCGGTTTCGTCCATGGGGCCTTGGGACAGTGCCCCCTTCCCGAGGCGGACGCGTACTACCTCTACAACCCCTTCGGCGAGAACCTCTTCGGAGCGGACGACAACCTCGGCGACGATGTCGAGCTGAGCGACGAACGGTATGAACGAGACGTTGCGTTGATGGAGGCATTCCTCGAGCGAGCCAGGATCGGGACATACGTCATCAAGTACAACGGGTTCGGGGGCTACATGCCTCGTGCCTATGAGCCGATCCGTCTCGATCGGGAGATGCCCAATGTACTTCGCATGTGGCAAAAGACCGGACCGAGCGGCGGTGCGACAAGAGCGCGATGACGGCGCGTGTGTTTTGCCCCTCGCTCGGGCCAGACGACGACGTCGACCAAGCCTTCGACAGTGTCTACCCGGACTGGGTTCGCTGCCACAGCAAGCGCCACTGGACGCCCGTCGAGGTGGCACAACGTGCCGCCGAGCTCCTCGTGACCAGCGCGTACACTCGGGTGCTCGATGTAGGCGCCGGCGCCGGGAAGTTTTGCATCGTAGGCGCGCTGACCACGCACGGCCGCTTCTGCGGAGTTGAGCAGCGAGCCCACCTGGTCGAGGTTGCTCGCGAGGCCGCGGAGCACTACGGCGCTCGGCGCGTCCGTTTCATTCACGGCGACATCACGTCCATCGACTGGCGCGAGTTCAACGCCTTCTACCTCTACAATCCCTTTTCGGAGCACGTGACCGGGCCCTTTGGCGCGATCGATCCGTCGATCACGTTCGCACCCGCCCCCCGGGAGATGTACATCCGCTTCACGAGAGCGCAGCTTGCCGCCGCCCCCGTCGGTACTCGCGTCGTGACCTACCACGGGTACGGTGGCCGGATGCCGCCCGGCTTTCGGTGCGCTCGCCGTGAAGGAAGAGGTTCCGGCTTCGTGGAGCTGTGGATTAAGGAGCCGACGGCGCTCCGGATGCCTCCGTTCACCGGCGAGGATCGCGGAGCGCGCGGGCGTAGCATCGAGTGCGCCCTTGGCAGCGGTGATGTCGATGCGCGAAGACCATCGCGATCCTCTCGCCCTGCCCGCGGACCGCTCGACCGCAACTGCGGGTGAGCATCTCGCCGAGCAGCTGCTTCGCCCCTTTCAGGTCTTGGCCAGACGTCAAGCGTCAGGGGGGCGTCGACCTGTTCATCTGCACGCTCGTCGCCTTCGATCACGGTGCTTCTTCCGCTCCGCAACACGAGGGTGCGCAGCACGAGCCACCCGGCTTCGTCGCCTCGATGGTCGCGGAGGCGACGTAGTCCTCGATGCTCGATCCAGGCATCCAATCGCGGATGAACTCGCGGCTCTCCCGCTTCACGGTGACGCGGACACCTTCGAAGCCGGCCTCGCCGAGCAGTCGCTCGACGGTGGCTACGTCAGCCGCACCGGCGATGCACCCGGTGAGCGCGGCAACGTCGTTCTGCAGAGCCTCGGGCAGCGTCCCGGTGGCCACGACGTCCGAGATCGCGAGCCGTCCGCCTGGCTTGAGCACCCGAAACGCATCCCGGAAAACTGCTGCCTTGTCCGGGCTGAGGTTGATGACGCAGTTCGAGAGGATGACGTCGACGGTGTTGTCCGCGACGGGCAGGTGCTCGATCTCGCCGAGGCGAAAGTCTACGTTCGGCGTGCCGAGATTGGCCGCGTTGGCTCGCGCCTTCGACACCATGTCCGGCGTCATGTCGACACCGATGACGCGGCCCTTCGGTCCCACCTGCTTGGCCGCGAGGAAGCAGTCGAAGCCCCCGCCCGCACCGAGGTCGATCACGGTCTCGCCCTCCCTGAGCCCGGCGATGGCTTGCGGGTTGCCGCAGCCGAGGCCCATGTTGGCGCCCTCCGGCACCGACGCGAGGTCTTCAGCCGAGTAGCCCAAGGCCAGGCTGGCCTCCGCGCCCGGGCCACAAGTGCCCGGCGCACAGCATCCGCCGGTCGTGCCGCGCGCAATGCTTCCGTACTGGTCCCGCACCGCAGCGCGGACGTCATCCTTCGTGTGTTCAACGGTCATGTTCAGAACCTCCTACTCGTAAAGACACCGACCTCCGGAAAAGGACGCAGCTCCGTCCGGGCGCGCCTCCAGGCGCACGCGGACAACCGCTGCATGATCTGCAGCGGTGGCCTTTTCGCCCTTTCCTTGGCCGATGATCTTGACGTCGAATACTTATATCGTATATCTACGATGAACGCTAGCCATGGAGGTCCCCGTGCCCAAAGCGACCCCTACATGCTGCCCGCCTGCGGCGCCGACGCCGGCGTTGCCGAAGGACGAGGCGGCGGCCAACGAGCAGCTCGCGCGGCTGGCCAAGGCCCTCGGCCATCCCGCCCGGGTGGCGATCATCCGGCTGCTTCTCCGGCGAGACACATGCGTGTGCGGAGAAATTGTGGACGAGCTGCCGCTCGCCCAATCGACGGTGTCGCAGCATCTCAAGCATCTCAAGGAGGCTGGCCTCATCCGCGGTGATGTGGACGGGCCCCGGGTCTGCTACTGCGTCGACGAGGGCGCGATCGCGCTGCTCCGAGGGCTGGTCGAGGGGCTGAGATGAAAGCGACCGATTCCATTTCCACACCCAGAGCATCGCATTTCGACGATATGCGATAACCCAGGAGCACCGATGACCACGAACAACATCACCGTCTACGACCCCGCCATGTGCTGCGAGACCGGCGTCTGCGGCCCCGAAGTCGATCCGAAGCTCGCGCGCTTCTCGGCCGACCTCGACTGGCTCGCCGCCCAGGGCGTCGCCGTGCGGCGCTTCAACCTC